>Ga0137442_1000046_pt1 | contig 36651 bp, 32 predicted proteins | sample EasRivERMGT266_2_FD_102329 | JGI IMG/M metagenome (GOLD analysis project Ga0137442, IMG submission 102329) | Soil microbial communities from meander-bound floodplain in the East River, Colorado, USA - East River MetaG ERMGT266_2 | ecosystem: Environmental > Terrestrial > Soil > Floodplain ... | reverse complement strand
TCGCTTGGCGCACGAGTGAGATGTCTATAGAACAGAACGCAACGTTGTGATCAACTCCGTTCGGACGAGCGGAAATCGACGAGATTCTTGCCACTCAAGCGCAGTCCGCTCGTCCGAACGGAGATTCAAGGGTCTGGCGTCTCAATCTATAGACATGTCACCCTTAACGGGGTGAAACCGTTTCCTCGCCAAACCTAACGATGAAGCAAGCGGGCCCCCGTCAGCAGTTTGGCTGCCAAGAGCGCCGTTTGGTTTCCATACTCATTTCCCGCCAGCTGACACTCTCGCATACGGTCTCTTCATCCTCCCTGGTCAGATGTGATAAGAAAGAGGCCAGTCAACTAAGGCCTTTGGCGCTCGATTCAGGAGCAAATGTCCGACAAACTTCAGTTTGTCGCTGAGTTACGAAAGCCAAAGCTTGTCGGGCACTGCTGGCACATCGGTTGCCAGATAGAATCGGAACCTGGTGAGATTTTGGAAGGAGAGAAGTAATGAAGAAAAAGATTTTGATTGGACTAATGATTGCTGCCCTGACAGTCATGGGAGTGGCTTGTTCAGAGTCAACAGAGTCAAATGTGAATGCCAACGCGAACACCGGTAACACTGCCGCAACCACGACTACGGCGCCGGACAATTCAGAAGTAACCACGACCACGGATAACGCCGGCGTTAAGACCCAGACGCGCACCTTTCGCAACAATCCGCGAGTCTCCAGGGTCGTCGTGACAACGCGAAATGGAGTTCGCACCGTGAAGGTCTATTCGCCGGGCGGCGAAGAGAAAGAGCTGAATAAGAACGAGCCTGAGGATTGGTTGGAAGCGACCGGCGATCACATAGCCGACGCCGCGGGATGGACTAAAGACAAAGCGGAAACCGCGTACGACAAGACCAAAGAAGGCGCCAAGACCGTAGCCGATAAGACAGTCGACGTCAGCAAGACCGTGGCCGACAAGACGGTCGACACCACCAAGACTGTCGCCGACAAGACCGTCGACACCAGCAAGACAGTTGGTAGGAAAACGGCCTCGGGCGCGAAAACCGTCGCCAACAAAACCACAAACGCCGCGAAGAAAACCGGTAACGCGATTAAGAAAGTTGTGACGCCATAAACTGTTCGGTCACTGTGAGAGAGCGGCGCAGTGCCGCTCTCTTTTTATGCGGCGAGCTCCCCGTTCTGTAACGAGCGCTATTGAACTCAAATCCAATCCTTTGAGAGCTTCCACCCGTATTGCGCGCTGCCAAACATCATCGCATATTGCCCCGCTAGCCTCGCCGCGCCTCTCGCTGTTATCATTCACTCTTTAGGATCAAAGACTCGGCAGGATTTGAAACTTATGAGCGAGACGAACCGTTTTACGATCATCTGTCCCTGCTGTGAGGCGACCCTGACAATTGATGCAGACACCGGCGCGCTGCTTTCGCACGACGAAAAGCACAAGCCGCTGGGTTCGTTTGAAGACATGGTCAAGGACCTCGACAAGCAGAAGCTGACCCGCGAACAGATATTCGCACAAGAGATGAGCTCTCATAAGGACCGCGGGCGGCTGCTGGAAGAGAAGTTTCAGGAAGCCAAGAAGAAAGCGGAAAAGGACACGAAGATTTATCGGAATCCGCTGGATTTGGATTGAGGTCAGAAGTCAGAGGTCAGAAGAGAGGTGGGAAGCAAGAGATGAAACGTCGTTTTCTATTAACCCTGATTGGCGCCGTGGTCATGTTAGGCGCCGCAGTCGGAGCGAGCGCGCAGACGAAACTGCCGCGCATGGTTTATCGCGAGCGCACGCTGGCCAACGGCATGCGCGTGCTGAGCGTGGTGGACAAATCGAGCCCAACCGTGGCCATCAATGTCTGGTACCACGTTGGCTCGAAGGACGATCCGGATCGGCGCAGCGGCTTTGCCCATCTGTTCGAGCACATCATGTTCAAGTCGACCAAGAACATGAAGGACGAAATGATGGACCGGCTCACCGAAGACGTCGGCGGAAACAACAACGCTTTTACCTCCGACGATGTTACCGTCTATTTCGAGATCGTCCCTTCAAACTATCTCGAGACCCTTTTGTGGGCCGAGGCTGAGCGGCTCTCCGGACTAAACGTTAACGATGGGGCTTTTCATTCAGAACGTGATGTCGTTAAGGAAGAGTTTCGCCAGAGTGTCCTGGCCCCTCCGTATGGCAAGTTCTTCTATGTGATGCAGCAGAAATCTTTCGTCTCACACCCGTACAAGCGATCGACAATTGGCAGTATCGAAGATCTGGACGCGGCTACCCTGGAAAACGTGCAGAAGTTTCACGCGACTTACTATCGGCCCGACAATGCGACGCTCCTGGTTGTCGGTGACTTTGATCCAAAGCAACTCGACACCTGGGTTGATAAGTATTTTGGACCTATCCAAAAACCGAATCTCCCCTTGCCGCGAGTGCAGATCAAAGAAGGAGAACGCACCGGAGAGAAACGATTTACGGAATACGGCGCGAACGTGCCGTTGCCCGGAGTCGGAATTACTTATCTGATTCCGGCAGAGAAGAGTGCGGACGCACCGGCTCTCACCATGGCCGACATCATTCTGTCACAGGGCCGTTCGTCGAGACTGTACCAGTCACTCGTGTATCAACAGCAGGTAGCGCAGAGCGCGAACGCAAACGCCGATCTGAAGGAGGACGCCGGGTTGTTTCAACTGACCGCGATTGTGGCGGCCGGTAAGAAGCCCGAGGAGGCTGAAAACTCGCTGCGCGCTGAGATAAAAAAGCTACAGGACGCGCCGGTTTCCGCGGCTGAGCTCGAGAAGGCGAAGAACCAGATCATTGCCAGCCAATTGCGCCAACGCGAAACGAATAACGGAAAAGCGAACGCTTTAGGCCAGGCCGCGGTGCTGCTCGGCGATCCGAATCGCGTGAATACAGAATTGGAGCAGTTGCAAGCCGTGACCGCTGCCGATGTGCAGCGGGTCGCTAAGAAGTATTTCACCGATCAGAACCGCTATGTCTTTATCTATCTGCCGGAGTCGATGCGTCCGGCCTCAGCGGCAAACAAGATGTCGCAAGGCCAGAACTCAGTGAAGGGAGCGTACGCGAAATGAAAGGGACGACTATGAGCAAAAGCACGCTTGCGCTGCTGCCGATAGCAATTCTTTCGTTTGCGGTTTCCGTGTTTGCACAAGCGCCGCAGGCCACACCGCCGCCGCCGGCCGCGCCTCGCACGGTTCAGTTTCCCAAACCTGTCGAGAAGACTCTGGCCAACGGCTTGCGGGTGGTGGTGATCCAGAGGTCCCAAATGCCTCTTATCAGTGCTCAGCTCTTGCTCAAGAGCGGTGGTGAAGTCGATCCATCGGATTTGGCCGGAGTCGCCGACATCACTGGGGCATTGCTGACGAGGGGCACGACGACGCGCAGCGCGACCCAGATCGCTGAAGCCATCGAGGCATTGGGAGGCTCTATCAATTCGGGCGCCGGCTGGGATTCCTCGTCGATTGGCACGAGCGTAATGTCATCACGGATCGGGCCGGCGATGGAAATTTTCGCCGACGTAGTACGGAACCCGGCCTTTCAGCAGGAAGAGATCGACCGGCTGCGCCGGCAGTATCTCAACAATTTGAAAGTGTCGTTGGGCCAACCGGGAGCGATTGCCCGGCTTGCCGCCGCCCGGGTTATCTATCGCGACGCGGCGTATGGACATCCACTCTCGGGCACTCCGGAATCGTTGCCTCGCATCAAGCGCGAGGACATCACCCGGCTGCACGGGATGTTCTATCGACCGGACAATGCGATTCTCGTAATTGGCGGAGACATTAGCGCGGAAAACGGATTTGGCATTGCGCAAAAGTACTTCGGCGATTGGCAGAAGCCGGCGAACGAGTTGACGAAAGTTAATGTCGTGACTCCGGCGAGCGACGCTAAGAATCGTCGCATCCTGGTCATCGATATGCCCGACGCGGGGCAGGCGGCTGTGCTCGCCGTGCGCAGCGCGATCAATCGCGACAGTCCGGATTACTTCCGGGGAATCGTCTCCAACGCAGTGTTGAGCGGTTATTCAGGCCGTCTGAACTGGGAGATTCGGGTCAAGCGCGGACTGAGTTACGGCGCGGGCAGTTCGCTCGACACGCGGCGCTGGGCCGGATCGTTCAGTGCGTCTGCGCAGACCAAGAACGAGTCAGGGGCTGAAGTAGCGGCACTGACTCTTGGGGAAATCGCCAAGCTCGCGACCGGCGATTTGCCGGACACTGAGCTGACCACGCGCAAGGCGAGCCTGAACGGAGGGTTTGCCCGGGGATTGGAAACCACCGGCGGCCTGGTGGGCCAGGTGAGTTCGCTGGCCATCTATGGCGTCAGTTTTGATCAAATCAATCAATTCGTCGGCAGCGTTTCTGCCGTCAAGGCCCAGGATGTGAAAAACTTTGCCGCGACACATCTGAATATCGACAGCACCAGCGTGATTGTGGTTGGCGACGCAAAGAAATTTCTGCCGGCCCTACAGAAAGCGTTTCCGCAGGTCGAAGTCATTCCCGTGAGTGAGCTCGATCTGAACAGCGCTACGCTGCGGCGTCCCAAGAGCTAAGAAAATCTCTGTTCGCTCTGTGTCCTCGGTGGTGAAAACTCTGCCACCGGGGACACAGAGGTTCACAGAGAGATCAATAGATGCACTCTAATCTTCGTTCCTTCCTCGATCTCCTGCGCCGCGAAAAAGATCTCGTTACCATCGACACTGAAGTCGATCCGTATCTCGAGCTCGCTGAAGTTCATCGCCGGGTGATCGAACGCGGTGGTCCGGCGCTGCTCTTCAAGCGAGTGAAGGGGAGTCGATTTCCCGTGGTCACCAATTTGTTCGGTACGGCTAAACGTATCGAACTCGCCTTTGGCCCCAAGCCTGAGAAGTTCGTCAAGGAATTAGTAAGCGTGGCCGAAGCCCTCCTTCCTCCCCGACGCTCGGAACTTTGGAAACATCGTTCGCTGGTTCGTGACTTTCTCAAACTCGGGACGAAGAAAGTATCGCGCGGGCCGGTAACGGAGGTAGTCGAGCGGCCGGGCAGACTGAATGAATTGCCCGTGCTCACGACATGGCAGGAAGACGGCGGGCCCTTCATCACGTTGCCGCTGGTGTATACCGAAAATCCGCTGACGAAGAAACACAATCTGGGCATTTATCGCATGCAGGTTTACGACGGAGAGACCGCCGGGCTGCATTGGCAAATCCAGAAGGGCGGCGGCTTTCACTATCACGCGGCGGAAGAGTTGAATCAGCCTTTGCCGGTGACGGTCTTTCTGGGCGGACCACCGGCGCTGATCATTTCGGCGATCGCGCCGCTGCCCGAAGACGTGCCTGAGTTGATCCTCGCGTCGTTGCTCGGCGGAGGAAAACTCAGAATGGCGAGGAACCCTGTGGGTGCGCATCGCCTGGTGGCGGAAGCTGAATTCGCACTTGTCGGTCGGGCGCAACCGCATGAACGTAGGCCAGAAGGCCCGTTCGGTGATCATTATGGCTATTACTCCTTGCAACATGATTATCCGGTTTTTCACTGCGAAGCGATCACGCATCGTCGCGACGCTATCTATCCGGCGACAGTCGTAGGCAAACCAAGGCAGGAAGACTTTTTCATCGGCGATTATTTGCAGTCGCTTTTGTCGCCGCTGTTTCCGCTGGTGATGCCGAGCGTGCGTGATCTGTGGTCGTATGGCGAGACTGGATTTCATTCTCTCGCTGCGGCCGTCGTGCGCGAACGCTACACACGCGAGGCCCTGGTCGCAGGCTTTCGCATCCTGGGCGAAGGACAACTGGCGCTGACAAAGTTTTTGATTCTCACTGACACTCCCGTAGACCTGCATGATTTTCCGCGCGTGCTGGAGCATGTGCTGGCGCGCGTGCGTTGGGAGCGGGACTTCTTCATCTTCGCGAATACTTCGATGGATACCCTGGATTACACCAGCGGCAGAGTGAACGAAGGCAGCAAGGCGATCCTGATGGGTCTCGGTGAAGCGATTCGCGATTTGCCAAAAGAATTTCGCGGCGATTTGCCGGGCGGAGTTACGCGCGCTGAAGTTTTCTGCGGAGGTTGTCTGGTGGTCGAAGGCGCGCCGTATTCAGACGAGCCCGAGCAAGCTGCGCGACTGGCGCGCGAGGCAGTATTCGCTGAATGGCCGCTGGTGATCCTGCATGACGATGCAGGGGTCGCACGCTCGACCACAGATTTCCTGTGGTCAACCTGGACGCGCTTCGAACCTGCCGGAGATATCTACGCCGCCGAGACCAACGTCGAACGCCATCATCTCGCCTATCGCGGACCGATCGTGATCGATGCGCGAAGGAAACCCAGTCTGCCGGATGAATTGATCGTGCGGGACGATATTGCGAAGTTGGTCGACGGGCGCTGGCGTGAATATTTTCCGGGAGGGCTGTAGGCTTTGTTTTTTCTCCCTTCTCCCGCTGGGAGAAGGGCCGGGGAAGAGGGCGTAGCTGGGCGCCTCGATACTCAAGCCCTCTCCCCAACCCTCTCCCAAGGGGAGAGGGAGTCAGGACAAACTAAGAAGTCTGTGCCTCTGCCGGCGCACTTCACACAGAATTGCTATGCGCATTCCCTTCGTCATCGCCGTTGCTGTTCTGCTCGGGTTGCTTTTCTTTCTGTTTCGCGAACTGCGAAGGCCATCTCAGCCCGACGAATCCGGCCGGACTCAACCGTGGAAGAAGAGAATCCGAATTGCCCTCGTGGTTATTCTTGTGTTTGCCGCAACCCTCGCCGTCTGGGCATTCTTCATTGAGCCCAACCGGCTGATAGTCCATCCGCAAACGATCCAGATCGAGAATTGGCCGAAAGAACTCAGTGGGTTGCGCATCGCTGTGATCGCAGACATTCATACTGGCGGCCCCTTCATCAACGATAAGAAGCTGAAGGACATTGTCGATAGGACGAACGCACTCAATCCTGATTTGATCGTTCTGTTAGGCGATTACATCTCGCCTAACAGTTGGTACAGCCATCGGGTTGAGCCGGAAGTAACCGCGGCGGGTTTGAAGGAGCTTAAGGCGCCGCTGGGTGTCTACTCAGTCCTTGGCAATCACGATTGGTGGTACAACGGCGCGAAAGTCCGGCGTGCTTTTGAACAGAATGGGATCCCGGTTTTGGAAGATGAAGTGGCGGAAATCAAGTGGCGCGGCAAGTCTTTCTGGCTGGCAGGCCTCGCTGATCTTTGGACGCGGCCGCAACACGTGAGCGAGACGATCGCTAGAGTTCCGCCGGGTTCAACGATAATTGCGTTGACGCACAATCCCGACATCTTTCCACGCATTCCCCACAACGTGCCATTGCTGCTCGCTGCGCACACGCACGGCGGGCAAGTTAACATTCCTTTGATAGGAACACCGGTAGTTCCTTCGAACTTTGGCCAAAAATATACCGCCGGCCACGTGTTCGAGAACGGCCATCATTTGTTCGTGACGACCGGAATCGGCACCAGCATTTTTCCGGTCCGCTTTCGCGTCCCGCCAGAGATTGTGATCTTGACGATTAATTAGCTGGGAGGGCAAGGAGGCTTGGTCGGCGACGCCTGCGCCGCCGAATGGGCTGCGGGCGCCCAACGATGCGTCAGGCCTCAAACGCGTAGTATGAGCGGTGGATCTTATCTACCAGGAAGGTCGGGAGCGTTTTCAACCAAACTGATCTGAGCGCCACCGCCATTCCATTTTCCATTTGGCCTATTCGTCCGGCCCTACGGGATTCGCGGGTGATATATTCCGTTCGTTTGAATCTGAGCGACTCGTACTCACGAAGTCTTGATTGAATCTCCCTTTTCCGCGTTAGGCACTGGGCGAGCACCAGGGCATCTTCAATCGCCATGCATGCGCCCTGTCCCAGATTTGGAGTTGTCGGGTGGGCCGCATCTCCCAAAAGTGTGACGCGGCCTTCGCCCCACCGGCGCACGGGTCGTCGATCCACAATCTCGTGTTTCAGGATCGCTTCCCGCTCAGTAGCTTCGATCACTTCCGGGATTGGGCCATACCATCCCTTGAACTTCTCTCGCAACTCGTCCTTCCACGCCGTTTGATCCCCAAGCGCGCCCTCGGGCGCGTTAGCCGTCGCGTACCAGAAGACCCGCCCACGCCCCATGGGTTCAATGCCGAATCGCTGGCCGGCGCCCCAGGTTTCAATCGCGGTGTGCGAATGTTCTTTCGGAAGCGTGAAGTGTGCGATGCCACGGCACGCCCAGTATCCTCTGTAGATTGGCTTCGATGGGCCCAGGATCTGTGCCCGAACCGTTGAGTTGAGGCCGTCGGCGCCAATCAACGCGTGTCCTTCGACCTTCCGGCCACTGGAAAAGCCGGCAATGACAACTCCGTAATGCTGTTCAAGATTTTCAAACCTCTCCCCGAGGTGAATGCAACTTTCAGGTAATTGGTCTTTAAGGATTGAGAGTAAGTCAGCGCGATGCATGCACACCGAAGGAGTTTCGAAATCTGCTACTGTCTTGATATCAGATAATAATTTACCTTTCCATGTCCGGAGTTGAAGCCGCTCTAAAACCTCGCTGCGATTGAGGACCCCCGGGAGTAAGCCGAATTGGCTGAGCACCCGGGTGGCGTTAGGCCAGACAGAGAGGCCGGCGCCGATTTCTCGCAACTCTGGCGCTTGCTCGAAGACCGCGACCTCACATCCCCGCTGTCTCAGTGCGATAGCCGTGGCCAGACCCCCGATGCCACCGCCCACGATGATGATTTTCTCTTCAACGTGGCCCATAGAGCAGCCCCTCCTCGTCTACCGATCTTCTGCGCTATGCAGACAGTTTGTGAGGCCTAACGGTTGACCGAGCGCGGAGATTAGCAACAACCTCGATTCCAACAATTCAAGCCAAAAAACGCGCTCCCTGCGTCCCGTCCAATGTTAGCCGCCGCCCCCCCCACCGAAGCGTGCTACATCGGCGAAAGCACCAACACTGGATAAGCAAGCTCAATACAGCTTTGGTATCAGCCGCTTTGTGCCTCTCGAATAACTAATGTACGCCTCACCGAATGCCTCCCTGAGGGCTCGCTCCTCAACGTGCATACGATACAAGGCGGCCACAGAAAATGGCACCAAGCTGAGACCGATGCTGATCCAGTTCGAGAAAGATAGACCCAGCCCAAGATGAGCGAGCAGCGCGCCTGTATACGCGGGATGCCGCAGGTGTTTATACAAGCCGCTTTGGATAAGCCGATGATCTTTCTTGATCAGAACCGTGCCGGTAAAATACTTGCCGAGGGTATAGATCGCCGTCCATCTAATGATGATTCCCGCGAATAACAACCCAAGACCCAACGCCGCAATGAGATTAGTGCCCGTTTGGATACGCCCGATATTGGTGAAGCCTAGAGCCATGCCCACCGGTTCGATAGCGTTCGCTGCATCCCAAAGCTTGGCCGAATGTCTGTCCCAATCCTTGGCCGCTTTGACTTTGTATCGACGCAGGTAAGGATATTCGATGAGGACCCATAAGGCGCGAACGATGGTGGCAAGAATCGGGATTATCATAACCACGCTTCGTAGCTCTCTTCCAGATTCTCGACGTCTTCAGAAGCTTCTCGGAGGCTTTGCCATTGCTCCGGGCGGTACCAAGCCACGCCGGTCACTATTCCTGACTCTCCTTCGTTGTTAGATGTCTTTTCATAGATAGACCTCATTCGCGCCGAACGCTGGAACCCGCGCCGAGCGAGCGACACCTCACGATTCTACTTATCCCTTTTCTCCAATAACTCGATCTTCTCTCGTAATAATCTTACTTCTTCAATTAGCTTATGGATCTCACCCTCTTCCTTTTTCTGCTCAACCTCCATAAAGGAACTTGCGACATAAGCTGTGAATGTGCCGAACAGCCCTACACCCGCTGTCATCAGAAAGACAGCTACAATTCTACCCTCATGCGTAATTGGAAACTTATCTCCGTAGCCCACTGTTGTGATTGTAACAAACGACCACCAAAGAGCATCGGACGGGGTTTTGATGTTTGACCCCGGATCATTTTCGAGATGCAAGATAGCAATGGATGAGAAAATAACCATCACGATAGAAATCATTGCTACGGTAGCAAAGGTGCCTTTCGCACGATTTCTAAAAAGATAGTGAAGAAGAACTTTGGTAGACCGAAAGGCTCGCAGAATCCGCAATATTCTAACAACTCTGACTAATCGCCCCCACCGAAGGAAATCGAACATTGGGATACTGGCTACAAGATCGATCCAGCCCCACTTCAAAAAAGACAGCTTCGATTGAGCGCGATACAGCCGATGGAAAAAGTCATAGATAAAGATCAAGCAGATAATAAAATCAATTCGATCAATTAGCTGGTTCGTTCCAGGTGACAGAGGAAACACTTTCTGAATGAACAAGGCGGCAAGAACATAAACACTCAACACCAGAATGATGCACTGGAACAAAGTCAATTTAGCGCGTTCAGGATTTGCGACTTGTTCACTCATAATTTGTAGAGGTTCGAGAATCCGATGGCCGTCCAACACCGTTATAGGTCAGCAAGCTTCTGGTTCCTCAGCTAGGCTTTGACAGGAACGAGACTCGGTCTAAGTTAGCGAGGAACGCAGGAACATGCACGCGGGTGTGACGAATATCCAACGATTAGCGGCTGCGGAGAGTTCGTGCTGGTTTGATTCGTCGAAGCTTTGACCCTTCGCGAAGAGATCGCACCTCCTTTTCCGCCGACGCTTAACCCAACTGTTTCGCACACCCGCGAGCTGCCTTGACTCGCTAACGAATACTCAGTTGTAGTCAGCCAAGACGACTCTACTATAACGCTTTCGCAGAGCCAGGCGAAGCATGTTCCTGAACTAAAACCATCACTAGGCATAAGATGCGCTATAGGGGACTTAGACCACCGGTAGCCCAGCTTGTTTCGCGCCTTCAGCTCTTGTGTTTGAAAAGAAATGGTTGTTTCCTGGGACGGTGCCCCAGGCTTTTACATTGCGCGCTGTTGGCGCTGAAGCGGGAGCCCTCCCTTACGGTCGGGCTACTGCCCCGTCGGTCGACGAGCAGGTCGCCTGGAAAGGCTCGGAATCCCGGCACATCACATTCAAGTCAGTTCCCTCCACGACAAGCGCAGCGACGTAGTTCTCGGCAACCGGGATTTCTCGCATTGTCCACCGATCGATTCTATCGAGGTCGTCGTGGATCTGGAGTAGCTGGGAAGGGTCGCCGGGAGTTAGCGAGACATCGAATTGCTTCAAGGGAAACGAGAGGCCGGCGCCGTGGGCTTTTACGTAGGCTTCTTTGCGAGTCCAGCAGTTGTAGAAACCTTTGACGCGCGCACTCTCAGGAAGATTGCGGAGTGTTGCAACCTCTGTCGACGAGAAGCTGACATCCGCGATTTGGAAGAAGGACAGGTCAGCTCGAACTAACTCTACGTCGACACCGATTTCGCGATCGCGGGTGACGGCGATTAAGGCGAGGCCGTCACGGCGCGACAGATTGAATCGCAGACTCTTGTTTGTGGCACGCGCATCCTGCGCGTGGTTCACAGGCGAGACGCCCGTGCCACATTCGCGAACCTCACTTACAAGACATGGCTTACCCTGAGGTCCGTAGGAGAACTCCAACGTCCGCGGATCGGCGTCTAGATACTCGCTGAGAATGAATCTCAGCGCTGCCCGGGCTTGAACAAACTGGTTTCGGTCTTTGTCGAAGTGGAAGCGCGCGGCTTTCGCTCGCTCATCAGGTGAAAGGACTTCGAATGAAAACGCGGTTCGTTCGGAACTCTGATTGAGAGAGACGCGCCAGATGTGGACTTCGTTGTCGAGTAAGACCGACCCGCTAACGCAGGTGGTACTGACCTCTTGAACGGGCGAGGGCGCCCGCGCTCCCAGTAAACGAGTAGCCTCAATACTCATATCGCAAACTGTTCGCGCTCTCCGTCCAGGCGCACTGGGTTGGCCTCCTGCACTTGAGCAGGAGCAACAGCGACCTTTCGCAAATGTTCCGCGCTGATCCAGCCGATAAGCAGCCAACAAATCGGAGCGACCGAGTACAGTGTGAAGGTATTACCAAACAGGCTGTTGAGAATCAGGACGGGCATCAGCGTTGCCGCGATCCGCCACACGCGGTTTTCGGCGGAACCGGGCTCTGCATTTCTAAACGCACTCCAACTCATTCTGCTCGCCTTGATCAGAATCCACATGAAGAGCAGCGCCGTGGGCAGGCCGCACGTAACCACCGTCGAGATGAAGTAGCTATCGATCGGCGGAAGATCCATCTCACCATTCCACCGCCACGCACCCACAGACGTTGCGCCCAACCCGATGCCCAGTGGCCGGTACGGAATCAAATCAGTAGCCAGCCAGGTCCAGTTGGTAACCCGTTCCTGCAAACTGCCTTCCTCGGTCGGATTTAGCGTGCCTCTGGCCGTATGTGAAAGGATCGCGCTCGCCCGCTCGTCTTCGCTATGGCTCAACAGGTCGTCATTGGTTGGGGCCTTTATCAGAACAGCTACAAGGAGCGCCGGTGCTAACACTAGTAAGACACGGCCGACAACGGCGCTCCACGTGCGCGCGCCCAGAAGCAGCAGGATCACACATCCAAGAATTAGACCGAACATCGCGGTGCGCTGGCCCGTCAAAAGTAACATCACGGTCAGCGTCGCTCCCGCCAGAAACCAGCCCGTGCGACGAAGCAGATTTGCGCCGACGGCGGCGAAGCCGAAAGCGATGAGCGCGCCGATTTCAATATAGCGGCCCCACTCTTCCGCGCTGCTGTACGTAGCCAGTGCGCGTTTGACGTTGCCGACTGAAATCGAGTCATAGAACTCTGTATTGTCGATCCAATACTGTTCGTAGCTGGGGAAACCGAAAGCCAGTTGGTACACGCCGTAAAGCGAGGTGATGATGCCCAACACCACGATGACCTTGAAAGCCGTCTCAACAAAGCTCGTCTTGATTGTCTGTCCAAAATAGAACCAGGCCACCGGTACCAGCATGAACAACGCGCCTGAGAAGCCGACGCTTAAACCACCCTGAAGCGGATTGAAGATCTGGAGGAAGTAGATCAGGCCGAGAATCGAAACCAGACCCGCCAGCGGTGTCGCGCGGAGGATTCCCAACTTGCGCCGGTACAAAAGCATCGCGAAAGCCAGCAGCGTTACTATCGGCGTAATGATGTGAATGGGATCGTTTTGGCTGTAAGGAATGAACATGTACTGCGCGCGCCGGAGGAAACCGCGCATCGGCTCGAACAACATCATGGCGATCAGTCCGGCTTCGAGGCTAGCCAGCAAAGGCAGCGCCAAAAGCCATCCCAATCCGCCCAGCACCAGTCCCCTCAACGCCTGGCCGCCCGCAGCGATCGCCCATGCAGTCAGGGTCGTTACCGGAAGCATAACGGCCGGCCAGAGTGGAACTGGCCTGGGCCATCGACTGGGTAATGATTGGATACTGGTATTCATTGGCGGCTTCAATTCATCCAGCCAGAGCTAATCTGGCCAGACGCCCCAGCAGCACTCGTTCAGCGCCGCTAATTTGCCCGGTGTGGTTGTAAACGAGAATCTTCACTGCCAAACTCAGATGGTTATGATTTCGCGTTCCGACTCAGCACGTATTCTCAGTTCCTCGGCACTTACCCATCCGATTAGTAACCACCCGACAGGCGCAACAGAGACGAGCACGAACGAATATCCGAACAGATTGATGAAAGCCAGCACAGGCATGATTGCCAGCATCACGCGCCACATTCCCGATTCATGACTGCCAGGAGCAGCGCGTCTAAAGGCGCGCCAGGAAATCAGCGTCGCGTGGCCGAAAATCCATAGGCAAAGCAGCCCGGCCGGAATGCCGCAGGCGAGCGCGACAGACAAAACATAACTATCGGTGGTCGGAAGATTACCAACTCCGTTGCCCTCGCGCGTCTGAGCAATCGAGCCCGCCCCGGTTCCCAGGCCGAGCGGGTGGTACAGGATCACTTTTGACACCTCACCCCAGTTCTCGAAGCGTGCATACAAACTTCCTTCGCCTGTCGGTTTTAGAACCCCCCGCGCCGAATGCGAGACCATTGATTGCGCTGCCTGGCTCTGCTCGTTTTCCCCTATTTCGCCCTCTGCGGGCGGCTTGGCAAATACAAAGAGCAGTAGCGCAGGTATCAGTAAGAGAGCAGAGCGGCGTACGATGCCGCCCGGCGTGCGTGCACCCGATAGAAGTAAGATGGCAGAGCCCATGAGAAATCCGAAGATCGAGACGCGCTCGCCGGAAAGGATTAGCGCTCCGAAGAGCACCATTCCACAGGCAAACCATGCGATACGGTGCGCGTAACGGTTCGCCATTACGGCGAGGCCCAAGGCCCCTAATGCGCATATATCAAGATAGCGGCTCCACTCTTCGGCATTAGCGTAAGTAGCCATGGCGCGCACCACACCGGCAACTCTGACCCAATTGTTGTACTCGCTGTGATCGAGCCAGAATTGATCGAAACTCGTCAGCCCGAAAAGCAACTGGTACACGCCGTACAGCGACGTGATGAGTCCCATCACTACCATTAAGCGCAGAGCGGTCCTGAGAAAGTCGGATTTCACTGCCTGTCCGAAATAGAACCAGAGCACGGGAAGAAGCATGAACAATGCTCCCGAAAGACCTATGACCAAACCGCCCTGGAGTGGATTGAAGATCTGGATGAAATAGATCAAGAGTAAGAGCGAGACGGCCGGAGCCAGTCGACTTTGACGAAAGATGTCCAGCCTTTGATTCTTCAAAAGCAGGATGAAAGCAAATAGCGCGACAATTGGCGTCAGCAAATGGATGGGATCGCTGTTCGAATAGTCCACAAACAGATATTGCGCGCGCCGAATCACGCCCCGCAGCGGTTCAAACAGCATCATCGCAATCAGGCCGGCTTCCAGACTCACCAAGAGAGGCAGCGCCAAAAGCCATCCCAGTCCGCTCAGCACCAGTCCCCTCAACGCCTGGCCGCCGGCAGCGATCGCCCATGCGCACAGCGTGATTACCGGAAGCATAACGGCCGGCCAGAGTGGAACTCGACCGGGCCATCGACTGGGTAATGATCGGATATTGGTACTCACTAAATTTATCCAGCCAGCGCTAATCTGGGCCAGACCCGTTGAGAGAGATTACTCGAAAGCAGTCGGGCGCCCGTAAGCAGTTCATCCGCGCATGAGGCGGGGGCAACTGATCCGAGGAACTGAAGGACTCGGAAGGCAAAAACGTTGCGGTCAAATTTTTCAGCGTGATGACGCAGGGCCTCTTGTCTCCATTGCAAGCCCTCGAACTCTTCGATGGCTTCAGCCAGGGACAAGCTAGTCTGCTGATCAAAGAAGACCCCGGTGACACCTTCGACGACGGTTTCGACGGCGCCTCCGCCTCGATAGGCAATGACCGGCCGGCCGGCGGCGTTTATTTCCAGAGGCGCCATGCCAAAGTCTTCTTCGCCGGGAAATAACAGCGCGCGACAACGAGCCGCGTAGTAATTCACGATCGAATCGGGCTGGCGACCAAGAAACTCTATGCGGTCGTCCGCGAGTTTTTCGAGGCGCGCACGATCCGGACCGTCTCCAATCACGATGAGCCTGCGGTTTGCGCGCTTGCATGCTTCGACCGCCAGATCGATTCGCTTGTAAGGCATCAAACGCGACAGGACAAGATAGTAGTCGCCGACTTCATCCGCCATCTCGAACCTGTCCACATCGATCGGCGGTGGAATGACAAAGGCTTCACGGCCGTAGATCTTCTTGATTCGCTCCGCGACCAGACGCGAGTTGGCGATGTAATAGTTGGGCTGGCGCGACGCGCGCAGGTCCCACTTGCGCAGTCCCCAGAGAAGAGACGGCAGGGCAGCCCGCACCGTTCCCCCAAAACCTTCGCGCGCCACGTAGTCGTCATAGCGCCAAACCCAGCGCATCGGTGTGTGGCAGTAGCAGACATGAATCGCATTGCGCCGGCGTCGCACGCCTTTAGCGTAACCAGAACTGCTGCTAAAGATCAGGTCGTACTGAGAAAGATCGAAATTCTCCACCGCGAAGGGATACAACATGAAGTAATGACGAAAGCGGCGCTCAATGGACGGCAGGTGTTGCATCGGCGAGGTGCGGATGTCGGCGGTGCGAAGACCTCCGGGCAAGCCTTTCGGCAGCGCCACGGTCGTATAGACGGGCGCGGACGGAAAGGAATCGTGCATGGCCTCGGCGACGCGCTCGGCGCCGCCCATCTGCACAAAATAGTCGTGTACTAGCGCAATCTTGGACACTTAGCTGGGGACCTCAGGCACTAATGGATTAAAGGCGGAATCGGGCCTTCTTTTCAGGCCTTTAGGCTCTTTCGAGCCAGCATTCTCGCCAAAAGAGAAATGATTGACGCGGACACATGCGGTGACACAGGCCATCGCACGTTGAACCCTCGAGCAAGACCGTGTCCTTCAGTGTGCGCTGGCGCGAAGTACCTTCAAGAACTATGTTTTCAACGCGATCTCTGACGCGCAGGACCTGGCCACAGAAATCTTTCATCGAGGGCGCGAACAGCAGGCTGCGATTCTTACCCGTAGGATCGAGCGTCCGCTTGATCTCAGCCAGCGACTTAACGCGGACTAATTCACCGGGTTTGAGATTGAGGGACGGAGCCGGGGATGCAGTGTCTCCGTTTCCCGTTATCATTCCCCAGCTTCGGAATCGGGCGTGATGAGCAATCTTGTTGTAGACCGCAATGAAGAGGCTATGGAGAAAATCTCGATAGGAAATTTGATTGTACTTAACGTCCCAAAGGTACTGTTTCACCTGCCACCACGGCAGAGGCCTGGAAGCCTGGACAATCTCGCTTGACTGGCAAAAGAACTCGCCATTGCGCATCGCCAGAGAGACCAGATCCGATTGGGTGACTCTCGGCGCATGAAATCCATTCTGTGACATGGAGCCGTCGACCGGCTTCAGCCAGGCTTCCTTCCAGAAGATCAGACAAGCTCGACCACAACCACCGTGATTGCTGCCATCGCACCTGACCTCTTCCAGAAAGACCGTGCTGTCCAGTTGCCGTATGTCCTGATCGTCAACACACGTCTTGAGAGCGCGACGAGAGAGGCGAAATCTCTGACCACAAAACTTCAGCATCTCTGGCATGAAAGGAAGATTTTCCAGCCTTCCTTTCTCGTCCAGAGTTAGCAGGATTTCAGCTTCGGAACGTACCTCAACCAGATCGCCGGGCATAAGCTTCGCTGTGACGGTGTTATCCCGGGAGCGACTGCGCATAGTCATCATCTTTCTAGCTTGCTCCCCTGGCGAGAAGAATTGCCGGAATAGTGCGGAGGAGGATGCGGGCGTCGAGTTCCAGTGACCAGGTGTCTATGTATTGAAGGTCGAGCTGCATCCACTGGTCGAACGAGAGATTGCTGCGACCCGAAACTTGCCACAGGCAGGTCAGACCCGGCTTCACGCTGAAACGTCTTTTCTGCCACGCTTCTTCCATGCGCAAGGCGTCGCGAACAGAGAGCGGTCGTGGCCCCACGATGCTCATGTCACCCAGCAAAACGTTTACGAGTTGAGGCAGTTCGTCGATGCTGGTGCGGCGCAGCCAGCGGCCAATTGTAGTTACTCGGGGATCGTTGCGAATCTTGAAGATCGGGCCGGTCTTTTCGTTCAGATGCTCGAGGTCTTTCATGCGTGCTTCGGCATCGCGCTGCATCGTCCGAAACTTGAGCATCCGGAAACGGCGCTTGTTGAGGCCTACCCTCTCCTGCACAAAGAAGATCGGACCTTCCGACTCGAGCTTGATCGCAACCGCAACCAGAACCAGGACCGGCGCCGAGAACAAAAGCAAGAGAGCCGCGGAGACAAAATCGAAAATCCGCTTAGCTTCAGTTCGCCAGCTAAACAGCGGCGCGCTATGCAGAGAAATGATCGGAACTCCATCAAAGTCGGTGGGCTGTGATCGCGCGAGCTTTTGCGGAAAAAGGTCCGACAACAGATGGGTCGTGATTCCCTGCTCTTCCAGCAGCATGACCGCTGCTTCGATTTGCGTGTATTGCGATTTGATCGGGAGCGCAATCGCGACTTCATCGATGACTTCATGGGCGAGGATGCGCGGGAGGTCTTCGATCGTCCCCATCCACGGCGCGCCTTCGAGTTCGCGTCCAGCAAAGGCAGGATCGCTATCGACGTATCCGAGCACCCTGTATCCAAGGTCCTGACGCGCGTTGACTCGCTCGGCAAACCGCCGGCCGCGCGCGCCGCCGCCCACAATCAACAATGTCTTTACGTTGTGCCCTCGCTGGCGCAGCCGGCGCAGGTTGAGTCGCAGGACAAGGCGCATACCGCCAATCAGCCCGAAGCTCACCAAACCGAACATCGCCACCGTTCGCCAGTTAATCGTGGGCCAACTGCCGAGGTTGCCACCAACCAGCAGCGCCAGCGATGAAAACAGAACGGCGCGGCCAATTTCCTTTAGCTCAAGGCGCAGGGGACGCAGCCGGTGTGAAACGTATAGGCCCTGGACGGCAAACGCGATATGCCATGAAATGACCAGGCCGACTCCCAGGAGGGCATTCGTGACTTTGATACGTTCTGATAGATAGTCGATGACGAAATCAGGATTCTCAGCCGGCGAGTAGCGGTGCACAATCGTCAGGCCGAGCGAAACCAGCAGCAGACTGAGGTCGCTGAACTTGAGAAAGAAATTAGAGAGTGATCCGTTACGATCTGTCATCGAATCTATCAGTGTCCTGGTGCTTAAGGGCGGTTAGAACCTCGCCATGAAAGCCGCCACGCTGGCCAGTTTCATGAAGCGTTCAATCTTCGAAATCTTGTCGCGTGGCACGAACACCATGTCACCCGGCTGTAAAGTCAGGTCGTTTTCCAAATCGGCCGTGCGGCGGATACTCTTGAGATTCAGAAGCTTGACTTCGGCGGTGTCGGAATTGATCCCGCGAAACACTACGACCTGGGAAGACTTGGCGGCTTCTTTCATGCCACCCGCCAGCATGATTGCCTGCAACGCGGTTACTCGCTCGCGCATTTCCATCCTTCCCGGCGTGTTGACCTCGCCTGCGACAACGAAGTAGGGCTTCTGAAACTCCTTCAAGACAATGGTCGCGACCGGGTCCTGTAAACGGCTACTCGCCCTTTTCAGGATCGCCAGGCGTGTTTGCTCAATCGTGAGTCCTGCGACTTTCAGATCGCCCCCAATCTCCAAAGAGACATAGCCATCCGGCTGGACCGTCACCGTCTGGTTGAATTCCGGCGAATAGCGGTACTGCACCTCGAGCACGTCACCCGGTTGCAGCCGGTAACGTTCCTCGGTGACGGTCGTCAGTCGTGGCGCTCTCTGCTGCTGGGAAATCGCGGCAGAAGCGCTCGTAAGAACGCAGATTGCGATAAACAAGAACAGGCTTTTCTTCATTAGCACTCCTAAAGTCCGGCAGATTTTCGCTTTGTCGCTTTGCTCCCTCTCCCATTGGGAGAGGGTTGGGGAGAGGGCTTTAGTATCGAGCCGGCACAGCTAAGCCCCTCTTCCCCGGCCCTTCTCCCAGCGGGAGAAGGGAGATATCTAAAGTCTTTTGTAGAGCCACTCAGGAACCGGGTAGCGTCGCTTGTTCAAGACGAAACCCAGGAACTTTCCGCCGGCGTTTTCGATTGTTCTTTGGGCGTTCACAATTTCATCGCGCCGGGTCTGGCCGGCTTCGACGACCACCGCCACGCCGTCGACACTCGAACTCAAGACGGCGGCTTCTGACGAGACTCTGAGCGAACGGCAATCAATCAGAATATTGTCGAAAGCGACCCGCATCGCATCCACCGAATCCAATCCGGTGTCGATCTGCTCGCCTTCTTTGCTAACCCGCACCAAGAACGATCTCTGCGGAAGGTCCGGGGCCGTATCTTCATCAGTCTCGGCGCGGTTGTTTCGATCAGATTTCTTGGCGGGCAACATCCAGACGTTCTCGATGTTTGTCGGATGACAGTTCCATGGCATTTGCAGATAGTCCTCGACGCCAAGGCTCTGCATTCTTTCCGCGCTCACGATCAACGTGCGTCGTCCGGTGTGACGTGCCAGTTCGACCGCGAACAGTTGCGTCACATGGGAAACGCCCTCACCGACCGAAGCAGAAGTGAATGCGATCGCCGCACCCTCACGCAGCCTTTGCGTAGAGTTTTGCAGATTCGCCAGCAGCAGACTCAGGTTATGCCGCCGGTGGCCGTTGCTGCGGATTCGCGTCTGCGGCAACTGTCCGTTGATTTGTTCTTCTATTTGCACGATTCGTTTAGCTCTCTAGTTGGGCCACGGTGCTGTTCTCAATCTCTTTTGCTTTCGTCCGCTGACGACCGACGATCTTGCGGCTGTTCTCAGGAACCGTCGCCAGTACCGCTGAGCCGGTGAGCGCTTCCAGTTGCCGCGGCGTGTGCACGGTGTCGCCCAGCATTTCCGCAGAGAAGACGGCGCCCAAACTAACCAAACCGGCAACGAAGACACCCAGCACTAGGTTCAGTGGACGATTCGGTGACGACGGAATCCGCGGTACTGCCGGCGTCTCGGCGATCGAAACGTTGGTAATCTTCTGCCGGTCGAGCTCGTCGGCGATACGAGCTTCTTCCCGCTTCTTTGCGTAGAGCTGGTAATTCTCTTCGGCTTCCTTAACCTGGCGCTGCAAATCGTTGTGCCTGGTCGTGTCGCCCTCGAGTTTCCGTAGCGCGCCTTCATAGTCGCGCAATTGCCCGGCGAGCGTGTCCCGTCGCGCTTGCGCGCCGGTCTGTTCCAACCTCGCGCGTGAGAACTCTGTCTCGAGCGTCTGCCGCAAAGGATTCAGGTCCGTAGCCTGCTCGACCGCAGTCTGCCCCTCGGCCTTTGCCAACGCTGTCCGGGTAGTGCGAATTTGATCGTCGACCTCGCGCACCAGGCGATCGTCCGGGCGAAACTTTGTCAGCAGTTGCGTGCGACGGTTTTGCAGCTCAACCAACATGGTGTTCAGCCGCTCGGCGGAGTATTGCGCCGGGATGGATTTGCTTTGCGTAATAATGCGCGAAGGTGTCGAGGCCAGTTGCTGCTCGATACGCTTGATTCGATTCGTGGCTTCGTTGACTGCCGCCTCGCTTTCCAGGAGCTTCGATTTCGCTTCGGCGGTTTTTTGCAAAGTCAAATCTTTCTGCTGGGCCAAAACCACCAGGTTGTTCTCCTGCTGAAAACTGGTTAGCTGGTTTTCCGAATCATGCAACTGGCTTTCGTATTGATCAGCTTTGTCTTTGAAGAAATCCGATGCGCCCGTCGGGTGATGAAGCTTGAGATGTTTTTCCAGATAGAGGTCGCCCAGTTTCTTCAAGACCGCAGCGGCAACCTCAGGAGAGTTCGCTGAATAGCTGATCGAGATGACGTTGGCCTTCTTCACCGGCGTTATGACCAGGTCCTTCGCGAGATCCGCCGCCGCCTTTTCGATCCGCTCTGCTTCCGCAACCGGCTTCTTCCAAAACGATGGCCGGGCGGTCTGGCCCAAGCCCGTCTCTTTGGCGACCTGCGAGAGCAGGTCCCGGCTGGTCAGCAGCTCGATCTCGGAATTGATCTCGTTTTCGCTGACCTCATTCTCGACACCGACGGGGGCGCCGCCGGTGGCCCCGGGCGTGATGGCCACGTCAACGCGCTGGTTCTTAACCAGAATCTTCATCCGCGATTCGTATTTGTTGGGAAGCAGCCAGGTGACCAGGCCTGTGCCCAGGACAACGGCAAGGAAGGTAAACAGAACTAACGCCCTGCGACGAAACAACGCGCTCGCGCCGTCTCGCAAACTGATGGAATTACCGCCGAAACCTGTCGTCAGTTCGCCCTTCATAAACTAACTTACCGAAGGGTTTAAATGTTGAATTGGGCGATATTTCCAAGGATCGGGGTGGTAGTTGGCGAGAGAAGACCCCCACGCGGGCAGCGGGAATGCCCTTTACGTAAAGGGTCGCGGGAAAAATGATCGTTGTCTGCGCTATAAGGCGAAATCGGCCACAGAGGCGCAGAGTCACAGAGAAAAGCCAGATCAGAATTGATCAGAAATGCCAGCGAACTTGCCCCTCATTGATTTCATCCTTCTCTGTGTCTCTGCGTCTCTGTGGCTAACAAGTTTTTCAGCAGCCTGTAGGCCAGATATTCGCTCATCTTGTTATCTCCAGGACAGGCAAACCCGCGGCACGTAGCTCCTGATTCAGCGCCGGGATGTCCTGTGACTTGATTGCCTGCCAGCTATCCTGAAGCCCACGCGAATCTTTCACAACGTCGGGAACCGCGGCCGCGGCCTGCGGCGTCGGGGCGAGGTCCACGTCCTTCATGAGATTGAAAAGTGTCCTCAATCTTCCGGTTGTAGTTGTCACGGTCGCTCTGGCCGCTCCTGCTCCTGCTCCGGCGCCCGCGCCCGGGCCACCAACACCTGCGCCCGCCAGAGCCTGGAGTTTTTCAGCCAACGCGTCGAGACGCGTCTTGAGATCGCCGGCCGGCACTCGCAGACGCAATTCAGCGATTTGCTCTCGCAGCAACCTGACGCTTTCAGAGATAGAGTTAAGCGCCAACCATCCGTCGTAGAGTTGCTTAGATAGCCTGAATTGCTCACCCAGATCAGCCAGCGAAGTCTTAACTCGCGGATCCATCATTAGCATTAGCGGTTGTTCGTAGGTCTTGCCTGCAACCGTCAGGACAACCGTGTACTTGCCCGGCATCGCCCAGGGTGAAGTTGGATCCGGCGCCGTGTTGCGATAGATGGCCGCAATTGGATACTGGGGCTGAAGTCCGGGAACCGGCGCGTAATGCATGTCCCAGAGAAGACGATGCAAACCGGGTTCGGTGGCGAGTTTCTGTGGCGGCCTTACCCAGTAGGGTGGAATCGCGAGGGCCGGATTCGGCGCCGGAACAGGATCGGCACTCGAATAACGCCGCACCAACTGGCCGGCTTCGTCTTTGATCTCCAGAGTCACGGGGCTTGAAGTGGACGCACCAATGTAGTAATCGATCATGGCGCCGTCCGGAGGATTCTCACCCGTGGCCTCGTCGGGCGGCAGCGGTGTGTCGGTGTTTGTGTTCCAGCGCACGCGCCAGGCAGTCTGTGGGCGGAAGAGCAATGCCGGCGCAGACTTTATCGACGCCTGCATCTGGCGTAGCGGCGTGATGTTGTCGAGAATCCAGAAGCCGCGGCCGTGGGTCGCAACGCAAAGGTCGTCGTCCTTGATAATCAGATCGCGGATCGAACTGGCGCCCATGTTTAGCCGCAAGGACTGCCAGTGATCGCCGTCATCAAATGACACGTGGACGGCGCGCTCGGTCCCGGCGAACAGTAAACCTCTTCTTTCCGCATCTTCTCTGACGACATCTGTGTTTTCGTTGTCCGGGATGCCGTTGGTAACTTCGGTCCAGGATGCTCCCGCGTCGTGGGTACGAAAAATGTGCGGCCGCAGGTCGTCCAGCCGCAGGGTGTTCACCGCCGCATAAGCGATGTTCTTGTCGAAATGGCCGGCTTCGAGGATCGAAATCTTCTGCCAGGGTTTCAACTGGGCTGGCGTCACATCGATCCAGTGCGCGCCGCCGTCGGTCGTGCGGTGAATCAAGCCATCGTCGGTGCCGGCCCAAATCAGATTAATATCCAGCGGCGAGGGTGCGACCGCATAGATCACTCCACGCTGTGTCGCCGCGGCCGTAGGCTGCGAGCGATACTTGCCGATGGTTTCAGGAACTTCGAACGTCTTGCGCGTGAGGTCGGGACTGATCTGATCCCAGTTTCTTCCGGCGTCCTTTGTCTTCCACAAGGTGTTGGTTGCAAAGAAAAGCACGTGCGGGTCGACCGGCGAGAACAAAACTGGCTGAGTGCGCACGACGCGAAAATCAGCCGAGCGAAAGGGCTTTGGCATAATGTTCTGCCTTTGCCCGGTGCGGCGATCGTAGCGGCTTAGTTTGCCGCCATAGATAATATCGGGGTCGAGCGGGTCCGCTGCCACATAACCGTATTCTTCGGCGCCTACTGGATGCCAATCGCGGAATGTAATCGCGCCGTCGTTACCCCGGCTGGCGACACAGGCTGAACCGCTCTCCTGCTGGCCACCGCACAATCGATACGGAAACGCGTTGTCGGCACTGACGTGATAAAGCTGCGCGGTCGGCTGGTTGTACCAACTGCTCCATGACTTGCCGCCGTTCGTCGTAATGACCGTGCCCTGGTCGCTGGCCATGATTATGATGTCCGGGTTATTCGGATTGATCCAGACGTTCTGGTAGTCGTCGCCACCCGGGGCCCCACGGAAAGCCGCCCACGTCTTGCCACCGTCAGTCGACTTCCAACTTACGGTGCTCGCGACAATCACGACGTCAGGATCTTTGGGATTGAATCTGGGAACTGAGAGGTCACCGCCGCCAATGCGGCCCGCGGGACGAGGGTCCTTGGTAATAACCGCCCAGCTCTCGCCGGCGTCATCCGATCGATAGATGTTAACTGCACCCGGAACCGCAACAGATGCGATGAGGCGATGCGGTGCGCTGGGTGCAATCGCCAGATTTGCCTGGATGATTCCCTCCGGAAGTCCGCCTTTCAACTGCTGCCACGTCTTGCCGTTGTCGGTTGATTTGAATATCCCTCCGCCCGTTCCATTCCATGCCCCGTTTTCCCATGGGCCCTGCCGCGCTTCCCAAAGCGCCGCGTATGCGACTTCCGGGTTCGCAGGGTCAATTAACACGTCGGCGCCTCCCGTGTTCTCGTCCTTGTAAAGAACCCTTCCAAACGTCTTGCCGCCGTCAGTCGAACGAAAAATGCCGCGCTCTTCGTTTGGGCCATAAGGATGACCGGCGACCGCCACCAAAATGCGATTCGGATCGCGAGGATCAACTGCTATCTGCGGAATCTGTTGCCCGTCACGCAAACCAAGATGCGTCCACGTCTGTCCCGCGTCATTCGATCTATAGATGCCGTCGCCGACCGAAAGATCCGGGCGCTGCAAGCCTTCACCACTGCCGACATAAATAATGTCGGGATCCGAAGGGGCCACCGCGATACATCCAACAGAGCCCGTCGGTTGATCGTCAAAGATTGGGACCCAAGTGCGGCCATAGTCCGTCGTCTTCCACACGCCCCCATTGACTTGCGCCATGTAAAAAATGTTCGGTTGCGAGGGCACGCCCGCCACAGCTCGCCCTCGACCACCGCGAAACGGCCCGATGCTGCGCCAGCGAAGCGACTTGAAAAGATTAGGGTTGAACGGCTGTGCCAATACCAGCGAAGGAGCCGAAATCATAAAAGTGACGAGCAAGAGTAAGACAACAATGCCTCGCTGAAGCAATAGCAGACCAGAAGATCGTTTCATAGTTAGCTCACAAGGATGGGATTAATTACTACGGCGCCGAATAGTAGCGCCAACGTGTTTCGAAAGTCTAACCGAAATTGAGCGTAGCGAGGCGGCGTCAAATCAGATCGTCCACTCACCATGGGCGATACCAACCAGATACCATTCATTTCCCCGCTTCTCGAAAACCAGCCAGAGACTCTTCCAATCCATTCCTCCATACTTCTCTTCAAAACCGGAGAAATGGTATTCCACGATGATCGCCGAAGGGTAAGACTCGCGGATATTGTTTATCAGGTTGCCGCTGCTTAACGTATCGCTGTTGTAAGTAACCTGCCTGGCCTTCGAGTAATCGTGGTCGTAAATGAATTTCCGGCGGTAGGCCGCAAAGGTCAGACGGATCGGATCGCCCGAAGCATCCTCTTCTCCCCAGAGATATCGCTTCTTGCCGGTCATGAGACTCTTGACCTGGCTGCGCGTAAAGACCAGGTCTCCGCCTCGCTTCAGATTCACCGAGTGATAGGGTGAGAATCTGAGACCTTTTCTCGGGTGAACGAGTTTTGAGAGAGTAGCAACATTGCGCGACCTAAGAGCCAGGATTACTTGCCTGGCGCGACGGGCAATGATTTGCTCGGCTTCTTTGGGCGTGAGCCTGGACGTTTCTGCTTGTACTCTGGCTGCACCCGCGTTACCGGCCGCTGAGCATAGGAATAGACTCAGACAGATACCGACGAAATGAACTCTTCTCATAATTTTCTTCGCTTTCCCGGGCGACTGGTCCTGGAATTCAGCTATCTTATCACCAGCCAGAACTTGCAAACGCAACGGAGTCGACGCGGGCGTCAGGTCCTCTAAACGGTAGCCAGGACGCGTATACTCCAAAATGACCGGATGACAAATGGAAAATGGTTCCCAAGATGAACGTACTCATTCTCAACCACGCCGAAGTCGAACAGCTTCTTCCCATGTCCGAATGCATCTCGGTGATGGAAGCAGCACTCACCGCGCTGGCTCGCGGCCACGCCGATCAACCATTGCGCACCATTTTCAGGCCGCCCGAAATCAAAGGGGTCATGGCCATGATGCCCGCGTTCCACGACAGCCAGACTCCGATGTTCGGTTTGAAAGCGATCTGTGTGTTTCCCGGCAATGCCGCGATCGGCAAAGACGCGCATCAGGGCGGCGTAATGCTTTTCGACGGCAGCGACGGCGAGTTGCTCGCTCTGGTCAACGCGTCGGCGATTACGGCGATCCGCACGGCCGCGGTCAGCGCGCTCGCCACGCGTGTGCTCGCACGGGAAGACGCAACCGAAGTCGCAATCATTGGCGCCGGCGTACAAGCCCGAGCGCATTTGAGTGCGATGGCCTGTGTTCGCAAAATCAGCCGCGTGAGAATCGCGGCGCGACGCTTTGAAAGCGCGCAGAACTTCGCGAACGAAATGCAGGCTCAATTCCCTTTTCCGATCGAGCCGATGGAAACCGCCGAAGCCGCCGTTCGCGGCTCTGATGTGATCGTCACGGCGACGACTTCGCGTGAACCGGTGATCGATCGCGAATGGATTTCGGCGGGGGCCCACATCAATGCGATTGGAACTTTTTCGCCCAAAGCTCGCGAGATAGACACTGAGACCATGGTCGCAGCCAGCCTGTTCTTTGACCGGCGCGAATCGGCCCTGAATGAAGCGGGAGACTATTTGATCGCTGCTCAGGAAGGCGCCATCGGCCCTGGACATATTCGTGGTGAATTAGGCGACGTATTAACCGGGGGCCAACCCGGCAGAACTTCGCTTGCCGAAATCACGCTCTTCAAATCGCTCGGCCTGGGAATCGAAGACCTCGCCGCCGCCGAGTATGTCTATCGGAAGGCCGCCGCACAAGGGGCAGGCACATCAGTCGAATTCTGATTCCAAACACGGTGGACTTTGATACTGCGATGCGGATTAGTATCGCTATCGACTCGGCAAAGTCGATTGGCCGGCAACGTTTGCCCATGATAGTTGATACTCAGTGTCGGCCTATGCGGTTGCCTTTTTCGCCAGTGCTTCTTCAATCTGCTTACACCATGTTTCGTTTTCTCCACGCCGCTGACGTGCCTCGCGAATCAGCCGCAGGTTGCGCGCCGTCGTTTCCGGTTCCCAACTCTCACGCACGGCGGCGAGAGTATCGCCAAGGGCGTTCAGTGCGCGATTCTCATTTCCTGCGAGCACCGCCAGCTCGAGCCTCGTGGCATAGTCCCAATAATCAGGCTTTCCAGTCGCTATGCGGCGCTCTATTGCGTACTCCACGACCGGGATCAGCTTCTTGCGCTGCGGATCCGGCCTGTCCTTGAGTTCCATTAGAGTGACGGCATTGACTCCTGGATAGGCGTCGCGCCAATCAGCCTCGAAGCCGTGCCGGTAAGCACTGATTGCTTTGTCGAGCAGCGCGTTCGCTTCGAACGTGTTTCCGGCTTTGACTGCTGCTTCCCAACGATCTTTGTAAACGCGCCCGAGGATGCCCAATGTCTCGCTGCTCGGCCCGCGCTGCTTTAACAACTCTAACAACACGGTTTCAGCTTCTTCACCGCGAGCGGCGCGATTGAGCGCGAACGCGAGTTGCTCTTGCAGCATGACCGTAACAGCTAAGGGACGCGACATCTTGTCGACCAACCCAATCATGTCTTCCCAGGCCTTGACTGCCCGGTACGACAGGAAGAGATCGATCACTACGCCGGACTCCTGGTCTTTCAGATTGCCCAGTTCGTTTTCTATTGCTCGCAGCGCTTCTACACCAGCCTTTCGCGCGGTCGCCAGCTTCTGTTTCATGTCGCTCGAATAACGGACGCGGTCGCGAAAGACGTCTGTCTTCGTGTGATCGATTTCAGGATAGTCTTCGACAAGTTGATAGAGTGGACTGTCGGTCGCCCCTTGCGGATCGGAAATAACCGAGTCATGAGCCGCGCGTAAACGATCGACCAACGCATTCTTTGCAGATTCGGCCTCCCGCAATTTGCCCCCGGCATCGAGCTTGTAGGGCATTGCCCGTAACGGCGCGACATCAAATGGCAGCCGGCCGCTGTCCGCAAAGATCAAGACCGTGCTATGCCGTCGGACCGCATGCCGCAGACCCAACTCGTAAAAAACATTCGCGTTCGCGGTGGTCAAATCGGCGACTGCGTATTCGCACAGGATGAGCCGTTCGTACATCGGCTTGTGGATGATGCCGCCGGCCATTTCTTCATCGGCGCGAACGACATCCATCCCGGCCGCTTCAATGGCCGGCGCGATAAGGTCCTGATAAATCGAATCAAAATCAATTGTGGCGCCGGCGGCGTCTTTCTTCTGACCGAACGGCATAAGTACAAAACAGAGAGGTTTGCTCATCGGTAGCGCTCCCATGGATTTGCGGCCACGACAACTCTTGGAACGGCCGCGTCGAACCGAGCATATCAATCCAATCTAAATGACTCGTCGAATCATGTCACCAGCGGAGATTGAGAAGTTAGTGCGGGTGACATGATTTAGGAGTATCAAAGGCTTCGGCACACCGGCATGTTGCGAGTGTCTGAGCGGGCCTTGGGTATTAGCTTCAGGTCATTAACGTCCCAGCCCCGACGTTGCCAGAACGTCCCGTCGACGTATTCGACGCGATTGATCAAAACCGACCCCGCGAACTGATCTGCCGTCCCTTTGGCCAGGCTTTTGACATTCACCACGCTGGTGGGGCCGGACAGGCTGAAGACCCTCAGTTCCCTTTCTTTCTCAGGCTTGATCATGACACTGCAAAGAAACTGACGGCGCGCTACGTTCGTTGGGTTCGCCGCCTCTTTGAATTGATACTCCCAGAAAACGGTTTGAATTGGTTTGGTGCTCGAGTTTCGCAGTCTCATCAGATAGGTGAAGCCGGCCACGGGTTCGGGTTCCCGCGACTGTTGCACAATCCTGTCAATCTCAGCGCCGCGTCCGTCCAGCGTGTCGGCGTTCGGATCTCTTTCACCGGCCGAGGCATTGACCCTTCGCTGTTTTTCAAAGTTCCTATTAGCAGCAATCATGGCCGGCGCGGGGGGCATGCTGACTCCTACTGCATTCGCGGCTTGTTGGCGATCTCGGAACCATTTGAAGCTGACGATCGCAACCGGACTCTCGTCCGCAGCCGGCGGATTCTGAGCTAAAGCAGCGGGCATTAGCAGCATTGGAAGGAGCCAAAGGGCTTTCATGGTTTGCCTCCATCGACGATCGGCACAAACTTGACGGCGCACAACCCTGGTCTTCGGTCACGAAATCTGGAGCGGGCGACGGGGATCGAACCCGGCCTTGAACGTGTGCACCCCTTACTGCGTATGCCGAAAACTTAAGAACTCTTAACGAGTTGCAGCCGTTCACTAGTGCGCCAGTATACGCCAGATTCTATGTGTTTCGGTACATCTCCCCCACAATTTCCCCACAATTTTTGCGGAGCATTAATTCGTCAACAAGTTGCCCTGAGAGGTGCTAAACTGACGTCGAATTGGAGGAGTCACGCATGGCCACACTAGAGCAAATACTTGAAGAAGCAAGGAAGCTTCCGGCCGAAGAGCAGCGCCGCTTACGCGCTGCCCTCAACGCGCCCCACTCCAACGGCGATACGCTGCCGACTTACAGAACCAACGAGCAGGAACGCGCCTGGATCAACGCACATCGTGACGAATACCTGGGCCAGTGGGTCGCACTTGACGGTGATCACTTGATAGCGAACGGGGCCGATGCGCGCACGGTGTACGAAGCAGCGCGAGCGCAAGGAGTAGAAATCCCATATATTGATCGAGTGGAGCCGCAGGTCGACGCATTCATGGGAGGCTGGCAGTGACGCACCAGTTGACGTTTGCCTCCGCTCACGATTATGGAACGGACGCGATCATCATCCCCGTCATACTTCGGCTGGGTAACGCAGCGGCCAGAACAGATGCCTATCTCGACACGGGAGCAACATTCTGCGTATTTAAGCGCTCACTCGCCGAGCCCTTAGGTCTTGAGGTTGAAACCGGAGAGCCGGCTCCGTCTCAGCACGGTAACCGGTAGTTTCGACGCTTATGGCCACATGCTGACGCTGGAAACGTTCGGTTACTCATTTGATGTCACCGTCTATTTCGCAGCTCATGAGGCTTTCACTCGGAATGTACTTGGCAGACGCGGCTGGTTGGATCAAGTGCGGCTCGGCCTGGTTGAGTATGAGAGCAAGCTGTATCTCAGCCGTTACAACAAGTAATAGCGCAGCCCTCAGAGCACCGAGGGAACGATCCACTAAATCACACGAAACAACTCGAACAAGAACGGCCATTTCCTGTCAGTTAGTGGGATTTGGTGCGACTTCGTGGATCGTGTTCGCGCGCTGACGATCGAGACTAAGCCGTAGGCTGGTGTTCTGAGTCTTGTTGGAGCAGGCGATCGCTCCATCGTCATAGCCGAACTCTAGTATCTGAATGAGAAGAAAGGCCGGCCACTCGACTTCCGGACTAAATATGCGCGCCTGGCCCAAAGCAAGCAGTTTGTCTTGCTGCCATTCTACCCATCTCACACGCTCGACTTCGAAGCATGTAGTGCGGTGACGGAAATGCACGACCGGATGAGATCGCCGCCGATGCGCGACGGACCAAGGCGACGCTACTGACTCGCGATGCGCAGATCACGAGCAGCGGAGTGGTCGCGACAGTATGGTAGGGTTTGAGTTGTTCGGTTTGTTTACGGGAGTTCAGCCACCACGCGGGCGCGTCGACTTCGCAAGTGACGGACGCAGAGAGCTCGATGGTGAGAGTCTTCGATGACGGCAAACTTGTGGCTGAAATTATTCCCGAACTGTGGGTGATGGACCACTACAATATGCAGCTATCCATGCCTTACCAGGAAGAGCGCGTTAGTGACCTGGCTGTGCTGACTGCCCAAGGGTAATTACCATAAAGCCCGGTATCATTCTCAAGCGGCTGATTTTACTGAGGAATTTTCAACCCGCCGTGGAGTGCGAATGGAAGTCCCTCTTCCGGGCCGCGTCACCTAAGCCTGCCCTTCAAACTGGATCGCAGATGCGGAAGTCCGATTTCACGCAACGAGTGCCAGCAGGTCGGCTTCGATGCCCTGCCATGGTTGGTTGAGGTTGATGGTTCGGATGCTGATCTTCCGGCCCTTTAGGTCGGAGTATGACGCGGAGAGCGGTGAGTCCACGGTTGGGTATAGCAGCATCACTTCGCAGGTGTCCGTCAGCTTTCCTTCAGGAAGATTGTTCAGATAGGCGTGGATTTGGAACAGGTGCGACGACCGTAGTTTATCGGCTTCGTAATGGTTCTGTGTGGCCTGTGGCGTGAACTTGCAGTCAATGATGATCTTCCGCGTTTCCAACGTCAAGCTAATGTCGGTCTGCATCTTGGGTAGCAGCCCCGCCGCGACTTGGTCAGCGGCAATCCAGCGCCAGTAGATATCCTCTCGCTTGACCCGGTAGCCCGTGTGGTAGCGATAGAAATTGCGGACAAAATTCTCGAACAAGATTGCCATCTGTCGCTCGTCTCGAACGAAGTCCATGAATTTGCTGGCACCCGACTTTTCGGAGATTAGCAGATTCCGGTAGATCAATTCGCAAACTTTCAGGAGGAAGTCATAGAACTGGTTGTTCCGATAGAGTTGGACTTGACCGAACACGCGACTGGCAAGCTTCATGTCCTGAATCTCGGAAAACAGGCGACAGAGATTGGCAAGGCCTTCCGAAGACTCCGCCGCCAATCCCTTTGTGCGGATTAGCCGGTGCATTGTGGCCTTCAGGATTCGGTTGTGAAGCACGTTGTAGCTCAGTTCGTCGAAATCGCAGGGCAACCTTCCGGTCCTCGTCGCGTTTCTGCGGACGGCTTCCTGGAAACAAATCCGTCCCCGCAGGCGGCCCGTCCATTCGTGTTGCGGAACGTAGCCACGGTCGAATCCGCGTTTGAGGAGGTGGTGGGTGCCATTGATTAGCACCCTGGCGAAGAGGTCTGCCAGGCTGGTTGAGTTGATGGACTCCACATTGACAACTTCCTTTTCCGCCAGCTTGTCCCAAGCGTAGCACAGCAAGTAGTAGATGTTTTGGATTGGGATATTCACGAGCCGTCTCAGGCCAGCAGGGCTGATCGTTGTTCCTTCACCTTTTGCTCGTTGTCGAACCAGTATTCCTGGATCAACGGCACGATTTCCGACTCGATCACCCGTCGATACCAGTCCTCATCCGGATTGATGCTGTTGCGAGGGCAGAAGTAGCTATGGCCAATCTGGTATCCAGTGCCAAGGTTCTTTGTGTCCGCCGCGATGACCTCATTCAAGGCGTTCATCCGGGCGACGATCTTCTTGGCCAGCTCCGGCTTCGCGCCAACGTCAGCCAGGAAGTCTCGAAACGCTTCGCTCGAAAATTCGGGCCGGAGCGTGATGAATCGGAACCTCCGTCGCAGGGCGTAATCCACCATCGCTAGAGATCGGTCGGCGGTGTTCATCATGCCAATGAGATGCAAGTTCTCCGGGATGTAGAACCTCTCGTCTGCGTCCTGGGAATAGGCCAGCGGTATGGCGTGTTCCTTCCCGCGCTTGTCCGGCTCAATCAGCATCATCAGCTCGCCGAAGATTTTGCTCAGGTTGCCCCGGTTGATCTCGTCGATGATGAAGACGTAGGGCTTCTGCGTTGACTCCTCGCGCTGCGCACGGCGACAAAACTGATGGAAAATCCCATACTTCAGGTCGAAGTGCCCCTTCGGCGTCGGACGAAATCCCTGAATGAAATCCTCGTAGGAATAGGACTGGTGAAATTGGATCGTCTCGATTCGCTGTGGATCGTTTGATTCGGTGAGCGCGTAGGCAAGCCTTTTGGCGACGTAGGTCTTGCCGACGCCAGGCGCACCTTGAAGGACGACGTTTTTCTTTTCTCTCAACGCGTACAGCATTTCATCGAACTGAGCCTCCGCCAGAAACAGGCCCTTCATGGCCTTCTCCTTGTCGTATAACTCGATGTCGACCATCGCCGCAATGTTCGTCTCATCAATCAGGCTGCGGATGATCTCGTATTCCTGCTCGGTGAGCTTGAACAGGCTGCCCTGAAGATTGTTTGTAAAGGGTTCACTCTTTGCCAGGTCGGGGGTGGCCTGCAGGGTCTCGTAAGAAATCGGGGCAGCCAACTGCTCAGTCTTCTCGAACTCTATTTCCTCGCCGTCCTTTGTTTGAAAAAGCCCCTTGGTGATCCTGCAAACCGCAATAATTTCCTTCTGCGGACTGGCCACGTAGCCCACAACAATGTCGCCGGGTCTAACCTCATGGAAGCGTTCGTAGATTCGCCGCTTATTCCCTTTGTCATTGTGGGAAGTGTAGGTTTGCTTCTGCCCAACCGCCGTCTCCTCGAAATTCCAAATCTTCGGATTCGCGTTCAACCACCAGTAGGCAACGCCGGTGGTTGCTGGGGGCGTAACCACAACCGGCATTGGATCCGCCCCCATGTCCAGTCCCACCTTGCTGGCGATCACCTTGACGAAGCCGGGGTCGGACGTGATGTCGGTCAGAGTCTTGGGTGCCATCTTGCTGCCTTCTGGCATCACCCACTCACCCTTGGCCAGCCACTTGACCTTACGCACATGCTTGTAGTGTGGGCGTTCAGGGTCGAAGAAGTAATCACCTTCGACAATTCCGTAACCCATAACCTTGACAAAACCCTGCTTCGCGAAAACTATGTCTCCCTTCTGGACTTCATGCGCGAACTGCCAGAGAGCCAGAGAATCATGCTTCTTCAACGTGCCCTCGGGCTCGAGTTCTACGAGTCTCCTGCGGATTTCCTCTTTGTTCTTGAAATGGCGCAAGTCCGAAACTTCGTCCCAGCCAATGGCAATGATGCCCATTTCGTAGAACTGTTCCCAGTATTCTCCACCGGGACCAGGAGCAAAGGTCCAATACCGGCGGGGTACACTCTCTGGCAGTACCTCGTGCAGGTCGTCAACGTCGCCTTCGTCCTCTGGTTCTTCCTCGGCGGGTTGCTTATGGAAAGCCGCCAATTTTTCAGCAATGACTTGAGCTTTATTTTCATCAAGCACCGTCTGCGTTCCTGTTTGAGTCAGAGTCCAAATGCCCCGCTTTGTGTTCTCAACCAAGCCTTCCCAAACGAGATACTTACGAGCCCAGTGAACCTCGTTGTAAAATCGTGTCTGCCCGGATTTATTCATGTCCGCAAGAACGGCGTCAGTGAGATTGAGTAATTCCTGGATTTTCTGAAGAACGGTTTTTGGCGTACCTGATCCGCCAAGTGCGCGTAACGCATCAAGGACTGGCCCCATCCATTTTGTGAAACTCCAACTCTTTCCTTGGACTGCGAACATATGGGCAGCATTGGAAATCTGCGGGTAGTTGTTCCCCAATCGCTCGGTCATTTCCTTCATCCATTGCCGGTAGCTCTGGTAGTCTTTTGGCTGCGTCGTGGTGCCCTTGGCCTTGCCATAGGCCGTGGTCTTGCGGTCAGCGGGAAGGAACTTCTCCGGGTTGATCCAAAACAGGCCCATCGTCAGGCTGGCGAAACCGACAAGCTTCAGCTTCAGGCATCTGTCAAACAGCTCCTGGCCCACCTGTTCAATGCTCCCGTCTGCGGCCAGCGATGCGACCTGCCATAGATGCCCTACGTGGTCTTTCTCCCGTTTGGTGGCATGCGGGAACAACCAGGAACGCATGTTGTTCACGGTGGGAATTCCGCTGAAATCATCCGGCACCGGAGCCTTCAGGCTCCAATGGGTCTTGAGGAAGTTCCAGTTCTCCTGCCGATTCTTTTCAGTCACGCCTCGGTTGAACGACGCCAGGAATGTGAACGGATCAATTTCGGCGAGCGGGATGTTCTGGCCGTCCGCGCCCTCGTCCTGGAGGCTGATTACTTTCAACCCCTGCTCCTCCATCTCGCGGAGAATCGCCAGCAATTCCTTTTCGTTCTGGCGATGTTCGAGGATTCGGTGAATCGCCTCTCGATGTATGGGTATCCAGGTAAACATAGAGAAGGAACCTTCGAAAACTACTTTAACAGAGTTGGGTTGATGGTGGCAGCTCGGTTTTCGGTGTTGATGGTTTCAAAGCGGCTCTTTCTGGGCTTAATGCAACCGCTTCATCGAAGAGCTTCTGCGAGACTTCGTTTGATCCGCATCTCTTGTTCGTGATGCACTCTGATGGAAAGGTGACTACTCTCTTCCGCGCCAGTAGCCGGGACGGCGGCTCTGGTGGAGCAATCGCCAGGATGGGATTTCTTCGCCGGATACCGTGTAGGCCAGCGAATATGGAAAACGCTTCACGAGGTAACGACGCCGACCACGACCGCGCCAAGGCGAACCCAAGCCTGGGTGCTGCAAGAGAATATTGATCGATTGTTCGAATTCGGCCAGGAAGGATTGCGACAGACTTTGCCAGCCAGTTCGCTCCAGAACTCGGCGACTGAACCGTATCTGTGAACAACTTCGTCAGCGGTAGCTCGCTTTAGAATCTTCAGACACTCCTGCGCCCAGGGTTCGGAATCCACCGGAGATGGAAGACTGGTAATCGGTTTCCCGTTGAACTCGAAAGGCACCCGACCGCAGAGCATGGTGTAGCAAGTTTTTGCGAGCGAATAGATGTCGGCAGAAGCAGTGAGTGGACCCATGACTTCAGTCACCAGATGGGGCGAGTGCTCTGGGGCGGAATATGTTGGGGTGCCGACTCTTGTAATCGGTGAATACTCCGCCTCGGTACTCTTGGCGACGCCGAAATCGGCAATCTTGATCGTTCGCGAATCTGCGCTGAGTAACAAGTTGTCCGGCTTCAGATCGCGATGTATGACGCCGCATGAGTGCGCGTGACTTAGGCCATCGCAGATTTGCTTGAAGTAAAAGAGCGTTTCAGCAAGCCCGAGGGTTTGCTTTGGTTTTGTGCGGGCGTAATTCATCAAATCCCCGCCAGACATAAACTCCAGAACAATGAAACCGAAAGCTCGGCCGGTCGCATCCTCGCCATCGCCTTGATCGAGAACCGACACTATGTTCGCGTGACGAATTTTGTTCAGGATCGCGGCTTCACTCTGAAATTTCTCGCCGAGCATTTGCTCAAGCTCGGGAGGAGGAATTCCTTGTAGACGACTGTTCAGGGCTTTGATGACCACAGCGTTTCCGCTCTCACGATCGCGAGCCACGAACACTTCGGCGTAACTGCCGGAGCTAATCCGGCCTCTAATCTCATATCGATCCTTGAGGACTGCTCGCTGTAGGTTGAGTTCTAACATTGCTCCGAGAACGTATTGCCGTGCTCGCTCTATGTCAAGGGTTGAGTGAAGCGAGGCTTAAGCACGAATCGGACGGTCTAGGGTAAAGGAATGGCGCCGGCGACTGTAGATGACGCCTATCTGTTGGCTGCCGGTTTCCCGTGGCAGTGCCTCACTAGCTGCATCATGGTCGCTACACCATTCCCTT
>Ga0137442_1000045_pt1 | contig 38823 bp, 30 predicted proteins | sample EasRivERMGT266_2_FD_102329 | JGI IMG/M metagenome (GOLD analysis project Ga0137442, IMG submission 102329) | Soil microbial communities from meander-bound floodplain in the East River, Colorado, USA - East River MetaG ERMGT266_2 | ecosystem: Environmental > Terrestrial > Soil > Floodplain ... | reverse complement strand
TGATAATTTCTAGTTATTGTTAGCTCTGTCCGGTAAGGTCAGGTTGCTGAAGTGGGTGTTGAACTCACTGAGAAGGGCCGGCGAGGCCCCCTGGGAAAAGGATCAAGGGCTGAGCGCATCTGAATTTGCCGAGAACGGCGCAGTCGCAAACGCCACGAACCGCCGAATTAAGAGATGAAACGGCCCGATCCCAAGTCACAAGAGGCCGCGTCAGGAACGAACCCGAGGGCCACTAGAAAACAGAGGTTATGGCTAATAAACGATGAGAGTGGTGTGATTAAACCTGGGTAAATGGTCATCGACAGCCAACTAAGAAAGACGTCGAAATCGAAGATCGCGGGAATCTTCCTTCACCTCCTCTGGCTCGGGGCATCGCTTGGGACGTGTATGGATTCGGGCGGGGGCGTCCGTCACGAGTTGCCGTACCGCAGGCGACGACGGTCGTAAAAGCGCGAGATTGTGGTCATGATAGCCCAAGTGGAAGCCAGCAGAACTTATTGGCAGGAAAACTCTAAAGGGGCCGGGTAGCGGTAACTAAATGGCAGACACTCTCGCCCGGGTAGACGAGGGTGTTAATGATGCGTACACCGAAGCCGGAGGAGGCGAGCTCGCTGATAATCTGCTCCGTCCGGAGATCCTTAGCGTACTCAGTCTCGTGAACCTCCATGACAATACTCCGGATGCACAACAGGTCGGCGGCCGCAGCGTTAAGGAAGATATTGTATTCGCTTCCCTCGCAATCGACCTTGAGGAGATCGATTCGGCGCTCGGGCAGGAGCTCGAGGACGGCCGAGAGGTCTACACACTCCACTGCTTGAGAGCGGCCTCCACCCCACACCAGAGAGTGGGCGCCCGTATTGTTGCCAGAAAGGTAAAGGCTCTCTGAAGGTCCGCCGTAGGAAATTGCCTTGTCGTACGCTTGGATGTTCAGGCTCGGATTCGCCGCTACGTTCTCCTGGAGCATTGCGAAGTTGTCTCGTTCTGGTTCGAAAGCGAACACGCGCACGCCAGGCCGAAGGTCAGCGGCGAGCACCGAAAAGATGCCGATATGTGCCCCGATGTCCACCACGATGTCCCCTTCGCGCACCAACGTTCTGAGTTCGTACTGGTCGTCCAGGAGGTTCTCGACAAGGATGTTCAAATCGCAGACCTGCTTCGAGCCCGACGAGCGCAGAGTCAGCGCAGGGCCCGATCGCAACGTTATGATATGACGCGTCTGCGATCGGCCGTGGAGGACACGGAAGACATCCCAAGGATGCCGGAAGTGCGAGACCGCGCAGCGAAGACAGCGGCCGTACTCACGATTCAGCCTCTTCCAGGATTCCCTTACGCGCAAAAGTCCCCCACCGCTCGCGACAACGCCACCAAGCCTCTCGCGCTGCGCGAGCCTTTTAATGCGGTCGCTCCAACAGAAAAATGAGGGCTGTCTCTATTGATGACGATGGGTCAGGTCTAGCTTGTCTTATGAGCAAAGAGCTATCCTCCCATCCTCGCTAACATTTCTCGAAGCCCAGGCGGTAACGGTTCTCCGATCCGGAGGAGAACATCACGGGCGCCTTTTGCATAAGCGATGGCCCGAGGTAGGTCACCTTGTTTGTCGGCCACGCTGCCAATATTCCATAACGTCAGCGCTTCGCCACGATGATCCTTGAGCTCCCGAAATATGGACAGCGCCTCGGCAAATACTTCGGCGGCTTCGGGGTAACGACCCATCGTCCTGTGTGTAACGCCGAGATTATTGAGGGTTTGGCCTTCACCACGCCGGTATCGTAACTGCCTGTAGATGGTCAGCGCGCGCTGGTGGTACTCCAGGGCGTGCGGTACCTCTTTCAGTTCCCAGCAGGCAACTGCCAGATTGCCCAGTGCGTCGGCTCGAGTTCGATTGTCCTCCGAGGTCAGGCTGAGACACTGTGTGTAGTAGTCGCGAGCCTTAACCAGAGCATGAACAGACATACTGACATTGCCGAGATTACCGAGTGCCGAAGCTTCACCTTCCCTGTCTCCGTTGTCCCGCGCAATTCTGCGGCGACACTCCAATAGGGTGATAGCGCGCGTGGTGTTGCCAAGGGCTCGGTATGCCATCGCCAAATCGCCGAGATGTCGTCCGACGGCCCGCGTGTCCCCCAAGCGCCGTGCACACCGGAGCCCAATTTTCAGCCACGCCAACCGTTGTTTCGGATCGAGACGTAAGTTCAACAACGCGGCGCCGGCACGAGGATAGAAACTGCAGAGCCGCGCTCCGTCGTCGGTTGCGGCCAACGCAACCGCACTCGACCACGCGTATTGAATACTGGGCCACTCAAGACTGAACAAACTTAACCCTATGGATAGCTCCGTCGCGCCGTTCAAAAAAAGACCATTCAGGTCGCGCAAAATCTGCAGATAATGCGTGGCGTATCTTAAACGAGCTGCGTGACGGACCGGCATCTTCAATCTAATAGCGTGTTGGTCGATCGTCGTCAACTAGTTATGTATTTGCTCTGCTAAAGATGAGGGCGAAGTATTAGATTTCAATGCGAAGATTAGATGCCGAAGGTGAGCGTCTTTTTGGCTAGCGGTGATCACCCCGCCTATCGATCATTTGCATGGATCTCCTTCTCTTCGGGCGCCAGCATTGATCGTACAAACTCGCGTCGGGAAGTTCTGAACTGTTGAATGTCTCTATGCAGGTTGATGAGCCAGAACGCGAGGGTTGGCAAAATGATAGCAACCGCAATGAAAGCGAGGCTTTCCTTGTTGATGCTCACTGTGCCGGTGCCCAGGTTTGCGCTGACAATGCCGAGAAGAACGGATACAAAAGTAATAACTGCGAGAACCAGACTTAGATCGCGCCGGTCGTTTGCTTCGAACCGCTTCGCAATCTCAACGCGGTCAAGATGTGCGTCGGCTGCCTCGACAATCTGTAACACGAAGCCACAATTCTCGGCTTTCAAGCGCGGAGAAAGAAAAGGATTGTTCAGAATTTCGGTGATAATCTCATCCGCGATCTGCCGGGGCGCAAAAAGGTCTTCTTTGTTAACAGAGTGTCTACGCGCGCTGCAATTTAATAGCGCATCGATCACAGCAGGAGGTGGCAAAACGTTATCTCCAATCAGATCGCGCAGCGCTTGCAAGACGTCTGCGTTAGCCAAATTCACTCGTTCTCTGATCTGCTTGCCGTTGCGTCTTGATTCGAAAAAACTGGTAATGCCATAGACAATCAAGCCACTGGGAAGACTGGCGACTATCCCCACAAACCATGGACTATCGATTGGCCACATAGACTGCCCTTAATTCTTTTTGCCTGACATCAGACTCAGGATCTGCTGGACGCGTGCTCTTTGCGAAGCATCCAACGATTCCTGGGTTGCTAAGAGCGCCGCCTCGAGATGAGTCCGCGCCGCCTCATATTGTTTACGGCCGGAAGAAAAGTAGGCGTAACCCAAGGCATAATTCATTAGACCGCTCGGCGCCGCAACAGCGAAACCGCGCAAAGCTACGACCACAGCTCGATCCGGCTGGCCGCTGTCCGCATAACAGAAAGCAGCCAACACATAAGCCGCCGTAAGATCTTTGTCCTGGTTGATCGTGCTTTCAAATTCGGCCGCCGCCGCAACCAACCTCGCTTTGTAAGTTTTCCTGTTACTGTCGCCAAGCGTGTAGGCTTGATCCATGTGGAGGCGCGCCAGGGCAAACTTTGGATAAGTCCAATCAGGCCTGGCTGCGGCAGCAAACTGAAAATGGCGTTGCGCCAGTTCAAGATTATTCAGGCGCTGATAAATGAACCCCAGATCCAACAACAAATAAGGATTTGCAGGTTGCAACAGCTCAATGCGATCGAGCTGATCTCGAAGCGCGACGCTTGTCTGATCGTTTCCGTCCGTTGTAGATTTCGGAGCTTCTCTCACCGCCTCTTTGAGGTCCCAGAACGTGCGAAATATCAGGAAAGTTCGGTCCAGTTCGAAGCCGTCGCGCGCCGCAATGTTCGCCGTCCGCTGATAAAGGGCCCTCAGTTCGGCAAGCTGTTCGGGCCGGAGGTGTAAGCCGGTGAAGCTGACCCCGGAGAGAACCTGAAGACAGTACTCATGCAATTTCAAAACAAGCTTCACCAACAACTCCCTGCGACGAGCCGGTTCGATTAGCGACCCTGACCTCTCATATAAATCAAAGGCGGATGACAGACGATTCGAATCGATTGCGGATTCAATTGGCCCGACCAAATTGGGCGGGCGCTCGCGGTCAAGGTCAATTTCCACCGTCTTGCTGTCGCGTGTAATGTCAAGGATTAGAATCTTTTGCACATAACCTTCTTTAGCGACGGTTAGCTCGTACTTTCCGATTGGCAGAGGCTGCAACACCAACGCTCCATCCGCGCTCGTGCGCCCAAGCGATCGACCGTTGAATGAGACATCTGCCTTTCCAGCGTTGGTTTTCAAGACCACACTCACAGTTAAAGATTTCAGCGGCACCACAAAGAAAGTCGGATTGCCATGGCCCACCTTGAAGACGGCAGAATATTTCTCAAAGCCCTCGCAATCAGCTTCAAATGAATAAGACCCCACGTACAATCTGACGACGGCAGAATTCTTGAGAGGCAGTTCAGCGATCTTCCTTTCGTTTTGTCCTTTGCGTGCTGACTTTACCGACAACTTGCATTGATACGGCCGTTCCGTAACGAACGAGATTTCGTAGGGCCGAGGATTCCGTTTGCTGCTGGAATTGCGCGGCGCGGGTGGGCCGGGCTCGTTCGTAGTCTCGCGCGCCCGGATCCCCTTCTGCGCAAACGCAGCGAGAGCTGGCACGAACAAGACGATGGCGAAACAAATCCATCGCAAGCTACGGCTTCTTGTCGCGCACGCAGCGAAACCCGGTTTGTTCATAATGAGATTCCTCATCTCGATCTTCCGAAACGCGCACCGCATTGCGAAAGGTGACCGTCGCTTCTTTGAAGGAATCCTGGTAACTGCCTCCGCGAATAACCCGCAGCCGCTCGGGATTTTCCTTCGTCCTGATGTACAGGTTCTTTTCCGGGTACTGTTTCCATTCTCCGGAAGTCCATTCCTGCGCGTTCCCAATCATGTCGTAGATGCCGAAATGAGCGGGATAAGAGCCAACATCGGTCAGAGCCGACGAAGCAACGTTGGCCTGTTTGGGTATCCATGCGTCTCCCCACGGGTAATGCTGGTTCGTGCCGTGGCCCGCTACAAATTCCCATTCCTCTTCCGTCGGCAAACGCTTATTGACGAACCGCGCATACTGGTTCGCCTGGTTCCAGGTTACGCCGGTCACAGGCCATTTGGCGGTGGCCTGAGGATAAGAACTACCCTGCCAGCCGAAAGGCGCATCGCAAGTTCCCGCATCGACGCATACCTTGTATCTCTCTCGCGTCACCTCAAAGACGTCTATGTAAAACGATCCGAGAGAGACTTCATGCGCCGGACTTTCGAAATCGTCGCCGCCCCGGTTACGGTCGCGGCCCATGATGAAACGGCCACCTTCAATCAAAATCATCTGTTCATCTTTCACCGGCGCAGGTGTTTGAGTGGGCCCCGGAACAGGATCCGCTTTTTTATTCATCGTCCGATCAACGCGGCGGCCCAGGAGAACCAGGAGTAGTACGACGAGCGTGACGCACACAAGTACCTTGTAGGTGATCTTCCGACCCGACGGGCGTTCCCGCGTTACGAATACTTGTCGCGGGTTATCTGCCGGACTAAAGGGAACGCGTGGCTGCACTTCCCGGGCCATTACCCTGTCGGCCTTGTCAGCTGCGTTGCCAACCTCGGATGGCTGGAACTCCTCTGACCGGTTTGCATCGTCAGGATTCCGGCGTTGCACGCGGTCGATCGTTCGCTCCAGTTCAACGGCAGCAGCCGCTCTGGAAAAGCCCGCCAGTACTGCACGATCAATCAGATGTTGTCGCGTGGGCAACGACAGAGGGCTACTCCTGAGTATGGCCGGCTCGACCAACTTGTCGCGCCAAAGCCGAATTGAACACTCTTCCAGAGAGGAACCGCATTCGCCGCAGAAGTTTTCGTCAAGATCTGCAATCCGAAAGCAGCGCCAGCAATTCGCGTTGGCGCAACAGAGTGGTTTCCGACCGTTTTTTTCTTTGAGATCCGATTCGTCGCTTTCGCTCTTCTCAATCCAATTATTTTCTCCACATAACCAACAGGCAGATGTAGTCTTTGCGCGATTACGACGCGAGCGACAGAAGGCGCATAACTGTTCACCAACGTTGTTGGGGGTCTTCGGTGAGCTCTCAGTGTTAGTGCTGTTGGAGCCTGCTTCGGCGGTTGCCGACTTCTTTGCTTTCTTCCCTTTCGCCATAGAGAGCTTGCCGAGTGCTAAGAAGATCCGAGGTGAAGAAATTCGTCGCGCGATGACGGAGGCCGGAGAGTTCCCGTCGACGTCGACCTTCACAGCCACCGAAAACTTCTTCGCGCCGATCTCGCGCCCTTACTTTTTTAGTCAGGTTGGAATCCATCGACCTTCAGCTTTACGGATAACCGACCTCGGATCGAAGCTTCCGTTTGCGTAACTCTCAGCGGTCAAATCCGGAAAGACAGGTTTAAAGGCCTCTGTGGTGAAATGGATGCCCGGCATGGGAAAGATCCATGCCTCATCCTCGGCAGCGCCAGTTCGAAAACCAACATACGTTCCATTACTGCGCTCGTGCAGTTCAACAACCAGATCTTCGACCATATTGCTGGCGGCACTGGCGCCTGAAGGCATGAGATAAAAATGGTGCACTGATTCTCCGCGAGCAAAGCGCTGGTACTGTTCGCGCGCCAGCACTATCGCATCTTGTCGCGCATATGACCCTTGAGGCTCACGTTGGGAAGAGACCGCTGCGTGCGGAGGTTTTTCTTCTGGCTGAGTCAAAGAGGACGCATCGCGTGACTCGTTTGCCAAAGGCACGGCCGGGACATCACCTTGCTGGGGTAAGCCCGGCGTTTGCTCACCGGCAACGTGAGGAGGAGAAGGAGGAATTTTCAGGTCGCGAAGGATTCTTTCAAGCCCTGCCAACTGTCCCGTAATCTCCTCGATATGTTTGTTGGTAGCAGTGGTTGACGTTAGATCGCGCAAGCCGCTCAAGACCCAAACAGTGAGGACCAACCCACCGGCTGAAAGGAGCAGCAACAGAGCCACCCCCCAACCCGCCCAGCGGCCACCCGACCCAGCACCAGCCGGAGTAACCGTCGCGACCAGGTCCAGCTTGACGTCAGATGACGACGCAGCTGTGATTTGACGGCAACGGCTATTCGTAACGCCTGAAACCACGATTGGATTGCCGTCTCGTGCTTTTACGTCCGCCAAAGATACTTGTTCGTTGTTACTGCTTAGACAGATTTCGAAAACGTTGTTGGGCGTCTCATCTCTGGCGTGTACTCGCAGATCAATCGGAATAGTCTTTCCCGCATCCGCAGGAGTGACAATTACTGGCTTATAGGCGAACCCGCTCAGGTCCGTTTTAGTGGCCGCGACAAAATACATTAGACCGGGATCGAGATTGATCGGTCCGGTTGTGTAGCAGTCGCCGTCCCGCTGCTTAACTTTGGAAGGTGAATTGAACAGGGTCGGTCTTAGGTCGATCGGCGTGCCTTGCTCAGTTACGCAGATCCTGAGTGTGACCTTGACCGTTCGATCCGGTGGTACGGCAAAAGAACTAGCCGGGAAGAGGAAGATGCCGGCGAACAAAAAGAAGCCGGCCAGGACTCCCGATACTCTGGACAGGATAGCTCGCGTGCGCTGATCTTTCATCGCGGGTTCACGGGAACATACTGATGTAATGAAAACCGCGCTTGCCTGTTTCCGGTCGATTCGCGCGCTCATCTAAACAACCGTTCATTGTTGCTAATGGTCTCGAGCAATACCTTCATTTCAGTAATCAGCAGCGGCTCGACCAGCGCATTCGGATTGTTCTCCTGCTCCAACTCGTGCAGGACGGATCCTTCCGCATCGCCGAGTAACCGGTTTGCCAACCGATCGACGTAAGTGCTCTTTTCGCGATCGCTGACCAGAATGCGATCAACGTCAAAGCTGGGATTACTCTCCTTTTGGGTTTGGAAGGCTTCTTTGATGGCCGTGATGAAGCAGTTCAACTCCGTCATCTCATCAAAAGAGGGCAAGTTCTCTTCGAGGCTCGCCAGCGTGTTTTCGTCTAGAGACTCATCCCACCGTAACTCGCGGGACTGACCATTGTCGCGGACTTTGTAACCGCTTTCTGCGACAGTGAATGAAGGCTCCTTAGGATCGATCAGGCCGAAGCTGCCGTCATCATCTTCGTCGAGCGCTCTGTTTCTATCTTCCACCAGCAGACCGCGGCCCACCTCCTCTTTGGGATTTGGAGAGATACCTATGACGGCGCGTGGCGGGTCGGCTCCCGCGGGTAAGGTTTCCGCACCATTCGGGCCGAGCAGACCTGCCAGAAACATCTTCTCAGCGAAGCGTTGATAGTTATCAATCCAGGTAATCAAGGTGCCGCCTTTACCACAGAAGTAAAGGTAGTAGGCCGACGAATTCTTCTCTCTGGCCAGAACTTTTCTGGCGAGCACGCCGGAATAGTATGCGAGGCTGCCGAACAGGTAGATCAGATGCACGATCAGCCCCCGCGCTTCGTCGCGGGTCTTTATCAACGCGACTAATGCGTTGAATTCATTTTTGAGACGGTCCCCGGCAAGCTCATAGTAAGTAAGCGTGTCGTAAAACATCAAAGCGTAGCCCAGGCGGCGCCCGGCAAATTTTTCAAGGCTAAATGATTGATAGACGCCCTGCGCCTTGACCGCCTCGACAAACCATTCCAGGAATCGCCGGGCCCCCGGATCAGATTGAAGATATTTTCCGACACTACCCGCAGCCATCTTTACCGATTCCTGAACTCCCAACGTCGCCTTGGCCCTTTCGCCGTCAGTCCGGCCTCGTTTGCCATACCAGATCGCGATATCAGTGGTACTGCCTCCAATGTCCAGGGAGACCGTCGTGTTAGCCACGCGGGTTTTCTCCTCACTCGCGAGGAAGCGCGCGGTCGCGAACGCTTCTGACAAAACTTTGTTCGGCTGCGACTCCACCCCAACCTGCATCAACCGTCCCAGGTTCACCCATTCCAAATTGTGATCGGCCTGCAGGCGGTTATTGAACGCGGACGGAAAGGAACGTCTGACGAACAAGACTTCGGCATTCCGCGTCGCGGCTTCCGCCAGCACCATAATCATCAGGCAGCGCAGGTAAGCATTGAGGTCGTTCTTGTTCCCGCTACTCTCCCATTTGATATCGCTTTTCAATCTTTGTTCATCAAAGCCGTCGCGCACCCAATGCATAAATGCAAAACCCTCTCGGGGGCGCCAGTCGGGTTGTTGTGAAGATTCGTTGACCGGCTGCATCAGCAAAGTCTTCAGTTCAACCCGAGTGGGTGGTTCCAGTTCGCCTGACAGAGCGAAGAAGTTGTTTCGCAGAACGCTCGGATCACAGTCGGTAATCGATTTCGCGTACGCCGCAAATTCCAGCGGCTCGATTCTCGCTCCATCGAATCTGGCGTAATCCCCCGTTCCGGCCCTCGCCATTTGCAGATAGAACGCCCGCGTGTGCGTACTCCCGAAATCAACCGAAACATTCCAAAGATCCTTTTCGCCCGCGGGCGGAAGTTGTTCGTATTTCGGCAACAGCAACCCGTTGCGTCCGGCGACAGTGCCGACAAACGCCGGGACCGGCTCTTTGGTGAAATACCAGGCCGAAGTGTTATCCGGATTTCTACGTGCGAGGGCTACGCCGATCGGCACGAAATCCAGGTTTCTCGCCGGCTGTCCCTGAGGAGCAATTTGGCGTTTGAAGTAGAAATGATAATGCCAATCGGGAGTGGCAAACGCCGGCCACATGGCCAGCTCTGAGCTGCGATGATCGACCGCCTTACTGTTAATCAGGACCAACTCGTTTGCTGTCGCCTCGTAACGACGAGTCGCGCGAACGCTTCGCCCTTTGACTAGGGGAAGTTGCAACGTGATGCGATAACCCGAATCAGGATCCACCTGAATGGAAGTGAATTGCGCGAGTTCCGCCGGAGTGAAGTATTCGAGTATTTTCTCTTTGAAGGGAAAGAGGAAATTCTTTTTGCCTACTGAAAGGGTGTACGCAGCACTGCCGTTATCAGGAAGCTCGACTTCGATGATCGAATCTTCGAATAACTCGGCAATCGGATCGAGGATGCATTCCCAGCCGTCGAGCAGAAAATCCAAAGTTTCGGGCAGTGATTCGTCCGCCTTGATCCAGCGGCCATCGCAAATCAATAACGCGCCCGATTGAACAAGTTGACCGTGCTGGTTATACAGCGATGAGGTCTTCATCGGGTCCTGGCTCCGATCGGGCCGGAAACAAACAACGACCTTATTCGGTACCGATGTTGCCAGCAGCAGGTCGCTATCACCTGAACGCGAAGCCTGCGGCAGAAACTTCAAAGCGTCGTAATGCTGCAGAGTGAACAGAGGAACAGGTTGACCGATCGGCACCACCGAGGCTCCGCGTGGAATTGCATTGGAGATCTCGCTTTGCCATTGAGTTAACAGTCCGAGCAACTGGGGATGACGCCGGGGTATTGATTTGCTCGCCGAGGGCGGCGAGCCCAGCCATTCGTCAAGTTCGCGGTTATTTCTTAACGCCGGGATAAATCCATCTATCCATTGCTTCAACAATGCCAGGTATTTGAGATCCGCGAACCGACCGAAATAGGCGAGCGGATCAGAAAGCCTGCCCGCAGCATTCTTGAATGGGATCGTGGTTGGACAAACGTGATCGATTGCCGTGAAGACCAGTGTCCGCGGTGAAGTGGCGCCGAGCAACTTCTGGTCAACCACTATTAAATGGAGTTGCTGCCACTTCCCCAGCTCGACGTTGACTTTGTTATTGAGGTAATAAGGTTGAAGATCGACAAAGGTTTTGGCGATGCGATTGGAAGAGACGAAGTCCAGCAGGTTGATTACAAACTCGTCACGGCTTGGCTCAATTTGAATTCCCAGCGGCATCGCCAACGCCAACAGGCCCAGAAGTCCACGCCATTGATCGAGCGCGTCACGGTGGGCCGGATGGTGAGGATTGTAGAGAGCGTTCTCAAAGAGTAAGAGGCGCGACCAAGGAGTTGGGATGCTGTTCAGCAGATCGGTGTCACTCGAATCAGGCGGTATCACCAGGTTCTCGGCGAAGGTCTGAAGCTGGGTAATCTCCTGCGATTGCTTCCAGGTTCCGACTGGTTGCTGCCATTGAATGCCATTTCGATCCATTTCAGGTGCGAACCGTGACATAGCTCCTCCATTCACAAAAAACTGTTTGTCTCAACCGGACTTTGCTCGGTGTTACTTCTTCGGCCAACCGTAATTCTGCCGGCAGAACTCATAGACGGCTGCGTACAATAAATAGATCAGCAATCCAACAGGTGATTGCGTTTGCGGCGAGTCGAGTTTCGTGCGGTTAAGAATTTCCATTATTCTCTGGTATCCCGACCTGCTGTAATTCGGCAACCTTGGCGCCTCAGGAGTTCCCAGACGAATCAGGTTGCCGACGAGGAGTTCGCAACTCGCGACGTCGCGCGCCTCAAACGCTTCCCAATTGAAGAGAGTCCGGACCGCATCTCCACCGGTTTGACTTATGCCCCTGAGCCAACTCAGGTAGTTATCGCAAAACGCATTCAACGCAATGAGTGACTGTTCCTGCGCGTATCCTTCGAGGCTCAGAGTGCCGAAGTTGTCTTTGTACATATCTGAGTCGCGATAAGACTGATTAGTAATAAACTCGTTGTGAAGAATGTTTCGATACACGTAAACAAATGTAGTGAACGCGATCAATTTCTGAGTTAGTTCACCCCTTCGACCGGGCGCGCCGACCACGCCCACGGGGAGTGTCTCCCACGTCACGCCACGATCGATTCCGTTATCGTGCGTATCGGCGAAGTGAAGTTTTCTTTCTTCCTGATCAGTTGATTGAAGGCCAAAGAAGTCCCAGGCGGCCAGCGCGGCAGCCAACTCGGCATAATGCGGTTGGTTTCTCTGGTCGCTCCCGCCAGGATGATTCGCGTCGTTCGTTTGTCCTCGAAACGGCGCGCCGATCAAATATACGTGTTGATAAGCCGGCGGTGTGTGGGCGTAATGCATGAGCGCCGCTTGGGTGGCGATCGGATGGAGTGTGCTGTCGGTGCCCAGGCCAAGGTGAGCAGCCTCGGTCGAGTTTGGACGAGGGAAGATGAAGTATGGACCCATCATGGCGCAGCCCCAACGCAGGTTCGCGCGTTGATTTGCGGGCAAGTCCTGTTCGCCGAGCCCCTTCAGTAACGCCGGCAGTGTTGGGATTCCGGCAGCGCCCGTGCCACCAAAGACTGAGCCGGTAACAAACACGCGAGCTTCGCCATTTTGCAAATCTCGCGTCAGAGCGACCAGAAACTCACGCAGTCCACCGCGTTCGCGGTCGCGCGTCTCTTCCAAATCTTCCTTCAAGGCGACAGCGCCGACGTTGGTGCGGCCTTGATACCCAACCCCGAGTCTCATGTCGAGATCTTCGGTCTGATAAAAGAGGTCGATGAACGACTTTAGTTTCTGCGAACACGCCGCGTATTCGACGACGTCGATAAATTGACGCTCGTTGGTCTGCGGCATATTCCAAAGACCCGGCACGGCCCCGTCGTTATTGATATCAACCTGAAAGAGCACCGGCTCACGTGGCTTGGAAGGAAGGATCGACGAGAGGAACTTCAGAGCGCGGGGCGCGTTAGGATTTCGCGGCTGTCTTTCGCGATGGATCGTAGTGTAGTAAGTGAGCAGGTTTTCCACTGCGGACGAGTTCCCGTTGTTCGCATCAGGATCAATAATCAGCAATTGCAAGTCACCCTTGATAATCCCGGCTGCCGCCAAGTAGATGTATGCTTCGGCACAACGCGCGCCGGTTCCGCCAATACCGATGTAATAATTCGCCACTTAAGTTCCCTCCAATCCTCAGCTCTTAAACTTCGGTATGAACGCGTACTTACAATTACATCTGCGTCCAAAGAATCCACGCGTAAAGACTCCGACGGAGAGGTAGAAAACCAGGACGACGGCGGCCATAATCGCCAGCGTGCGCCAATCGAGCGTCACCAGATAAAACACGTTTCCCGGGTTGAGCTGATTGCCTTCGCCAAATGGTTGTGTGATTAGCGCGTCCACCCAAAGGGAGAATGGGACCAACAACAACGCCAGTGGGACGATCCAAAAAACAAACCGCTTTCTGGCGACGGTGATGCAGTCAAGCAGCGGCGCGCGAATCGGCAGCCGGCACAGTTGGTTGGCCGCCACCACGCCGACGAGGAAGCTAACAAGCGCGTACCAACCGAGCCTCGAAAGAAACCAGTTCTGCAAAACGCTTTCTTCAATCACGATCTGAAGCTGGCAACCTGAACTCCAGGTACACAGCAGCAAGAGACCGATTAACATGAACGCGCGTTTGACGTTTGATCTCATTGCAACACTCCTTCAAAGAGGAAACCTATTCGAACTACTTGTTTGTCAAAGCCAGAAAAACTGGCGCCGGAAACCTAACGGCACCCGAATTCTTCAAGTGAGCTGTGCTCAGCGCCGACATGAACTCATAAAAGCGAAAAGTCTTTCCGGCCTCGTCGGGCTGACTGTCATCTTCGGTGTTTCGAGCTCGTATGCCCGGTTGCAGGGACTTGCTCGAGATTTGGAAAGACACTCGGAACAGCGTGTATGCAGCGTCAAAACTTCTGGGAAAGCGAAGTCTTAAGTTCGATCGCGCGTCGAGTTTTTGCGTCGCTGAAGGAGCCGGCGTCGCAACCTGGCCGGACATGGGCACTGCCGGCGACGGTGAAGCTAACGGCCCGGCGACACCTTCTTCGTATATTGAGTTGTCGCGTGGTTGCGCTTGGGATTTTCGGAATGTCGTCCCGTCCCACCCAAATGAATTGACGTTCACCGCAAGCGCGAACTCGCTGACGGGATAGTTTCGCACCGGACGACATCGAAATTCGTAGTTGAATTGCGCCGAGTTCTCAGTATCGAAAACGCCGGACCCGTACATGAAGAGATAGAACGAACTGTTGGGAGGCAGATCCTTGCGTTCCAATCCCTGCCTCAACAATGGATCGAGCGAGCATGAAGCGGCTTCAGGCGGGAATTCCCAGGACACCATATCAGTGAAGTCAGGGGCTAGTTTTTCCTTGAGTTCGCGAAAGCCTTCCTCGTTTGGGCTAAACACAAAAGCATAAAAAGGACGAATCGTGACGCCGTTTGTCGCTACCCAGCCGCGCGTGTTTTCCGAATAGATTTTCCCGCCAAAAGGACTCGAAAAGCCAAGTATTCCGAAGAAATGTCCGTTTTTGATCCATTTGTTAATGGCAACAACGACCTGAGATTCCAGCTCGCTCTGCGGCGCAGAATAAACGCCGTCGGTTATCAGAACTGATCGCGCCGGATGCTCTTCAGCCGCAAGGAAATTGAATAACAACTCATCCTGATTGAAACCGAGATCATAAAATGATGTCTTGCGCAGCTCTTGCGAGAAGTTAATTTGGCGCGCAAAGGCATCGGACTGTTCCGCGCCACTTTTCCTGGCAGGTGCGTTGATGCCATACTTGAAAAGTCGTGCGCCGGGCATCGCATAACTCAACGATTCAATCAGCTGTGCAAAGCTCGAGTTTGGCGAGGACACGAAACCTCTCATTGATTCAGTTGCGTCAATGTAGACACGCGATTGCTCCGCATCACCTGCTGAAGCTTTACTCTCGGTTGATTTTTCCGAACTGGTTGCTTTCGGTTCGGCAGGACTCTTTGCAGTTTGCTCTATGTGAGCGGAGCAGTCATCGCTACGTGTCAGCACTTCCGCGCAGCGCTTTGCTTCAGCGTAGACGCGGTCCTTTTCGGACGTGCAGGCGACGCACACTCCCGCGAGCACCAACGCGAGTGTCGTGAGTAGTGCACATGCCGAACGATTCTTCTGTAAGCAGTTCTTCATTGAGCGAACTTTCGCGACGAACGCACACTCGACCGCGCGTTACGTCGCAAGACGTAGTCTTACCCTGCGCTCTATCGCACCTGCCCACCGAGCGCTAAAGACTTCCCTTTTCGCTTCCTATGCAAGAACTGAAAAAACGTTACAAAAGGCCGGAGATCAGATTGGGAAAGACAATTCGGAGAGAAAACAATTTTGAAAGGTCACCGCCAGTGCGCCGCTGGCACCAGCCCAATCGACGCAACATTCGTGTCAGAGTTGATGGGCGAGCAAAACTTTCCATTCCGCAACTTGCGCGCGAACTTCCGGGGCGCTGACATCCTTGATGCTTTCCAGTAGAGCTAATGCCACGCCGGCTTCAGAGACGGCCTCATGTCCTCGCCCTGTTTCCCAAAGAGCAACGCTCAGGTTATAGAGAGTACGACCCTCTCCCCGAGGCTCGCCCAGCCCACGCGCAATTTTCAAATCGGCTTTGTAGGATTCTATTGCCTCCGCATGCTTTCCAGCTCTTAGATAAGCATTGCCGAGGTTGCCGAGCAGCGTACTCTCTCCTCGTCGGTCTTTCGCGCGGCGGAACACGGCAAGGCTTTGCTGATAGAAGGTCGCCGCCTTGTCGAAATCTCCAAGGACCTCCTGAGCACGGCCCAGATTGTCGAGCGCATCACCTTCACCTTGCCAATCTTTCGATCGACGAGCCGTCGCCAGTAGCTCCTCTGTGATCTTAACGCCCCGCGCGACCTCGCCTGACAGAATGTAAGTGAGACTCAATCTTCCCTTTACGTAGCTTTTGCCGTAGGGATCGGCAGTGGAGTTGGCCAACTTCAGAGCCCGCTCGTATAGCGCGATCGCGCGTGTGAATTCTCCCTGGGTTACCGCGCAAAGTCCGAGGTTACTTAGCGCCAGACCCTCTCCGGACACGTAGCCGAGCTGCTTAAATAGAACCAGAGCGCGCTGAAAAGATTCGATGGCCTGTTCCATCCGGCCGGCCAGGAAATATCCACTGCCGAGGTTTGAAAGCGAGGTTGCCTCGTTCAGCGGATCTTTAAGCAATTCAAAAAGCCTGACCGCTTCCTGGCAATACCCGATCGCACGCTTCGCGTCTCCCAGCTTTGTGTGCGCAGCTCCGAGTCCGTCGAGCACGTCAGCCTCGAACCGGCGGTCGCCAACCTCGCGAAATATCTCCAACGCTTGCTCGTGAAACTGCACAGTCTGACGATCTTCGTTGAGATTCGCGTGAGCCGCAGCGAGATTAGCCAGGGCCGCACCTTCAAGCCGCCGATTCTTGAGCTTGCGACTCAACTCCAGTTGCTTTTGATGAATACTGATTGCCTGGAGCGGGTCTCCCATTCGCGCGTAGGCGCGTCCGAGATTATTGAGGTGCCTGCAAACTGCAGTTTCGTCACCCGCCCTCTCAGCCGCGGACATCGCCGTTTGAACCCACTTCAGCCGCGTGGCTGGTTGTAGTCGCAAGTCGAGGATCTGCGCCGGAATGTCCACATAATCGCTGGCGATTTGCAAGGATTCTCCATTGGCCGCTGAACAGTCGACCGTGTACGCTTGAGCATGCAGAATGTGTATCCATTCACCGTCGAACAATCTCAGCGCAGCGTCAGCGTCTTGTTGATGAAAATAGAGTCTCTGACAAGAGCGCAGGACGTCCAGGTAATGCCGCGCATAGCGGAGGCGCACCGCACGAAGAACTTGATCGGCTTTTGATGGTTCCTTCAGATCCGGCATCCGGTTCAGTGTTTTCTTGCTCCTAGCTAGACCGTGATCATTTGTAATGATCTCCCGGGCCAGGGCATTACCGTATTGACGGCGAGATTCACTTTGATGGTTTCGTAGAGAGGAAAAAGTTCGCGCAGCAGAACGTCAGCCAGCTCTTTGCCATCAAGCCTTCTCCAGCTGGTCCACCAACGGCCGCAGCTTCTCTGCCCTCGGATCACCGCACGCTTCGAACAGCCGCAACGCCTCGTTTGCAAATGTACGTGCCACCTCAATGTCACCGAGCAGTTGCGCCGCCTGAGCTAAGCCGCTAAGGCTCTTGGCGTGTAGGCGCTTGTCTTCAAGATCACGGGAAATCTGCAACGCCTGAGTCAGCACATCGACGGCGGCCTCAACTGCATCCCTTGGCAAATCGGCGGTGAGAATTGACAGACCCATGTTACACAGACCATCTGCTTCCGTGGTGCGGTCACCAATCCGACGCGCAAGGACAATACTTTCTTGATAACTCCGGGCCGCGATTTCGCCTTCACCAGCCAGAAAGTAGTCGTGCCCAAGATTACCAAGGGCCAAAGCTTCACCGCGCTGATCTCCAATCTCGCGGCAAATCGCGAGCGCTTCCTGATGTATTGGGAGTGCCCCGGCTGGATCTCTGGCCTGCGCTAAGAGTCCTCCCAAGTTGTTCAAGGCCAGACCCTCGCAGTGTCGATCACCAATGCGCTTCGCCAATTCCAACTGCATCTCGTAGTTCGCTTTTGCTTTTTCCAGGTGTCCCAGATCGGCGTAAACACCTCCAAAATTGCATAGCGCCAACGCTTCGGTCTGAACGTCATGAGTTTCGCGGGCGAGCTTCAATTGTTGCTCAAAGCAGTCGATAGCCCGGTTTGTTTCGCCGAACCTGCTAAAAGCTATTCCGAGGTTACCCAGGCAAACGCCCTGACCCTGACGGTCGCCCAGCTCTCGATCGATCCTCAATGCCTTTTGAAACAGATCTACGGCACTCTGAGTTTTACCGAGCGCCAATTGCACCAATGCAATATTCGCAAGACAGGTACTCTCGCCGCGTCGATCCCCGAGTGCCACGTCAAGGCGCAACGCCTGTCGCTGATAGTCGTCAGCGCGTTTGAAATCTCCGAGCGAATAATATGCGCTGCCGAGACTTCCCAGGGAACTGGCCTTACCGCGCCGGTCACCAATCTCTTCCGCTATGACTAATCTCTGCTGGTGACATTCGATGGTTTTTTTCACTTCTCCTAAATCCGCATAAGCGGTTCCCAGATTTCCGAGCGCATTACCTTCACCCTTTCGATTGCCGGTGCGTCGATAAATCTCCAGGCTCTCAAGAATGTATGTCAGAGCTTCGCGCGGCTGGCCGAGGCGAATGAATACGTCTCCCAAATTACCTAAGTGCACCGCAACCATCTCGTGGTTTGCCAGCGAGCGCGCGGCCGCAACTGCCGACTCCAACCACCGGCGGCGTTCGAGCGGATGCAACTTGAAGGTGCAGATAAACGGGCCGGCATTTGCGAAAGAGCTGCAAAGCGAGGCCGCCTCGGCATTCATCGGCGCCTGACTCTCGCTCCACACGCGGGCGGCATCAATGTTCCCACGCTCCAGATCAAACAGCGCTGTCGCAGCCAGGACGGAATCGCCGCCCTTAAGATAAAGCGAATCGACGTAGGCGAGCAGTCCCACATAGTGAGTCACATAGCGAATGAATGCGTTAAAGCGGAGAGGTTCCATAGTTAATCGCGTGAGTGTAATTTGTCTTAACGAAGAGTCTTAGATCGTCGCTTCATTCGAAGCGCGCCCTGTCAATGACTCGTACAATTCGGGCCAGTATTCTCCGCCGGCTATACGTTCATGTGAGTACTTGTACCTGAGTACTACTTTTTGGACGTCACTATCGATATCGGCGTCAACCAAATCACGAAATTCATCAGCGACTCTTTCCTGGCCTAGCATCCGTTGAAAACGATAACGCGGACCTCGTCTTTGAGAATTTGAATAGCGCGAGCAGCGCGTCACTTGCGACCGGCTTGGGGTCTTCCGCGCCACCCAGAATCATGCCGCCGGGTTCGCCGCCCGGCCAACAGCACAAGCTCTTTTCGTGCAGAATCAATCAACTGTCAAGCATCAATTTTGTTTCCACGGGAAATCAACATCCCTTTGGGCCGAATGTGCCGTGGCCATGCTCGCACGACAACTCCCGCAAAAAAGACTTGCCTTTATGGGATTTCGCTGGATAATGTGTCGTCCCAACATCGCCCGTAACGTTTTTCCGTCGGAATCATATCAGTTAAGTCGAGTTGTATTTCGTGGTACCAAGGGATTGGTCGCCTCGAAGCGGACTAAGGTTTCGCTGCCGGTTGGATCAGTTAAAGAACTACCAGCGCTCCCTTGCCGCCTATTTGTCAGATTTGAACAGCAAGGATACTTGTCACTCCGAGGAGAAAGTGATGAAGAAGAAAATCCGCATAGCGTTTTTGGCCTCTAATCCCACCGACACCAGCGTTCTGCGTTTGGGTGAGGAGGTCAGGCAAATCCACGAAAACATTAGATTTGGTTCTGTCCGCGACTCGTTTGAGTTGATTCAGCATCACGCGGTGCGCGTAACCGACCTGCAACGAATTCTGCTTGATGATAAGCCGCATATAGTTCACTTCTCAGGACACGGTAGTGCCACAGAAGAGCTTGTTCTTGAGGATCGCATGGGCAAGAGTTCGGCAGTCAGCAAGGAGGCCATTGCCGCTCTGTTCGGGATTCTCAATGACAATTTGCAGGCGGTGGTTTTGAACGCGTGCTTCTCGAAGCCGCAGGCAGAAGCGCTTCAGAAATCGGTTCCGTACACGATTGGTATGTCGACTGAGGTGGGAGACAAAATGGCCATCACGTTCGCCGGCGCCTTCTATCAGGCCCTTGCGTTCGATCGCACGGTATCCGAGGCCTTCAATCTGGCGAAGGTTGAACTGGATCTCGTTCGCCTCGCTGGGTCAGATATACCCGAGTTGTTTGTGCGTACCGGAACCGACGTAAGCAAATCGTTCGTTCATTCAAAGTAACTGGCGCCCGCCGGTCTGAGGCCGGAGCCATCAACCCAAACCCTTAATTGCGGTTCTTAATTCCATGACAAAAGCGGGAAAGATCAAGATCCTGTTCCTCGCAGCCAACCCCTTCGACACAGACAGGCTGCGGTTGGCCGAACAAGTGCGGGCGATCTTTGACGAACTTCAGATGTCTGCGGCGCGCGAAGCTTTCGACATCGTTCCACATCTGGCCGTCAAGGCGAGTGATCTACAAAGACTGCTGCTGACATACCGGCCAACCATCGTTCATTTCAGCGGACACGGGACCGGGATGTCTCAGATCATGCTTGAAGACGATCGGGGCGGGCGGTTGCCTGTTGACAAGGAGGTCCTCGCGCGAGTTTTGGAATTACACCAGGGCGAAATCCAGCTTGTTTTCTTGAACGCATGTTTCACCAAGCCCGTTGCCGAACAGATCAGCAAAACCATTAACTACACCATCGGTACCCGCACAGAAATCGCTCAGGAAGGCGTCATTTCGTTCGCCGCCGCGTTCTATCGCGCGCTTGGATTCGAGCGAACGGTGACGTTTGCGTTTGAATCGGCCAAGGCCGAACTGGATCTGCTGCGCGTTTCAGGTTCGGATGATCCTCAATTATTCGTCAAAGCTGGTGTCGATCGCGCGAAGGTCCTGGTCCAGGTTGTCGAAAGCCCTGATGAAGATCAATCAAAATTGATAGGAGTCGCGCTGGTGAACCTGGCCGGCCAGCGTGCCACTGACGAAGAGAAAAACACAACACGGCACGCCTTGATGAGCGGCAAGTTAGTATTGGAGCAAGCGGAGGACACTGCCGCTACCGAACATGACATTGTCACCGCGCTCCACAACGTGGCCAAAGGCGACACTATTCACTTAAGCCTTAACGAATCACTCTATCAACGAATTCAAGAGCAGCTGTATCCATCGCCGCCCGGCCTGCCACCAGCTCTTCCCGGCTTGATGTTTGTGGGGAGAGAGGACTCTCTAACTGAAATCAAGGGTCGGTTGGGAATCGAAGAGCAGCCGCAACAAGAAGCTACAAATCTGCTAATCGTGCGCGGTTGGCCAGGCGTCGGTAAGACCACAACGGTGGGCGTTCTCGCGCGTGACCGGGACGTTGCGAAGGTGTTCCCGGACGGAGTTCTGTGGACATCTCTGAACCAGGACCCCGAAGTGATGTCGAAATTCGCGGAATGGGGCCGGTCACTTGGCGACGATGGATTTCTGCAACTGGCGACTATTGACGATAGCGTCGCTCGGATGTCAACGCTGCTGCGGTCGCGGCGAATGCTCATAATAGTCGACGACATTTGGGAACCAGCGCACGCGTTGCATTTCATCCGCGCAGCCTTGAACACGAAATGCGTCGTTCTGGCCACGACGCGGCTGACTAGAGTGGCGGACGAGCTTGCCAGCGCTGCTGCCAGCGGAAGCGTGGCGAGTGTGTATAAGCTGCCAGTGTTAACCGAAGAGAACGCGCTCATTTTGCTGGGCTACCTCGCGCCCGATGTAGTTAAGAAGCATCCTGACAGCTGCCGGGAATTGGTTCGCGACATCGAGTGCCTCCCGCTCGCGCTGCATGTAGCCGGTCGGTTGTTGAAAGCAGAATCCGCGATGGGATTAGACGTCGTGGACCTGATCCAGGGGATTCGCGAAGGCTCCAAGTTGCTGCCTGAACCAGCGCCGTTGGATCGGGCGGAGGGCAAGATTATTCCCACCGTTGAGGCGCTCTTACGACGCAGTACCGACAGTTTGGACCCCGAGACCCGCGAATGCTTCGCCTACCTCGGCGTGTTTGCGCCTAAACCTGCGACCTTTGACACGCAGGCAATGGCGGCGGTTTGGATGGTCGATAATCCCAGGCCAATGATTCGGAAGCTTGTTGGTCAGGGCCTCCTTGAACCTGTGGGATCCGGCCGTTTTCAAATTCACGCGCTGCTGGTCCGTCATGCAAACTCGTTATTAACATGACCAGGCTAATTTTCTGTGTAACGTTTTGCTCGCACCAACATATGGATTGAACCTCTTTTCCGAAGTAGTTCCGCACCGAGGCGAAGAGGCCGTTAAAGCGAGACGCTTCATAAGAGCCAAGTTTTAGGACAAAAGAAGGAGAAAAACTAAATGACAAGTCATTCGGGCGATACACGTAACTCAGATCCGTCATCAGATAGCAAACGATCAGGCACAAAAGAAGACATCCGCAGCGCGTCCTCCAGCAACAGCGGCAGTCAGGAAAGTGAGGAGGTCATGCGTTCAGGAACAAAAGAAGACATTCGCAGTGCGGTGACGGGCGCCACTGGGGGCTCTGGCGAATCTGATGTTAAGCGCTCAGGGACGAAGGAAGATATTCGCAGTGCCGGCGCCGGAACCGGTGGCGGCTCTGAAGAATCAGATGTTAAGCGCTCAGGGACGAAGGAAGATATTCGCAGCGCCGGGACCAGTAGCGGCTCTGAAGAATCAGATGTTAAGCGCTCAGGGACGAAGGAAGATATTCGCAGTGCCGGGCGTAGCCACGACAACGATGGGTAGTTTCTGTTTCTCGTGGCAACTCAATCTGTCCTCACTTCGCGACCGGTGGCGGCCCACAACGCCACCCTGGGTTCTACTCTGCAAGAAATCCAACCCTTTCGCCGTCCCCTAAGCCCAGTTCGTTCATGATCTAGTAGTGCATCGGCAAAGCCCTACTAGGATCTTCGAAGATGGATTCGACATTTTCACTAAGCACCGCAGTATTCAGGTTCTTGCCGCGTTTGTCGTGCCGGAGTATGATAGCCTCGAAAAGGGGGATACATTGCCATGCGTAAGCTGACTGCTTACCTTATGACATAACCCCGCGCTGATCGTGCAGGCGCTGAATGGGTTTCGCGTCAGGCTACGAATATTCTGTGCTTGCCCCACTTCTAGCTGGGGTGTGCACTGAGACGAAGCGTATCCCGAACCGGTAAGGGGATTCTTTGTGCTTCCCGAGTAGGAACGGTTAGCAAACCTGATCGTCGGAAAAAAGCAGAATGAGGAATCGAATCGCGTAGCCGCAGCAAGCGTCTTACACGATTGATATCCTCACCTTATTTTCCTCCGTTAAGGGGCCGGACGTTGGCGTATCTCGAACACGCAAGCGACCGGCCTTGGAATTTCCCGCACCCACCGCAATCCCGTGCCTGCCTCCACATTGCATTGAATCGACTCGCGATAAGTGCTAAAACCCAGCATTGAAACGTACCTTCAATGGTGAGCTTAACTCGTCAGTAGAAAGCGCTCAGTCCTCCTCCAATGTTCGATGTCACCAGAACAGAACGGCTCACGCGGTCAGACTTGAGCTGCGTTCGAAGAGTGGCTCACATTACCGCTCTCAGTGTTCTGCTGGTTTTATCGTGCAGCTCGCCCGGCGGACACGATGAGGAAATGATTGTCCGGGGGGCGAATACCGTCGCTCCAGAGCCGCTGACCCCAAACTCTTTGACCCACACGGACCTCTCGCCCAGCCAGCAGCGAACATTTGAAATCAGCCTTCGCGCCAACACATACCTTCGAATCTCCATTAGCAAGGGTGACTTGCACCTGTTTCTTAGGGTGTACGGGCCGGGGGGCGAGGAGCTTATCCATTTTCTGGATCAATCATACTCGCCACTCGATACGGCTTTTGTTTCGCAGACCGATGGCGTTCATCGTTTTCTGATCGAGTCGATGGAGAGCGCGCAACGCGGTCCCGTCGAAATCAAAATCGGCGCTGAAGTCGTTGCCGGTGACCGTGAACGAGTTGATGCGACCGCATCAAAAGCATTTGCCGAAGCCGAAACGCTCACCGCTGACGGGATCGCGAAATCGCTTGAGAAGGCGATTGATAAATACCAGTATGCGGCGCACCTGTGGCGCGGAATCAAGTCGCCCAAAGCAATCGAAGCCTTGAACCGATGCGCGAATGTCTATTTCCTCTCGGGTAAGTACGAACACGCGCGAGCGCTGAACGAACAGGCCGTAAATGAGAGTCGCCAATACGGCGATCGCCTGGGGATGTTTCGATCGCTAAATTCGCTGGCCATTGATTACTCGTATCTAAGCGATAATGGTCGCGCGCAAAAATATCTGGACCAGGTACTGCGCGAGTGCGATGCCTCGGCCTCTATCGAGCACCAAGCGATCGTTGCCGGGGCGCATAACGGAAAAGGATTCGTCTACTACGGGTTCGGCAATTCACTCAAGAGTCTCGATGAATCAAAAACCGCTCTGAAGTTATGGACGGACATTGGATCGCGAATGGGTCAAGCCGACGCTCATCTAAATATGGCATACGCGTTGTCGAATTTGGGTGATCAGACCGAGGCACGCCGCCATTTTGATCAGGCTATCGTCCTTTATCGCGATCTCGGAGATCGCCGGGGAGAGGGCCGGTCGATTACCGGAACAGGTTTGATCGATTCTCTCGAAGGAAATGAACAGGCAGCGCTGAACGCTCATCTGAAAGCGCGCGAACTCTTCCGTCTTATCGGTGACCAACAAGGCGAGGCGATCACTTTCAATGCCGCCGGCCAGGCGCACGAAGACTTAAAGGATCAGGAAACAGCACTCGATAATTACCAGAAAGCCCTAGAGCTGTTCGTCGCAAATGGGAGTTTCGACTCCGCTGCCTCAAGCGAATATAAGATAGCGCGAATTTTTCGCGTCGCCGGTGATTTCAAGACTGCTCTCGAGCATTACCGCCGCATGATCTCTTTCTGTCGCGCCGGCCGGAAAGAACGAATGGAAGCGTACGCCTTGAAAGATATCGCCGAGATTTACCAGAAACAAGGCAAAGTAGATCAGGCGCTGGCCCTGTATCGGCGTGTCCTGGAGACATATCGCCGGGTCGGCGACTTACGTGGTGAGGCCATGGCTTTGAATAGCATCGGCGATCTGTTTTTCGAACACCACGCGAAACGCCGGGCGCTCTCTTCATACAAGGCGGCTTTGCCGCTAATCAAGGCCGCGGGAGATCGCGACGGAACAATCCACACACTTTATTCCATTGGTTATGCCGCTCGTGATTTGGGACGATACGACGAAGCGTTGCATGCCGTCCATGAATCGATTGACGCGATCGAGACACTTCGAAATTATTTGATTGGCCCCGAGCGGCGAAGCTCCTATTTTTCCGCCGTGCAGCAGCATTACGCTCTCTACGTGAACTTGCTGATGGAACTGCAGCGACGCGATGCGGGTTCGGGGTATGCGACGACTGCCTTCGGTGTAAGTGAAAGCGAAAAAGCACGCACACTTGTCGAGAGTATTGCCGAAAGCGGAGCCAATATCCGCGATGGGCAAGATCCTGATCTCATTGAAAAAGATCGCGCGCTAACGCGGGAACTGATTGCAAACGAGCGAGTGCAAATGCAACTGGCCGCCAACACGGAGACCCGAGCTGAGGCCGCCGAGATCGAAAGACACGTGCGTGAGATCATCGCCCGTCAACAGGTTTTGCAGGCACAGATGCGCGAACAAAATCCTCGATACGCCGCTCTCATTCTGCCTCAACCGGTAAAGTTGGAAGAGGTGCAGGCTGGGCTACAGGGTGAGGACACAATGCTGCTCGAGTATTTTCTCGGCGAGCCAAAAAGTTATTTGTGGGCCGTCACCAAGGATTCGGTCGAAAGTTACGAGTTGCCCCCACGCGCAACGATCGATGCTCAGGTGCGCGAAGTTTATGATTCACTGACTGCCCGACAGGACACGGCCGATGAATTGAACTATCAGGCTCGGGTGGAGCGAACCGACGCTCAATATGAAGCAGCCTCGGCAGCGCTAAGTGAAACCCTTTTGGGAAAGGTGGCGTCCCGAGTCGGACAACGACGCCTTTTGATTGTAGCCGACGGAGTGCTGCAATACATTCCTTTCGAAGCACTGCCCGTACCTGCTCCTTCACGTGATGGGAAGATCGCAGCCGCGAATGGCAACGCGACCTCGACGCCTTTACTTACAGAGCACGAGGTAATTACGCTTCCTTCATTTTCAGCGCTGCTGGCACTCCGGAGCTGGCGGCGACCCGCCCCTTCCAGCGACAAAGTTCTGGCAATATTTGCAGATCCCGTTTTCGCTGTACGTCAAAACGTTTTCGCCTCTGCAAATTCGAAGACCGCGACTGAAGATCAACTATCTGCCGCCTTACGAGGCATGAAAGGATTCGAAGAGGAAAAACCAATTAAGCGACTTCCCTATTCGCTCAAAGAAGCCGCTGGCATAGAGGAAATGCTCTCTCCAAAACAATATATCTCTGCGACGGGCACAGCCGCCAACCGGCCGGCGGTGCTAAGTCCCGAGATCAGCCAATATCAGATAGTGCACTTTGCAACCCACGGCTTCATCAACAGCGAATACCCGATCCTATCAGGATTGCTGCTTTCGGGCGAAAGCCGAACCGGCGATAATGGCTTCATCGGAATGAATGACATTTACAATTTACGTTTGTCAGCGAAATTGGTGGTACTCAGCGCTTGCAACTCGGCCTTGGGAAAAGAAGTCAAGGGGGAAGGAGTTTTCGGCCTGTCTCGGGGATTTATGTACGCGGGATCGAGCAGCGTTGTTGCGAGCTTGTGGAAGGTTGACGACCATGCAACCGCAGAACTCATGAAACGGTTTTACGCGGCCATGTTAGGGGACCATTTGCCTCCGGCCGCAGCGTTGCGTGCGGCAAAGATGTCGTTAAGAAAGGAAAGCCGCTGGAGTTCTCCTTATTACTGGGCCGCGTTTGTCATCCAGGGGGAATATCGTGATCCAATCGAAGTGAAGATGACGTCTGAGTCCCATCCGTACACGATCGCAGGCTTGCTTCTGGGCCTACTCGTCATCACCAGCGGCGCATATCTCATTGGCAAGCAACGGAATCGGCGGATCAATAGCTCGCCCGTTGGCCCGTAAAGCGGGCGCTCCTTCTAAAGACTAATGTTCCGAGAATTGGTATTTAACCAGACTCAGTTTGACCTGATGCTCAAGTGGCTGGGCGATGATCGCGATGCCGCTGGGACGAAGTATGAGGAGATTCGCGAAAACCTGGTCAGACTCTTTACCTGGCGCGGTTGCTATGATGCGGAGGAGCTCTCAGACGAAGTAATCAACCGAGTAACAGTGAAAATAGAGGATCTGCTCGCTTATTACGAGGGCGATCCGGCTCGTTATTTCTATGGCGTCGCCAAGAAGCTGCTGCTGGAAAACCAGCGGAAACAAAGGCTGCAGGCCCCTCTTTCTGACGTGGCCGCGTACGATCCGGCAACACCTGACGAGAATTCCGCCCTGGACTTGATTTACGAATGCCTGGCCGTGTGTATGAAGGAATTAAAACCCTCCGAGAGCAACTTGATCGTCTCGTATTATGCCGGTGAGAAACAGGAAAAAATCCGTGGTCGCAAGGGGCTCGCCTCCCAGAGCGGAGTCGCACCGAATACCCTGCGCGTACGCGTGTATCGAATTCGCGAAACACTTGAAAAATGTATCAAACGCTGCGTTAACCGGGAAAAATAATGGAACGAACTGAGTTCTTTTTCATAATTAGCGGGAGCACTGAGCTGAGCCGATAAAATGCACGACACACAGAAGTTCCTAATGCGTCGATACCTGCTGGGCGCCGTTGATGAAGGCGAGCGCGAACAGGTTGAGGAGCGCTTCTTTTTAGACCCTGAGTATCATGCCGAACTCCTGGGAGCAGAAGAGGATTTGGTAGGCGACTATCTCGAGAACAATCTCTCAGCCCAAGACCGGAACCTTTTTCGAAGGCATTACCTTGCGACGCCACAAAAGCTCCAAAGTGTTCAGCTAACGGCCGCTCTCCGTAGGTACTGTTCCACGGCGGAAACCGAGACGACACAGGTAAAAGTACTCGCAGATTCGAACCCTCAGAGCAGGGCTCGCCTGTCGTCTGTACCCACTTGGCGATTTGCATATGCCGCTGTGGCAATAGCTGCCTTGATCATAGTTTCGGTTACGCTGACGCTCGTCTTCCGGAAACAACGGGGGCCAACCGAGGGCGACATCTCAAGACAGCTGAGAGAACTAAACAGCCCGCAGTCCGCAGGCAAAACGCCGGGCGCCAGTATTGTTTTGTTACCCGTTACCTTGCGTGGTGAGGGCGAATCACCCAATTTATCAATCCGTCCAGGAACGGAAGTAGTTCTGTTGATTTTGGTTCTTCCGCGCGACGATTATCCGGCTTACACGATCAGTATTCAGCGCGACAATGACGCGAAACCGTTCACCATCGATGGTTTGCCCGCGACTAATACGGCCGCCGGCAAAGCGCTTTCACTTAAACTGCCTGCCTGGTTTATGAGTTCGCAAGGGTACGCTTTTGAAGTGAAAGGTCTGACAGCGGACGGCTCCCTAAAAAGCGTGGCCGAGTACACTCTGAAAGTGCACCCGTAAAGTTAAATAACAACGGTCGCTTGGCCCACTCCAGCGAGCGCTTCGGGATGTTGCGCCCGACCACCCGCCCCGGCGCCATTCATTTCACTAATTTACGAACAGGCATCGAGCAGGTCTGAGTTTTCGCTAAGGATTTAACACCGTTGGGCGTTTCATTTCTATTCAAATTTCTTATCCACGTTCGGCTCCAACGAATAATCCCGATACCGCTACCCAGGCGAAAGGTTTCCTATTGACACCGCCTATTTCGGCAATAGAGAATGAGCGCATCTTTCATCCTCCGAGTTGAATTTATCCTCGGTTGCGTCTATCCCGATTCTGTCTCCGGAGTTTCCATGGCTTCTCACTGGCTAAATGAGTTTTTCGATAGCAAAGACTTCGCGGAGCTTATTGGAAACATCAGAGATCCGGAGCAGATTGTCCGGATTGCTTCACAACGGGCACTAGTCAGAATTCTCGCGATGCAGCGAGGGCGCTCAACGGAAAGGGTCTTGCGGCGCCTGGAAATGGAAATCGATGGTCACGAGCGAGATCAGATCCTTGGTGTAAGCTTCTTACCCGAAATCCCTTTGTTAAAGAGAGCGCTGAAGATTCTTTCTTCCTCGGATGAGGAGGACAAAGAAAGAGCACTCCGACTACTAAAAACCATCGTCAACCAGGCTAAAGCCGAATTCAGTAAGGAGCGCGAGTCCAGAGCGACCCAGATAGCCTTCAAAGTAATTGTCTCGCCACTTCATGTTTCTCCTTACCAGCCATCGAGTCGGCTGGAAGATAAAGTACTTAGAAGAATAAGTCCTAAGCTTGCTTCCTACCTTGTGACTTCCGAATTTGCAAGTTTGGCAATGTTGAATTTCGACGACAAGACAGAAACCCACTTGGCCGCCTCCGAGGACATTGGTCGTCAAATACAAATACTCGGTCCCAATTACCAGCCAGACATATCCTCTCTGTTTCAGGTCTACCAATCATTTTTCCGACACAGCATGCAGTTCTGGTTCAAGTGGCTCGACAACCGAAGGAACGAGGGCCTAAACGTTGTCCGCCAAATGCCTGATTGGTTCCCAATCACTGAAGGGCCCCTGGCGGTGACTCGTCAAATAGAGTGGGCGGTTTCACGTCGAAATTTGTCAGGCGTCGCCGCCGAACTCAGCGAGGAGTTGCAATCGTCTGACCCGCGCGACCGATGGGCTGCAGCCAACCTCATCGAATGGGCGGCAAGATACCATTCGCAAGACGACTTCCCGAGATTTGGTGGAGGCTCAGGTCCGCCGGACATACTGACGGCATCTCGGTCGGGAGTGCGGGCAAAAATACCCACCCGAAATGCAGACGACGAAGTCGAGGAAGAGAAACCCGACGAAACTGAGCCCCAACGATACACTGACTTAACTATCTTTAACGAATATCTCTATGCTGGCGACGATTCCTCACCCTCGACCAGGGTAGATGAAACCACGCCGCTCGTTGTTGGCTCGCCGTACACGCTCGAGGTGGCGATTAGGCTAAGGCGCACCGGCATTGGCGCGCAATTCCAACCTACTCGCAGTGTAAAGAACCCGCGGCAGGACAAAGAGGATCTGCCGATCTATATTCTGGCTGAGTCGCTCTCGCCGTCGATCAGAATCGACGAGGCGTTCATGCAAGTCGTGTGGCCTCATAACGCCGACAGCGAGAGCGCCTATTTCAGACTTGAAGTGAAACAAACGGCGACCACCGATGGTTTGATCGAAGTAAGAATCTACGACCGCTCTTTGGATCTGCTCGACATCGTGCAGCTATCAGTCTCGGTCGCGACCCACCCGCGCGCGAACAATTTACCACCCGCAAAGATCAATTGGATGGACGAGTCTGAGGGCGGGCTGGACGTCACTGTTGACAACCCGCCGCGACTTCTTTCGATCGACGTTGGCTGGGATCCTGCCGCCGCCCGGTACAAGTTCTTGTTCAAGTTTCTGGCCCACGGAAAGGATGTCGTGATACCAGGATCTTCTCTCATAACTCCAGCCGACCTGGAAGTGTTGCTGTTGAAGGTCCGAGACTTTTGGACCGAGTTGGTAATTACGAACTACTCGAACGATCTAAAAGTAACCAGAACGACGTTCAGTAAGTACCTGTCGCAACTGAAGGCGCTGGGGATCCAAGCATGGTTATTGTTATTTGGAAATCGCTATGCGGCTATGCAGCGTGCTTCCGAAACGATTGGAGAGCTCCTTAACTCTCTGAAACCGCAAGAAGGTGCTCGCGTTCAGATAACTTACCGCAACACCGATAATTTCGTTTTCCCCTGGAGCATTGTTTATCCCCCCGATGCAAAAGTGGCAGTGGTGGATCCCTTCGAGTTTTGGGGCGCCCGTTACCAAATTGAGCAAGTCACCGCTGGGCCTAAGCGAGATGAATTAAATGACGTCCCAATTAATCTGGCGTTTGCACTAGATCCTGCTTTTGCTGACTCCGAATCGCAGCAGCAGCTACTCAAATCCTATGAAGTCAGGTCTAAGGGAAAGCTCAGTGTCAGTGATCCTATAAGTGGAATCGATCCTTTCCTATTGGCACTGCAGCGCGCTCCGGCAGCCCACTTCTATTATTTCTATTGTCATGGCTACGCACCATCCGGCAAGAGCACGCTCAAACGCGATGGCGTGCAACTCTTGAAGAAACGTATTGAAGCAATGCCGGAGTCTTCCCCTGGGCGGGCGGCACTCGAAACTCTGCTGAACCTTACGGCAAAGATGAACGATGAATCATGGATGTATATAGGCGACTCTGAAGTAAGGGAAAGCGAGATCAGGACCGGGAAGTTCTTTAACAAGAAGCGCCCGATAGTCTTTCTCAACATGTGCCAATCAGCTGATTTGTTGCCCTCGCTAAGTAGCGGATTGGTTCGGGTCTTTCTGGATCACAATGCTTCCGCAGTCATCGGTACTGAAAGCCCGATGACCGGAGTATTCGCCAACGCGTTCTCCAAGACTTTTTTTGATGAGTTATTCGCCGGCGAGGACGTCGGTACCGCGTTGTGGAAGGCGCGACGGCGGTTTTTGCAAGACGATATGCGGAATCCACTGGGATTAGCGTACACACTCTATGGACGTGCGGTGGCGCGACTTGGTGATGGTCCGATCATCACCGCCGGTGCGTCTACTGATAAATGAGCAGTTGCGCAATCTAAACAACGGAGGCACGTAAATCATGAGTAAAGAAGATGAAGTTGGAAGTAAGAAAGACGAAGTTGAACGTGAAGCAAAACGCCTCGCTAACAAAGACGAAAAAGCACTTGAGTTATTAGTCGGTATGCAGGCGCAGGCAATCGATAAAGAACCGAGCCTCGCTGAACAAGTGTCCCTCGAGCCTAAGTATGACGAGGCGACGATGGGGTTCCTCGACGACGTGCGAGCATTGGGCCGAAGAATCCTCAAACGCTGGAATCGAGAATTGAACAAGCTTGTTTGCGGAACCGACAGCGCTAGCGAGAAAGATCGTAACGCAATTCTCGGCGCTTTAAGTATGGGTGAAACGGCGGTGATTGCTGCAGTTGCCGCCGCGTTACTTGGCTTAGGCGTGCCGGCGCCGATTGCCGCGGCTCTAGCTCCGTTGATCGTGAAGAAGTTCATTTGGCCCGCGAAGGATGAACTGTGCGAAGCATGGAGCGAAGCAATTAAGGCAGAAGGCTAGAGCTGCTCTACTGATTGTGATGTCTCTGCCGGGATAAGAAATGAAACCTCAAGAGACAGTTAGCCAGCCAAAGCCTAACAACTGAAGAGATCGGCAAGGCTTTGTCCTCACTAATAAATACGGGGACTGTCGGCGGGCCTCGCTCGCGTCAAGCAAGGCCTTTACCATACCAATCAAGCTTTGCGAGTCTTTACACGAAAACACTCTCCCAACGAGTGGGCCCAGGTGCAGCACAATCTCGGCACTCTGTACTACACGGACGTACGCGGCGACAAAGCAGACAATATCGAGCGGGCAATAGCCTCTTACAACCGCGCGCTCTCAGTTCATACCAAACAAGCCTATCGACAGTTTTATGGTCTAACCTGCTCCGCACTTGGGTTGGCCATGATCGAGCGCTCAGCGGATTCGCGTGAGCAGAACTTAAAACAGACACTGCACGTGTTTGAGGAAGCAGCACGGATGAAGCCTCCGTTGGCCGGATGACGTGAGGATGACGTGATCGCGTTTTGAACCTACCTAAACGTAGCTGACTTTGACGGCGTGAGTCTAATATGGAAACCAAAAAGCCCGAAGATGCCGCGCGCTACGCGGGCAAATTATGAGGAAGAAGTGGACTATGTTGTCCCGGATAGTCGGGGGCCGTCAGGGTGTTCCCGCTTAGTTCACTCATGTTGATCTAGCCTTGGCTCACTATCTTTGTTCTCTCACGGAATGATGTCAATTCGTTGAATCGCTGAATATGATTTTGGGATCTTTATTTTTTCGCCTGAAGATATTCTTAGAATGAGAAATCAAGAGTTTTCGGATTTATACATATGCAACCTTCCTAATAGACGAATGGCACCGTCTCGTAGACCTGGCGCTTGCCGAATGGTTGCAGTGCGGCAACTCTCGGTGGGTTTCTTTGAGAGCTTTCTGTGCGGCTTCAGCGTTCCATTTCTTAGCGCGTGGACAGGCGTCGATCTATTGGCCCACGCCGGTATAGGCAAATCCATCCGAGTTGCCATTGGGTTCCCCTTTTTACCTTCGGCCGAAGAGCAAGGCTCCAACCTTTTCTGCGGCGTCTTTGCGCATTGAAGGCAGCACGTGTTGATAAGTGTCCATGGTGAAAGCTACGCTGGAGTGGCCAGCGGCTCTGCTTACGCTTTTCAGGTCGGCGCCCGAGAGAATGGATAACGTCACGAACGAGTGTCGTAGGCGATAAAGATTTATTGGTCCGTCGATTTTTGCCCGTTCCATGATTGGTTTGAGGTGTCTCAAGACTAGATCTCGAAAGCTGAGTGGCGTTCCGATTTTTGTGGTGAAGACGAAATTGTTGTTTTGGTATTTGTTGCCGAGACGCAGACGGATTTCGTCTTGTGAAGTTTTGTGCGCTTTCAGGGCACGCGCAACCGTTGTGTTGAAGTTAATCGTTCTGAGGCTTGATTGGGTTTTTACCTCTTCAATTTTCCAGCCGCCCCCTTTTGGCCACCAGATCGATTGGTGGATGGTGACTTCGCGTTTATGGAGGTCGAGTTCAGGCCATTGAAGGCCGAGATATTCTTCCGGCCGCGCGCCAATTGCGAGCGCAAACCAAAATACGATGCCGAGCTGATCGGTTTTGGCGGCTTTCATAAATCGTTCGGCTTCCGCGGGGCTGAATACGTCAATAGGTTTCTTTTTCCGGGGCGGTCGCCGGGTGGAGAGTGTAGGATTGAATTCTATTAGGCGACCTAAGACTGCTTGATTTAAAGCGTCTTGAATTAGACTGTGCGCGAATGAAACCGTTCTGGGAGATAGTCCGGCTTCTGATAGTTCGTTATAGACGCTTTGGATTCGTAGGACGGTTAGTTCAGATAGCTTGTCCTTCCCGAGGTACGGGCGGACATACTGCTTGAGTACGTATTCGTATCCTGCGTAGGTTCGTTCTCTTACGGTCCTCTTCTTGAATGCGATCAGCCAGTCGTTGAGATAATCATCGAGCGTTGGATCTTGGATCTTTGGTGTGTCGAGTGTGCCGAGGTCGCGCTTGGTTTCAATCTCACGCGCATACTTCAGTGCGTCTTTCTTTTTCCCGTTTATGAGTTTACTGTGACGTTTTCGTTTGCCGTTGTCGTTGCGGAGTACGGATATTCTGACCAACCATTTGTCGGTTCCGCGCGGGATGATTTCAGCCATTAGTTTTTGCGAGAGGTTGTTATGGTTAATGATGCGCCGTTTGTTGGCCGCTCTTTTTATGCCGCTTCTTGATTGGCGAGGCCTCCGGCGTCTATTACTTTTCTAATGGCAGCGCGATCAAATCTAAGGCAGCGGCGGCTTAGTCTTACAGACGGTATTAGTTTTTGCTGGGCGAGGTTGTACACATGTTTTCTGGCGCACGAAATATTATGTTTTGTGGAAACGTCTCGTCCCAGCATTTTTGCGACTGCAACGGCATCTACGAGGTCTTCCTGTGGGGTGCCTTCGCGAGTTCCAAGTGCTCGGATCATTTCAGGCAGTTTTTCTTCGACCTTTTGACCGACTATTCGATCAATCTCGGTCATGAGATTTGTGACAATGCTTTCTATTGCAGTCATGTAAGTTTTGTCGCCGCGAGGGTTTTGTTTGCGGTCGGTGCCTTTCTGGTCTTGAGGACAAGGGCAATGGCCGGAGTAAAACGCCGGCAACATGGGCTGAAAGCACGCGTTGTGCCATTAAAAGTTAACCGCTTTTCATTTGGTTTTCGCGAGTTTTTAATGCGTCTACGTGGGATCGTTGACTTTAGGTCAACGGTAATAGGTGTGGGACTACGGGACGGTTAGCGAAAGCGAATGGGCCAATTTCTTGTTTACATTAAGGTTGGCTATTCTTATTGACGGTGAGGAGGTGAGCAGTAGTAGTACGGTCACTGAAACCACTGAACAGAATATTCTAGAATCACTTGGAAGTTGGACTTTCGAAAGCGTCGTCTTCGCGTCGCGCGAACTGGGGCATTTGGCGATGACTCGCCGCTTCTCATTGAACCGGGTTTGGAGAATGAGCTCGGCTACCGGCTACCGTGTCGTAGCTATCACCAGCCGATACGGTGTTTGTTGAAACGGTCATGGTGGAAACGGTCTCCTTTCGGCAAAATCGACGGCTTATGAAAGTGTTGGAGAGAACTCTTCCAGGTTCGCTGTGTTCAATCATCGTCAACAAAAGTTTTGGCGAATTGCTTCGCGAGGTAGAGAAGTAGCCGGAGAAGAATAAGCTTGCGTGGCGCGAAGATCATCATGGTGTTATCCGGTTTAAGTTAGGTGTGTGGGAGTTAACGCCTTTTCCTGTTGAAGTCTTGAAAGAATCCCCGTTTTTCGTAATCCTGGTGAATGCGTCGCTGCTCTTCCCAAAAGTCCGCGTTTGGGTCCTTTTCAGCGATCAGGACTGAAATCGTAGTGCCGGCCGGGTAGGAACTGCCTGCCCACGGTTCCTGATTGACGACGGTTCCGGGCTTCTCGTTAGAGTCAATGTCTTTACCGGCAACCTCTACCAGGAAACCAGCCTGATGGCTGGTCTTTTGTGCCGTTTCAATTTGGAGTCCTTTGAGGTTTGGAACTTGTGGCTGCGACGCTACCGGAGCATTAGCTTCTAGCAATCCGACAACTCCGAAGACTACGAGTGCGATTAGCGGAAGCACGAAGATCCACGCAATTGCGAGGATGATCACACGTTTCCAGAAGCGGCGTTTCTTTTGTTCAGCAGTCATGACCTTTCCTTTCTTGGGTGCGCCTAACTTTCGCGCGCAGCCCTTAATTGTGATGGCCGCCTATTCCTTTTCATGTTCGTGTTGCGATCGGTAGAGCAGGAAGTCAATGTGGTTTTGGGACCAGCCGGCATGACTAAGGCAGTCTCTGACTTCGCCAGTAGCAACAAACCGCCCGCGTAAACTTCTTCGATCTAAAGCTTGCCGGACACCGCCGCTGCCTCATTAAGGCTCAGTGTTCACTTAGGAGGCCTTTCATCGACTGCAGAAGTTGTTGGTCGGAATTTCCCTCCGCAAGATTCGCTTTCAAGACACCGAGCATTTTCACAAGCTTATCGTTGGAGACAGTTCCATTGCCATTTCCAGACGGCGGTTCGTCCTTGAGCGTTCTTGAGAGCCAGGCCTTGGCGCGTTGTTCGCAGTCCCGATCAAGCAGCTTGGCATAGCTTTTCAATACTGTTTCAACCCTATCACCGAGCATGTAGGCTGCGTCGATGAAGTTCGTTGTGGCTTTAATGTATTCGGTCGCCCAGATTGTCCTGACCATGTGCGGATTCATGGCGACACCAGTGAACTTATAGGTTGCGCTCTCGAACAGCCACGTAACTTGGTGTGACGTCAATGGAGTACCAACCGAGTTCAGGAATACAAATTCTTGACCCGACCCCACACCTTCACTTCCCACATGATCAGCTTTTTGAGACGCAATCAAAACAGGCCTCCATTGTGAAAGCCACTCTTCCAACAGATCTACTATGTCGTCGGGATACTCATGTTCCACCCGGTGTACGTCACCTTTAACATGGGATATCTTCAACTCTCTAGCGACAAACCTTATGTACCACTTGCCCTCTCTCCTATATAGATTTTGGCCTTGTTCGGGTGCCGCTGGATTCCACAGCATCTCTCTCAGGTTTCTCTGCCTTAGCGGTAGCCTAATATTTAGTCTTATAAGGATCGACTGTAGGACCCCGTATGCGTATCTCGGATGTCCTTTATAGCCATCGAAGCTATCTCGCTGCAGCTCGCGGCGAGTTCCCGGCTGAAGCTCAGATATGCGCCGAGCATTAAGTGGATAGATTGAGAGTCCCACGCCTTCGAGCTTCCGCAAAGTAATCCATCGTTTGCTCTTATCAATCACGTTCTCGGGCCTGCCCAACGTTGTTTTGTACTTCATCAAGTCCTCAACCTTCAACTCCAATGCGTTCCGCTTCTGGGTTGACCGGTTGACAATGCTGAGATACTTTGCAAGAACAATTAGTCGCGCGAGGTTTTGGTGTGCAGAGAGCGTGAACCTTCTTTGTTGCTCAATGAACCAATCTATGAAGTTGAGCGCGTTCTCGGGTTCCGTAAGCGTTGATAGGGTGATCGATTCCGGCTGAACCCCCCGGTACTTCACTAAATAGCCCGCCGCCCTAAGTATTGTTCCTCGGTGATTCGCGAAGGTTACTGCGCGTTTTCTCAGATTATCAGGACGGTCGCGATTTACGATCTTGGTGCTCCACTCTTCGTAGTCACTGATTTCTTGCGCCAGGCCCTGAGGTAGGGGATCAAGAATATACTTGCTTGGCTTTACGCACTCATGCCGACTGTTGAGTCTGTGCGTGATGCGATTGCGGTCTTTGTAACTCGAGAGCGGCCCTGGGACCTGACCAATTACTCCGCGGTCCATGGCGCTTCTAATCACATAGCTCACGTTATTCTTAAGATTACGGATAGCGTGAGGGCCCAAACGCGAAGAAGCAAATTTCCCGCGTTTTGTGCCTTGCGCCCTTTCCTCAATTAGGCGGTTTCTTGTTTCGTCAGATAAATGATACGCAGTCATTGGACACTCAGCGGGCTCGGGGTATCCGAGGATGATGGCGTATTGCGTAATCGCCGTTCTAATGGGGCCTAGTCGAGATTGCGGGATGAATTGTCGCTCGATCAAAGCGTCAAGAACTTCTTTTAGTGTTTTATCAGAGGTCTGCATCAATTTCTCCTAGAGATTCGCTCCTTAAACTTTGGCCAGTGCCAATTAGTACTATTCGCCGCCTTTTTGTCGTTGAAGATCACGTTGAAAACTACTAAATCGGTGGACCTCTAAGTGAACCAATGAAGAGCCTTAGAGCACTAGTGGGACAAACGAAGACATTGGAGACTACTAATCAATACTAAGCTTCGTGTTATCAATGACTTAGCTTCGGGGCAGTCCTCCAACGCTTTTAGGCACCCTTATGAGCGAAGTGCGCACAAATTCCTGGACGTCTTCACGCCTAAATCTGTAGCTACGACCCCAGCGTACAGCTCTTAATCTACCGCTTGAGATCAATCGATAAACCGTCTTTCGGCTACAACGGAGAATTTGTGCGACTTGACTCAACGCGTATAGATCTTCGATCACGGCTATCCCTGGGTTGTTCTCGGTTCGTTGCATATGTCGTCCTGTTCGGTTTTTGGCATTCTCTTTGAAAGATCCGATTGAACTTCGCTCCTTGTGGCTTCGGCCCGCAGCGGCTGGGTGCCGGAGAGAAAGAAGCTCGTTAGGACTAAAAGTCCTATTACGGATTCGACCAGGCTCATTCCGCGTTGGCGGTGAAAACGATCGAAGGGATTTGGGAAGCTAGATTTCATCGGCACTTTGTTCACCCTGAGAATTCTCCCGGCATGTTTGGGAGCGATCAGAGGAGGCGTTTATTCGAAACGCGGATGGTAGTTTGGCAAGCCGCGTTCCACGCCTTCAGACAGCCATTGCGTATATGCGTTTGCCATTTGGAGCGTCGTCAATGATCTCTTTGACTGCTCGACAGTCGGCTGGGATGTCATTGCGATCACACGCGGCGACGTGGCGAATGATGCCTTCAATAGCGATATTTGTTGAGTGTTCCGGTGAGCTTGGAGTATCGCTTGGCTTCTTTTGGGCTCAGCCGTTTAATGCGCTCGTCAAGTGTTAACGATTCTGACATTGGGTCATATACGTTTCGTGAGTGTTCCTTTGTTCCTCGCCTGTTACTGTTGGGCGGTTTTTGAAAAAGAAGGGGCAGCTTTGCTTTGATGGCTTGACGGAAGCAAGTAGCTGATGGCGAATGCCCCTAATACCAGCCACTGGCGAGCCGAGGCACGCCACTACGAGAGGGACGCTTGGATAGCGATGCCGTTCTCTGGAAAATCGCAATAAGGAAAAACGCCCTGTCGACATCGCTTTTTGATGTCAGGTGCCGCCCGATTACGTAATGCCCGATTATCGGATGGCACGCCGGTACAGGCATCAACTTTATGAGGTGAAAGTCCTCTGACCCTAATTGTCCGTTCGAGGGTCTAGCAAGAGGTCAGGTTGG
>Ga0137442_1000044_pt1 | contig 39455 bp, 14 predicted proteins | sample EasRivERMGT266_2_FD_102329 | JGI IMG/M metagenome (GOLD analysis project Ga0137442, IMG submission 102329) | Soil microbial communities from meander-bound floodplain in the East River, Colorado, USA - East River MetaG ERMGT266_2 | ecosystem: Environmental > Terrestrial > Soil > Floodplain ... | reverse complement strand
GGCATCTTGTTCGGTGCCGGCCGCCGCGCTGATCACATTGGCCAGGCAGTCAAACAACTGAGACTGACGCACCGGCTTGGTAAGGCATGCGGCAACACCGGCGTCGCGGGCCGTCAGGCCATGTCCACGCTCGCCGAATGAGGTCAACATCACCAGGTGTATCCCGGCAAGGCTCGGGTCAGATTTAATAGTCCGAGCCACCTCGAAGCCATCCATGCCCGGCATCATCAAGTCCAGTACCGCGAAATCGTAAGGCGCGCCTTTTGCTGCGGCTGAGCGGAGCAACTCAAGGGCGTGCAATCCTGAGTTGGCTTCGTGGGGAAGCACTCCCCAGGAGCCGAGCTGATGAGAAAGAATCTTCCGATTGGTTGTATGGTCATCGACGATCAGCACTCGCAACTTCTCGAGACTCGCGAGCTGCAGTCGAGGGATTACGGTGCCGGCGAGCTGTTTGTCGAAGCGGGCCGTGAACCAGAAAGTTGAGCCCTGTCCGGGTTTGCTGTCGACCCCTATCTCGCCGCCCATCAATTCAACCAATTGTTTTGAGATAGCCAATCCCAGCCCGGTCCCCCCGTACTTGCGGGTGGTCGAGCCGTCGGCTTGCGTGAAGGCCTGGAACAGGCGTTTCTGTGCCGCTTCGCTGATGCCGATGCCCGTGTCACTGATGGCAAAACGCAAGACCACGTGGCCTTCGGTCTCTTTCTCCTGAGTCACGCGCAGCACAACCTCGCCTGCTTTGGTAAACTTGACCGCATTGCCGATCAGGTTTGTGAGCACCTGGCGCAAGCGTCCCGCATCGCCGCGGAGGTGAACCTGCACATCGCCCTCTATCAAAGAAGCGATCTCGATCCCTTTGGCTTGAGCGCGCTCGGCTAATAGCTCGACCGGACCCTCAACCGTGGGGAGCAGGTCAAAGTCCAGCTTCTCAAAACGGAGTTTGCCCGCCTCGATCTTGGAGAAGTCGAGGATGTCGTTGATCACCTTCATCAGCGCATCCGCGCTGGAGTTGATGGTTTCAGTGTAGTCTCGCTGTTCGGCGGACAGGTTCGTATCCAGCAGCAGCCCGGTCATGCCGACGACGCCGTTCATCGGGGTGCGAATCTCATGACTCATGTTGGCCAGAAACTCGCTCTTGGCATGGCTGGCCTCTTCGGCATTTTCCTTGGCCGTGATCAACTGTGCGTTCACCATTCTGAGCTCAGCGGTGCGCCGGGCGACCTCTTCTTCCAGGTCTTCGCGATGGCGCTGAAGTTCCTCGTCCCGAGATTGAATCTGTGCCAACATCTCGTTGAAGCTGTCGACCAGAAAGCCCAACTCATCGTCGCCGTACCTGGTAGCGCGCAACGCATAGTCCTTGTCGACCGATACCAGCTTCGCCGTGGCCGCTAGTTTTGTAATCGGTTCAGAGATGAGGCGCTGGAATTTCGATGAGAGCAGAAAGACGACGCCCATCGATACCAGAATAAGGATTCCACCGATGCCAAGCAGGCTTCTCTGGCGCGAGTTCAGTTTCTGTAGGTCGGATTCGAGGTTGACGGTTCCGATCGCGACCCCGTCAAGTTTGATCTCCCGGTACAAAATGAGACGGTCAACCCCGAAGAAGCTACCATCCGAGCGTGGTTCAGGCGGCGCGGAGTCCAGGTGCTGATCGGCACGTTGGTATCGAGCAAAGGGCTTTTGATCGCTGGTGTAGATAACGGCGGAAGTAATCGCGGGCTGGGCTTTCAATGCCGCCAGTGTCTCCCTGGCAGAGTCCGGATCATTGAAGGTGATGGCCGCCGTACTATTGTTCCCGATGATTTCGGCCTGAGTTGTTAGATCGCGAACCATCCCACGCCGCTCGATAATCCGGTCGTAGGCCATGAACAAGCCAGAAGACAAGAGTAACGCGAAGATACTGATGACCATGATCATCAGGGTCAACTTGCGTTTGATTGAGAGATCCCGGAAAACTTGCATCTTGGTTATTCGCTGAATGATCCTGTTTCCCTAACGGTTTTTCGCCAGTGCCAATAGCTTCGAGCTGATCCTCAACCGCGCCTGATCCGCCCCACGTGAATTGATTTCAAACCTCACCTTGCTCGCCTCCAGGATGAAATTGATCATCCCGCCCTGTTGATTAAACTGTCCCATGTCGCCGACGGTTAAGACGCTGCTTCCCCTGAGACTCTGAATAATCTGCGGCAGACGTTGTCGCTCGGATGAGCTGATGAAGAGGATGTGGCAGGAGCGCAGGTCCTGCCCCCACTTCAACCGCCGGACGGTTAGTCGTCGACCGCCGATGTTTTTGCCGTTGATCGCAGAATCCAGCGCACCGCCAAATGGGTCATTTCCGATCACGCCGATTACGAGGGGCGCGCTGCCATCGCTGAACGCTTCACCCGGCCAGTCAACAAACTTTGCGAAGTTGTAGAGAAAGGCTGCCTTGACCTGATACTCACCGGACGTCTGGGCCTGGACCGCGCTGCTCACCGTGCCGAGCAAACCGACGGTCAGCAAGCAGCCCACAATGATTCTCAGGGCCAATCGGCTTCCGCCCGAGCCCCACCGGATTACAGTTCCTCCTTTTACTCTATTCAGCACTGGTTGGAGCACTAGAATCTCCAGGTCAGTTTTCCGTATACGCTGCGTCTGACTTGACTCGGAAGGACCAAGATGTCGACTCCATTGAATTCCGGGTGCCGGTTGTCGAGCAGGTTCTGCACTCCACCGCTCACCTCGATGTTCTCCCTTATCTGCCATCCGATTCTCGAATCGATCCTCGTGTAGCCCGGAACTTGCTGACCTCTGAGGCTCGAGACGTGGTACAGCGCCGTATCCAAATCAACGTTGCGCCAAAGATTGAGGTAAGAATGCAGTTGGAATTGGTGCTGCGGATTGTCGCCTTCGGCTGCTTCCGAAGTGGTGTCTCTGCTGGTCGCGTCGGGGTGCAACTGTACTCGCAGGAAAGAGTAACTTCCACGAAGTTTCCAACGGCGTGTGATGTCCAGATTGATGGCTGCTTCCAGACCGTAGGTTTCGCCGCGCAACAGATTGCCGTAGTAGAGCGGAGCTACCAGATGCGGCGGCAGCGGGTCGGTCTCGAAAAATGGCGAGCCAGGCTCGAAAGATGTGAGACGATGATAGGCATTGTAGAAGGTGGCGACGTCGAGGGAGAGTTTGCGGTGTGGCTGCGCACGATAGCCAAGTTCGTAAGCGTTTAGAACTTCGGATTGGGGACTTGGGCTCCCAAACACTGAAGCAATAACAGGCATACCCCCGGGGCCGGGAAATGCCTGGATGCTGACACGAATGTCTTGTTGGCTGCGCGCCGGCGTTCTGACTGCACGTGAGACTGCGGCCCATGCTGCCTGCCGGCGGCTGGGCGTCCACGATAGACGAGCGCTGGGCTGTGCTTCGAAGCCAGAGAGATAATTGTGTTCCAGCTTGATACCAAGGATCAGCCGCAGTCGGTCTTTGACCACAGTGATCTCATCTTGCGCAAAGGCGCTGAAGAGTTGCACGGTCTTCGCATTCGGGGTGAATTGGACAGGCCTGCTGCTGTTGTCTTCAGCTTGATGCGAGACCGCCCGGTAGCCAAATCCCCAGACGATGTCCTGCCTGCGGCCCAATGCGGTGTGATGCTGAAAGTCCAGGTCGAAGGTATTAATCTGATCCGCGAGCTCGAACAGTTTACGGCTAAAGCGGTCGTAATAGACCTGGAGCGCCATATCAGACGTTTTTGAAGAGGCTCGCGCCCAGCGGCCCATGATATGTCCGCCGCTGAATTCACCACTTCTGTTGGCGAAGGGCGCAAAGGGATTGGCTGGCGAAACAAAGGCGGGATTCTCGCGCAGGTTGGTCCCGTAGATATCGCCTTCCAAAGTCAGTTCGTCACGCTCTGTCGGCTGCCACTCGATGCGCCCTCCGGCGCGCTCTAACTGCTGTCCATCGTTGGTGCCGCGGCCCGCAGGGTCAACCAGCTCGCTGCGATTGAGGTACTTGCCATAGACTCGATAAGAAGCGTTGTTACCCAGGTTTGCGCCGTAGCGAAAACCTATGCCTCGCTCTTCAGAGCCGACGCCGGCGGTAATAACTCCGCCTCGGGTCTCTGTCGTATGCTTGGTGATGATGTTGATGACACCATTAACGGCATTGGCGCCCCACAGTGTCCCTCCGGGTCCACGAATGATTTCGATTCGTTCTATGTCTTCGAGCAGCAGGTCCTGAACTTCCCAATAAACGCCGGATGTTTCGGGCGAATAGACGCTCCGCCCATCGATTAAGACCAATAACTTGTTGGCCAGTCGTCCGTTGAATCCACGCGCGCTGATCGCCCACTTGGTGCCGTCAATCCGAGCCACCTGGATCCCGGGTGCCAAACGCAACAACTCAGGAATGCTGGTCAGGCCAGATCGGCGAATTTCCTCCTGAGTGATGACATAAACGGCTGCGGCGGTCTGAAACAGCTTCTCTTCTTTCTTTGACACTGAGGTGACCTCAATGTCCATCAAGAACTCAAGGCTCTTCTCCGTGAGATCGCTTCCGGGTTTTTGGGCCCAGACGGTGGTAGTCATGGCGAGCAGGCATAACGCGAAAGTGATTCTGCTTGCCAGCCGCAAACTGCCTGCCAGGCAACTGTTCCCGGCGCATTCGGCTGGATGCTCCATGTTGCCGAACTCAGTTAGACTGCTTAATCCGCATGAATCATCGATTTGGTAAAAAGGTTTCACTGATCACTCCTTGGTTTGACCGACCCAAAACGCTGCTGGCCAGGCTGTCGGCTTCTTTGTGTAACTCAACTTGAGGAAATCTCGGACCCACTAAAGCCGGCAGATCTCATCGGCAAATCTGGTCGGCAATTCGAGCGCCGGTCTTAATGTCCGAGGAATTCTCGAACAGGGCGGTGAGGTAGGATGACGGGGCGAAAGGGACCTGGTTGTGGCGCAATGCCGATGAGATTCGAGTATTTGTTAGCCTCGCGCGACGCTCCGCGCTTCACTTTCCAATGACAGCACATCTTATGCCAGGATTGGCCGGGCTTGGGATTCGTGCGGTGGCACCTTAAGCGGCCCAAGGTTCTTACTTGACGACCGATCGATCTTGCTCGAGCCACAGCCAGATTCGATTGGCTGTTCCGGTTGATTCACACAGGGTGCAGTTCTCTAACATCTGCTACCGGCGTTGGGGATGATGATGCCAATAACCCGCGCGGTTGCTCCGTCTCCGGCGATTGGCTCAGCGACGCAGCCCAACGTTCCAGCCTTTCGGCCAATTCATCCACCTTCACCGGTTTGCTTAAGTAATCGTCCATCCCCGCGGTAATACACTTTTCGCGGTCACCGGTGAGCGCGTGCGCGGTCATGGCGATGATGATGGTGCGTCTGGGCGATCCCGCTTCACGGCGGCGAATCTCGGCGGTGGCTTCATAGCCGTCCATCTCGGGCATCTGACAGTCCATCAAAACCAGGTCGTATTGGATGCGCTCCAGAGCTTCGATTGCCTCGCGCCCGTTCGCTACTGCGTCGCAGCGGTAACCCAGCTTCTGCAACTGGCGAATGGCCACCTTTTGATTCACGATGTTGTCTTCGGCGAGCAGAATGAGCTTGTTCGAACTCACTTTGGCTTCCTTAAGGGTATGTTTGGTGAGTAAATTCGGGCTCGCCTGCGGTGACGTGACCTGTCGCTTCGGCGTGGCTGCCGCCGCGCTGATTACATTGGCCAGGCAGTCAAACAACTGAGATTGACGCACCGGCTTCGTGAGGTATGCCGCCACCCCGGCATCGCGTGCGGTCGCCCCGTGTCCGCGTTCGCCGAACGAGGTCAACATCACCAGGTGTATCCCGGCGAGGCTCGGATCAGACTTAATAGTCCGAGCCACCTCGAAGCCATCCATGCCCGGCATCATCAAGTCCAGTACCGCGAAATCGTAAGGCGCGCCTTTTGCCGCGGCTGAGCGGAGCAGCTCAAGGGCGTGAATTCCTGAATCGGCTTCCTGGTGGATCATTCCCCAGGAGCCAAGCTGATGAGAGAGGATCTTCCGATTGGTTGCGTTGTCATCGACGATCAGCACCCGCAGCTTTTCAAGACTCATGAGCTGCGGTTGAGGGAGAACGGCCTTCGCAACCTGTTTATCGAATCGGGCAGTAAACCAGAAAGTTGAGCCTTGTCCGGATTTGCTGTCGACCCCTATCTCGCCGCCCATCAATTCAACCAGTTGTTTTGAGATAGCCAATCCCAGCCCGGTGCCCCCGTACTTGCGGGTGGTCGAGCCGTCGGCTTGCGTGAAGGCCTGGAACAGGGGTTTCTGTGCCGCTTCGCTGATGCCGATGCCCGTGTCACTGACCATAAAGCGAACAACAACGTCTTCGTCGGTTTCGCTCTCTTTCTCGACCCGCACGACGACTTCGCCGTGATCGGTAAACTTTATGGCGTTCCCGATCAGGTTTGTGAGCACCTGGCGCAGGCGGCCGGGATCGCCCCGCAGCGCCGTCGGCACGTCGTTGCATACTAAGGAGGCAAACTCGATCTTCTTTTGATGTGCCCGCCCGGCGAGTAATTCGATCGTGTCCTCGACGACGTTGTTCAGCAGGAAGTCCAGCTTTTCGAATTGCAGCTTGCCGGCTTCCATTTTCGAGAAGTCCAGAATGTCATTGATGATCGTCAAGAGCGATTCGCCACTGCCGCGAATCGTCTCAGCGCAGTCGCGTTGCTCCTCATCGAGGTCTGTGTCCAGCAGGAGCCCGGTCATTCCGATCACTCCGTTCATCGGGGTGCGAATCTCGTGGCTCATGTTGGCGAGGAACTCTGATTTCAGGCGCGCCGATTCAACCGCAGTATCGCGTGCCTGGCGCAGGTCCTCTTCCATCTGTTTTTGCCGGGTAATATCGTGAAGCGTGGTCCGAATGCCGGTGACCTTACCCTCCGCATCGTAGATCAACCGGTCTTCGACCATCACCGGAACCAGGGTTCCGTCTTTCCGGATGAATGTCCGCTCGTATGACTGTCGTGGCACAGTCCCGGTGAGCTTCTGCTTGACTGCCTCGTGCGATACCTTCTCGAACACGAGGTCCCAAATTGGTCGCCCTACCAGTTCTTCGGCGGTGTAACCGAGCATGTCCAGTTCAGCGCGATTGACCCTGGTGATGCGTCCCTCTCGGTCCAGCTCGTGATAAGCGACCGGCGCATCGTCGAAGAGATCTTTGAACTTGGCCTCACTCGCCTTCACGGCCTCCTCAGTTCGTTTGCGCTCCGTAATGTCCAGCATGGTTGCGCGAACCCCCATGATTCGGCCGCTCGGATCATGGAGCATCCGATCGTCAAGTTGAACTTCCATAAGGGTCCCATCCTTACGCCGGAAGGAGCGCTCAACAGTACCCGGCGGTGCTTTCCCCACGAGCCTTTCCAGGAAGGCTGCGTGCGCAACGCCTGCCTCTTCGATGAATTCCCAGACATGGTGCCCAATCATCTCCTCTGAGGAATAGCCGACCATCAAGAGTTCCGTTGAGTTGACGCAGGTGATCCGTCCCTCGGTATCCAATTCGTGGTATCCAACTGGAGCATCGTAGAAGAGATCACGAAATCGTCGATCACTCTCCTTTAGCGCTTCGTCAGCACGCTTGCGCTCAATAGCCACGGCGATTTGGGCACCGACGGTGGACAGGAATTCGGCATCGCGCTCGGTGTAGGCGTTGTCCTGCTCATAGTGCTGGACGACCAGCACGCCGAGAGTCTCAGATGTCGTCTTGAGCGGTACGCCGAGCCAGGAAGGAGAGGGTGCTCCGACCAGTTCAACATCTCCTTGCGCGAGCAACTGTTGAAATTTGGCGTCATTCATCAACAACGGGCGGCCGGTGCGATAAACATAGGCGCTGCAACTTCTTCTTAACTGCTGCGGAGGAGCGTTGGGCGTGCATTGGTCTACATAGAAGCAGCGGTCAAATAGGCCGGTTTCCTTGTCGTAGAGCGAGACGAAGCAATTCTCGGCATAGACTACTTTGCCCAGAGATTCATGGATCAGCGTGAGGAGTTCGTCGAGATTTGCAGTTAGGTTAACGCTCTGAATGACTTCTGAGATCACCTCGCGTTCTGTCTCGGCGCGTTTGCGCTCGGTGATGTCCAGGACCGTTCCCACCATCTTGATGATGCGGCCAGTCTCATCGTCACTTACCTGGCCATTGGCCTGGAGTACCCGTAGCGTCCCATTCGGGCGGGTAATTCGGTATTCGTATTGGGGAAACACCTTGTCTTCGAAAGCCTGTGCGATTGCGCTCTCCGCTATCTTTCGGTCGTCGGGATGGACGAAGGTCAGGAAGGTTTCGAAGGTCGCGCCAGACTCCTGGGGCTGGAGGCCGAAAATACTGAAGAGTTCATCCGACCAGCGCACCTTGTTTGTCAGGACATCCCACTCCCAACTGCCCAAATTGGCGATATGCTGGGCTTCCGTGAGCTGGATCTCGTTTGTTTTAAGCTTGATCTCGATCTGCTTGCGCTCGATCGCCAGGCCCAGCTGGTCTGCGACTGAGGCGAGCAACTCAATGTCTTGCTGACTGTAGGCATCTTTGTCTTCATAGTGCTGAACGACCAGCACACCAATAATGTCGGTCGATGTTCGCAGCGGTACACCTAACCAGGCAGCCGGCAGCGTTCCTACCAATTCGATTTCGCCTTTTGATACCAGCTCCTGGATAAGTTCAGGAGTCAAAAGCATCGGACGCCCACTGCGCAAAACAAAAGCGGTAAGCCCCCTGCCAAGCTTTTGAGGTGGAGCAATTGGATCGAATTCGTCCTTACAGAAAGGAATGTTGAGCAGGTCGGATGTCTTATCATAAAGCGCAATGAAGCAATTCTCCGCGGAAAGAAGGGTGCTGATTGCCTGGTGAGCGAGCGAAAACAATTCGTCCAGATTAGAGGTGGTGATGACGCCCTGGACTATTTCAGTTATCGCTTGCCGTTCCGCTTCAGCGCGCTTGCGCTCGGTGATGTCCAGCATAACCCCCTGCCAGGTGCGTTTGCCGGATGAGTCAGTGGCAAAGTGCCCCCGGTCGTGTAACCAGATTACCGAGCCGTCCTTGGCAATGACCCGGTACTCGTATTCGGTCTCCACTCCGGCGCCCATTGCGAGCTCTGTCTCTTGCAGCACCCACTCGCGATCATCCGGGTGCAGGGAGTTGATCCACAGATCAGGTATGCCGTACCACTCGTCCACGGAATAGCCGAGCGAGAGAACGTTTGCGCTTACATAGAGGGGTGAATAGGGCGGATTGGCCTCCGTGTGATAGATGATTGCCGGCAGCGTCTCGACCAGCAAGCGATAACGAGTCTCGCTCTCCTGTAGGGCGCGCTCGATCTGTTTGCGCTCGGTAATGTCGCGGGCCATGCCCTGCACTCCGCTCGGTTCTCCGTCCTGATACGTGAGGCGAGAGTTCACTTCGAGCACTGCCCGGTGGCCATCTTTGGCAATGATCTCCATTTCAAAGGACGATGGTGCCCTTTCCCTGGTCTTTTGCGCCAGCCTTTGCCTTGCTTCCTCAAGACGTTCCGGAGCGACGAGTTGGGCGATGTTCATTCTGAGAGCTTCTTCACTTGCATAGCCGAGGATCTTTTCGCACGCCTTGTTAACTGAGGTGTAATTACCCTGGAGGTCGTGGGTGTAGATAATGTCATTGGCGTTCTCGAATAGATCGCGGTATCTCTCTTCGCTGTCGCGGAGCGTTTCCTCAGCGCGCTTGGATTCGCTGATGTCATCGAAAACTACGACGGTACCGGTGACCTCGCCGGAAGCGCTGTGCATCGGTGCCACGGTGTATGCGACCGGAAACGATGTTCCGTCCTGTCGCCAAAACACTTCATCGAGGATGTGGCGTGGCTGGCCGTCGTGGAGGGTGGCGTAGATGTTACAGTCTTCGGCCGGATAACTGCTGCCGTCGGCGTGATGGTGATGCATCGTTGCGTGCGCCGGCTTGCCTATCAATTCATTCAGATCCCAGCCGAGCATTGCGGCAGCGATCGGATTCTCAAAGGCGATCCGGCCTGCCGTATCAATGCCCTGGATGCCGTGCTGCACGCCCGAGAGAATGGCCGCCTGAAACTCCTGCAACCCACGGATGTCGGCCTCAGCTTGCTTGCGCTCGGTGATATCGCTGCCAATTCCCAGATAGCCTGCGACTTGACCGTCTTGATTATGCAGGGCGGTGACTGAGACGAGGGCGGGGAAGCGACTGCCGTCTTTTCGAACATATGACCACTCGTTTTCGTCCTTGCCGCCGGTACGGCTCCTCGCCCGGAAGACCTCCATGCCAGGTTCGATTTTTCTTCCTAGTTCTGCGCTCATCAGCGCTGCTCTTTGTGCTACTTCCTGCGGATCATGGAAGATGACCGGAGTTTGTTTACCAATCACTTCCTCAGCACTGTATCCAAGCAACCGCTCGGCGGCTTTGTTGAAGGTGAGAATCGTGCTGTCCAAATCCGTGGAAATGATCGTGTAGTTGGCGCTGTCCAGAATGGTGCGCATCAGCGTGCTTAGATCGCCGAGTTCCGCTTCCGTTCGCCGGCGTTCAGCAATCTGTTCCTGCAGTCCCAGATTCGCCTCTCCAATCCGCCGAGCATTTCGGCGCGCGTTTTGCGCTAAACGAACGGAGCCGGAAAGCAGGAGCGCCGCCAGTAAGCCAACTATCAAGGTGGCAGTGGGAACGTTCGAGCCGAATTCCGATACCGTTGAAGCCTTTGGCCAAACCCATATCTGCCAGGTAGTGCCCGGAAACTCTACCTCCGTCTTTTGTTTCGTTTGTTGGCTGCGCTGGTCCCCAATAGCGTCGCCATAAATCTGTGTCTTACCGTCGAACACTGCTATCGCGTATTCGCGTCCCAGGCTTACATGAGCAGTAGCTTCATCAACCAATTCCTGCACCCGCTGGACGCCGATAATAAAACCACTCAACTGCCCTCGTTCAAACACAGGGACATAGATATTGAAAGCTTTACCTTTCTGTCCGAGGTCAACTGCCGGCATGATCCTGGCGAGGTCCTGGTCACTAAGCGACTGCGCAATAGAGTGTTCGCGGTCAGAAACAGTATCAAGGTCGAGTGAGAATTGATTATCGGGAAGTTCTGCGGTCCACAGCTCCTGGTGGGAAACGTCTGTCCAGTAGAGAGCGACCAATCCGGTAAAGTCTTTGAGGTTCAACCTGGCATTTCCTTCCCAGACTTCCTTGCTCGGTTTTCCGTTCTGCTCCCAACGTTCGGCCATGCGGTGCAATTCCTGCATGCGAATCTGCATATGTCCGGCCATCTCGGAGCGCAGATTAGCCGCCTGCGTCTCAAGAAGACGTTCGCTCTGGCCCCGCTGCTGGACAATCAGCGCCTGCCACATGCAGAGAGCAATAGTCACGACCCCCAGGCCGACCAGAATCGGCAGCCAATATGAGTCTTTGCTCCGTTGTCGAGGGCCTTGATCGCGCCAGGCCAGCATCAGAAGGCTGGCGCCCGCCAAGGCCGCGCCGAACGAGGTGTGAATTGCCATGCGCGCGACGTCTCCCCAGACATAGACGCTGGCAACCCCGGTAAGATAGCCGCCGAAGGCGACGATTCCCTGAACTGTGGCAGCCGCTCCCAGAACTCCGACGATGAGCGCGCGATAACGAAATCGCCGCGACGCACCAAGTAAACTTATTGCTGCACCGGCCGCGAAAAAGAATGCGGCCGTACTAACTGCCATGCGTCCGGCGTAAGCGTTGGCGACACTTGTGTAGGGCTTCATCAAGAGTTGATCGATACCCAGGTCAACCCCAAATTGGTATTCAATGAGCGTTAGCAGGCCCGTGAGGGAGGCTAAGACGCCTCCGAGAGTGGCCCAACGCGGACGGTTAAGAGCGATCGCGATAATGCCTGTGCCGCAGAGAATGAAACCGAGCGCCGTGTTATAGACCATCGTCACAAAGTTCGGCCGCACGTGAAGGAGCGCATCGCTGTGCGTATGCCAGCCGATGATAACCAGCACTCCCAAGGCAGTCACAAGTGATCCGGATATGACAACCGATCCCTTGAGCAGCCTCGTTTTGGTGTGTGAGTTCATCGCTGATATGAGTTGGAGCCGGCGCATACCCTTAGTTTGAAGATTTCGGTGCAGTCATTGACAACAAGAGTGGGCGAATTACGACCGCAGATTGGCCTAACGCGGAGCAGAAGTGCCGTATACTGCACGACCTCGCGGCTTGCGGAGCAGGCGTGACACCATTGGCATCTCCTATGGGAAGCGAGTTGATGTGAAAAAAGAAGCCGACGGTAACGAACGGTTCACCAGGCGGCGGCTAATGCTTGTGGCAAATCGGAACTCGTGCGGCGAAAGGCTGCATCAATTTACCCAGAGGTAATCGCTATGAGTGCGCTTACGCAACGCCACCAGCGGACAGAGCACGTTTCATGCCAGCACTTGCGGCCGCACAAAGGATCAAAGTCTGGCCAGGTTTCCGGCGGAAAAGCTTGCGCCAGCCCGGCGGTCGCATTAGAATTCACGGCAAGACAAGAGGTCCCCCGGTGTTCATGCGTAGTTCGGACACCTTCGCCCCGGCTTTCCGTGTTCTCTAACGCGACCGACCGAACCTCTCGCCTTTTGCCGGAAATCAGGATGTGATAAGCGACACGAGGGGCCGGTTTGCCTGGTCCCTGGTGTTGACCAATCACACTGGTTTTTCTATTCGGCGTCTTAGTCCGCGAGGCCGGAAGCATGAGAGACAATCATAAGAAAGAGAAACGCGGGATGGACCAGCATGACGACGCGGGAGCCGATGGAATCATTGGCCAGGACATAACAGACCGCCGGAGCGCAGAAGACGCCCTCCGTCAGGCCGAGCAGAAGTATCGCGACATTTTTGAAAACGCCGGTGAAGGTATCTCTCAAACAACACCCGAAGGCCGGTTCATCGCGGCCAATCCCGCCCTGGCCCGCATGTATGGCTTTGATTCTCCCGAGGAACTAATCGGTAGTCTTAGCGACATTTCGCGACAAGTATATGTTGATCCGGCCCGGCGCGAAGAATTCAAGAGCTTGCTGGAAGAGCACGGAGTTGTGCGCGGCTTTGAGTACCAGATCTTTCGTAAGGACGGGAGCAAGATTTGGGTTTCAGTTAATGCGCGCGCGGTGCATGACGCGCTGGGAGCAATCCTCTACTACGAAGGAACGACTCAGGACATAAATGAACGCAAGCGAGCCGAAGCCCGGAGCGCAGCCTTTGCCACGTTGGCGCGGAAGCTGAGCGGCGCCCGGACTCAACTTGATGCCGGAAGGATTATTGCAGAGACCGCCGCCGATCTTTTCGGGTGGGACTCTTGTTGTCTTGATCTGTATGACGCTGAGCGCGATCTGGTTCATCCGATGTTGAATGTCGACACGATCGCCGGCAAGCGAACTGATGTCACCGCTTTTATTTCGGACCAAGAGCCGACCCTCAGAAGCAAGCGGGTAATCGCTCACGGTCCGGAGTTACTACTTCGCGAAGAGCCTATTCAGTTCGATGAAGATGCAATTCCATTCGGTGACAAGTCGCGTCCTTCCGCGTCAATCATGACTGTGCCGATCCGGCACGCCGCTAAAGTCATCGGCCTTCTTTCGATTCAAAGCTACACGGTGCGCAGCTATGACGCTGTGGCGCTCGCTGATCTCGAGGCCCTTGCCGACCACTGCGGCGCGGCCTTGAATCGCATTCGGGCCGAGGAATCACTGCGCGAGAGCGAAGAGCGATATCGCGAGTTGTTCGAGAATGCGAAGGACGTGATCTATGTCCACGATTTGAGCGGGCGATACATTTCCGTGAATCGCGCCGCTGAAAAGCTGTCGGGTTACACGCGCGAAGAGATCCTGGGTAAACACTACTCGAACTTTGTGGCGCCCAGCAACCTGCAGTATGTGCGCAAGAACCTTTCTGAGAAGGTGGATGAAGAGAGCGAAACGATCTATGAGGTTTTGGTGATTACCAAAGACAGGCGCCGGGTCCCGGTCGAACTCAGCAGCCGCTTGATTTATGAAAACGGTGTGGTCGTGGCCGTACAGGGCACGGCGCGCGACATCACTGAGCGCAAGCGGGCGGAGAACGCGCTACAAGAAAGCGAAGAGCGGTTTCGGCAATTATCCGAAGCCCCGTTTGAGGCGATTATCCTTCACGACCAGGGAACGATTTTGGAAGTGAATCAATCCTTCTGCCGGCTGTATGGCTATGAGCGTGCAGAAGTGATTGGTAAGTCTGTACTGGATCTGACCCCAGCCGAGTTCCGTGAACCACTCCTGCAAAGGGTGCGGTCAGGAGGTACCGATCCTTTTGAAGGTCTCGCGTTACGTAAGGATGGCACCCTCTTCATGGCGGAATTGGCGGCGAAACCGATTCACTATCAGGGTCGTAGTGTCCGCGTCGCGGCAATCCGTGACATCACCGAACAAAAACGGAACGAGCGGCGGCAGGCTGCGCAGTACGCCGTCACGCGGGTGTTGGCTGAGTCGGTCACGGTCGCCGAAGCCACACCACAGCTACTACAAGTCATCTGCGAAAGTCTGCGGTGGAAAATGGGCGAATTCTGGCGCGTGGGCGACAGCCCAAACTTCCTTCGCTGTGTCGAAACATGGCATGTGCCTGGGCTTGATGCAAGTTCATTCATTGAAGCTTCTCGGCAAACTGAGTTAGCTCCCGGCGATGGCTTGCCCGGTCGCGTCTGGCAAAGCGGTCAGCCTGCGTGGATTCCCGATGTCATGACGGATCCGCGCTTTGCGCGCGCGGCAATCGCCGGCAACCTCGGGCTGCGTGGCGCCGTGGCTTTCCCAATCCTGCTGGAAAACCACACTCTGGGCGTCATGCTGTTCTTCAGCCGCCGGAGCCCTGAAGTTGATGAAGACCTGCTCAAGATGATGTCGGCCATTGGTAGCCAGATCGGTCAGTTCACCGAACGCAAGCGTGCGGAAGCGGCGCTGCAGGAAAGCGAACGGCGACTCAGAGAGATGCTGGAGAACGTCGAGTTGATTGCGGTCATCCTCGACGTCGAACGCCGGGTAGCGTTTTGCAACGATCACCTGCTCCGCCTCACCGGGCGCCAGCGGGCGGATGTGCTCGGACAGAACTGGTTTGCGCTGTTTGTGCCTCCTGAACAACACGTCGAGGATGTCTTCACGGCAACGATCGAGCAGGGCACCGTCCCCGCCCACTTTGAAAACGATATCCTGACGGCTGCGGGCGAGCGCCGCTGGATTGCGTGGAACAACACCGTCTTGCGGGACATAGAAGGTCGCGCCATTGGAACAACCAGCATCGGTGAAGACATCACCGAGCGCAGGCGGGCAGAGGGGGCATTGCGCGAGAGTGAAGAACGCTATCGCGACCTGGTAGAAAACAGCCGCGAGCTAATCTGCACACATGATCTGGATGGATTGGTGCTTTCCGCAAATCCCGCCGCGGTCGCCGCCCTAGGATACGATCTTGATGAGTACGTGGGGAAGAAAACCATCCGCGACCTGCTGGCGCCTGAAGTCAGCAATCAATTTGACGAATATATGACGAGGCTTCGTAAAGAGGGGACGACCAGCGGGATCATGCTCGTGCAAACCAGGTCCGGCGAACGCCGCGTCTGGGAATACTACAATTCTCTACGCACCGAAGGAGTTGCGGCACCAATCGTGCGCGGCATGGCGCGCGACATCACGGACCGCATGCGAGCGGAGGCCATGCTGGCGAGTGAAAAACGCGTTCTGGAAATGATTGCCACTGGAGCATCGCTCCCCGATCTTCTGGAAACGTTGGTACGCGAAATCGAAAGACAGTCCAAAGGCTTGTCCTGTTCCATCCTGTTGCTTGATGCCGGCGGTGTACATCTGCGACACGGCGCGGCGCCCAGTCTGCCCGACGCCTATTGTCGAGCCATTGACGGCGTGTCGATTGGCCCCAGCGTCGGTTCCTGCGGCACGGCCGCATTTCGCAAGGAGCCGGTGGTGGTGGAAGACATAGCCACTGACCCGTTGTGGGAAGACTACCGCGATCTGGCGCTGGAGCATGGCTTGCGCGCCTGTTGGTCCACGCCCATCTTGACTGCCGGCGGCAGCGTGCTTGGCACCTTCGCCATGTATTATCGCGAGTCGCGGCAGCCAGGGCCGAGGGAACTGGAACTGATCGCGCGCGCCACGCAGATGGCGGCAATCGCCATCGAACGCCGGCAAGCAGAGCAAGCAGTCAGTGAATCAGAACGCAGATATCACGACATCTTCACCTTTGCACCCGTAGGCATTTATCAGTCGTTGCGCGATGGATCGCTTATCACTGCCAACCAGGCCCTCGCGGAAATGCTCGCGTACGACTCAGTGGACGAGTTGCTGAAAGTAAATCTGGCTGAGGTGTACTTCACTCCGGACGAGCGCGAGAAACTGATCCGGGAATATGAGGGTCTAGGCTACGCAATTGATATCGAGCTCCAGTGGAAGCGGAAGGACGGCGCTCCTCTCTGGGTCCAAATGAGCGCCCACGCAATCAAGGGCACTGATGGACTAACAAAGTACTTTGAAGGGTTTGTGCGCGACATTACCGACCACAAGCGCGCCGAGATGGAGCGCGACGTGATCTCAGAGGTCATTCAGAGCGTTAACCTGACGGCGAATCTCGATGAGTTACTTGCACAGGTCCACCAATCGCTAAAGAGAGTTCTTTATGCCGAGAACTGCTGTGTCGCCCTTTATGACCAGCAGACTGGTTTGTTGGAGGCGCCGTTCTTTGTTGATCTGCTCGAAGCGAATCCGTTTCCGATGGCCCTCAGTAAGAACTGCACCGCCAAAGTGTTTAGTAGTGGCCAACCGCTGCTGATGAATGAAGCGATTTTTGCCGAACTTCTGGACCGGGGCGAAGTCGAGTTGATCGGCAGACCAGCTCCGTCATACCTCGCCGTGCCGCTGATGACGCCGGCCGAAACGATTGGGGTCATCGTGGTGCAGCACTACGAAAAGGAAAATGTTTACAGCCAACGCGATGTCGAGTTTCTGTCGGCCGTAGCGGCACAACTGGCGCGGGCCATTGAGCGCAAGCGCGCTGAGGAAGCTTTGACGGAAAGCGATCGCCGTTTTCGTGATCTCTTCTACGATGCTCCGGTTGGTTACCATGAATTGGATACCGAAGGACGGATCACCTGTGTCAACACGACGGAACTATTGATGCTTGGTTATTCCGCCGAAGAAATGCTCGGCCATTATGCCTGGGAGTTCATTGTAGATCAGGAAATCTCCCGTCGGGCCGTGGCAGATAAGCTTGCGGGAATAACACCCCTGGGCCCCCTTGAGCGTTCCTTTCGCCGTAAAGACGGGACGTCGTTCCATGGACAAGTCGATGAGCGGCTACTCCATGATCCAGCGGGGCGAATCATTGGTATTCGCACAACCGTGCAAGACATCACCGAGCGCAAGCAGCAGGAAGAGGCACTTCACGAAAGTGAAACATTGCTTAAGCAGTCCCAGCGAGTAGCAGTCCTGGGGCACTATGTCTTTGATGTCGCCACCGGCTTTTGGACAAGTTCAGACGTACTTGATGAGATATTCGGCATCGACGTCGCTTATACCAAAAATGCAGAAGGTTGGTTAAGCATCGTGCATCCCGAAGAACGCAATGAGATGTATGCGTACCTGAGAGATCACGTGCTGAAGGAAAGGAATTCGTTTGATAGGGAATACCGGATAGTCCGAATCAATGACAGTGCCGTGCGCTGGGTTCACGGTCTGGGCAATCTTGAGTTTAATACCGAGGGGCAACCGGCAAGAGTGTTCGGTGTTATTCAAGACATCACCGAACGCAAGCTGATAGCAGAAGCTCTTCACGAAAGTGAAGAGCGCTATCGCGACCTGGTAGAGAATAGCCGCGAGTTCATCTGCACGCATGATCTGAACGGAATAATACTTTCGGCCAACCGGGCGGCTTCGGAGGTGTTGGGCTACGATCTGAGAGATTACTGTGGAAAGAGGAACTTCCGCGAACTTCTGGTCCCTGAAGTCCGCGATCAGTTTGACGAATATCTGACCCGCATCTGCAAAAATGGCGTCGCCAGCGGCCTTACCCTGGTGCAAACCAGTTCCGGTGAACGCCGCATATTGGAATATTACAACACCTTGCGAACCGTAGGAGTCGCTACTCCTATCGTGCGAGGTATGGCGCGCGACATTACGGAACAGAGGCGCGCCGAGAAAGTCATGTCAGATCTTCGTCATGAACTTGAACTGACTATGAACACGATGGAGGAAGGCGTCCATCGTGTGGACCTCAAAGGGAACATTGTTTTTGAAAATCCAGCCGCGGCCCGCATGTTGGGTTGGGAGGTTGACGAGTTGTTGGGTAAGCCCGCCCACCTGACGATGCACCACACGAAGCAGGATGGAACGCCTTACCCAACAGACGAGTGTCCTATCTATGCCACGTTCCGCGATGGCGTTTCCCGCCAGGTGGCTGACGAAGTGTTTTGGCGGCAGGACGGGACAAGCTTCCCGGTGGAATACCTGACCGCTCCGATGCGGGGTGATCGAAATGAGATTGTCGCCACGGTGGTTACCTTCCGCGACATCACCGAGCGCAAGCATGCAGAAGAAGCCCTCCGCCAAAGCGAAGAGCGCTATCGCGAGTTGTTTGAGAACGCCAAGGATGCGATCTATGTTCACGATTTGAGTGGGCGGTATACTTCGGTAAATCGCGCCGGCGAACGGTTGACGGGTTTCTCGCGTGAACAGATTCTGGGAAAGCACTACTCGAATTTTGTGTCGCCACGCGATTTGAAGCAGGTGCGTACCAGCCTTTGCCGGAAGTTGGATGAAGAGAACGAAACAATCTATGAAGTTAATGTGATAACCCGCACCGGACAGCGCGTGCCCGTCGAAATCAGCAGCCGTTTGATTTATGAAAACGGTGTGGTCGCGGGCGTCCAGGGCACAGCGCGTGACATCACTGAGCGCAAGCGGGCGCAAGAGGCACTGCGCATTTACTCACAGCGGCTGATTCAAGCCCAGGAAGCCGAAAGAGAGAAGATCGCTCGCGAGTTGCACGATGAAATCGGACAAGTCCTGACCGCTGTCAGAATTAACCTCCAGTCGATCCAACGCTCCCGTGGGACAGGTGAAGGAGTTCGTCCTTTGGACGAAAGCATCGCCATAGTTGATGAAGCTTTAGGGCGCGTGCGCGAACTTTCGATCGAGTTGCGTCCATCGCTTTTAGACGACCTGGGTCTGAGCGCGGCCCTTCGTTGGTATGTGGATCGTTATGCCCAGCGCACTGGAATTATTGCGGAAGTGCTTGACGGCTTTAAAGAGGACGGCCGGCTAACACGCGAACTCGAGACTGCGTGTTTCAGAATTGCTCAGGAGGCATTGACCAACGTGGCCCGGCACGCACAAGCGGGCAGCGTGTCCGTGCAGCTCGAGCGCAGGCGGGAACGAATGCTGCTCACTATCATCGACGACGGAGTCGGCTTTGACGTCGACAAACTGAGAAAGAGCGCGTCGGTGGCTTCCGCGCTCGGATTGCGCGGCATGGAAGAGCGCGCCCTCGCGTTGGGAGGCCGCCTCGAAATTGACTCTGGTTTGGAACGCGGCACGCGAATCCTTGCGACTTTCCCCCTCAAACGAAAGTAGAAGATAGCTGTGGATCCAATCCGAATCTTGCTTGCTGACGATCACAAGCTGGTCCGCGCCGGCATTCGATCATTTCTGGAAAGACTTCCTGACATCGAAGTGGTTGGCGAAACCAGTGACGGAAGGGAAGCCCTGCGCCTGACCGATGAACAGCGCCCGCGGATTGTACTGATGGATATCGCCATGCCCTTACTGAATGGACTCGAAGCCACGCGGCGCCTGGCGAAAACCTTTCCGGAAGTGTCGGTGATCATTCTCTCGTCATACTCGGATGAGGAACACGTCTATCAAGCTCTGCGGGCCGGGGCCTCGGGCTTTCTAGTGAAGGGAGCGGCCATCGAAGAACTCGAGCTGGCAATTCGAGCGGTTGCGCGGGGCGAAACATATCTTAGTTCACCGATCTCAAAACCGTTGATCATGGAATATGTTCGCCGAAACAGCCTCGATCTCGACGCAACCGAAAGGCTTTCCCCTCGTCAAATCGAGGTGCTCCAGTTAATCGCGGAAGGACAATCGATGAAGCAAATCGCCCTGGGATTGAGTATCAGCGTTAAGACTGTCGAAACGCATCGGGCCGCGGTGATGAACCGAATCGGCGTCCGGGATGTTGCCGGTCTGGTCCGTTATGCAGTCAAGACTGGCCTTATTGATCTTACATAACGTTACAGAATTAGTTACCTGTTTGGTCCGTTATGCAATCAAGATTGGCCTCGTTGACCTTACCTGACTTACTTAATCAGTTACCGCCTTTTCGTTCTCCGTCAGGCGTCCGCTGCCGCAAAAGTATGTAAGGGTTTTCCTGATTGTAGATTGAGGCTAAGTTGGATAGTGTCAAATTGTGCAAGCAGTATTTGAGGTCCGGGATCAGGTTTGAGCGTTCCATTTTGAGCGGGAGCAGAACCTAACCGGATTACGTCAGACACTTTGATCGCACGGGTGCGATCTCACCGAAGCTCCCCTACGCTTTGACCTCGCGCAATCCCTGCGGGATTTGAGGAAGTACAGTGAAACCAGTTCGCGTCTTGCTGGCCGACGATCACGCCCTGGTGCGGGCGGGTATTAAAGCGTTATTGAATAGGATAGAAGGAGTCGACGTGATCGCGGAAGCGGGCGATGGTCGTGAAGCGCTGCAATTGATCAAAGAGCTGCAACCCGACATCGTTCTGCTGGACATTACTATGCCGGGCCTAAGCGGCCTTGAAGTGTTAGAGGAAAGCAAAAAGCAGTTCCCTGATCTGCGCGTGATTATCCTGACGGTACATGATGCGGGAGAATATGCCATGCAGGCCCTGCGCGCCGGAGCCGACGGCTATCTTCCCAAGGGCGCGGCGGCCGATGAACTTCAGTTGGCGATTGAAATCGTAAGCCGCGGCGAAACCTACGTTTCAGACGAAGTCTCAAGGAAAACTTTGCTGCAATACAGCAAAGGCTCAACCGAACATCCTCTGGCCAGGCTCACTCCCCGGCAGCGTGAGATCTTAATCCTGATCGCCGAAGGGCTCAGCACCAAAGATATAGGTCACCGCTTGAACATCAGTGCGAAGACTGTCGAATCCCACCGGGCACAGTTGATGGAACGGCTCGATATTCACGACGTGGCCGGCCTGGTTCGTTACGCGATCAAAATGGGGCTGGTAAGGGTCGAATAGAGTACGACGGTTCGCATCATTACACTAGCAAGTGATCAGTCAACATTATTAGCAAGTAATCAGTCAACTTTTATTAGCAGGTGATCAGTCAACTCTCAGGTGTGGTGAGTGTTCAGTGCTTTGGCATTTCGGCGCGTTAGCTCGTTAGGGCAAAGGCCCCTCGACCGCTTAACTACCTTCCGCTCCTCATTGAAAATCCACTGAGGAATCTCCTTACTAGAATTCAGGTTTCTCCTAATTGTGCGAATTGTTGCGGGGGCATACGCTACGCTGACGGAACTTCGGCTTATCCTGCTAGTGCGGCACCCGACGTAAGCGTAGTCCTTCCGGAATCCCGAGATGGGAAAGTACAGGTCATGATGAAATTGCCTATTAAGAGACGGTTCATCACCTATCTTCATTGATGGATCGCACTGAACGTACGCGGCAACTCTGCTCTGGAAAATTCACTTGGCCCCGAGAGCCACGAGTGCTGAACGAATAGATAGCGACCCCGACAGGTCACCTCTTCTTGAGCGCCCCGCTGAAACCAACAGAGCAACTGATTTGAAGTGTGTGTCCGTAAGGCACTGATGGGCAGCGGTATTTTGCTCTGAGGGATGGCCATGATTGAGAACGTCGATCCCGGACTCTCGAGGCCCGCCAACTCGCGAATCCTCAACCCCGCAGGCGATCTGGTAAGCCTCCTTTCACAGAAAGTGGTGGGCCAGTCGGCCGCGACTAAGGCAATCGTGCCTTACGTCTACATGTATCAGTCAGGCCTTGCTCCCGAAGGCCGGCCGGCCGGCGTGTTCCTCCTGCTCGGGCCGACGGGCACGGGCAAAACGAAAACAGTCGAAGCGATTGCTGAGTTATTGCATGGCAGCGAGAAAAAGATCGTCAAGGTTGATTGCGGCGAGTTTCAGATGGAACACGAGATGGCCAAATTGATCGGGGCTCCGCCCGGCTATCTCGGACATCGCGAAACGGTACCGGTGCTGACGCAGCAAAGACTGGCCGAGGCCGTCAGCGAACAGTCGGATCTGGCCCTGGTGCTGTTTGACGAAATAGAAAAGGCCGCGCACTCGATGACTAAGCTCTTGCTGGGAATTTTGGATAAGGGAATTCTGCGCCTGGGAGACAATACGAGCGTTAATTTCGAGAAGACGCTGATCTTCTTTACCAGCAATCTCGGCGCGCGCGAGATGCTCAAAGAGATTAATCCCGAGATTGGCTTTCAATCGGCGATGCCCAGAGAGCGCGCCGACCTAAAAACCAAACTGGAAGGCATTGCCCTGGGCGCTGTGCGAAAAAGGTTCTCTCCGGAGTTCGTAAATCGGATTGATGCGGTCGTGACCTATCAACCGCTGGACGCCGCGTCGATGGAAACGATCCTCGATCACGACATCAAGGGGTTACAGCGGCACGTGAACTCTCGTCTGGGCGAAAGCTGCTTCACGATCGAAGTTCTCCCGGAGGCCCGGAACTTCCTTTTGGCGCGGGGCGTCAGCGAAGAGTACGGGGCGCGCGAGTTAAAGCGCACGCTGCACCGTCAACTTACGCAGCCTTTGGCCACGATGGTAACGCGGGGCGAGATCCGGCCCGGGGCGATCATTCAGGTGGCGGTCGGCGAAGCCGGGGACAAACTAGCCATCCGTGAAATCGGCAGAACCGCACCGGCGGCGGCGCGGCCGGCGATCCTGATCGTTGACGACAATCACGATCTGCTGCTCTTTCTGGCGACTGAACTGAAAGAGGCCGGATGGGAAATGTTGATGGCCGAAAATGCCGCCCACGCCCGCTTTCTGTTTAATGAATTGCGGCCCGGCGCCGTGCTGCTTGATTACATGCTGGGCAATGACGATGGTTTGAAACTCGGTTTGGAATTTCAAACGCAGGCCCCGGCGACCAAAATCGTGATCATGACGGGTGGCGGTTTTTCAGACGACGAACTCACGGTATGCGCAGAGAGAAACTTTCCGATTCTCTTCAAGCCGTTTCTGGCCCAGGACGTTTTGAATCTGATCAGAGGACCGTACGGGCGGACGCTGGCCGCCGGAGCGGGCTCTATCAGTGCTGCCGAGTCAAAGACGCGAGCTGACTCGGCTTAGAGAACGCGGCGAACTCCACGTTGGAGGCGCGCTGCGGATGAAGGGGGACGCCGTTTCGGGGGCGAGCGCGGCGTCCCTTCTTCAAACTTTGGAGGGAAGCCAGTGCGGGACCTGTTTACATAGTAATTGGGCAAGCGGCCGCCCGTCCCGCGACGACCGCACAGGCCGGGGATGGCGGGCGGCGGAGATTTCAGTAATAGAAGGAGCAAGATCATGGGTACTAACTATGTGACGGAAAAATTGACCGCGGCGATCAAGAATCACTTGATCACCATAGAAGCGATTCCACCGATTGCGGAGCCGATTCGTCTGGCGAGCGAACTCACGGAAGTTGTGTGGACTGAACTAAGCAACGCTGGTTTGAGCAGAGAGGCCCTTGAGAACCTGTTCGCGTCGGCGGCTGTGAAGACAAGGGCGCAAGGCAGCGCGTGAACTTGCGCCCCAATCACAAACCGTCGAGCCATGAATACCTAAATCGACGGCGATCTGTTCTGTATAGAAGTCGTTCCTACGGAGGGACGCGCACGAAGGGGGGCGCCGTTTCGGGGGCGAGCACGGCGTCCTTCTTCTAACTTCTGAATAAAGTTAGGGCCCAGGACTTTTTACGAACAGTTGGATTCAAGAAGATGTCGATCGAATACATCCGAAGCCTCTTTCGACGCAAGCGAAAAGGGTGGGTGTCCATATCTACCTATCTTAAGCGGCACGAGCGCGACCTGAAGCGAGACCCCAGCCGGTTTGAGCGCGAACAGGAGCAGGCACGGCAGTGGTCTCTGCGCGTTGCGAACAAGAGTTCTGCTAACCAGAAGGAAACATAAGCATGAACTCGCGAGACCGCATTCGCGCCTGCGCCTAAAGAAGGATTGGGCGTGCGCTGCAGGCCAGACCTCCACGGATCCGAGCAATCCTCCCGGGCGTGGCGAAGGTGGCAAGGCATGACGTTTGCCCTGCTTTGCGCGGAAGGCCCCGGCGATCCGCCTCATCCTTATTCCTTTTGCCCTGGAAGCCCCGAACTACCGGGCCGTCCCTCCGCAATCGGAGATTAGGCAAGAGTTCCAGCGGCGGCGGGGGCGGGGCGGCGGTTGGTTTAGAACAAGGAATTATTCTATGCGCAAAGCCGATACCAAAGAACCTAAGACCGACGGGACGATCAGCGTGCTGGTCGGAGAAGAAGCCGGCGATTTGGCGGCCTTTTTGCAAAACACGCTGCAGTCCTCAACCGAGTATTCGATCATCGGCAAGGACATCGACGGCAAGATCCTTCTGTGGAATGAAGGCGCCCGCCGAATCTACGGCTATGGACCAGAGGAAGTCGTGGACAAGGCCAACTCTTCCATTTTGCACACGCCCGAGGATGTGGCTGAAGGTAAACCTCAGAAAATGCTCGAGGCCGCCTTACGCGACGGCAAGTGGGAAGGCACAATCAATCGCCGGCGCAAAGACGGCAGTGAATTCAGCGCCCGCGTGGTGGTCACCCCACGTCGCGACGCAAAGGGCAAGGCGGTCGGGTTCTTATTGATCTCCAAGGACATTTCCAGCGAGCAACGCCTGGTCGAGAAGCTCCAGCGAGCAAAGTTGTTCGACAGCGCCATCGTGAGCAACGCCCAGGAGGCAGTCGATTTCATCACCAACATCCTCGAGTCCTCTACTGAGTATTCGGTCATCGGCAAAGACCTCGACGGCAAAATCCTTTTGTGGAACGAAGGCGCCCGCCGTCTTTATGGCTACGAACCCGACGAAGTAGTTGGCAAGGCCAACTCTTCGATTCTCCACACCGAAGCGGACGTCGCCTCAGGCCGGCCGCAGGAGATTCTTGACGCGGCCCTCCACAACGGAAAATGGGAAGGCACCATCGCCCGCCGCCGCAAGAATGGCGAAGAGTTCAAGGCCCGCGTCGTGATCACGCCGCGCCGCGATTCGTTGGGGCGGGCGATTGGCTACCTGCTCATCTCCAAGGACATCTCCGACGAAATCCGGCTGACCGAACAGCTCAAGTCCACCCAGTTCTATACCCGTTCGCTGATCGAGTCGAACATAGACGCGCTGGCGGCCACCGATCCGCTGGGCGTAATCAGCGACGTGAACAAGCAGATGGTCACCCTGACGGGACGGTTGCGCGAGGAACTGATCGGTTCGCCCTTCAAAAACTATTTCACTGACCCGCGGCGGGTAGACGAGGGTATCAAACTGGTCTTGCGCGACGGCAGGGTCACCAATTACGAGTTGACCGCCCGCGCCAAGGATGGCCGCACCACGGTCGTTTCCTACAATGCCTCGACCTTCCGCGACGCCGAGGGCAGGTTGCAAGGCGTGTTTGCCGCCGCTCGCGATATCACCGAGCAGAAAAACCTCGAACAACAACTGCGTGACTCGGAAGCCTATAACCGCGGGCTGATCGAAGCTTCAGTGGACGGCCTGATCGCCGTGGACGCGAGCGGCATCATCACCGACGTCAATGATCAGATGGGCCGCTTGGCAGGTTACTCTCGCGAGGAACTGATCGGCACACCCTTCGCCGACTATTTCGCGGATGCCGACCAGGCAACCGCCGGCGTGAAGGAAACTTTTGAGAAAGGCGTAGTTACCAATTACGAGCTGACGCTGGCGACTCGCGACAGCCGCTCGCTCCGGGTTTCGTTCAACGCATCGCTGTTCCGAGATCCTTCCGGCGAGGTGCGCGGCATCATCGCCAGCGCCCGCGACATTACCGAACAAGCGCAACTACAAGCGCAGCTTGCCGACGAGCGCGCCTATAACCGGGGCTTGATCGAGAGTTCCGTCGACGGCCTGATCGCGGTGGATCCGATGCTCGTGATCACCGACGTCAACGACACTATGTGCCGGATGTCCGGCTACACGGCCGCCGAGTTGGTTGGCTCGCCGTTCCAGAACTATTTTACCAATCCAAAGCTCGCCGCCGAGGGCGTCCGGCTCACGCTGGACAAGGGCTCGGTTACCAACTACGAGCTGACCCTGAAGACCAAAGACGGTAGCGAGCAGTTGATCAGTTTTAACGCCGCGATCTTCAAAGATCCGGCTGGCGCCGTGCGCGGTATCTTCGCCAGCGCCCGCGACATTACCGACCAATCGCGCTTGCAAGACCAACTTTCCGAAGAGCGGGCGTACAACCGTGGCTTGATTGAAGCCTCGGTGGATGGCCTGGTTACGGTTGACGAGTCGATCACCATCACCGACGTCAACGATACCATGTGCCGGATGGTCGGCCGTCCCCGTAACCAACTCATCGGCTCGTCGTTCCCCTCCTACTTTGCCGAACCCGACCGCGCCGAAGAGGGCGTCAAGCTGACGTTCAAGGAGGGCGCGGTTACCAACTACGTGCTCACCTTGTTGGCGGCCTCCGGCAGCCAGGTGCCGGTCTCTTTTAACGCCGCCGTGTTCAAGGACCCGGCCGGGCGCGTGCGTGGCATCTTTGCTTCGGCGCGCGACATCGCGGACCAGAAACAACTCGAGAGCCAGTTGCAGGCTTCGCAGTTCTACACGCGCTCTTTGATCGAAGCCAACATTGACGCGCTGATGACCACCGACTCGCTGGGCATCATCACGGACGTTAACCAACAGATGGCTGCGCTCACCGCTTGCAGCCGCGAAGAGTTGATCGGTTCACCGTTCAAGAATTACTTCACTGACCCCAAGCTGGCCGAGGAAGGCATTCGGCAAGTTGTGCGCGAGGGCCGCGTCACCAACTACGAACTGACTGCCCGCGCCCGAAATGGCAAGGAAACGGTTGTTTCCTACAACGCCGTCACCTTCAACGATGCGTCGGGCAAGTTGCAGGGCGTATTCGCCGCCGCCCACGACATCACCGAGCAGAAGAAACTGGAAGACCAGCTCCGCGAGCAACAGACGTACAACCGCGGCCTGATCGAATCCTCAGTCGACGGCCTGATCACGGTAGATCCGAGCGGCACGATCACCGACGTTAATGACCGCCTGTGCGAAATGTCCAGTTACAGCCGGGCGGAACTAATTGGGACGCCGTTCGCCGACTATTTTACCGAACCCGAGCGGGCGCGCGCCGGCGTGCTGCAAACCTTCGAAAACGGCGTGGTGACCGAGTACGCCCTGACATTGGTCTCGCGGACGCGTCGCTCTCTCCACGTTTCATTCAATGCGTCGGTGTTCAAGGATCCGGCCGGAAAGGTGCGCGGCATTTTCGCCAGCGCCCGCGACATTACCGATCGGGTCAGACTGGAAGAGCAACTGCGCGAGCAGCAAACCTACCTGCGTGGTTTGATTGAGTCGTCCGTTGATGGATTGATCACCGTCGATCCGGAAGGCTTTATCACCGACGTCAACGAACAGATGTGCCGCATGACCGGCTACGGCCGCGAAGAACTAGTTGGCTCTTCGTTCAAGCGTTATTTCACCGAGCCTGAACGCGCCCAAGCCGGTGTTAGGCGCACGCTCGCCGAAGCCGTGGTTACCAATTACGAGCTGGTGCTGCTGTCCAAGTTAGGCCGCAAAGCGACGGTGTCTTTCAATGCCTCGGTATTCCGGGCGGTGGATGGCGCCATGCAGGGAATCTTCGCCTCGGCGCGCGACATCTCGGAACAGGCGCGCCTGCAAATGCAGCTCGGCGAACAGCAGGCCTACAATCGTTCGCTGATCGAAGCGTCACCCGACGCGCAGTTCGCGATCGCGCCCGATGGCGCTATTACGGACGTGAACGAAGAAGCGACGCGTCTGACAGGTTATTCCCGCAAACATTTGGTCAACTCGCGCTTTTCGGAATACTTCACGGATCCCGAGAATGCGCGCGCCGGCGTGTTGCAAACCCTGAACGAGCGCCGGGTGCTGGGCTACGAACTGAACCTGATCACGCGCTATGGCCGGCGCGTCACCGTGTCATTCAATGCCGGCGTATTTACCGACGCCGCCGGCAATCCGCTCGGCATTCTGGCCGCGGCCCGCGATGCCACCAAACAGAAAGAGCTCGAAGAACAATTGCGCGCTTCACAGCTCTACACGCGCAGCCTGATTGAATCGAACATTGACGCCCTGATGACCACGGACCCTCTGGGTGTAATCACCGACGTTAATCAGCAGATGGAAGTCCTTACCGGCTACACCCGCGAGGAACTGGTGAGCACGCCTTTCAAGCGGTACTTCACCGATCCCGCCCGCGCGGAAGATGGTATCCGTTCGGTCCTGCGCGAAGGCCGGGTAACGAATTACGAGCTGACCGCGCGCGCGAAAGGCGGTCTGGAAACAGTGGTCAGCTATAACGCCACCACCTTCAACGATCAATCCGGCAACCTGCAGGGTGTATTCGCGGCCGCGCGCGACGTGACTGAACGCAAACGCTTCGAACAGACGCTGCAAGAGAAAAACATCGAACTCGAGCGCGCCAACCTGGCCAAGGATCGCTTCCTGGCCAGCATGAGCCACGAGCTGCGCACGCCGTTGAATGCGATCATCGGCTTTACCGGCACGCTGTTGATGAAACTGCCGGGACCTTTGACCGGAGATCAGGAGCAACAGCTCTCGACGGTGCAAGGCAGCGCCAGACATCTGCTTTCGCTGATCAATGATTTGCTGGATCTCGCCAAAATCGATTCCGGCAAAGTAGAAATCAAGTACGAACCGATCATCTGTCAGACCGTGGTCGAAGAAGTCGCGGCCGCCCTCAGACCTATGGCGGAAGGCAAGGGCCTGGCGTTCACGGTGAAAGCGCCAAAGGGCAGCGTGCGGGTGGAATCCGACCGGCGCATTCTCAGTCAGATTCTGATCAACCTGACCAACAACGCCATCAAGTTTACCGACCAGGGAACGGTACAGATCGAGCTGGGTACGCGGCCATTGAATGGGCACACGCTCGCCTCGATCGACATCATCGACACTGGCATAGGCATTCGCCCCGCCGACCGAGACAGACTGTTCCAGGCATTTCAGCAGGTTGACACCGATTATCGGGGCGAAGGCACGGGCCTGGGCCTGTATCTCAGCCAAAAGCTGGCGGTGCTGATTAAGGGACAAATTGAGTTGGAAAGCGAGTATGGCAAGGGCAGTACATTCAGGCTGCTGATTCCGAAGGAGTAGTTTTGGAGTGCGCCGACCTGTCGGCGCTTTGGTAAGCGGCGCCCTGGCGCCGCAGGGGATCTTTATCCGAGTTTGGTCGCGACAAGTCGCGACCTTTGAAAGCGGCGACAAGCGGGGTCCCCGGCGCGGCAGCCGCGCTGGGGTGCTCGTGTCGCCGCACTCCAAATTAGGAGATTAAATGGCGCGTGTGCTGGTCATTGAAGATAATCCGGCGAGCCTCGACTTGATGGTTTATCTGTTAAAGGCTTTTGGCCATACGGCCCTCACTGCGCGCGATGGGCTCGAAGGAATTGAACTGGCGCGTCGCGAGCATCCGGATCTAATCCTCTGCGATATCCAACTGCCCGGCGCGGACGGGGTCGAGGTTTGCCGGCAACTCAAGCAGGATTCCGAGCTGCGAAATACTTCCCTGGTCGCGGTTACTGCCTATGCGATGGTCGGCGATCGGGAAAAGCTGCTGGGCACAGGCTTCGATGGCTATCTAAGTAAACCGATCAATCCGCAAACATTTATCGACGAGATGGCGCCTTACCTGCGCACTAGCCAGGCCGCAGTGATGACATCTTTTGCCGCTGAAGAGAAAGCGCCGGTCGGCGCGACGGAAGGAACTATTCTGGTGGTCGACAATTCGCTGGTAAATATCCAGCTCGCGCGCAGCATGCTGGAACCATTCGGCTACCGGATTATCGACGCCAGGGGTGTCGATGAAGCCATGAAGTCATTGGCAGAGCAGACTCCCGACGTGATTCTTTCGGACGTGCACATGCCGGTCAAGGATGGTTTCGATTTTATTCAGGAATTGAAAGCCGATGACGAGCTGGGAAAGATACCATTCGTGTTTATCTCGTCAACAGTGTGGGGCGACAGAGAACGAAAACAAGGGCTTTCGCTGGGCGCCGCGCGGTTCATTGTCCGCCCCATCGAGCCGCGGGCGCTGGTCGAAGAGATTGAATCCTGTAGGCCCAAAAGGAAAGCCGGATAATCGAGTAAACATGGCAAAGATTCTCATCATCGACGACCGCGAAATCAATAGGCGGTTTCTGACAACGCTGCTCGGTTACGAGCATCATGATTTGCGTGAGGCGTCCGACGGCGCAGAAGGTTTGGGCATTGCGCGCGAACAGCGTCCCGATCTGATCATCAGCGACGTGCTGATGCCGACCATGGACGGCTATGAGTTCGTGCGACGCCTGCGGGCACATCCGCAAATCGGCGCCACGCCTGTCATCTTCAGTACCGCGCACTATCTAAGTCGCGAATCACAGGCGTTGGCTGACAAATGCGGCGTCACCAAGATCATCTACAAGCCGTGCGAACCCCAGGTTGTGTTGGATGTAGTCGCCGCCGCTCTCACTGGACAAGTGGAACCCAAACCGCCGGAGCCGGTACAGCCGGAAGAGTTTGATCGCGACCATCTGGCACTGCTGACCGACAAGCTTGCTGAAAAAACTGGCCAGCTACGCGACGCCCACGGAAAACTTACGGCGCTGATCGAGCTTAGCACCGAACTCGCCGAAGAGCGCGATCCGGCAGAGCTGCTCGACCGTTACTGTTCCGTGGCCCGCGAGGTTATCGGAGCCCGTTGGACGTTGGTCGTCTTGCTGGAGCCCAATCGAAAGACAGTTCAGCACCTGGGGATCGTCGGGATCGACCTGGCAGACTCGGTGGGGTTGCGATCAACTTTGCTGGAAACCGGAGTCTTCAAGACCGTGGTCGCTGAGGGCCGCACAATTTGTCTCAGCGATGTGACCTCAACCCCGGGAGCGCTGCAGCTTCCCAACAGTTTGCCGCGCGTCGAATCGCTCCTGGTCGCTCCACTTTCTGTGCGCGGACAAAGTTACGGGTGGATCTGTCTGGGGGACAAGCTCGGCCTTGAAGCATTCAGTGAACAGGACGAGCAACTGGCAATCGCCCTGGCGGCAAAAATGGCCATTGCTTACGACAACGCGTGCCTCTACAGCGAGAGCGTGAAATACGCGAGCAGGTTGGAAACAGAGGTTTCCGAGCGCAAACGGGCGGAAGAGCAACTGAGTTTGCAAAGCGCTGCCCTGGAATCCGCGGCCAACGCGATCATGATTACTGACCCGAAGGGAAAAATCATTTGGGTGAACGCTGCATTTGCTCAAACCACCGGCTATTCCTTCGAGGAAGCAGTGGGAAAGAATCCGCGGCTGCTCAATTCCGGGAAGCAGAGCAAGGCCTTTTATAAAGAGATGTGGGACATGATTCTTTCCGGCAAGGTTTGGCGCAACACCATAATCAATCGTCGCAAGGACGGCAGTCCGAGCCACGAAGACCTGACCATTACCCCGATTCGCAACAGCGCGGGAAAGATCACTCACTTTGTCGGGATCAAGCAGGACATCACTGAGACAACCCGTGCGCAGGCAGCACTGCTGGCTTCCGAGGTTCGTTATCGGCGGCTCTTTGAGTCCGCGAAAGACGGCATTCTGATCCTCGATGCGGAGAGCGGGCAGATTGTTGACGTCAATCCCTATCTCGTCGAGATGCTGGGTTATTCCAAAGAAGACTTCATGGGCAGGGAGCTCTGGGAGATTGGCGTTTTCAAAGACATCGTTGCTTCAAAAGCCGCCTTTGTCGAATTGCAAGAGAAGGGTTACATACGCTACGAAGACCTGCCGCTTGAAACCCGAGGGGGCGTTACGAAGCAAGTCGGATTTGTGAGCAACAGCTATCTAGCGGGTGGGAGCCGCGTGATTCAGTGCAACATCCGCGATATCACGGCGCGCAAGCAGGCTGAAAAGGAGCTGAAGGAAACAAACCAGCGCCTCGAGCAAACCATCGCAGCACTAGAGGTGAAGAGCCAGGAGTTGACGGCGATGACCCAACAACTTTGGCAGGCGTCAAAGCTGGCCACGATGGGCGAGCTGGCGGCCAGCATCGCGCATGAGTTGAACAATCCGCTCGCGACCGTCGGCCTGCGCACCGAGACCTTATTGATGCAGATGCCTGAAGACCCGGACAAGCGAAAGCCTCTGGAGATTATCGCCCAGGAAGTAGATCGGATGGCGACGTTGGTCAATAACCTGCTTCAGTTCAGCCGGCGCAGCCATCGTCAGGTATCGACCATAGACCCGGGCGAGGAGATTGCCACCTCCGTGGACTTTGTCCAATACCATTTACGCAGTCACAACATCGAAGTCGTCCACGACTTTGCCGATGGCCTGCCGACAATACAGGCCGACCGCCAGCAGTTGCGGCAACTGTTTCTCAATCTCTTAACCAACGCCAGCGATGCGATGCCGCAGGGCGGAGTGCTGACCGTTCGCGCCACGTCCAACGGTTTGCCCGACGCCGAGGTAGCGATCGACTTTACCGACACGGGCGAAGGCATCACCGCTGAGAATATGGAAAAGATTTGGGAGCCGTTCTTCACGACTAAGCCGGAAGGGAAAGGGACCGGATTGGGTCTGGCCATTTGCCGCCGCATTGTCGAAGAGCACGGCGGGACAATCAGTATTCAAAGTGAGGGAGCCGGACGCGGAACAACGGTTCGCATCGTGCTTCCCGCGACCACCCACATCGCAACGAGTTAATTCGCAATGGTCAACGGTAGCATAGGAAAAATCCTGGTGGTCGACGATGAGGTCGAGCTGAAGAATGTCCTGGTCGAGGCGTTGACTTCACAGGGTTATGAAACGTCGGGCTTTACCTCTGGGCAAGAGGCGCTCGCGGCTTTGCGCGGCCAGGCTTTCGATGTCTTGCTTACCGACTTGATGATGCCGGGCATGGATGGCATCGCCCTGGTGACAGGAGCCTTGCAGATCGATCCGCATCTGATCGCCCTCATGATGACTGGCCAGGGCACGATTCAAACGGCCGTCGATGCCATGAAAGAGGGCGCCTTCGACTATGTCCTCAAGCCCTTTCGACTGCAGACGGTTTTGCCGGTGCTCACGCGGGCCATGAATACGCGCCACATCCGGCTGGAGAATTTGCAACTGCGCGAGACGGTCGCGATTTATGAACTAGGGCAGACGATTGCCTTCACCCTCGACCCGCAAACAGTAATCAGCAAACTGGCCGACGCCGCCCTGCAACAAACGGATGCGGACGAGGTGTCGGTGCTCTTGCCCACCAGCGACGGCAGCGACGAACTGTATGTGGCCGCGGTGAGAGGGGAAAAGCGGGAGAAATTGCTGGGAGAGCGAGTGCCGCTGGAAGAGAGTATTTCTGGTTGGGTAGCCCGCGAGCGCAAACCTTTGATCCTGGACGGTGAAGTCAACGACAAGCGGTTTCGCTCTTTGTGGCCGCAACCTGAGATTCGTTCGGCCATTTCTATTCCCATGCAGGTGGCGGGCAAGCTGGTCGGCACCATCAACATCAACGCGCTCGACCGGCCACGACCTTTCACTCTCGGCCAAATGAAAGCGCTGACGATTCTGGCCGGTACCGCCGCGGCAGCGCTCGAGAGCGCTTCGCTTTACACGCAAGTGCAGAAGGCCGAAGAGAACTATCGATCGATATTTGAAAATGCGGTTGACGGAATTTTTCGCGCCACGCCCGACGCCGTCAGATTCGTTTCGGTAAACCCGGTCATGGCGCAAATGTTTGGCTATGAATCACCGGCTGAGATGGTTCAATCTGTCCTGGATGTCACTCAGGAGCTTGGTCTTGACCCGGCCCGCCGTGATGAAGCGCTCGGCCTGCTCAGGAAAGAGGGCGTGCTCGAGAACTTTGAAACCCTGGTCCGGCGCAAGGACGGATCGGAAATCTGGACTTCGGCGAGTGTGCGCGCGATCCGCGATGCCAACGGAGAGTTTGCATATCTTGATGGGATCGTCCAGGACATAACTGAACGAAAACGCGCTGAGCACGCACTGAAGGAGTCAGAGTCAGAGATGCGGGCGCTCTTCGCCTCAATGACGGACGTGATTATTGTGTTTGATGCTCAAGGCCGTCATCTGAAAATCGCGCCCACCAAGGCCCCGCATTTCTACAAGCCGGCGGCGGAACGAATCGGAAAGACCATTCACGAAATCTTTCCGAAAGAAAAAGCGGATTTCTTTCTCGCGCAGATACGGCGGGCTTTGGAACAAGGAAGCACGCACCGGGTGGAATACAGTCTATCGATCAATGAACGGGAAGGGTGGTACGAAGGCAGCATCTCTCCGATGACCGAAGATTCGGTGATTTGGGTCGCGCACGATATCACCGAACGGAAGCAGGCAGAGGATGCCCTCCGCGAAAGCGAGGAGCGCTACCGGGACATAGTGGAAAATGCGCACGACATTATCTACTCGCACGATCTTCAGGGCAGATACACGTCAATGAACGAGGCTGGCGCACAGATCACCGGCTACACGCGCGAAGAGGCTCTGGCGCTGGATATCACTAAGACGGTAGCGCCCGAATATGCCGAGAAGGCCCGGGATATGATCAGGAAAAAGCTGGCTGGCGAAAAGGTCACTGCTTACGAAATGGAGATCATCGCCAAGGATGGCCATCGGGTCACGGTCGAAGCGAACACCAAGCTCGTTTTCCACAACGGCGTTCCGGTTGGTGTCCAGGGAATCGCCCGCGACATTACCGAGCGCAAGCAGCTCGAGGAGCAACTCCGGCAGTCGCAGAAAATGGAAGCGATTGGCCAGTTGGCGGGCGGCGTGGCCCACGACTTCAACAATCTGCTGACCGCCATCAACGGCTATAGCGGCCTGGCGCTGCAGCGCATTGACGACAATCACCCGCTGAAGGGTTATCTCGAAGAGATTAAGAAGGCGGGTGACCGGGCTGCCAATCTCACTCGTCAACTACTGGCTTTCGGGCGCAAGCAGATCCTGCAACCACTGGCGATCAACCTCAACGATGTGGTCACGGATATGAACAAGATGCTGAAGCGATTGGTCGGCGAAGACATACAGTTCACGGCCAAACTCGACCCGGCGCTGAAAAGGATCAAGGCCGATCCGGGACAAATCGAACAGGTGCTGGTCAACCTGGTGGTGAACTCCAGGGATGCAATGCCCCAGGGCGGGAACCTGACAATTGAGACCATGAGTGTCGATCTTGACGAGGATTATGCCAACAGCCACGTAGGCGCCGTGCCCGGCGGTTACGTGATGCTCGCCGTCAGTGATACGGGCACCGGCATGGACGAGGACACGCAAGCTCACATCTTCGATCCTTTCTTTACTACTAAGGAGAAAGGAAAGGGAACCGGGCTCGGCCTATCGACCGTGTACGGCATCGTCAAACAAAGCGGCGGAAACATCCTGGTCTATAGCGAGGTTGGCCAGGGAACGACCTTCAAGGTTTACCTGCCCGAGTTGGCGGGGGTAGCGCAAAAGGCCGCGGCCGAAGGAGTCGAGACCCCTGTCCGCGGCGGATCGGAAACCATTCTGCTAGTCGAAGACGAAGAGGTGGTGCGCGGCCTGGCCCGCAAGATTCTGGAGAATGCGGGTTACAGGGTCGTGGCGGCGAGTCGCGGCGAAGAAGCTGTTCGTTTGTGCCTTGAGCAGGCCGAGCCGATTGATTTGTTACTTACCGACGTGGTGATGCCTGAGACCAGCGGCAAAGAGGTCGCCGATCGTTTGCGTGAAATGCAGCCGGGACTGAGGGTGCTGTTCATGTCCGGCTATACCGACGAAGCGATTGTTCATCATGGCGTGTTGGATGCGGATGTTAAGTTCATCCAAAAACCATTCACGCCGGCGGCGCTGGCAAGGAAAGTGCGGGAGGTGCTGGATTCGGAACTGATGCTGAGTAACTGAGAGAAACTGAGGTTGGACAAAAACATCATGACGCATGAGACCACGGAAAGACCGGCGATCCTGATCATCGATGACGAAGAACAGATTCGGCATCTGCTCCGGGACTTGTTGAGTCCGGAAAACGATTGCACAACCGTCGGCTCGGCCGAAGACGCTCTGGCAATCCTGGAGAGTCTTACCTTCAATCTCGTGATCAGCGACATCAACATGGGCGGGATTAGCGGTCTTGACCTGGTGCCCCGCGTTTTGGAACAAAGCCCTGACACAGTCGTGGTGATGATTAGCGGACAGCAGACGATCGATTCCGCCATCGAAGCCATGCGCGCCGGTGCGTTTGACTACATTACCAAGCCGCTTGACCTTCGTCATGTCGAAACCGCGGTGCGCCGGGCGCTGGCACAGCATGAACTGCTGAAGCAGAAGCGCCGATATGAAAACCACCTGGAGGAACTGGTCAAAGAGCGCACCGCCGAGGTCGAACATCTGGCCTATCATGACCGGCTGACGGATCTTCCCAATCGGGTTCTGTTTGCCGACCGTTGCACGCAGGCTTTGGCAATCGCGCAAGGCAAGCAGAATCTGGTCGGGGTCATGCTGGTGTCTCTTGATCGATTCAAGAAGGTCACCGAAAGTCTGGGACACGCGGCCGGTGACGTGGTGCTGACTGAGGCAGCGTCACGGCTGCAGGCCTGCATGTCGGCGGGCGACACGGTCGCGCGTTTCGAAGGTGACGAATTCGCGCTGTTGTTAACGCAGATCGGAGAAACCGGCGACCTGGCCGAAACTGCGCTCGCCATCAGTGAGGTCTTTAAGCCACCGTTTCATCTCGGCGGGCAACAAGTGTACGTGAGCACCAGCATCGGGATTAGCCTGTCTCCTTTTAACGGGGAAGACAGCAGCACCATCATGAGGAACGCAGTGGCGGCGCTCTATCGGGCCAAGCAGCAGGGCGGCAACAACTATCAATTCTATGCGGCCGAGATGAATGCCCGGGCCCTCAAGCGCCTGGCGCTTGAGACCGGCATGCGCCGCGCGATCGAGAACGGCGAGTTCATCACTTACTACCAACCGGTCGTGAATCTCGCTTCCGGAGAAGTTGTGGGGTCCGAAGCCCTGGTTCGTTGGCAACATCCGGAAATGGGACTGCTCCTACCCGGACACTTCATTGGTATGGCCGAAGACACCGGGTTGATTCTGGACATTGGTGACCTGGTATTACGCGCGGCCTGCTCACAAACGCGTGAGTGGCAGGAGGGCGGCTTTGGCCGGCTGCGCATTGCCGTAAATGTTTCGGCCCGGCATTTTCTCCAAAGGGACTTTCTCGATCGACTGGTGGAAATCCTGGGCGAGACCAGACTTGACCCCAATTGTCTCGAGCTGGAGCTGGTCGAGACTTCGATCATGGAAGACACAGAAGCAGCGCTGAGTGTTCTGACGCAACTTAGGAAGCTGGGTGTCAGGGTGGCGATTGACGATTTTGGCACGGGCTACTCCTCGCTCAGCTATTTGAAGCGTCTTCCCATCGACACGGTGAAACTGGATCGCTCGTTTGTAAAAGGCGCCACCACCGATCCGAACGACGCCGCACTAATAATGGCGATCGTGACTTTGGCGCACAACCTGAAACTCAGAGTGATTGCGGAAGGCGTGGAAACCGAAGAGCAGGTAATGTTCCTGCGGCTGCTCAGATGTGACGAGGCGCAGGGCTTTCTTTTCGGCAGGCCCATGCCGCCCGAGGCCTTCGAGGCTTCCAGGGCCTTCGATCCCAGACGCAAGGTGAATGTACTGTCGAACTCTGTGCCCCGAGAATTTGGCAGTTTCCGAAGCGTCGTGAACGAATGAGTGGCGTCTCCCTGCTCTCTCTGGGAGAAGGGCCGGGGAAGAGGGGCGAAGCTGGAGCGGTTTGACACTCAAAGGGAGAGGGAGTCAAGACAAACTAAATACGATGGACAGAATCTTAAACGCGTTAGTAATCGATGACGAGCAGCCGGTGCGAGACTTCGTCTGCACCGTGCTGGAAAATGACGGCTGGAACGTCAGTCGCGCGGCCTCGGCCGAAGAAGCCTTTGAAGTGTCAGGGCAGGAGAATTGGTCCGTAGTCTTCTGCGACGTCATGCTGGGAGGCGTGGACGGCTTTGCCGTGCTGCGGCGATTCAAGGAAGAACTTCCGGAAACCAAAGTCGTTTTGATGACTGGGCACGGCAACGCCGTGGGAGCATTGGATGCCACGGCATTCGGCGCCTATGACTATCTGTTGAAGCCATTCGGCGTTGAAGAGCTGCAATCCTTGTCCGCAGCCCTGCGGGATCAGTTAACCTGCCGATCCCATCGCATCTCTGTCGGGAAACGCGCCACGACCTATCGATCAGACATCGACCTGGTCGGCCGCAGTCACGCGTTCATCGAAGTGATGAAACAAGTGGGCCGGGTCGCCGCGACCAATTTGCCGGTGTTACTGACCGGAGAATCCGGCACCGGGAAAGAGCTGGTGGCTTCTACTCTTCACCGTCGCAGCGGCCGGGCGGACAACACTTTCGTGGCGGTGAATTGCGGCGCCATCCCGGCCGAATTGATCGAGGCGGAGTTATTCGGGCACGTGAAGGGTTCGTTTACCGGGGCCGATCGTGACCGGAGAGGTTTGTGGGCAGAAGCTGACCAGGGAACCGTGTTCCTGGATGAGATCACGGAAACCAGTCTGGCTTTTCAGGTGAAGCTTTTGCGCGTATTGCAGGAAGGAGAGGTACGCCGGGTTGGATCCAACCAAACTCAACGCGTCAACGTCAGGGTAATCGCCTCCAGCAATCGCGATGTCGAAGCCGAAGTGAAAGCCGGAAGATTCCGCGAGGATTTGTTCTATCGGCTGAATGCCGTATCGATTGTGTTGCCGCCTTTGCGTGAGCGCCGCGAGGACATCCCGCCGCTGGCGCAAACATTTGCCGACCGCGTCTATTCGCTAAGCCCGGCGGTTCGTTTCTCTTCCGAAGCCCTCGATCTGCTGCAAAGGTATTCCTGGCCCGGTAACATACGCGAGCTGGAGAACGCGGTGGTCCGCGCCGCGGCGATGTGCGACGGTTTGATCCGGGTCCAGGATCTCCCTGAACGGATTCGCAAATATGAGGAGCAGGCGGGCAGCAAAATCGCGATGCATACGAGCCAGGGTGCACCGCAGGAAAAGCAAGAGTGCCTTTCGTTGGCGATGATTGAAGGGCGTCACGTGGCGCGCGTGTTGGCCCACACGGGCGGCAACAAGCAGGCAGCGTCACGGATCCTGGGGGTCGATCGAAAGACACTCGACCGCATGATCAAACGGCACGGCATT
>Ga0137442_1000043_pt1 | contig 40355 bp, 34 predicted proteins | sample EasRivERMGT266_2_FD_102329 | JGI IMG/M metagenome (GOLD analysis project Ga0137442, IMG submission 102329) | Soil microbial communities from meander-bound floodplain in the East River, Colorado, USA - East River MetaG ERMGT266_2 | ecosystem: Environmental > Terrestrial > Soil > Floodplain ... | reverse complement strand
CGTTAACCTCATTTTTCACCCCGCCGCTCTCCTTAGCGGCGGAGCTAATCTCCCTCATTTCGAGTAGATTTCTAATTTGAGGCAACGATTCCATTTCGAGTAGATTATTTGTGAGGCAATTCGGCAGGTTGCGGCCCTCATTCGCCTCACTTATAATTTGACCCGGTTTCAGCCCAACAACCGAGAGCACACACATGCCATACCTAAAGCCTGAGCGCCCTGAGAAGGTCACGGCGCCATCTTTGAAAGCCAGCAAGGAACGCGGTGAGCGCCTGGTCTGCCTGACTGCTTATGATTATCCGACTGCGCGCATCGTCGACGAAGCCGGCATCGATATCATCCTGGTCGGCGACAGCGTGGGTAATGTCGTGCTGGGTTATGGCAACACGGTACCCGTAACGCTGGATGACATCCTGATTCACGTAAAGGCAGTGCGTCGTGGCGTCCAGCGGGCGCTGCTGGTGGCCGACATGCCTTACGGATCGTTTCACACCGGGGCGGACGACACGGTGCGCGCGGCGCTGCGCCTGGTTAAAGAGTCGGGCGCGGAAGCGGTGAAGCTGGAAGGCGGACAGAAGCGAGTGAAGTTGGTAAGGCGTCTGGTCAACGAAGAAATCTCGGTCATGGGCCACATTGGTTTGACGCCACAATCGATCAATCAACTGGGAGCCTATCGGGTCCAGGGTAAGACCGCCGATGCTGCGCGCCGTCTGCTCGACGATGCGTATGCGTTGGAAGAGGCGGGAGCTTTCTCGATCGTGCTCGAGTTGGTGCCCCGCGAAATCGCCGAGTTGATAACTCGGAGCATCAGCATCCCGACGATCGGAATCGGTGCGGGCGTGCACTGCGACATTCAGGTCCTGGTGTTTCACGATCTACTGGGTCTGGCGTTTGGTAAGCTGCCGCGCTTTGTGCGTGAGTACGCTAATCTGCGCGGAACGATCACCGATGCGGTTACTCGCTGGGCGGAAGATGTCCGCAGTGGTAACTATCCTTCGGAACAGGAATCCTACGGCTTGCCCGCCGAAGCTGCCGCGGAAATGAAGATCGAAATTAAGAAGGAAGGAAAACTCACGTAGTCCGAAAGCCCGTGATGGTCAGTTGTCAGTTGTTTAGTTGTCAGTGGTCCTCTGGAATCCCGAGCTACTGACTACTAACAACTGACTACTTTTTATGGAAATTATTAATCGTCGCAAGCGCATGATGTCGGTCGCGCGCAGATTACGCCGCGAAGAGAACCGCACCATCGGATTCGTGCCGACCATGGGCGCGCTGCACGAAGGACACTTGAGCCTGATTCACGAAGCCCGCGCAATGTGCGACGTGGTCGTAGTCTCAGTCTTTGTTAACCCGGCCCAGTTCGGTCCTGCCGAAGACTTCGACTCTTACCCGCGCGATCTGACGCGCGATTCGGCGTTGCTGGCTGAATACAACGTGGATTACGTTTTTGCGCCGACGGTCGAGGAGATTTATCCGCCGGGCTTTTCAACTTACGTTACGGTCGAAGGTCTCTCTGACCAGCTTGAAGGCGCGTCGCGGCCGGAACACTTTCGCGGCGTCACGACGATAGTGGCAATATTGCTAAACGTGGTAAAGCCCGACTTTGCTTTTTTTGGACAGAAGGACGCGCAGCAGGCAATCCTAATTAAGCGCATGGTTCGTGATCTCGCTTTTAGTGCTGAGATTGTCGTGGTGCCTATCGTCCGCGAGGAGTCAGGACTGGCGATGTCTTCGCGCAACAACTATCTCGACGATGACCAGCGCCGGGCTGGCGCGGTTCTGAATCAGGCGCTGTCGAGGACACGCGAAGCTTACGAAGAAGGCGAGCACAGCGCCGCGCGTCTGATCGAGATTGTGCGTGCGGCTATTGAGAGGGAGCCGTTGGCCCGGATCGATTACGTTAGTGTCAACGACGCCGAGACGCTGGAGAAGTTGGAAAAGATCGACGATCGCCCGGCTCTGGTTTCGCTGGCGGTCTTCATCGGCGACACGCGGCTGATAGATAACGTGGTGCTGGGGAAAGTGAAGAGGAACGTCGTTACTGCGAACGCTTAGTTTTGCTTTGCGTCTTTGCGCCTTGGCGTGATCGCTGGGCCGTAGCCCGACCGTCAGGGAGGGCTCATTCTTAACGAGACTAATTACGAGCCCTCCCTGACGGTCGGGCTAGTGCCCCGGAAGTTGCGATTGTCTTAAGACGCAAAGGCGCCAAGATAGCATGAATCAAAAAGCCCACATCTTATTCACGCTCAACGGCGAGTCAGCCGAAGTAGCTTTCGCGCCGCACAAGACGCTGCTGGAAGTCTTGCGCGAAGACCTGGGCTTGACCGGCACCAAGCATGGTTGTGAACTGGGCGAGTGCGGTACTTGCACCATTCTGGTTGATGGCCGCGCGATTCTTTCCTGTCTGATGCTTGGTCTCGATGCCGAGGGTCGTGACGTGGAAACGATTGAAGGCATGGCTGACGGCGCACAGCTCCATCCACTTCAGGTTACGTTTGCCGATACAGGCGCGGCGCAGTGTGGCTATTGTTCCCCCGGGTTTCTGCTGGCGGCCAAGGAACTGATCGAAAAGTCGCCCAACCCGTCACGTGATCAAATCAAAGAGGCACTGTCAGGGAATCTCTGTCGCTGCACCGGCTACATTAAGATCTACGAGGCGGTCGAGTTGGCGGCGGCACGAGTGCGCGGTGACGAAATGGAGCTTCCGCGAGAGAATGTTTATGGGTACGAATAGAATTAGCCGCGGATAGACGCGGATTCTACAAATGACCAGCGCGGCGATCAGGGTTTTCAGTTTTTGTTCCGGATCCGCGTTTATCCGCGTCCATCTGCGGCTAATTTCTTAAACCATGACGAAGAACGGCAACAACGGAAAGCCACTCAACGTAGTCGGCAAACCATTCCGCAAGGTCGATGCCCGAGCCAAGTGCACGGGCCAGACGAAGTTTGCCGACGACATCTTTCTGCCGCGGATGCTCTATTGCAAGATCCTGCGGAGCCATCATCCGCACGCGCTCATTAAGAACATCGATCTGACGAAGGCCCTGGCGCTGCCCGGCGTGATGGCAATCATCACCGGCCGCGACCTGCCGATTCCTTACGGCATTCTTCCCGTCAGTCAGGACGAGCACGCGCTCTGCATCGACAAGGTTCGTTTTGTCGGCGATCCGGTTGCGGCCGTGGCGGCGATCGATGAAGACGTGGCGTTTGACGCGATGAACTTGATCGAAATCGAGTACGAACCGCTGAATACCATCTCATCGATTGAAGAAGCGATCATGATCGACGAGCCACGCATTCATGAGTACGGCGACCACGGTAACGTTCATAAGAAGGTCTCACTGGAATTCGGCGAAGTAGACGAAGGCTTTGCGGAAGCCGATCTGATTCGCGAAGACACTTTCTTTTACGAAGGCAACACGCATCTGCCCATGGAGCAACATGCGGCGGTTGCCTATCTGGACACTGACGAGAAGCTGACGCTCTGGAGTTCCACCCAGACGCCGCACTACGTTCATCGCGCACTCACCAAGGTTCTTGAAATTCCGGCGAGTCACATTCGTGTCATCGCCACGCCGAATGGCGGCGGTTTTGGCGGCAAGAGCGATCCTTTCAATCACGAAGTCATCGTCTGCAAGCTCTCAATGCTGACCGGCCGGCCGGTGAAATGCACGCTGACGCGCGAAGAAGTCTTCTACTGTCATCGCGGCCGGCATCCGGTTCTGATGCACGTCAAGACCGGCGTGAAGAAAGACGGCGCGATCACCGCGATGCACTTCAAATCGTTTCTGGATGGCGGCGCCTATGGAAGCTATGGAGTCGCCAGCACGTTCTACACCGGCGCTTTGCAAACAGTTACCTACGACGTGCCGCGTTACAAATTCGAAGGGTTGCGCACTTTCACCAACAAACCACCGTGCGGGCCCAAGCGCGGCCACGGCACTCCGCAGCCTCGTTATGCGCTGGAAGTCCATCTCGATAAGATCGCCGAAGAGTTACGGCTGGATCCGGCACAAATGCGCCGGGAACATCTGGTCAAACCGAACACGCTCACGGCGAACTATCTGCGAATCGGCAGCATGGGCCTGGGCGCCTGCATCGATAAAGTCGTCGACGGCTCTGATTGGAAAAACAAGTTTTCATGGAATGAAAGCGATCGAAAGCTGCCGTTTGGAAAGGGGCTCGGCTTTGCCTGTAGTTCATATCTTTGCGGCGCGGGGTTGCCGATCTACTGGAACAACATGCCGCAGTCAGGCGTGCAGCTTCGGCTTGATCGACAGGGTGGCGTCTGCGTAATGTGCGGTTCGATCGACATCGGTCAGGGATCGGATTCAATCCTGGCTTACATCGTTGCTGAAGTTCTGGGAATCGACCCGTTCGACATTCGCGTGGTCACGGCTGACACCGATTTGACGCCGGTTGATCTGGGCAGCTATTCCAGCCGGGTTACGCTGATGACCGGCAACGCCGCGATTCAGGCGGCGGAACGAGCACGCGAACTGCTGACCATGGCGGTGGCGGAAAAACTCAACGTCCCGATCGAGAACATTTCGTTCGGCGAGCGTCGCGTATTCGATGTCGAGAATCCCGAGATTGGGGTTTCGTTCGCGGAGGCAGTGGTTTTGGCTGAATCAAAGTACGGCACGATTGGCACCGTCGGCTCGTATTCGCCGCCGCGCTCGCCGGCCAAATACAAAGGCGCTGGAGTTGGCCCGTCGCCGGCTTACAGTTATTCGGCGGCTGTTGCTGAAGTCGATGTGGATGCGTCGACCGGAATAGTGACAGTCGAGCGCATCTGGATTGCTCATGACATCGGCAAATCGATTAATCCCATGTTGGTGATGGGTCAGGTCGAAGGCAGCGTCTACATGGGCCTGGGCGAAATCCTGATGGAAGAGATGGCCTATCGGGCGAATCGCAACGTGGTGCACAAGTTTCCGTCGATGCTCGAATACAAGAGCCCGACCACGATGGAGATGTGCGACGTCAAGACTTATCTGATTGAAGACCCCGATCCCAACGGGCCGTTCGGCGCCAAGGAAGTTGGACAGGGCCCGTTACTACCGGTCCCACCCGCGGTCGCCAATGCGGTTTACAATGCCGTCGGCGTCCGCATCGACGAAGTTCCCATCACGCCGGAGAAAGTCCTGAAAGCGCTGCGCGAAAAATCGAAGGGCGGCGATGGCCGTTATGGACCTGAGTCTATTCCCGCAGTTCAGTGGCCCGAGCCTCTGCGCGTGCTGACGCCGTCTGAAGGCGGCGACGGTCGCGAGATGCCGCGGGTGGCAGTGCATTCTTGAAGCTATGAAACGTTATCTACCTTTCATCATCATCGTTCTGGTTCTGATCGCGGTGGTTGCGATCTTCTCGATCACGCTGCGAAAGGGAAACGGCGGCGCGGATTCGGGCCCTGGTCTTAATAGCTCAAATCAGCCGGCGCCAATCGGCGGCAATGCCACGCCTCCGAATCAAGCAGTGCCCAGCCATCCATCGCCCGGTTCAGCCGGACTGGCCAAACCAAACGTCAAAGTCACATCGCCGGTCATCCTCGAAGAGTACGGCGACTATCAATGTCCGCCGTGCGGCCAGCTTTATCCTGAACTCAAGCAAATCGAACACGAATACGGCGATCAGGTGCAGATCGTCTTTCATCATTTCCCTTTGTCGAGGGCGCACAAGAATGCGCTGGCCGCCGCTCATGCCGCCGAGGCCGCGCGTAATCAAAACAAGTTTTGGGAGATGCATGACCGGCTGTATCGCAATCAGGATGAATGGAAGGACCTCGACGATCCGCGCCCGACGTTCATCTCTTATGCCCGGCAGCTCGGCCTAAAGATCGAGCAATTTACGAGTGACATGGACAGCGATCAGGTCGATCAGAGGATTAGCGCTGACGTTTCTCGCGGCACTGCTTCCGGGGTGACCGGGACGCCTACTGTCTTTATCGACTCTCACATGCTGAGGTACGAAGCCACCAACCCCGAAGGGCTCCGGAAGGGTATTAACGCAATGCTGTTGAGGAGGGCGGCTCCCTAGCATCGCCGACGGTGACCGGATACCGGTTCATGCCGTCGAGCTCCGGGTTCCTTGCCGGCTAATTAACTTGTTGGCTCCCGCGACTTAAACTTCCTAGGCTAAAGTTCTTGTTGACATGTGGGCGGCGTGCCTTTATATTGCCTACGCGAAAAGTCGCCTTTGATGCCCGTCACCCCCCGCATCAAATGACGGACACCGATGTTCAAGCTTAGACGCCTCGAAATCACGGGCTTTAAGTCCTTTGCGGACCATACTGACCTCATCTTCACCGGTGACGGCATAACCGGCGTTGTGGGCCCGAATGGCTGTGGCAAGAGCAATGTTGCCGACGCCATTGCCTGGGTCCTGGGAGAACAGAGGGTCAAGCACCTGCGCGGCGCGGAAATGCAAGACGTGATCTTTCAGGGATCGCGCAACCGCAAGCCCAGTGGCATGGCCGAGGTGGTCTTGCACCTGGTGCGAGACGAGTTCGTCGAACACGAGCCGGACATCGAAGATATCGATTCGACCCTCGAGCAAATCGACGAACACAGCGCAGTTTTTGAAGATGCTGAGGCCGCCACAGCCGCCCCCGAGGCTGTTGAGCTTTCCACTCTAACGGCCACCCCTTCGGAAGCTGCGATCGAAGCAAGTCCCATCGAAGCTGATCAGCCCACCGAAGTTGCCACGGCTGACGACGCGCCCGGCCAGGCCAAATCAAAGACACATCATCGCCACTGGCGCCGCCGCAATCTGGCGCTTGAGTTTGCGCCGGGCGAAGCTATTTCGGTCACTCGGCGTCTGTATCGCTCTGGCGAGAGCGAATACCTGCTCAACGATCGGGCGTGTCGTCTACGCGACATTCAGGACCTGTTCTCAGGTACCGGGCTGGCGGGCGGGCACTACGCCATCATCGAGCAGGGCCGCATCGGCCAGATCCTGTCGGCCAAGCCGATGGACCGGCGCACGATCATTGAAGAGGCCGCCGGCATCACGAAGTTTCGGGTGCGCCAACGGGCCGCCGAAGCGCGGCTCGAGTCTGCACGCGGAAATCTGGGCCGTGTGTCGGACATCATTTCTGAGATCGAGCGTCAGGTGAATAGTCTGCGACGGCAGGCTGCCAAGGCGCGCCGCTATCGTATTCAAAGAGAGGAACTGCGAGAACTCCTGCGACACGTGTACGTCGCTGAAGAGCGCAGCCTCGTCGCTTTGCTGGAGCAAACGCAAGCGCATTTGGAGAGCGCTACGGAAGAAGACAGGCGTCTGGCCGCGGAATTGGCAGAGCGTGAGGAAACCAGCCGCGCGGCGACCCAGACGGCCCGCGCACTTGAAGACGAATTAGCGCAGGTGCGCGCGACGATTGCCGAGGCCGCGCTACAACGTGACCGGCGGATCCGCGAGCGCGTCTATCAGGAAGAGCAGATCGAATCACTCACGAAGCGTCAGGCAGAGATTGAAAAGGAAGCTGAAGCGCTTAGCGCGAGGCTGGTAGTCGTCGAGTCTGAATTAGAGCGTCTGCGTCAGGCCGAAGCAAAACTAAGCAGCGACAACGAGCAGGCAATCATAGCGCTACGTTCGGCTGAAGATTCGCATGCGCAGAAGCTCAGCGAAGTCGCGCAGGCCGAAAACGAGATCGAAACCGCCCGGGTCGAGTTGCTCACGCACACGGCGGCAGTTGAAAGACTGAACGAGCTGGCGCGACAGCTCGAGCATTCGCTCGAGAAGCTAAGCCAACAGGCCGAGGGCCTGGCCCGCGAAGGCGAACGCGCCGCTGTTGCTCATGCGGAACGAAGAGCAGAAGCCGAAAAGCTCAATCTACAGATTTCCACTGAGCGCGAAAAACTCGGCCGGCTGACTGCTGAGCGCGAAGCCGCCGTCAAGGCCGTGGTCGAAGGACACGAGCGCGTTTCGGACAATGATGCCGAACAAACGCGCGTGCGTGACGACCATTCTCGCGCTCTCCACCGGCTGGAGAGTTTCAAAGAGCTCGACTCTCGCCGCACGCATTATTCATTGGCGGTGCAGGAGGCTTTCTCGGCAAACGAGAGCGAGGACTTTCATCTGATCGGGACCCTGGCCGACAGCATCCAGGTTGATGCGCGATGGGAGGGCGCGGTCGAAGGGGCCTTCGGATCTTCGCTGCAATCGATTTTGGTTCCTACTCCCGACGACGCGATCCGCGCCGCCGCGTGGTTGAAGAGTAATCAGGCCGGACGGGCGACGTTCCTGGTTACAGGTCTTCATGGCGGTAGCGCCGAATCGGATGTAATGACGTTCGCCGGCCTCATGACCGGCACCGCCGCTCGGCAACAGTACATTCCGGTCGGGATCGATGGTCCGCGCATCGGCGACACGCTCCGGGCCCCGCGCGAATTGCTGCTGGTGCTCGAGCGAACGATGCCGGAGAGAATGAACGCGCGCATCGTGGATACGCTCGATGATGCGACGGCGTTATCGCTGGCCACCGGCGATATGTTCGTTACCACGGATGGCGATTGGGTCTCTGGCGGGCAGTTCGTCAACGCGGGTAACGGCCGGGCGCTGGAAGAAGGCGCGGGCTTGTTGACCTTCAAACGCGAATTGCGCGAGTTGGAATCGCGCGTCGCGGAATTGTCGGCCGAACTTGCCGTCGCCGAAGTGGCGGTTAAAGAGGCGCGCTCTCGTCTAACTGGCCTGGAAGAATCGGTCGTGCTCCTGAATGCTTCGATTGCTCGCGAAGAGCGCGAGGCAATGGCCCGCGAACTCAACGCCGGAACTTTGCAGCAGGATATCGAACGGGCAGAGCGCCACATGCGCGTGGTCGCTGACGACTCAGAACGTCTCTGCCAGGAGCGCCGCGAGCTGGAAGAAAGCCGGGCGAAGACTTTGCGCGAAGCCGAGACTGCGGAAAGCATGCGTCGCGCGACGCGGGAGACAATCGAACTCACCACCTACGCTATGGCTGTATTTCGCCGAGCCGTCGAGTCGGAAAGCGAAATTCTCAATCAGCAACGCGCGGAAGCAGCCGCGGCGGCTGAACGCCGGCGCTCGACTGCTTCGGATCTGCGGCGTCTGGAAACCGAGCGCGAGGATGTGACGTCCAGGCTCGCGCGACATCGACAGGAATTGACGGACGCCGCCGGCCGAATCGTCGAGCTTAATAATTCGATTGGTGAGATTGATCGTTTGGCGGCCATCGTCGACGAAGAGAAGGCCCGCGAAGAAGAGCAGATTGCCGTGGCCACGACGCGGCTGAACGAAGCCCGCGATCAAGCTGACGTTCTTTCCAACGAACTGGCTGAGCTGAACCGCAACGCCGCGGCGTCACGCGATGCGCGGGCCGCCGTCGAAGTTCAGCGCGCCGAAGCTTTCGCGCGGGTCAACTTTGTGCGTGAATCGTGCGCCAACGAATTGAATCAGAGCCTGGCGGATCTCGCCCTCGAAGTTTCGCTCGCTGATTATTTTGATCTCGATGCAGAACGCAGTCACGTGGATGAGTTAAGAGATCGCCTGGAAAACTTTGGCGCCGTAAACATGATGGCCCTCGAGGAGTTATCTGAGGCCGATGAGCGCCTCGCCTTCCTGACCACCCAACGGGCAGACATCACTCAGGGCATCGCCGCGACGGAAGAGGCGCTACGCGAGATCAAGCGTCGTTCGAGGGAACGCTTCCGCGATGCTTTTGAAAAGATTAATCAGAATTTCAGTGAATTTTTCAAGGAGCTGTTTGGCGGCGGTCGCGGCGAGATGAGTTTGATCGATGCAGACGACGATCTGGAGTCAGGCATCGACATCGTGGCCCAGCCGCCGGGCAAGCGCCTGCAAAATGTCCTGTTGCTTTCGGGCGGCGAAAAAGCGATGGCCGCGCTCGCGCTGGTGCTCGGGATATTTCATTACCGGCCCTCTCCCTTCTGCCTGCTCGACGAAGTTGACGCGCCGCTGGACGAAGCGAACATTGGCCGCTTCACCGACAAAGTAGTTTCAATGTCGGCCAACACGCAGTTCATCGTCATCACCCACAGCAAGCGGACGATGGAAACCGCGCGTGCCCTTTATGGGGTCACGATGGAAGAAGTTGGCGTGTCAAAACTCGTCTCCGTCCGGTTTGAGTAGGTGGTAGTGCGGAGCCCCGCTCCACCGCACTGATCGCGAAGCGCGTAGGTCCCAGGTTGAGAGATTTCCCTGCCAGGTAAGACGATCCACGAAATACACGAAGCGGAACTGGTTTTGTTCGTGCGATTTCGTGTGATTTCGTGGATCGTTCCTGACCAGGCGGAAAGAAACCACGAAACCACATTAGGACACCACTCGATTGCCTCGCTGCTTGCGTTCTTCTCAATCATCATCTAAAAGTAAGTTCGAAGCGCACCATGTCAGTTCGTTAGGACGCATGGTGCGCCGTCTCTTGTTAACGATGATCGCAATGCAAAAATCGATTTTCAGATTGCTATTTTCCGTACTGCTGGTCTTAAGCGTAGCCTTTCTCGCGTTTTCGCAGGACCAAACAAAGCGCAACGATCGCCCACCTGGGCCGGGCGCAACTCCGCAAGTCCGGGACGGCAACAAGAAGCCGCCTGATGCAACACGCTACTCGTATGAATTTACCAAGGCTGAGTTTCTTATCAGGCACGTTGTGATCGAGCACGATGCGCTCGGCCGCGGAAAAATTACTTTTGAACGTAAAGGCGAGGAGACGCCAATTGTCGAGCCCATAGAGTTATCGACCGGCGCACTGGGACGCATCTTTGGTTTGTGGACGGAATTGCGATTTCTGGATTCGACCGAGGACTATCAAACGGAAAAGAGTTTTGCTCACCTGGGAACCTATCGCTTGATGATGAACAACGGCGAGCGCAAGCGGACTGCCGAGTTCAACTGGAGTCACAACAAGGAAGCCTGGGCGCTGGCGAATGAATACCGGAAGGTTTCTGATCAGGCGATCCTGGTTTTTGACATCAAGCTCGCGCGCGAGATGCAGCCGCTGAACGCGCCGCAGCTCATGACCCTGATGGAGACCCTCCTGACTCGCAATGGGCTGTCCGACCCACGCCAACTTGTGCCGCTGCTGAATGAACTGCGCACCGACGAACACATTCCGCTGATCGCCCGCAATCACGCCGCCAGGATTCTGAAGAAGATTGAGAAGTAAAGAGTCGGCGAAGCCGACGGTATACTAGTAGCCCACAGGCGAGTGAACCGGGGCAGTAGCCCGACCGTGAGGGAGGGCTCGGTTGTCAGTACCACGTGCGGTAGCGGGTGGGTGACCGGTTCGATTCCGTTTGCCATAGCCACGAAGACTAACACTCGGGTTTGGATATCGACTACTCACGAAAATGTGATAACGTTTGCTCGGCTGTAAGGAGATGAAACATGAGCACCGAGATTGATTCCCTGCTGACATCTACAGCCAACATTCGGCATGGCCAGCCCTGCATTTCCGGCACCGGAATCAGCGTTCACCGCATAGCGGTCCTGCATAACCTCGGCCACAGCACTGAAGACATCGTCCGCAAGTACGAGCATCTCACGCCCGCCGGAGTGCACGCCGCCCTGGCCTATTATTTCGCAAACAAACAAGAAGTCGACGCAGAGATTGCCGACGACGAAGCCGACGCTGAGCGTATTGAAAGCGAGTTCTTGAAGCAACAGCCGGTGGCCTAATGCAGATTCGCCTGTACCTTGACGAAGACGCCATGGACAGCAATTTGGTTCGTGGGCCCTCCGCGTGCGTGGCCTCGACGTGGTAACGGCTCTTGATGCTCGCTTGATACAGACGCCTGACCTGAAGCATCTTGAATACGCGAGTTTGCATGGACGAACGTTGTATTCCTTCAACGTTAGCGACTTCATGTCCCTTCACACATCGTATGTGACGGCGGGCAAGCAGCACGCCGGGATCATTCTCAGTCAGCAACAACGTTACAGCGTCGGCGAGCAAATGCGACGTTTGGTCCGCCTAATCCAAATGCGATCCGCTGAAAGTATGCGCAATACAGTTGAGTTCCTCAGTGCCTGGGGCTGAGAGCCGCGTTTGTTCGGCGATGATTCTTCACCTAGCGGAGGCAGATTCCATTTGCCATAACCACGAAGACTGTTAAGATTCCTTCCGAGCCAGGCTCCTCCTGCTGATGGAAAAGCTTAACCTCAAACCAACACACAAGCCCGTCCAGAATTATTACGAGGCGCTCCGTCAGTTCAAGACGATCGGCGTATCTCACGAGGGAGCGGTTCGCTCTGCGTTTCAGACTCTGCTGGAGCATTGCGGCAGGCAGTTTGGTTGGAAGCTCGTTGCGGAATGGCAAATCAAACGAAACCACGGTCATCCGCTGCGGGTTGATGGCGCGCTCGTCGATGAGTTCCGGCTCACGCATGGATTCTGGGAAGCCAAAGACAGTCACGACGATCTCGGCAAAGAGGTAAAGAAGAAACTCACCGCCGGCTATCCGCAAAACAACATCATCTTCCAGGCGCCCGAGCGCGCAATTCTCTGGCAGAACGGCCGGGTCACCCTCGACGAGAACATCACCGAACCAGTCGTGCTCGTGGAAGTCCTTAAGAGGTTCTTTGAACACATCCCGCCTGAATTTGAAGAGTGGACCGACGCCATCGGCCATTTCCAGAGTCAAGTGCCCGAGCTTGGCCGCGCGCTGAAAGAACTGATCGAGAAGGAACAGAAATCGAATGCTCGCTTTCGCGCCGCCTTTGATGATTTCTACGCGTTGTGCCGTCAATCCATAAATCCGAATCTCTCGAAAGAGGCCGTCGAAGAGATGCTCATCCAGCATCTGCTAACCGAGCGCATCTTTCGCACGGTCTTTAACAATCCCGACTTCACCCGGCGTAACGCGATCGCCGCCGAGATCGAGAAAGTAATTGATGCCTTAACTTCGCAAGCTTTCACTCGCGATGCTTTCCTGCAAAGCCTCGACCGTTTCTATCAGGCCATCGACAAGGCCGCCCGCACCATCGAAGACTTTTCGGAAAAACAGCGCTTTCTCAATACGGTCTATGAAAAGTTCTTTCAGGGCTTCTCCGTCAAGGTCGCTGATACTCATGGCATCGTCTACACGCCGCAGCCGATTGTGAACTTCATGGTGCGTAGCGTCGAAGACATTTTGCAGAAGGAGTTCGGCAAGTCTTTAAGCTCGCCGGAAGTGCACATCCTCGATCCATTCGTGGGCACGGGCAACTTCATCGTTCACATCATGCAGGCGATCAAGAAGACAGCGTTAGGGCAGAAGTACCACAACGAACTTCACTGCAATGAGGTGATGCTGCTTCCCTATTACATCGCTTCCATGAACATCGAACATGAGTTTTATGAGCGGACCGGCAACTATGAGACCTTCGAAGGAATTTGCCTGGTCGACACGTTTGAGCTTGCCGAAGCGAAGCAGATCTCTTTTTTCTCAACCGAAAATACCGCGCGCGTCGAGCGTCAGAAGCAAAGTCCCATTAGGGTGGTCATTGGAAACCCTCCGTACAACGTCAGGCAACTCAGTGAGAACGACAACAATAAGAATCGCAAGTACAAGGTCATGGACAACCGAGTTGCGCAGACCTATGCGAAAGATTCACAAGCCTCCAATAAGAATGCTCTCTCCGATCCCTATGTGAAGGCTATTCGGTGGGCCACTGATCGCATTGGTGCTGAAGGTGTCGTTGCTTTCGTGAGTAACAACAGCTTCTTAGACCAAATTGCTTTTGACGGAATGAGAAAACATCTGGGTTCAGACTTCGATAAGATTTACATCTTAGATCTAGGCGGGAATGTTCGTAAGAATCCAAAGCTATCAGGGACAACGCACAACGTGTTTGGTATTCAAATCGGCGTTAGCATTAACCTGTTGGTCAGAGTGTCTAGACAACCTCTTAATGGAAGAACAGCGAAAGTGTTTTACGCGCGCGTTGACGAGTTTCAGCGGAAGGAAGAGAAGTATGCTTATCTTGAAGAGACTGGACATAGCGGTAACGTTCAATGGCTCCAATTGAAACCCGACGCAAGGCTAAACTGGGTGACTGACAGCGAACAAAAAGGATTTGACAGCGCTATCCCGATTGGTAATAGAGAGAGCAAGCGGGCGACGAATTCTCAAGCCATCTTTTCTAACTACAGCATGGGAGTTTCAACGAATCGCGATGTTTGGGTCTATAACTTCAGCAAGGAAGAGCTGACGAAGAACGTTCAAGTATTAATTGCAACATATGTACAGGAACTGCGTAGATGGCAAGCTGAACGAAAGAGCGGAGACACGATAGACTCATTTGTCTTGTATGATGACCGAAAGATCAAATGGAGCAGCCGCTTGAAAGAATGTCTGGCTGCGAACAAAACAGCCCCATTCAGGTCAGAGAATATTCGGAATTCGCTTTACCGCCCGTTCACATACCAGTATCAATACTTTGATTCAGTGTTTACTCATCGGCGGGGACAGTTCCCTTCGATCCTCCCTACCGCTTCGTCTGAGGTCGAAAACAAGATTATTGGATTAACGGATGTTGCATCGGAAAAACCTTTCATGACTTTGATGGGGAACGCAATTCTAGACCTGCATCTCAGCAGTCCGGGATGTGGCACGCAGTGCTTCCCGTTCTACACCTACAACGAAGACGGCACGAACCGTCGCGAGAACATCACTGACTGGGCGCTGAAACAGTTCCGTTCGGATTACAAGGACAAGTCGATCACGAAGTGGGACGTTTTTCATTACGTCTATGCCATGCTGCATCATCCGCTCTATCGCGAGCGCTACGCGGCGAACCTGAAACGCGAACTGCCGCGCATTCCTTTCGCTCCTGACTTCCGCGCGTTTGCCGACATCGGCAAGCAGCTTGCCGAAATCCACGTCAACTACGAACAGCAAACGGAATACCCGCTGGAAAGAATTGAGAAGCCGGGCGCGCAGCTTGATTGGCGCGTTGAAAGAATGAAGCTGAGTAAAGACAAGCGCTCGCTCATCTACAACGACTTTCTAACTCTGAGTGGAATTCCGCCCGAAGTGTTTGAGTATCGGCTGGGCAATCGTTCCGCGCTCGACTGGATCATCGATCAATATCAAGTCAGCACCGACAAACGCAGCGGCATCACCAACGACCCAAACCGCGCCGACGATCCGCAGTACATCGTCCGCCTAATCGGCCAAGTCACTACGGTTAGTCTTGAAACGACGAGGCTTTTACGGTCGCTAGCGAACAAATCTCTGCTCGCTGACTAGTCTTGAGCCTTACGTCGCGCAAAAGCGTTGCTTGTTTCTAACCCCGATCGTATTTGCAATAGGGAATCTTTTCGATAGACTCTTCGATTAGGTCCTGCGCTTCAACTTTTGTGCGGAGACTTGTGCTTTCACAGATTACTTCGCCCTCCAAATTGGTTACCTGAATCCAGTACGTGCCGTGCACTCTTTGTGGTTTGTCGCCATAGTTTCCCCTCTCCTTCATCCGCTCTCGCAGCTTGCCAACCGCCTCGTCACACTTAGCGCGGCTAAGGTAGCTGGTCTCAGTCTTATAGACCTCAACATTCTTGTTGAAGATTGAGAACCTAAACGATGCCGACCCGGTGCTGTAGGCTCTGATTTCAAATTGGTTGTCAAAGATTGAGTTAACTCGTCTATTGAGGATAGGAAAGAACCAGAGATAATCGTTAAGGCCGCCTGATCGCTTTACATGAGCAACTATGAGCACTAAACAAATCTTGAACAAAAAGGCTGCGATCAGTGCTGAAGTTTCGATAGCTCGGAGGAAGTTACTTCGTTGATGAAATGCCACGAATAGTGGTTGCAATGCGGCATAGCCATAAAGTACCGATACCAGTGACGATCGCAGGCCAATTATCCGGCTATCCAATCTTGCTATCAGCAACGCGAACGCTACGGCATTTAGTGTTCCTCCCACGGTGGCAAATATGGTTGGAATCTTGAGAACTTCCGCCTCCGTAAAGCCGTTGCTCTTAATGACTATTACCAGCAATGGAGGGAGTACCGTAAGAAGTACAGTTATCAGCACAGAATAGTTAAACAGCAGGTGATGTTTTTCCCTGAAATTTCCATCATCGCCGGGCACATATAGAATCCTAAAGCACCAGAATACAAACAACACCGTTAGGTTATTCAAGACAAGAAAAAGAAGTGGAGACTTCACTCTCATTAACATCCCAAGAGTGGACACAGTTGGCTTACCTGCTAGTTGCTCCGACTGCTGACCGGGTTTTTCATTGGGTGTCGTCGCGCTTCCGTGACCCGAGTGCGGCAGAGCCGAGTCCTGACTCTTTCGAGAGGAGTCTACATCCGCGTCGACTGCGCTCCCGCTGGGCCTTGCGGTAATTGCAAATTCCACTGTGAGAGTTAACGAAGGTGGTGAGGCATTCGCGGTTGGCGGGGGTTGGCTTTGCGGCCACTCAGAAAATTGAGGAACGCCACCCTTTGGTTCACGATATGCCGCGACTGAAAAGGCAACGTAAAGCAACAGCAGCGAGACCCAGAGTAGCAGAAAATGCTTCGTGAAAGCTTTGAATTGACTTTCAGTTAGGGCCGAAAGCTCCCTAAATCCCGGCTCTGAAACCTCCTTGAATCCCGGTTCTGAAAGCTTCTTGAATCTCAGTTCAGAAAGCTCTCTAAATCTCGATGGATCACTTGGCGGAAACTCTTTTCTAGTTCCCTTGTGCCAAGCCCGGAAAACCGCGACGCTCACTATCAATAGCAACGGCAGGTGCAGGTAAATTACAAGGTGTGTCAGGCGAGGTGAGGCGACGAACACGTTCTTGTTTCCGAAGCGCGCCGCATAATAGAGCAGCGACCCTGCAAAATAGACAATCGCGAACGCACCTAGTCCTTTACTCCAGAGCACCCAACGATCCTCAGCCGGCTTGCGGACCTGATTCTGTTCAGTCCGCGGCGAAGCTTGATCGCCGGAGAGCATATCAGTGGGGTGTTCGGGCGGGTTACCATCAGCCACCACTAGTCCAGGTTCCAGTTCGGAAGTGGTTTGGCTCCGCTGAGCCTTTATCGTTCTAACGTGGTCGTTGAGTATCCGCGAGCAAAAGAAATAGTTGAACATTCTCCCTGTTTGTAAGCTGTAAATGATTATCAGGAAGAAATAGATCTTGAATATGAATACGACAATAAAGACAGCGGTCTTAATACCCGCATACAGATTGGGGTCCAGGCTAAACACCACAAACAGCGGTTGCACGCCGGCATAGGAATACAATATGCAAATAAGCCATGATGGTAAGGCAATTAATTTGCTGTCTAACCTGGCAATCAGAAGTGCAAGCACGACGGCATTCACGGTTCCGCTCAAGGCGTCAAATACAGCCGGGTATTCTCTCCAGTTGGTTGTGTCAATTACTCCGATCTTGGTAAGCATGATCAGTGGAAACGCGAGTGTCAGTGCCGCAACCAGAAAAGCGAAACCTACAACCAGCGTTCGCTGACGAAGCTCCAGCTCTTCGAGATGTCGGCGGCTGAACTTTTGGACTATACCGTCTATGAGTTCCAGGAAATGGCGGGATTTCTTTTTGCCAGGGGGCGTAGCGTCAGCGGGCGTTTCGTCTGAAAGTGCGGAGTCATGAGGGGTGAGTTCTGTGGGTAAATACAAAACAACAAAACAGGAAAAGATGAATAGGAGGCTCACATTATTCAAGGCAAATTCGAGAAGCGGGAAAAATAGCCTGCCAATCACCTCTGAGGGAGAGGGGAAAATCTGCTCAAAACCAAAGGCAAGGTATAAGAGCAACATCGCGCACCAGAAGCCGAGAAAGCGACGCTTGAATCTGCGCACTTGTAGTTCGCTGTATGTTTCTAAGGAGCTTAAGTCTTTATTCTTACCGTTGAGTTTTTCATACACGAGGCCTGCTCGATAACGACCCCGGGAGTTGTTATCCTGAACGTGAATAAGCGCCGCAATAAATACCACCAAAAACGGAAGGTGAGCATAAACCACGAAGCGGCTGATATCATCCAGAGTAAAGCCCCAAGTATTAATCCCTGCATTTCTCGAGTAGTAAATGAGGGCAGCAAGGAAGGAGACAGCACCTAGCAGACCAACTATCTGGCCGATGAACAGGGCGGTGTGCGTTCTCAGCCATGAGAAGAATGGTTGATTGGGCAACGACGGCTGGTGATGGCCAAGGGCAATTGCGGGGGTGTGAGTTGTCATATTGAATTCCTTTTTCTTAACTCCCAAAAATGAGGCGAGTGTCCCTTCCCCTTCTTGTCGATCCCTTGGAAGATGTCAACGCCCTGTCGAAGACCTAACCATTGGCGAATAGTGCCCCCAACCAGTGCACCGGCTGCGGCGTCCCGTCCGCTCCGCAGAAGAGCTCGGTTAATGGATATTGCAGTCCGCATCTTGGGCACGCCTTCATTTTCACTACCGGCAGATGGCTCGCACAGTTTCCGGCCAGGATTGCCCTGTATTCGGGGCAGCCAGCCCATTCATCCAAAGCTCTGGCGCGTTCGACGGGAAAGGGATGGCTGGTCCCCAAGGTGTGGTTTTCGCCTCAGCGAACGCCACTCCTATTCGATGGCCTAAGGTCGTAGCGCCCTGGACTGCACTCTGACTCGTAGTTGTTGATACTTGCCAGCGGCCACTGCTCTCAGGGTCTCGCCTTGGTTCCACACAATTGCCGCCCGTCCGATTGACTGTGTAGAGAACCAGTTAAAACCGAAACCCACAAAGGCGCCAATGAAGGGGATCGCCTCTCCGAAGAGTTTCGGCACTGCTCTCTTGAGAATCCATCCGGTTCCAGCCCCTCCTGCAACCAGTGCGATATAGCGCGCCTGGAGCAGGTCCGGATCAAGATCAGTATTCCCGTAAATAGCCGTGATGATTTGGACCATTTTCATTTGGCGTCGCGTGCAAACTGCCAGATCAAATGGCAATCCGATGATAAAGAACAGGAATCCTCCGATGCCCGTGATAAAACCTACGACCCCCACAAATATTGCAGTGCTCTTTATTACCACGCGAGCCAAGGCGTCTTCGTTCAGCTGAGAATGGGTGCGGGCCAATCGCTCAAGATCTCTGGCAATCTCGAGCGGATTGGGTACGAGGTATCTCGCAAATTGCCGTCGTATATAGAAGGCAGCAAGTGCCAACCCGGCGATCAGCATCAGCAAACCAATGATGATACATACCACCAGGATCACCAGAACAGTTGTCCAAAAATCATTCATCATGCCTCCTGTCGTGAACGTTAAAAGTCCTGTCTGCGATGGTGTGGTCTACTTACCAACGACACCTATGATAATCAGGTATAGAAATGTTCCGAAGAAAACGATGAAGCCGCCGACCGCAACACCCATTGCTCCTTTGAGCATCGTTCCCAGAAAGCCGATGAGCCCACGGCCCAGTGCGACGAAAGTAATGGCTGCTACCAAAATGAACGAGATGGGGGCAAAGATCTTTACGAAGAGTCCCAATAGTTCCAAAGAAAAGTGCCGACTGCTTTCCCAGTCATTGCCTGCCATCACGCGGTTGACTGTCCCTGCTACCGCAGAGTGACCATAGATCAGACAACCCATCCAAAGCACAGCGAGCAGAATGCAAAACGGGCCTCGTTTGGTTGCCGAGGTTCTTGAAGCTGTCGAGTTATCAAGATGCCTGGAGCTGCCTTCCCCACGTTTGATCCTTTCCGTCCACGTTCCGGTTCTATCTTCCCAAACAGTTCCTTCAAATGGTTTGTTTGACCAGACGGTACCGCGATGTGGATCTCGCGCCCAAGAGGTTCCTTCGAACGGATCCTTGTCTGAATCTGACATCTAGTGACGCCTCCTTAATTCGATACGATTGATTTTTTACTCAGCAGCTCTTTCCGGTTTCTCGCACGTCTTCCGGGCTTGAAAAGGGGGCGTCTAGACTTAAACCCGGCGCCGGTGCGGCAGCCGATAAGCAGGCGGCGGCCGCCACTGCGCTGACAGCCGCGAAGTGCACGCTCGGTATTGGACCTGATAGGCCCGTCGGGGTTAATGACGTTGAAATGCTAATCATCCTCTTTGCCTCCTCATTGGTAACTACGCCTCCTTCACGGTCGTGCTACTGCCCCGGTCGCATCACGGCGCAGAGGGCGACACAGATGAGCCGAAGTCCGGTGCTGCTGTTATGGATTTGAGTCCGGCAAGACATTGCCGGAGAGTTTCAAGAACTGACGACGTTCGTCGCGGACGGGCCATCCTGTCACCTCCTGGGTTGGGATGTTAACTAAGGACCAGAAGCTTGCGAGGCTAACGCGCGCAGTATATGCCGTTCTTGCAAGAAATCAAGCATTTTGTCGGTGCGTTGTCGGAAAAAAGCATTCCTCTGTGCAAACTCTGTGGTGCTCTCCGGTCTCTGTGGTGAAAAATGACCCGCGAAAACATTCACCACAGAGGCACAGAGGTCACACAGAGAACCACAGAGGACAGCCTCCTTCGCGGCCTGGTTGAGTCGTACTCAGAATTGTTGATTCGAAACTGACATTAAGGTTTACCTGCAATCAGCTTAAAAAACTCCACCAGACAGCTCTCAGCCCAGAAACGATCTTCGCCCGCGTGGACGGACACGAAAGCGACGTGGCCGCCGCGTTGCGTGCTCAGCAACAGCACATAAGGATTGGAAGCAATTGCAGCGTCGCGCAGCGGCAGAAACGGAATGAAGGGATCGTCCTCGGCGTGGATGATCAGGGTCGGAATGCGGATGCGGCTGATGAAGGGCAGGGAACTGGCCTTTGCGTAGTAGTCATTCGCGTCGGCGAAACCGAAGGCCGGCGCGACATAACTATTGTCGAACTGCTCGACACTGCGAATGCCTTTGAGGCCCCTTGAATCGTAAAGATCCGGAAACAACTTCTCCTTGACCTTAATGCGGTTTTTCAAACGCCGCAGAAAGTCCCGCTGGTAAATCCAGTTGCGGCGCCGGGCAATCAGGTTCGTGCTCGCGCGCAGATCGACTGAAGGCGAAACCGCACAGATGGCCCTCAGTTCCGGCGGCGGGCTTTCCCCATATTCGCCTGCCAGCTTCAGAACCATGTTGCCGCCTAATGAAAAGCCGGCGACGAAAAGCTCCGCCAGACGATCCTGCTCGATCAATTCAGCGATGACTATCCGGAGATCTTCGGTCAGTCCTCCGTGATAGAGCGTCGGCGACAGATGCTCAGTCCCGCCGCAGTTGCGAAAGTTGACCCGGACGACGTTAAAGCCTGCCCGAAATGCTTTGTCGGCCGTGGTCAGCATGTACGAAGAAGCTACCGAGCCTTCCATGCCATGCCACATGAGCAAGGTCGAATGCTCCCTGGGCTTGGCCTGCCAACGACACCTCGCCAGTACCTGGCTTTCGTCGTCGACCTGGAAAAGCCGCTCTTCATCCTGAGTGCGATCGCGCAAGCGGAAGCGTCGCGGCCAGAGATACGCCCCAATGGTTTGCAGATCGCGGTGTTTGAGAATTCGATGCGGGACGAAAGGCCTCGTTTTGAAAGCGCCGGCTATGCGCTCAAGAAGCTTGGAGATGGAGGTTTCATCGTGGGGCATAGGCTTGGGATTCGACGAGAGACTACCCGGTCGCTACCGCTCGCGGTTCTGACCTCTTCACTTGAAGCTAATAACGACATCGACGGTTTGGGTCTGCGCATTAGGCCTTGTTTCCACTTCCGACTTTACCCGCGTCCCGCTCGGGGATCGTTGGCTCAACTTGGCCATGAATTCGCGCAGGCCGGTTTGCCTGAAATCATCGACATACGACTCATCGAATACTGCGTTGGAACCGAGTGTCCACTTTGCCCTCAATTGCTCCGCGTCCGCAGCCGCGAGGCCGTCAATGATCAATTTGCCCATGAAGTACCGGGGCCCTTCAATTATGTTGAATCGATATTTTACCCTCGAAGCCCCGTCCTCGAACTCGATCGACTCTTTCACCACGGCGGACAGATAACCTCGATGACCGTACGCCTCCCGAACCTTCTTGAGGCCATTTTCAATCTTCATCGCGTCGGCGAGGTCACCGGGATTCATGCCCAGGGCGGTCGCCAACTCCGTAACCGTAAGCTTGTCGTTACCATCCCAAACAGAGCCGGCCCATTGATAGCGCGGGCCCTCTTGGACAGGAATCGTCACCTCGACGCCGCCGGCGCACTGCGGTGAATTGGTGGGCGTTACGGTCAGCGGCTCGAATTGTGCCCGCAGGTGACCGAGGTGGCGATATAAGGGAACCAGTGTACTCGCGATGAAGGCTTCGATATCTTTTTTCGAGTAATCGGTTTTTAGCACCGGCTGCGAAATCTTGATCAACTGGGTTTCGGGAATCGCCGAGGCTCCGGGAAAATGCAGCGCGCACACCGGAATCCTGGTTCCCTTTACACTGAAGACGAGCTCCTGACGATCTTTGGTGACGTTAGGGAGAGACTCGACCTGGCCGGGAATGTTCCTTCTGTTTAGTAGTTTTTGCAGGGCAGCGGCAATTTTGTCCGCCGTAGGACCTGCGGCCGGCGACGTTCCATCATAGTACGGAAGATCAGCCTTGATTGCCGCCAGAATTTCCTCCTCACTGAACCAGACAAAGTTCTCGAAAACCACCGGGAGTCCCTTGACTGACTCTTCGACTTGGAAAATCACGGTGGCTTCGTTACCGGTAGTGCGAACTCGATAGCTCAGCTTTCTGAACAAGCCCGATTGCATCAGTTTGTCGGCCGCGGCGTCGATTGCGTCGCGAGTCACGCGATCGCCAACCTTGAGGCCGCTGGCGTCAATGACCTGCTGCGGGGGCAGTCGCTTGAGACCGGAGAATTCGATCCGGCGCAGCGTTACTGGTTGCTGCGCCCGGCAGGGCGAGCCCGACACCAAAAGCAGAGCCAGGACCAGTAGCACAGATTTCAGTCTGTGTTTCTGTTTTGAATACCGAGGTCCTGGCAACGACCTGTGATGACAACTGCGTATTCCATGCGTGCTTTTTCTCATCGGGTTGACTCCGGGCCTGCGCCTAAAGCATCTTCCCAGCGGTATCCGATTCTAGCTTGTATGGTTTGAGCATGGAAGGCAGGCCCACCAAAACGCGGCGGCGAAATCCCCAAGCCCGCACAAAGCGCGAGTTAATAGTCGAAATGTGGAACAGTTTGGGACGAAGCGCGGTTGGTGAAGTCGAACTAAGCAAGATTCAACAATCGATTCGCGGGCAATTCGGCTCGGGCGCCGGCGAGAGCCCGGCCGCCATCGCTCGGGTGCTGGCCGACGAAGGCGCAGAGTTGCGTCATCCGGAAGTGATCGAGTTCGACGCCCGCTGGCGTGAAGCGAAGATCGAAAGGGAAGCAGGGAAGTTCAATGACCTCGAGGACTTACTGGCAGGAAGACCACTGCGACTTGAGAAAGCCGAAAGCTTAATCAAGAGGCTGGAGACTCTACGAAAGACTTCCGAAACATCCGAAACATCGCGCGACCAGATAGCCCTGAAGCAGGCGCGAAACCTGGTCATCAATGCGAGACAGGTTGCGGAGTCACTCGCAAAAGATCGAATGCTGGACACGAAGGAACGCGCCGAGCAGGCTGAGCTCGCGGAATGGCTCAAGGTGTGGATTCAAACACCGAAGCTATTTGCAGATTGGCTTGAGCTTCGTCGTCGCGCACCGGATTTCCGTAAGAAGTTCTCGGAATAGGAGAAGGTAGCCACAGAGACACAGAGGCACGGAGAAAGAAAAGAGACAAGGCTAAGGCGTCCGTCATTTGAATTTCTCTGTGTCTCGGTGTCTCTGTGGCTGTTGTTTAGTTACGCGTGAACTTTCGGCCGGGCATTCAGCGGATGCGCTTTCTGATACGCGTGCGCAAGGTGAAGCAATCTTGCTTCGCTCCAGTAAGGGCCGAGCAGTTGCAAACCGATTGGCAGTCCGTCCGCAGACATTCCGCACGGTACGCTGATGCCGGGCACTCCCGCCAGATTCGCGGTCACGGTATAAACGTCGTTAAGGTACATCTCCAGTGGATCGTCGATCTTTTCACCGAAAAGAAACGCAGGCGTAGGCGTAGTCGGCGTCAGCACTGCGTCGCAAGCGGCAAAGGCCGTGGCGAAGTCCTGTCGCAGTAAGGTGCGCACCTTTTGGGCCTTCAAATAATAGGCATCATAATAACCGGCCGACAGTACATACGTGCCGAGCATGATGCGCCGCTTCACTTCCGCACCGAAACCTTCGTCGCGCGTCCGGCGATACATGTTGCGCAGCGCCGGGGCGTCCTCGGCGCGAAAGCCGTAGCGGACGCCGTCATACCGCGCCAGATTCGAAGAGGCCTCGGCCGTGGCGATGATGTAGTAAACGGCGATGGCGTATTTCGCATGAGGCAAATCAACGTCGACAATCTCCGCGCCAAGATCGCGATAGACTTCGATTGATTTCTCGATGGCCGCGAGCACTTCCGCGTTCAGTCCCTCGCCCAGCAGCACCCGGGAAACCCCAATTCTCAGACCCTTTGCGTCTTTGCTAAGTTCGGCTGAGTAGTCAGGAACGGGCACGTCAGCCGTAGTGGAATCATGCGCGTCGCGACCCGCAATGACTTGCAGCACGGCCGCCGCGTCGCTCGCTTCGCTGGCCAACACTCCGATTTGATCGAGTGACGAGCCGAAGGCAACCAAACCGTAACGCGAAACGCGGCCGTACGTCGGTTTCAATCCGATCACGCCACAAAATGCCGCCGGTTGGCGAACTGAACCACCGGTGTCAGAGCCCAGGGCCACCGGGACAATTCCGGCCGCGACTGCAGCGGCCGAGCCGCCGGATGAACCGCCGGGGACTCGAGAGGTGTCCCAGGGATTCTTCACTGGCCCAAACGCGGAGTTTTCGTTCGAAGAGCCCATGGCGAATTCATCGCAGTTTGTTTTGCCAATAATCACGGAACCCGCAGCAATCAATCGTTCGATCGCAGTGGCGTTATATGGTGGCTGGTAAGGTCCCAGGATGCGCGAGCCGCAAGAGGCCTGCATGCCCCGGACACAGATGTTGTCTTTGACCGCGAGCGGAACGCCGGCCAGCGCTGGGAGCGCTGAGGTCTCGTCCGCAATCTCTGTTTGGGATCTTATTCTCCTGTCAATTGCATCGGCGCGATTCAACGCGCCTTCGCGATCGATCTCGAGAAATGCGTTGAGCGATTCGTTCAGCTTCTCAGCAGAGTTGAGCGCAGACTCAGCCGCCGCGCGGGCAGTGGTGTCACCGCGGACGATGCTATCCCGGAGGGTTGCGATGCTGTCAGACATCAATTAACCCAAAACCTTCGGCACGCGGAAATGACCAGACGCCGCGTCGGGCGCCTGATCCAGGGCCAGCTCTTGTCCCAATGACGACTGTGCCTCGTCTCTGCGCGAGGACACTGTCTGCTCGCCCTCCGGAGTAAGACCGCCCAGCGCCGGCTCGACCGCGCTGGTGTCAATCGCGCTAAGTTGTTCGACGTAGGTGACGATCTCGGAAATCTGGGGCGCGAAGAGCCGGCGCTCATCGTCTGTGATCTCCAGATGAGCAAGTTGCGCAATCTTTTCAATGTCAGCTTCGGTAATGGGCATAATCGATGTTTGGCTAACTACGAATCTGCGACTCGCGTCGCGCGATGCAATTCCCGGCGGCGCGAACAAAGCGTTCTCTTAATTCCTCATCCGCAATCTCGGCGGCTGCTGAGATCAACTCCTCGGGGAGTGGCTGCGAGTCTTCCTTTTGCGCGCTCTTTTGCGGCTGAAAATCGGCGCGTACCTGCTCCACCGCGGCCGGATCGATCCGGAATTCGATTGTGTAGACCACTTCCCGGCCGAGAAGTCTATTGATCCGCGAGATAAGTTCCGCGCTCATCGAGTTCAGTTGTCTTTGCCAGATAACGTCGGCAACTGAAACTACCAGGGTCTTCCGGAAAAGCCGGAACGGAATTGCATGCCGGCGCAACCCGTCGCCAGCCGCGCGCGACCAGGCCAGCTTCGCGGCGATCTCAGCCATCTCCGGATTCGCGCCGGTGGCGTTAAGAAGTTTCGGCAGCAATCGGGCCAGGTCCATCATGTCTTTCGAGCTTCTCGCTTATACTTGATTTGAACTTGCGATGGAAACCTTTCAAAATGTCGCAGTTCGGAATTGATGGTGAGTTTAATGGAAGATAAGCGAAACAACCAAACCAGTGGTGCTGAGGGCAGTGTCTTAGGTTGAAAACAGGCGTTTAGAGTACCGACTTCAGTCGGGCTTTTATGAGTGAAAGAGCCCAACTAAAGTTGGTACTCTAAACACCGCTAGCAAATGATCGAACTTCCCAAACTTATCCTGGCTTCGGCCAGTCCGCGCCGCGCGGAAATCCTGCGCACGGTGGGCTGGCCCTTTGAGGCCTGCCCAGTGGATATCGACGAAGCGCGTCACCCGGACGAGAGTGCCACGATCTACGTTGAGAGGCTTGCGCAGGAGAAGGCCCAAGCTTCCGTGGTGCGTCGTCCCGGCGTTGTGACCGTTGGCGCCGACACCATAGTGGTGGTTGATGACGAGATTTTGGGGAAGCCACGTGATGAAGATGACGCTCGCCGAATGCTGCGACGGTTAGGTGGTCGATGGCATCAGGTGTTGACCGGGCTCGCACTCATAGCCGGAGCATCCTCGGAATGTAGAGTTGCTCACGAAACGACCGACGTGAAATTCGCGGCGATGCGCGAGGATGAAATTGACTGGTACATTTCGAGCGGCGAACCGCTGGACAAGGCCGGCGCTTATGCGATTCAGGGCCTGGGGTCACGCTTCATCGAAGAAATCAGAGGTGACTATCTCAATGTTGTGGGTTTGCCGGTGCGTCTGCTTTATGAGTTGGTGACTGAGTCGGGGCAGTAGCCCGACTCCGGGGTCCCCGGCCGGGCAGCCCGGCTGCGGGGGCGGTCAGGGCTCAGTCAGTTGCAAATCCACGATCTTAGAATTTGAAATTTGAGATTTGATGTTTACAGCAGCCTGTTCAGCCGTTCCGACAATTGCTTCGCCAGATCAGCATTCGGATCCATACCGCCAATTCTGTCGGCAACATTTCCCTGCTTGCCGATGATCACAACCGAAGGCAGTTGATCCACGCCCAGCTTCTTTGATACCGCGCCGTCCGGATCGCGCAGCGCCGTGGCTTTGTACTTTTGAGCCAGCGCTCGCAGTTGTTCGTCCGAAGCGTAGTTCTTTGATTTGGGAGACTCCGATTCGGTGCTGACCCAGTAAACCGCAACCCCGCGGCCCGCGTACTGGTCGGCAAGTTTCTTAACGGCTTCCATCTGGTTTCGAGTCAGCGGCAGCCACGAGGCGCCAAAAGCCAGCACCACAACTTCACCACGCAAGCTGGCTGACGTCACTGTCTCGCCGTCTATGGCGCGCAGAGAAAACTCCGGCGCCGGGTCCTGTGCGAAGCTTGGCATCGAAGCAGTCATCGCAATAGCGAAGACACAGGCAACGATGGTGGCCCTTCGAATTCTGGTAAACATCCGAGACTCTCTTTTCCTGGCCGTCTCTCTAGTCCATTAGGACGGACGACCAATTAACCAGGGCTTAGATGATGCCGGAGGGTGTCCCGTTGGAATATTTTCAAATGTCTGAAAACGCGTCCAAAATAGGCTCAAACCCCTTGCGGCAAAGTGCCGAACACGTCTTCGTGGAGCCGCCGGTAATCTTCCCACGTGTCCATGTCACGCGCAACATATGGGGATTCGACCCGAACTCGCCGCACCTCTGCGCGATGGGCTGCGAAGAGCGCGCGCAAGCCTCGTTCCGGGTCGAGGCTTAATAATTCGTCCCGAAAACGCAGGTCGATTAGAACCGGATGACCTCCCCGTCCGTCGTGTTCCGGCTGTATCAGCTTGCTGCCTTGCCTCCACTCATCGATGAGAAGTCTTATGACATCGGGTGGCACGGCCGGATGATCCACGAGCGCGACCAGCACTGCCCTGGCTTCGCCGGAAACCTTTTTGACCCCATGAGCGATCGAGACGCTCATTGCGCCGTCCGGCTCAGGATTAACGACGATGCTAACGTCAAGACCTTTTAGTTTTTCTCGAATATCGTCAGCGCGGTGGCCGGCGACCACGATGATGTCTTTGATATCAGCGTCGCGCAGATTATTGATGCAACACTCGATTACAGTCTGATCCCCGAACGGTAGCAACGGCTTGAAGGCGCCCATGCGGCGCGAGCGCCCGGCGGCGAGGAGAATTGCGGCAACGTCATTCACGCAAAGAAGATAACCACAAAGACACGAAGACACAAAGAATCCAAACTCGAAAGGGTGAAGACCTTCCTTGTGACTTGGTGTCTTTGTGGTTAGTAGGAAAGTGGCACGGGCGTCCCGCCCGTGAACCACGCGCAAGATGCGCTCGCCACGGTTCTGAATTACTGTGCGGGCGAGGGCGGTTCCCACAACTCGACGCGATTGCCTTCAGGATCCATGATCCAACCAAACTTGCCGAATTCAGATTCCTCCATCCGGGGATCTACATCGACACCTTCGGCCCGGAGTTGGGTCAATAACCAGTCGAGGTCTTCGACGCGATAGTTAATCATGAATGGTGCGTGACTTGGTTCGAAGTATTTCGTGTCATGCGCGAAGGGCGACCAGGCAGTGTAGGCGGCAGAGTGTCGCGGATCATCCCGCCAGTACAAACTGGCGCCCCAACTCTCGGATTCGATCCCGAGATGCTTTCGGTACCAATCCCTGAGCTGTTCGGGGCTTTTGGACTTGAAAAAAATCCCACCAATGCCGGTAACTCGTTTCATCGCTTCTCCTTTGCTGCTATCTCTTCCAGAGCGCGCAAGGTGTATTGCCGCGCCATCTGCTTGCGCCAATTCATTACAAAGTCGGTGTTGTCCAGCGGACGGGCTTTGACGTAGCAGGCTTCGGCGGCGGCGTGAATGTGTTCTGCGTCAAAAGGATGGCCGATCAATGCTTCTGCGGCTTCTTCTACCTGGATCGGTGAAGGGGCGACTGCACCGAGGACCAGCCGCGCGTCGCGAACTGTTTCCGCGTTATCCAAACTGATCCAGGCAGCTACGCCGAGCACGGGGAAATCGAAAGCGCCGCGGCGGCGAAGTTTCTGATACGACGCGCGCCAGCCATTTGTAGGCGGCAGATGAATATCAACCAGCAGTTCGTCCGGCCGCTTCTTCAAATAATCAATGCCGTCGTCGTTATAGAATCCGGAGGCGTCAATCATCCGCTCGCCCAGGGTGGACACGAGACGAAACTTGGCGCCGATGGCCACCATTACCGGCACGAGATCGGACGACTGCACGGCCCAGCACTTCGAGCTTCCCGGCGCTACCCAACAAACATCGCCGTCTTTCTTCAGACAAAAGTTAATCGCCTTACGCCATTCGTAGTTCTGATCGTAATAGTTACAACGTGTGTCGAGCAGGAGATTTCCACCAATCGTTCCCATGTTGCGCAGGAGCGGAGTCGAGATCGTGCGCGCGGCGCTGGCGATTACGGGGTAGTCGCGTTTGATGATCTCGTGCTCGCAGATGTCCGTGAGCAAAACCGACGCTCCAATTACCAGCCCCTGACCCCCGTCACCCGTCACCTGATTCAGTTCCGGCAAGCGCATCACTGAAATAACCGTAGCTGGCGTCTGCTGCCGCCGCTTCATGTTCGGATAGAGATCGGTCCCGCCGGCAACGAACTGAGCTTCGGGGCCAACGTCGCCGATGATCTTCACCGCCTCCGCGATGGTGCGCGGCACGCGGTAGTCGAATTTGGGAAGACGCATCATGGGGTTTGGGAAGTTAATCTAGCAATAGCTTCGTTCGTCAAGCTCGCTTCCTTTCCTTGAGCTTCAACTCTGGATGTCGCGCGAGGAAGCCACGACGCTTCATCTTGTAGCGGCCGGGTTTCATCGTGTCCTCTTCGTCGATCCCGGCTGCCAGATCGGCTTGGTAGTCTTCTTCCGAGACTTCGATGGTTACGTTTTCGCCGTCGTCTTCAACTACAGTGAAAACGAAAGGTCTATAGATTGATGGTTCTTGTTGGCTCATGCAGCTCGGGCTTTGCCGGATCGGGCTTGTGATGGCTGACGCCGAACCTTCGTTGGGCTCTTTCGATTTGGTGTGACTCGTCGTTTTGCCGCCTTCGCGATCACTCGCAAGGCCTCGTTTACCGACTCATCATCCGGAAATGCCTCCCTCACATCGCGATCCAGTAGCGCGATGTTGGTGCCGGCGCGAAATCGTTCGGCGTAGATTCCCCGACCGACAAACTTGAGTTTCCTGAGGTCATACTCCGGTCTCATCTCATCCGAATCCCTATCTGTCTTCTTTTTCATAGAGGTCTCTTTCCGTCTTGGTCACCTTTCGCGCGTTGATTATTCTAATTCGTTCCCCTCGATCTGCGTAGGCGATGTGCAGCAGTCGTCCCCGATTTGATGTGCCGATCGTCAGATATCGCTGTTCGCGCACTGAATGGTCTGGATCCTCATAGACAGCCGCAAGCAGATCATTGAATACCGACGCCGCTTCTTCAAATGACACGCCATGCTTGCGGAGGTTACTAGCATCCTTTCTTGAATCCCATTCAAATTCGAGTGAGTGCGTCGGCATCCGATTCAGTCTACTTCCTTACACACTATCTCGCCACAATCTTTGGATTTGAACTCCAAACCAAAGCGCCGACAAGTCGGCGCACTCCAAATTATCTCGCTACGTCCTTCCTCACATACAGCAACAGATCGACTCCCGGACGTAGCGGGTACGCTCCTTCTTCCGCGGTCGAGGGGACCAGCACATAACGATCGCCGTAGGTTGTCTTGAGTTGTTCTTCCTGCGCGATCGAGCCGATGATCAGCGGTTCGTTCGTGGGCACAATCTGCTGGTAGTAACCGACCTTCTTGTAATCGCGCAGATACCATGGCAGCGGCCAGTAGTCCGGCGAAACCAGCGCGATGCCCGTATCCGTCCCGGTACCCAGGCGCTTCGCGATGCTATCAACCTGATCGACCATCGTGAGCATCTCGCGCTTTGTGTGCGCATAGACGTAAGGATACTGATCGTCGTCATAGTGAACAAAGTTGACTTGGTACATTTGATAGCCAAGCACACTCAGTGCAACCGCAGCCGCAAGATAGAAATTTAGCGGGTGCTTTTGGCGCTCGGTCCTCGAATAGAGAACATATCCCGCGTATGCCGACAGCAGGAGAATGGTAATCATGACCGGCCATTGCGTATGCAGATCGAAATCCCAGGCTAAGCCCGAAACCACGCCCACGTTACGGTCCTTGAGTTTCACCAGCCGCCCAAGAGCCAGGAGCGCAATCGCACCCACGATCATTGCCAGCGGGACCCACGGTTCTCCAAACCTCTTGTAAAGCTGGTCGACAGCATAGCCACCCACGATCGCCAGCGGCACAATGAAGTTCAAAGCTATCCAAGGGGTTTTGTATTCCACCAGCGAATATGCGACCAGCAGTCCGAACCCCCATTGGGCGGCGAACAAGGCAAAGCGGTTATTTCCGCGCCAGACAGCAATGGCTGATCCCACCGCTCCCAGCAACAAAAGCGGCGATTCGATTTGTCTGAGCCATTCAAAGTATTGCAGGAAAGGGTGTGCATGTTCATGCGTGCGTTTTCGCCAAAGGGCAAGGGCCTGCAGCGCGTCGCGAACACCTTTTGGATAGTTGGTGAAGAACGATGAATAGAACAGCACGATGACGATGATGAATGCCGTTAAGGCTACCAGCGCGACCGTCGCCAACGGCACCGGGCCCCCAAGGCGATCGACAGTCTGCCTAAGTTTTTCGCCTAAAGACCAATCCTCCTGCTTTCCGGCAATTCGATTGCGGAGCCGGCAATACACGCTCGTCGTAATGAGTGCGATCAGAAGCACCGGCCCATTCATGACCCAGGTTTCCTTGGTCGCAACCATCAACGCCGCGGAGATCGAGGCCAGAATTAGATAAGTCGCTCGCCCTGTGTCGTAGTACTTCAAAGCGGCGACGACAATTCCCAACGTGAAGAAGACGAACAGCGATTCGTGGATGAAGTAGCGAGAAAGATAGATCGCGCCCGGCGAGATGGCGATTAGCCCTGCCGCCGCAAGCGCGCCGATCGTTCCGATTCGTTTGCGGAGCAGAAAAGCCAGCCAGATTGTCCCAATGCCGAACGCGGCCGTAATCAAACGAATATTGAAGGTCGTCAGGCCATAATTGTCTCCGAAAGCTTTTCCACCAAAGAACCGGGCGATCCAGGGAATGACTGCCGAGAAAAAATAAAGCGTCGGGCCATGATAGTTTTCGGGGTTGTAGATGTATTCACCCTGGCGAACCAGGCTGACGAGAAAGTTTCCATTGACGCCTTCGTCGTGGTGCAGGGGGACCAAGGACAGATTAAAGATTCGCAGGAACGCGCCAATGATCAGAATGCCAAACGACGCCAAGCGCCAGGTGCGCTCAGAAATCTGCGCACTGTCGGCGGGCGCGCTCGCGGCACCGGTCTCCTTCGCCGGGATGTCTTTCGGGCGAGCCGACTGCTTACGGCGCGATTTTGTAGAGGTGGTACTCACCGATGTTCGCAACTTCCGGGTAACGACTGAAGAACGCTGTGTTCACAGGCATGGCCGAATGTTCCTGTGGATCGATTACAACATAATCGACTCCGTATTTGCTCAGCAAGTTCGCGGCGTCTGGCGAGCCCGAATAGATCTTCCTGATGTCTGCTTCGCGCTGGCCAAAGTCGATTCCGTGCGTCCAGATGTGTCCGGGATAACCCATCAGCGATCGGCGGCCAGTCAGGAACACGGGCGTGTTATGAATTGGGGCGTGCAGAATCATTGCGCGCGGCGGAGTCTGCTGCTTTATCATCTCGGCAAAGGTTACGCCGTCGCGATCAAACTCCTGATACTCGCCCTGCCGCGTCACCAAAGCGAAAACATCAAGACCACCGGCGAGAGTCAGCAGAATAAACAGGCTTGCCGCGAGCCCGCGATTCCAGGCGTTTCCTTCCCACAGATGCGCCAGCAACAACGCGACCAGCGGGGCCGACACAATCCACCAGTAGAAGAGCACCTTCACGTTGTCCCAAATCCACGGTGCTAACTTGACCATGTTCGGAACAATGAAGCAGAGCGTGAATGGCAGAAAGAAAAACAGGAGCTTGCGCGAGACCAGATAGTCTTCACGCTTCCACAACAGCGCGGCGATCAGCAACGGAATGAAGAACCCGGTGTTCTTGAACCAGAACCAGAAGAAGTTCTCGTGTGCATTGTCCCAGCCGAACTCCCAGCCAATAAAAGCGCGCGTGCTGACGGCACTGCCGTGGATAGACCAGAGCAACTGCGGGCCGGCGATTATCGAAGCCACCACAAAGAATGTGAGCCACTCGCGCCACCGGGACCAGTTGATCAAAGCCAGGCAGGCGCCCACGCCCATGACCACCAGGAAGCTGTGCGCATGGACCAGCGGCAGCAGACCGGCGACCACGCCGGCGGCGAGCATCCGCCGAGGGGAAGGAAGAAGGAAAAAGGAAAAAGGAAAAAGGGAAGAGAGTCCTTCGCTTAAGCCGGGTTTATTCCGATCAACCTTGCTCGTAGCCTTCAGTTTCTTCTCCTGACGCTCTTCCTTTTTGCCTTTTACCTTTTTACTTTTTCCTTGTTCTATTCCTTCCGCGTCGTCGCGCATCGCGATCCACCATTGCGTAAACACAATCACTGCCAGCGGAATGCCCAACAGAAAGCCACGCTGCGGCACAAGTAAACTGGTAACGGCGTTGCCCCAGCGCCAGCCCTCGGCGACTTCGGGAAGAATCGTGTACGAATGAGGAATGTTCCTGAGGACGTGGAACACACCGCCATCGGTCTTGTTCACGTCGCGGAACAACATTGCCCAGCCCAGCCCCCCGTTTAGAATCACGAGGAATGGAGTCAAAATCGCCGCCGTGCGATTGCGCAGGAGCTTTTGACCAAAGCGATGCAGGACACCCACCAGCGCTAATCCGACGATGTAGTTTTCGATCAACAGGGAATCGCGCAAACTTGCGCCGGCCCGCACGAACATCGCTGAGGCGAAGTCGGTAATGAAAGGATACGTAAACCGGGCCCCGGCAAATGTCGGATCTTCGGGCGGGAAATTCTGCCCAAAGGCAAAACGCGTGATCACGCTGAGGTGAAAAGGCAGGTCGCCGGAGTTGTTCAGGACCCCGGTATAAATGCCTTCCGGCTTTTCAAACATCGCGCGAGAAAAGACCAGCCACATGACAATGGCGACGGCGGCATAAAAGAAGAAATAGATGAATGACCAGCGGTCCGGGCGCGTTGTCGCGCGGCTTACGCTTCGGATTGCGCGGTTGATATCGGTATTGATTTCAGCTCGACGCGGTGAATTTCTTAGCAGCAGTACGGGCGTAGCCATCAGAAGCGCTGTCGCGACTAAGGTCGCGGCGGTCAAGCCGATCATTAGTGAGAGGGCCAGGCCGGACAGCCCCAGCAGGGCAAAGCCGATACAGGCGCCCGAGCATAGACGCGAAGCGAGCGGCTCATCTTCATCCCAGGTATAAGTCAGAAGTGCGCCGCTCGCGATGGCCAACAAAGATAGGGCGAGAGAAATGATCATCGAGAGGTTTGCAAGTGCTTGATTCCCTCTCCCTCTGGGAGACGGTTAGGGAGAGGGCCTTAAGAGAGAAAAATAAAACCTACTTACTCTCTCGTCCTTAGCTCCGCCCCTCACCCCAACCCTCTCCCAAAAGGAGAGGGAGTCAACAAACTGAAGTTTGCCGGACATTTTCAGACGCTCATGATTTCATGTTCTTTGGACTTTGAAAGTTCGTCTATCCTTGAGATGTAGGTATCGGTCAGTTTTTGAACTTCATCCAGCCCGTCGTGCTCGGCATCTTCCGAAATGGCCTTGTCCTTCAGCATCTTTTTCAGCTTGTCGTTTTCATCACGACGAATGTTACGTATGGCGGTGCGATGCTCTTCGGCGATTTCGTGGACCTGCCTGGCGAGTTGCTTGCGACGTTCTTCAGTCAGCGGTGGAATGGGAATGCGTACCAGTTTGCCGTCGTTCGAAGGATTCAGTCCGAGATCGGCGGCCCGAATCGCTTTCTCAACGTTGCCAAGTTGAGTTGGATCCCATGGCTGCACCGTGAGCATCTGCGGCTCGGGCGCATGCACCGAAGCCATCTGGGTTAGCGGCGTCGGAGTGCCATAGTAATCGACGACAATGCTATCGAGCAGGCTCACCGCGGCGCGACCGGTGCGTACGGTCGCGAGCTTGCGGCGCACATCGTCGATCGCGCTTTCCATGCGCGGCCTGGTTTCTTTGATGACGTCCTTTTCAGTCATGACAACCTCCGAAAACAGTGAACCCTAAACCGTGAATAGACAAAACTGCGGACTTAGTCAAGCTCGAATGCTGGTTGTTCGTGTCTTAATTTGCGGGCGCACCATGACGGAGTCAGTACCGGGAGCGGTAGCGACCGGTCTCAACTTTCACGCGAATGGTCGAGTTGACCTGGCCAAATACCCGGTCGCTACCGCTCTCCGTACTGACCTCATCGCTCAACTCAACGGCTTTCTCAGGCAGACACGAGTGCCGATTCCGGCGTCGCTCTGGACCACGCGGGCGATGTTGCCGGGTTTGCGCATGTTGAAGACCACGATTGGCAGATCGTTGTCCATGCACAGAGAGATCGCCGATGCGTCCATGACCTTCAACTGCCTCTCTAATACTTCCTGATAGGTAATGCTGTCGAATCGCGTCGCCGTGGCATCCTTCATGGGATCCGCGGAGTACACGCCGTCCACCTTGGTGGCTTTCAGAATCACCTCGGCCTTAATTTCGAGCGCGCGCAGCGCGGCGGCTGAATCGGTTGAGAAGAAAGGGTTGCCGGTGCCGGCGGCGAAGATCACGATGCGCTTCTTTTCCAAATGACGGATGGCGCGACGGCGAATGAATGGTTCAGCGAGTTGAGGAATGTCGATCGCCGAGAGCACGCGCGTCTCAATGCCGGTAGTCTCTAAAGCATCCTGGAGCACGACGGCATTCATTACCGTTGCCAGCATACCGATGTAGTCGGCCGAAGATCGGTCCATGTTGCCGGCGCTTTTCGAGAGCCCGCGAAAAATGTTACCGCCGCCGACAACCACCGCGACCTGAACTCCCAGATCGTGCACCTGCTTGATTTCTTCAGCCACGGCTCGAGCCACGTTTACATCGATGCCGAAGGTCTGCTCGCCCATCAGCGCCTCTCCGGAGATCTTCAGGAGCACGCGACTGTAAGCGGGCAAGTTCTGGGTATCATTGGCCATCTTGAATTATCTTGAATAAACAGTTTCGAGTTTCGAGTTACGAGTTACGAGTTTCGGGTTTCGCGTTCTCGCATTCGTCGTCGCCTGAAGTATTGCAGCTTGTCGAAGAAGCCGATAACTCGAAACTCCGAACTCGAAACCCGGAACTTACTGACCGGCTAGTTTCGCGACCTCGTCGCCAAAGTCGTCTTCACGCTTTTGCAGACCTTCGCCCATCTTGTAACGAGCGAATCTTCGAATCGTAATCGTTTCTCCGGTCTGGGCAATCTTGTCGGTCACCAACTCACCGACTGTCTTGGCCGGATCTTTGATGAATGGCTGGTCAAGCAAGACAAACTCTTCATAGAATTTGTTCAGCCTGCCCTCGACGATTTTGTCGATGACCTGGTCGGGCTTGTTCGCGTTCTTGGGATCGTTTTTGGCCTGGGCTCGCGCTATCTCGCGTTCCTTGTCGAGGGTTTCCGTGGTGACTTCGTCACGCGAGACGTGACGCGGCTCGGCGGCGGCGATGTGCATGGCGATGTCTTTCACCAACTGCTGAAACTCTGTGCTGCGGGCCGCGAAGTCTGTCTCACAGTTTACTTCGACCAGCACGCCGACCTTGCCGCCCATGTGAATGTAGGATCCGACCACTCCTTCGGCAGCCACGCGGCCTTCTTTCTTTTTGGCTGATGCCAAACCGCGCTCGCGGAGGATTTCAATCGCGCGCTCCTCATTACCGCCGGCTTCGATGAGGGCCTTCTTGCAATCCATCATGCCGGCGCCCGTCTTTTCGCGCAGCGCCTTAATCGCGGCTGCGGTTATGTCTGCCATGATTGCTTATGTCTCCTGGTTAGTTGCATAGATTTCAGTCGGTGACTTTTGAGTTTTATGAGCACAGACCGAAAGTCTATGTTACTTCATTAAAACGCGCAGCCCGGCGGAGGTTCCGCTGTTGAGGCTGCGCTCGCCGATGACTTTGATATTACCGTAATTCTAACTTGCGGCGACGACCTCCGCGCTCTCGTTTTCCGGTTCGGGCTGGAGCACAGGTTCACCCTCTTGAGTGCTGATTTGTTCAGCGCTGACTGACGCCTGCGGCGTAGATTCAGGGGCCATCACCGGCGCCTCGCCGAGAACCTTCACGTTCGTCTGCGTGATCGCATCGGTGACCTGCGGGTTGATGGCAACTGTGAGGTCGGGCTCGATCTCGGCACTCTCGGTGGCGACCGGAGTCTCGGTACTTTCATCCTTGCCGCCCGATGACGTTTCAGCTTCAGGTGCTTCGGCCGCCGCCGGCTCTTCCGCGGAAGCGCCACCCTCGGTCAACATCTGCTGGCCTTCGAGCACGGCGTCGGCGATCCGCGAGGCGAACAGTCGGACGGCGCGCAGTGCGTCGTCGTTGCCGGGAATCACATAGTCTATCCCTTCGGGTGAGCAATTCGTGTCGACGACGGCAATGACCGGGATGCCGAGTTTGTTGGCTTCGGCGACCGCGATCTCTTCTTTGCGGACGTCGATGACAAAGACTGCGTCGGGCAGTCGATTCATTGCCTTGATGCCAGAGAGCACCTTTTCCAGGCCCTGCCGTTCGCGATCGAGTTTGATTCGCTCTTTCTTGGTGAGCTTTTCGTAGCGGCCATCAGTCTGCATCACATCCAGATCCTTGAGGCGCTTAATCGACTTTTGCACCGTCTGAAAATTCGTTAGCAGACCGCCCAGCCAGCGCTGGTTTACATAATACTGACCAGAGCGCTCAGCTTCTTCGCGTACTGCGTCCTGTGCCTGACGTTTCGTGCCGACAAAGAGAACAGTCTTGCCGCGATCTTCAGCGACCATGTTGGTCACATACTGAAGGGCCTCTCGAAACATCTTCTGGGTCTTTTGCAGATCGATAATATAGATGCCGTTGCGCTCGCCGAAAATGTATTCCTTCATTTTCGGGTTCCAGCGACGCACCTGGTGACCGAAGTGAACACCGGCCTCCAGCAGTTCTTTCATCGTAACCGTAACCAAACAGCTTTCTCCTTTATGTCAATTGGTTTGTGTACTCGCCGCGACCCCAGTCCCGCACTCGGGACAACCAATCAAAATCGCGACAATGGATTCTTGTGATTTCGAAATTCGAATTTGCATCACCTCTTCGAGAACTGGAAGCGCTTGCGCGCGCCCTTCTGTCCGTATTTCTTGCGTTCCTTGATGCGCGGATCGCGAGTAATTAATCCTGCCTGCTTCAAAGTCGGCCGCAGGTCCGCGTTGTATTCCATCAAGGCGCGGGTGATGCCGTGGCGAATCGCACCGGCCTGGCCGGACGGGCCGCCGCCGGCCACGTTCACCAGCACGTCAAATTTGTTCCCCGTCTCGGTTAAATTGAGGGGCTGGCGAATAATCATGCGGTGCGTTTCGTTTGGAAAGTACGCCTCAAAAGCTTTCCGATTGACGAGAAAGTTGCCGCCGCCCGGTCGCAAATAGACCCGAGCAGTCGAAGTCTTTCGCCGCCCGGTACCGTAGTATTGAATTTCTGCCACGTCTAAAGTCCTTTGTTTCTAATTTCTACTTTTGATTCGTGCGTGAAGGGAATTCGAGGGGTTGTGGTAGCTGCGCCGCGTGGGGATGCTCGGCGTCAGCATAGACTTTTAACTTTTTGGCCATCGCCTTCCCGAGTTTCGTCTTGGGCAGCATTCCTTTCACGGCGAACTCGATCACTCGCTCGGGGTGCTTGGCAAACATTTCCGTCACCGTCGTCGTTCGCAAGCCGCCGGGATAAAGCGTATGTCGTCTATAAAGCTTGGCTGTTGCTTTCGAACCCGTGAACATGGCCTTACGAGCGTTGACAACAATCACATGGTCACCCATGTCGAGAAACGGCGTCCATTTAGGATTCCGCTTGCCGGTCAGAACGGCGGCTACTTCCGAAGCCAGATGCCCGACGGTTTTGCCCGCGGCGTCGACGACGTACCACTTCCGCCCCTGGGCGAGACCTTCGCCGCTGGGAAAGTATGTTGACATAGATAAGTCCTTCTATCTTAAGCGCCTAAAACGCGAACGGTTAGAATAGGAAACGGGCAAAGCGTTGTCAAGGTTACGCGCTGGACAGTTAGGTGCGTAACGCCTCGATTTTCTCAAAAGGGTACTGACGACGGCTCTTAGACCGTGAAAGCTGCCGGTGAACGTTTCGATTCGACACCATTTGGAATTGAATACTTCACATTGAATTTCCATGCTGCTAGTATTGGCCTGCTGCAAGTCAGCCGGCGTAGCTCAGTTGGTAGAGCAACTGATTTGTAATCAGTAGGTCGGGGGTTCAAGTCCCTTCGCCGGCTCCAAGAATCAATTCAGATAACGCTGACGACCGGAATCGCGCGGCATGAGCAGAGTGTAGCGCTCTTTCGGCGGGTTGTGTCCTACTTTGATAAGCGGTGTTGCGGAGAACCGACTTCAGTCGGGTTTTCGTTGGCACAGTAAGAACCCAACTAAAGTTGATGTTACTCTAAACGCCGTCAAATCAGGACTCCACCCTTTCGGCGCGCCCAACTTGCAAAAGCGTACTAACCTCAGTTAAAGTGACGAGTTTGCGGCTAGGGTCGGAGTGCGCGCTTAGGGAGCATCAGTTCCATTACTTCTCACCGGTTCTATTCGCATGCTTACTTGGCGACAGAAACAGGCAGGGGTGGTCGAGCGGTTAAAGGCACCGGGCTGTAAACCCGGCGGGCTTCACTGCCCTACGTAGGTTCGAATCCTACCCCCTGCACCATGGTGAATTTCAAATTTCAGACTTGAGATTTGAGATATCAAAGTGAGCGGGTGTAGCTCAGTTGGTAGAGCATCAGCCTTCCAAGCTGAGGGTCGCGAGTTCGAATCTCGTCGCCCGCTCCATTTCGACCCGCGATTGAATGTCGACTCGCGCCCGCGTAGCTCAGGGGTAGAGCGCCTCCTTGGTAAGGAGGAGGTCATGAGTTCAAATCTCATCGCGGGCTCCATTAGAGGTTTTTGTTTTAGCGGCGGGCCATTGCTCGCCGCCAATGCGAGGCAGAGAAAAAGAAGATGAGCAAAGAGAAATTTGATCGGAGCAAGCCGCACGTGAACATCGGGACGATCGGACACGTGGATCACGGGAAGACGACGTTGACGGCGGCGATCACGAAGGTGCTGGGGAAGACGAAT
>Ga0137442_1000042_pt1 | contig 41222 bp, 23 predicted proteins | sample EasRivERMGT266_2_FD_102329 | JGI IMG/M metagenome (GOLD analysis project Ga0137442, IMG submission 102329) | Soil microbial communities from meander-bound floodplain in the East River, Colorado, USA - East River MetaG ERMGT266_2 | ecosystem: Environmental > Terrestrial > Soil > Floodplain ... | reverse complement strand
GATGGGAAGGGAATGGTGTAGCGACCATGATGCAGCTAGTGAGGCACTGCCACGGGAAACCGGCAGCCAACAGATAGGCGTCATCTACAGTCGCCGGCGCCATTCCTTTACCCTAGACCGTCCTAGACACAGGCGAGGGGCTTTGTCCTCGCCTGTGTCCCTAATGTTCGAAGGCAGTCGCAGAGGCGCTTTCCTGCGGCGCCGGAGAACTTGCTCGTAGTCAATGTTGGTGAGCTGTTGTGGAAATTTCAAACAATGAAGGCGCCATCGTCGGTGAGAAATACAACGACCGCTGGTCTGTTCCGTCGAGAGGAAAAATCAGTCATACAAGCCATTCGCCCCCGATAGATCGGGCTCGTTGCCGTTCGAAGGTAGCGGTACCGCGGCACCGTGGCGGATTGGGTACGAAAGATCATGTTGAGCGACAGCATTTAAGATTCCCGGTCGAGTTATCCTTGGCGAAAGCCAACGACTTCGCCAATGGTCTGCTATCTCTGCAGAATGTTGCCCAGCATTCTTCTGAGAAATGAGATAGGAAGGCCGTCTGTCGAATCCCGTAAGTACCGCGCGGTAATTGCTCGCAAGACGAACGCCGTAAGTCACCCTCCTATTACCGTGCTGCAGGAGTTCATCGCTCTGCAAACCCACGACATCAAGCGCTTCTCGGATCTTTCGCATGAGTGGGTTCACGCCCTCACCAAAAATGCTGTTGACAGGTCTGCTGTTTGTTCGCCGAGAAATTAGCACGCTGCCGATTTGAATAGTCCCTTTGCTGAAATGATAGGTACCAAAACCATAACTATGACCGAGATTCTCATACAGTATCTCTTCTCCCTCCCGACCCCCGACCTTTTCAAGAGGAATTTTGACTCGGTTGTACTGGCTAGAGCCCACCCCGTACAAGCTGGTCGTGCAAATCAATACAAGATTCGGCTTTCGAATAACCGGCTTACCCTTATTGGCGGAAGCAATTATGCTAACCTGCCTTGCATATCGTTTCGAGTAATGTTGAGTAACCTCGGGACTACAAAGCAACATGCAAACGAGCTTGCCCCCAAGAAGCAAATTATAGGGAGCCAAAGCGCCACACACCGTAATATCCAACATGTTGATCCCGACGTGTTCTGCTTTCACCATTCGCGCAAGTTGGGCAATTGAAGCGCGCATTGCCGCAGATTTAATAGCCTTGCTAAGAGTTTGTTGACTGGCCTGGCGTAAACCATGTTGATGAAAACTTTTTCGAATCGTCAATAAGTCCGCCAGCTTCCTGCAGCGCTTACTACGGAACAGGTGGGTACGTGCTTCAGCCTTCCAGTACTTTGATGAAGAGAAATCCGCCTTTCGTGCTTTGTGGAGACTCTTCTGTGGGTTGCCGCGGTGTCTCCTCATAGCAAGTTGCGATTCTTCCACTAGCCGATCAATGACTGCCTGGTTCGGAGATGCGATTTGAGATCGACTACAAATGCCATCAGATACCAGATCAGCTAAGTAGAGTCCTTGAATGAGGCGGCGTACAGAGTGCAGCAACCACAGAGCCACTTTCTTGGACGGCTTCTTTGTCACAAAATCAACAAAAGTTTGCGGTTGCCATCCGATCCATTCATCACGCCTACGATGTTGGACAACTGAACTGCTGAGAGCAGCAATACCGATTACTGGATGCTTCGGCGCGGCAGCGTCTCTGATTAGAATCATCATGGAACGCCCAGGAACGGACTTGTACTCATTCACCCACGTATGCCTAAAGTATCGCCAAATATCGCCCAATTTCAGGCCGGTGTAACGGCACGTTGTATCTGGGTCGGCGAACTGAATGTAGGGCAATACCACTTCGGACAACGCTGTTGCTCGTTGCTCGCTATTCTGGAGTGAATCCACGTTATACAGTCTTTCTGCCAAGTCCCGGCCGTCACGCATTACTGAGAAGATCGAGTGCCATTCTTTGCCATACGGACGGCGGCGTTCCATCCTCTTCAAGAAATCCGCAACCGGCTCTTCGCACAATTGAGCATTTCTACCAACCAGGTGCAGGTTCCTTACAAAGTCTTTGGATGCATGAGAATTCTCAGATAGTCGCGGCGGGTGAAATCTGACCTTTGGTCCACGAACACTCAACTCCCAGCCTTGGGAAACCAGGTCTAGGATAACGTTCTTGACGAATAGTAGGTCCAACTGGCCTGTACTAATCAATTTACTTGAAGGCTTTGCCTCTTTTCTAAGGGTATCCAAAGCCTCAGCGCGATGGGCTGGGGCCTTCTTCAGGACCATCGCAGCGCGTTTACAAAATTTGACAAATAGGCTTGTTCGTCGCCCCAGTCTAGGGCTTAACTCCAAACCTCCCGTGTCCTTGTTGATCATTTCCAGTATCCAGCGATTTGTTTGGTAGGAAAGCGCAGTTCATCCGCTAATCGAGAAAAGTAGCCAGTGCCTTACTCCATGACTCTCGCATACTGCGCGCCCATTTTATCTTTTGTGGACTTGTGACGGAGCATTCTGCTCGGGCCGCGGCAAGAAGCAAGAGTTCGAGATAACCGAGCAATGTTCTTACTTCTATATCACGAGCACCAATGATCGGATGATAGACTCTTTCATAGAAGGGATGTTCCTCGTTCAATAACACAGTCAATTCACCAGACGATGGCAGCGGTATAAAGAAGCTTGGCTCGTTTAACGCTTTATGCTCAATCCTGTAAGCGAGGCCGGAAACAACTCCATTGGTTATCGCCTGTGTGCCGTTTTTCAATTTCCCGTTGCTTTGACGGCGTTCTGCTGGCGGCTCCAACAAATGGTCTCTGCTTTCGGCGCGAGATATCGCCGTCGAACGCCCTGCCTCTGATCTGACCTTAAGATACCTTTCTCGTACCCGTCTGTTTAGAATGTGAGCAACACGCTCAATGTCAGGAGTTAGAATGTTCTTTAGGATGCCCGTGGGGTGGATCCCCTGTTTTGTATGAGTTACCCCAAACAACTCGTCCAACGTTGCGTCGAACTGAATCTCGCATCTCCACCAATCATCATAGTTCTCCTTCCGCTTACTTCCCATGAAAAACCAACCATAGTCAACCTCGCGACCGGACCTGACGATGGAAGCACCAGCGCCTTTTGTAATCCCGAAAACTCTCTTGTCGTCATTCGACAAACGATGCCATGACTCGATCGGCAATTCGGCAAACGTCACGAGAACGGTTGATAGACTAGAACCGTCGCCAAACATTTGAGGGATCCTAATTTCGTAGCTCATGGGCGCCCCATACGGCACGGCGCCCAGAAGATTATTTCCCTCACGGAGAAACATCGGATCGACCGGACGCACATACTCTCCGTTTATTCGAATGCATCTCCCCTCCCAAATTTCTCGTCGGAAAGTTTGCCCCAAAAACTTGCTCAGCTTGGAAATCAGCCTCTTAACGATTTTATAGTCTAGTCGATCACACTTTGACCAAACTACGAGTGTCCCAGATTTGGATGGTTTTAATCCATTCCTCGAGTTGCGCCTGAGCCGCTTTGGCTTCGGCACGGTCTTGATTTTCCCAGAGGCAATTTCCTCGACGTCCAGGTAACTCCACCAAACGACGTTTGGTTTCCTCCAAGTGTAAACGTCAACGCGGCTAGCCCTGCTAAGCGAGCTATTGGGAAGTCCCATGCCATATCTACCAGTACCTTTCCGCGAGTTGAATCGAGTGCTGCCGCCAAATCTCAACGCGAGCCGCAGCACTGAGGGCCTCATCCCGCAGCCATTGTCTCGCACGGATACTTGAACCTGGCTGGTGGAAGATTCTGTGAAATCAATTTCTATGTCAGTTGCCCCTGCCTCAAAGGAGTTGTCAACTAGCTCAGCGATCGAGGAGGCAGTGCTCTTGTAACCAGAGTCCCGAGTGGCTTCGATGAACTGCTCAAGCTTGATAATGTCATGCTCGTTTGAGTTACGCATAATGATGATATTCTCTGAGTGGATTTTGAAAAACTAGCTTTTGGCGAAACTATACGCAAATACGAATAGTTGTCAACAGAAACTATTCGCATTGACGAAGATTTTCTTGTTCGGTATAAACAGCTCATGCAAGAGCTTTCGGTTGCAGAAGCGGCGAAGCGTTTGGGTGTGAGCCCGCGCAGAGTTCAGCAGCTGGTAAAGGCTGGTCGGCTGCCTGCCGAGCAATTCGCAGGAGCGTACGTCATTAGGGAGAGTGATCTTGGACTCGTCGCCGATAGGAGACCCGGGCGACCAGCAAATCAACCGAAGAACCCGAACCGGCGTCCTTTGAAGGGTCGTAGTACGAAGAAAAAGCACGGCTGAAAGAGAACATGACTATATTGTAATGGCTCTGTAATGACATTCGACTCCGGTCTTTTCGCCAAGAACATTCGTGGCGCTTCCCAAACCAGAGAAGCTGATGAGCCTCATCGCATGGCATGATCGATTAAGTAGCCAATTTCAGTCGCTACATCAAGATCGGATCTCACATGGCGGCGGGCCGATCTTCGCTTTAGAGCATGGCCTTAGCCAGCAAGAAGTTTCCCAACTAGAGGATGACGCTCGCGGTTACATTCAGAAATATCGACCGACCGATAGTCACTGGCTTTCATGGATCGTCTATGCCTCTGAGTTGGGCTATAAGTACGTCGGACAGGAGTACTGGCAAACTTTTGAAGCTGAGACTGTTGGTTGGCGCGAGCAGGGACGAGGACGAGATTGGATTCGCAACAAGTTCAAGAAATTTGAGCACGATTATGGCGGCGCGGTGCCTTCCGGTCCGTGGGCGCAGCACTTTAGCATAATCTGTCATCCGATTACGCATGCGATCCTGCCGAGAGATTTCCAGAGTCAGCTAGCCGAAGTCCTTTCGACAATCCAACATCTTTTTACCGTTGAGAATCTGCAGTTGCCCAAACTTCTAGGCGAGTTGATTGAGGCTCACAGCTTTCAACAGTCAAAACGCTTTCAGCAGTTTGTGCAAGATGTGGAAATGGTGGGACTCATTGCGCAAGCCCTGTTGCGCGAGGAGGAAGACCATTCGAGTAGGATTCTACTTCCGATCACCCTCCTGAGAATCGTCGAAGACTTAGAAGGAGTTGCGCGCGATCAGCTCCAAGACGCTCGTCACCGTGCGCGTGTAACTCAGCTTCGAGGCCTTTCCGGTCATCGAGGTTCGAGGGTGCTACAACCAGGCGTCCGCGCATCCTCCGATCAGGATCGCTCAACAATCGAACCTAGTCTCGTCCTTCGTCGCAGCGCCGCTACCTCATGGGACGCATTCCTTGAGATACCGGACTTTACATCGCTTCTCCTCAAGCATCCCGGTTGGCGTGGCTTTTTGGAAAAGACGCGCGCGCGAGTGAGTCGCTCGCCAACATGGCTCGCGCGAGGCAAGCTTCTATTCGGAGTGAGTCTGGTCCAATTGCGTGCCTGTCCTGAAGTTGGAAGGCCATTGCTCACATTTGAAGACAGTGACGGAACCCCTGATGAACTGGCGAGTTATTTGGAAAAGCACCTTTCATTTCGTGCGGGCGCAACGATCCTGTTTCGTATCGGAAGCGATGGGCGTGCATATCAATCACGCGGGCTGCTTGTACGGACGGGGCGTGACTACCTCGTACTAAGCTATGTAAGTCCTGTAAGAATCAGCCCCTTGACCTCACGCATTGAAATAAGCTGTGAAGGGCTATTCGGCGTCCGACTTTCTATCCCGAAGGCTATATCCAAGGAATCCAAGGTCCTAATTGAGAGTCTAGCCTTAAGGATAGCGGAAGAAGTTGCTGTCTTTCCCGTGGGTGTTGCCGCCGCTAAGTGGGACGAAGAAGGTTATGGAGAATGGCTTATCACCGATGAGGCATGCATTGGGATTAAGGTCGACCACTGGGTTGACGGATTGCTGTTTGAACTAAACGATAGTGATAGTACTAGCCTTGAAGTTCATCCTGAAGCGCCAGGACAGACGATCTTCCTACAACTCCCCCCGCTTTCGATAGGAGAATACCTATTGTCCGCTTCTGCCAGAGCTTCTTCAAATAGCGAGTATGAGGAGATCGGGCAGTTGCAAATTAGAATTCGCGAACCACGTTCATGGAAGACGGCTATTAGTGAACAGGGTGCGTTGATCGCGGTATTTGACCCACGCAACCCCAGCCTCGAAGAGTTACTCCGTGGAGCAGTAAGCGTAGAAATGTACGGACCGGTTGGGCATCGGGTCCAGGTTACAGCGAGTTTCTTCGGCAAGAATGCTACTGATCCGATTGGACGTCATACGTTCACCTTGTCTTTGCCGGTAAGACCCAACTCCGGTAGAGCTTATTTGGCAAAACTCTCACAAAAGCCGGACTTGCAGTCAGCTTTTGACTTTGGACAGTCATGTCGGATTGATCTTGATGCTGCAGAACTTGGCACGTTTTCCGCGACCTGCGAGCGCGAATTTACCCCACTCAGATGGGTTGTGAGAAGAAACGCCGGCGCTTATTTGCTCAGCCTTTCAGATGACTCCGGCGCAAGCGAACCCGCCTCGGTCAAACGCTACGAATTTGCATTCCCGGACAAAGCCGTTCCTATTCCATACAAGGAAGCCCTTGAAGATTACCGAATCGGAGCGGGCGGTGGTTTGTACGTCGCGCGTGGGATTGTGGGGCAGTGCAGCATCATCTTCCCTCATGAGATCGCAGGAAGTGTTCGCTCGTTCGCTGATATGGGCCGCACCATCATTGAACCGACCTTCCGCTCTCAGCAGTTAAGCATTGAAAAACTAGAGGAAGCGCTGGCGATATTCAAGCTCTGGATAGGGGCGCGAACGACCGGCAGCATGATAGCACTGCTCGCGCGACAGCGAGTGCTGCGAGCCTACACCGCCCACATGTTCGGAATGATCGGCGGTCCACTATGGGCAAGAGCCGAGATTTCCTATAAGTCAAATCCGAGCAGCGCCGATGCTGTACAGAAATTGAGTGGAGTTGTCACCGAAGTAGCCAATATTAGGCAGCATCTTGAACATCAGTATCAAACAATGAAGAATGGCTCGCCGGAAGAACATGCAGTAAGACTAGCTGAGGTTCTGGGCCGTCTCATTAAGCGAGTGCCTTCGACTAGCAGCGTTGGCAAATATGGTGTTTTGTCAAAGTCTTCCCGATGGCAAGCCGAGTTTGCCCTTCGTTTTGCTAGCGCACCTGAGACGTTGGAGTACTGGACGCATGATTGGTTTCTTGCGGGTCTGAAAGGCCTTATTGGCAATCAGTTGCTCGCACGCGGCGCACGATTCATCGTGCTTACGACTAGTAACCATCTTCAAAGCACCGATCGTAATAATCAGAGTTCGTTATACGCTGGATGGGATTGGACATGAAGACTCTAACGCCAGAAGAAGTACGAGCTTGCGGAGTACGAACACTTGGCCTCGATGCAGAGGCATGCGATCTGCTCTCAATTGAGGCGATCGCCGCAGCTCTTCGCCGCGTGGCGGGCTTCTTATGTCCCTGCCCGCAACGAACTCTCGTACAAGCTGTCGTTGAACCCTTGGACGACATTATTAGTGATAGATGGCAATTCAGCGAAGCCGTTGAGGACACATTGGAAGCGATGATGACCTACGGTGATCTGCTCGAAGAGTTTGAGGTTGCCGCAGTCGAGCGTTCGCATCGTAGCTCATTGATCTATGCTGCACCGCCGAGTTTCATTCGGCGTAAAAGCGGAGTAGTTTTCATCATCGGCATCGCACCCGATCGAAGCTCTGCGGCACCTGAAAGACTAGAGAGGAGGATCGATTATCTTAATCACATTCGGCGGTTGTTCCCGGAGAACGGTGAGGACTTACGCGCGGAGTTAAAGCAGTTTGGATTATCTGAGTTATCAGTGGATGCTTGGCTCAAACAAGTTCCTCCTCTTGAGTCGGCCAGCGAGTATCTCAAACGGATAAGCAGCAAATTTCGGCCAAGCCAAGGTGTAATCGATCGACTGACAATTCTTAACCCAGCTAAACCTGTATTCCACTATCGACGCCGTTGGGAAGAGGCGAAGAATAATACAGGACGCTTCGTGGCCCGGCGTCCACAAGCTTACGGCAACGACTTATGGTGCTATGTTGAACTCATGCAAGGCCAAGTCGTTAAGTTCCTCGATTTTCCGCTTGAGAACAGCGGATTGCGCGGCTGCGACGAAGCATGGAGGTTGCAATTGGCCATCGATGCTGAGCGTGGTGAGCCTCAACGCTTCAGAGTGCGCCAGGAGTCTCGATGCAACATCGTTGAGTTTTATTCACCACTTCCGATATGGGCTTTGCGCCGCTGGGACATTATGGGCGAGCCAACAAGAACGACAAGCGCCTTATTTGCCTATAGATTTCAAGATAACGAGGTCTCAGAAGAAACTGAGTTCATGCGGCGAAGGCTGTGGCTGGAACAGGTTCTCTAGTTGAGAGGAGTGATCGGCATAAAGTGTCAGCGACACCAATAACATCGACAACCATCGGAGGCACCATCGAGCAACTTCACCGGGCGCTTAGCGACTATATTGAAGCTACGTACCACGTGGGCGACGAGCGACTAATTCGCCAGCGCAAACGCTTACTCGATAGAGTCGGAGTAACTCATCAAGAGCCGTACCTAGAGAGCACGCCCCGTTACAGGGCGACGGAGCGGTTCGGGGAAATAGATGGTCTTGATGAGGCAGTGCTCGAAGTGTTTGGCCGTCTCTCAACACCGACACAAGGCCAAAACTTATTGATTCATGATCCGCCTTACGAGCATCAGGCGATGTCCGTTCGGGAATCGCTCGTCAAGGGCCGCAGCCTTGTCGTGATGACTGGTACCGGATCTGGCAAGACGGAATGCTTCGTCCTGCCGATACTCGGCAAGCTAGCCATAGAAGCACGTCACAGGCCGGATAGCTTCAAAAAGTATTCTGCCGTGCGCGCGCTTGTGCTTTATCCGATGAACGCGCTCGTAAACGATCAGCTAGGTCGTCTGCGGCTCCTATTCGGTGACCAACGCATCGTAGATTGGTTCACGCACTCGGCGGGAAGACCGGCGCGGTTTGCTCGCTATACCAGCCGCACACTCTACCCTGGTGTACGCGACGCGAAGAAGGATCAAGACCGCCTGAAGCCCATTGGAGAGTATTACATTGCTAGATTGCTCGAAGCTTCTGGCGCTCCAAGTCCTCAACAACAAGCCGCGAAATTGCTGGTAGATAAACTTTGCGAACGCGGCAAGTTCCCAGCCAAGCCCGATTTGGTCAAGTGGTATGGAAGCAAAGGCTCGACCTGGCAGGACCGCAAGACGGGCATTTTCAAAAGATGCGTAACACTACCAGGAGACCCCGAACTACTAACGCGCCATGAAGTGCACGAAGCGCCTCCGGATATTCTGGTCACAAATTACTCGATGCTCGAGTATATGCTTATGCGTCCGCTTGAGCGCCCGGTCTTTGATCTTACCCGCGCATGGCTCGATGCCAATCCCGACGAGAAGTTTCTACTCGTAGTGGACGAAGCTCACCTCTATCGAGGAGCCGGAGGAGCGGAGGTGGCTCTTCTGATAAGGCGGTTGCGCTCACGCCTTCACTTGCCACCCGAGCGGTTGCAAGTAATTTGCACGAGCGCGAGCTTCAAAGATGCAGAAGCCGCTCGCACGTTTGGGGCTCAACTAACCGGCAAGTCTGAGATTGACTTCATAACGGTACAAGGTGAACTACAACTGCGCGAGCCGGAAGCACAAGGCAGCAAGCAAGATGCGGAATCCCTTGCCGCTGTGAACCTAAGCAAATTCTATGATGCGGCAACAACCCAGGAACAACTCCGCGAAGTGGCAACCTTCATCGAGTACAGAGGCCTTACTGGCCAGACAGATACAAATGCCGCGCTCTATGACGCGCTGAAAGAGTTCTCGCCGATGAACTTGCTTGTTAATCTGACGATGCGACAGGCAGTTCCCGTTCGTGAACTTGGTGACAGAATCTTTGAAGGCGTTGAGAGCACGCTCGCTGAAAGAGCTGTCACAACTTTGATGGCCCTCGGAAGTCTCGCTCGGCGTGATCCGACTGAGCCTGGCCTGCTGCCTTGTCGCATCCACTCGTTCTATCGCGGTCTGGCTGGGCTATGGGCCTGTCTAGATCCTGAATGTGTGGGATTGGAAGAAGATGAGCGAGGCGGGCCGACCGGCAAATTGTACAGCCAGCCTCGTGAGAGTTGCGACGATTGCGGCGCTCGTGTTCTTGAACTTTACACATGCCGTAACTGCGGAACCGCTTACGCTCGCGCGTACACCGACAACTTGGAAGAGCCGGATTTCTTATGGACGGAACACGGTGGCACGTTCACAACGTCTGCGGGGGAGTATGTGTCGGAACTGGAGCCGATTGACCTTTTGCTGGAGGAACCAACCGAGCGCTCGCAAGTTGATCCAGCCGATCTCGATCTGATCACAGGACGACTCAAAATGAATCGACTAGGACAGCGGGTCCGAACCGTCTATCTAAAGAATAATCGAACTCAAGACTTCAATGATGAAGACGCAGAGGGAGAGGACAACACGGACGCGAAACTTGGGGAGTTCAAGCCTTGTGGAGTTTGTCTGCAAAGAGCTGGCTTCAATCGCACGACTGTTCAAGATCACCAGACGAAAGGCGATGAGCCTTTCCGCGCGCTAATCGCGAAACAACTACAAGTTCAACCGCCGAATCTCGGTGTTCCAGCCACGCCATTTGCGCCACTCCGCGGACGCAAGGTTCTAATCTTTTCTGACTCCCGTCAGATGGCTGCCCGACTGGCACCAAACCTCCAAACCTACTCTAATCAAGACGCGCTTCGCCCCCTTATCGTAGCTGGATACCAAACACTGCAGGGCATAACCTCATTTCAAGCCTGGTTGTCACTCGAAGATTTGTATCTCGCGGTCCTTATTGCAGCAAAGCAACTTGGCATTCGCCTTCGCCCGGCCTTGAAAGCCCATGAGAACTTTAACCTTGAAACAATTGTTTCCCAGCGCATTGACAGCGGGATCTTGACCCGCGAATCGGAACTTCTGGGTCTGTTCTTGGAGGCCCGTAATCAGACTCCGCCCGAAGCCCTGATGAGAGGGATGATTAAGGTCATAAGTGATCAATATCTCGGTCTTGAATCGCTCGGGCTTGCCTCGATCGCGGAAGCGACGCCTTACACTTCACAGATTCTGTCACTCCCCGAAATACCTGGTGTCGCTACTCCTGAAGAAAAGCTGGCTCTCTCGCGGGCATGGCTTCGCGCCTGGGGGAAACAAGGATTCTGGCTAAGTCGGATGCCAACAAGTTGGCATCTGACCGAAGTCAAAATTCATAAGACTGGTAAGTTCAATCCCATAGAGCGGCTGCTTGCAAGCGCCGCAGCTCGCACCGCGTTCAGAACACAATGGCTGCCCCAACTACTCAGTTTGTTAACAGAACCATTTGGCGATAAGTATAGATTGCAAGGCAGCAAATTGACGCTTCTGATGGATGGCGAATGGGCATACTGCACTTTATGCCGAACGACGCAGCGTCCCTTTCCTGGTTCCAATCTCTGTATCAACTGCGGCAAACCACGGATTGAGCTAATTGATCCGTTAACTCACACCGTGTTTCGCGCACGCAAGGGTTACTACCGTTCTAGCAGCGAGGAAGCGATTAGCGCTACCCACGCGGCGCCAATGGCGATGATTGCAGCGGAACATACCGCGCAACTCAATACCGCACAGGAGAAGGACGTTTTCTCGAAAGCTGAAGAGAACGAACTCCTGTTTCAGGACGTGGATCTCGGCCGGGATGAAGACAACCGCGAACGTGCAGCTATCGACGTTCTCTCATGTACGACGACGATGGAAGTCGGCATCGACATCGGAACGCTATCAGGTGTTGCTATGCGTAACATGCCGCCAGCCCGTGCCAACTATCAGCAGCGCGCGGGACGTGCAGGACGTCGGGGAAATGCGGTTGCGACAGTTGTCGCCATGGGAAGCGCTGACAGCCACGATGAACACTATTTCACACATCCTGATCAAATGATCCGTGGGGCCGTGGACGATCCGACTTTAACTCTTAACAATTACGATATCACACGCCGCCACGTCACCGCTTACCTATTGCAACGCTACCATCAAGCGCGATTGCCGATTATAAAACCGGAAGAACAGCCGCCGCGTCTTTTCGAGGTGCTCGGCAACGTCGATGAATTTAAGGATCCAAAAGCCACACTTAACCTCCGCGATTTTGAGGGATGGTTGCGAACCGAAGAGGAGAGTCTGAAGGGCGACCTACAAGGTTGGCTACCCAGCGAATTAGCTTCAGAAGATGAGACTAGACTCATAAATGGTGTTGTCGAGGACACAGTAAATTTGATTGCCGACGCGATCGGAGACGCCTCCGCGGCCGGATCTACCAATGGCCCCGAACCTACGGAAAGACAAGCTGAAGAAGGTGAGGAGAACCCTCGATCAGAAACGCTTGCTGAAACTCTGCTTGACCGGTTGTTATACAAGGGTGTGTTGCCCCGCTACGCCTTCCCCACAGACGTAGCATCCTTCTATGTTTTTGACCAACTCAACTCAACTCGCTTCAGACCGGCGTTTCGCTTCGCGCCATCACAAGGTCTTTCGGTTGCTCTTTCTCAGTACGCACCGGGCAAAGAAGTATGGGTAGCTGGCAAGCGTTTTACTTCAGGTGCTATCTATTCACCAATGAAGGAAGAGCGCTTTCGTGCTTGGGAGACACATCGGTTGTACTATGAGTGTCCTCGCTGCCACTACGCCAAGACAATTGAAAGAACAAAGTCAATTCCTAGCACTGATCTAGACTGTCCAGCGTGTGGCGAGCACGGAGCGTTTAGTCAAGAGCGAAAATGGATGCGTCCACCTGGGTTCGCTCATCCTGTCTTTACCGACGAGGACACATCGCCGGACGACCAGCCGCCGAGGAGCTATGCAACGCGAGCAAAGCTCACTGCACCGACCCCATTGGACGAACAGCTCTGGACACCGCTAAACGAACGTGTACGCCTCCATTACTTACGACAACACCTGCTGGTAACGAATCGCGGGCCACACAACGAAGGTTACAACTACTGCACAATTTGTGGTGTGATCAATCCAACCATAGTAACGAAGAATATTGACGCGGCAGGCTCTCACAAAAAGCCGTACCCGGATGAGCGCGACAGCACATGTCCTGGAGGCAAGACGGCAAGGGCAATTGTGCTCGGCACAGATTTTATTACCGATGTTTTGCTGATTTCGCTCCGGGTGGGGCCACCTGTTTCGTTGCTGCCAGGACTCCTTGCGACTGAAATTGCTATGCGGACCTTGTGTGAGGCTCTTTCGAAAGCGGCTTGTCAGAGACTAGACTTGGAAGCTGGGGAAATACAAGCGGAATTCCGCCCGGCGCTTAACGGCAGAGGCAGTGAAGGTTTGGAAACTGAGATTTATCTTTATGACACTTTGCCTGGCGGCGCTGGATTCGTGCGTCAGGCGGGAGAATTAGGACTGCGACTACTAGAAGAAGCTCTCAGTGTTCTTGAATCTTGTCCGGATGATTGCGACTCATCCTGCTATCGGTGTTTGCGAGGCTACAAGAACAAGTTCGATCATCACCTCCTCGATCGACAAATCGGCGCCGGTCTTCTACGGTTCCTATTATGCGGAGAAGTCCCAACGATTATCGGTCGCAGGTTGGAGCGCGCCATCGAATTGCTTGTCAATGATCTGGAACGACAAAGTATAAGCGGACTTACAATCAGACGAAACAGTGCCATAACGGTACCTGGCATCGGTGAAGTCCCAATACCGATTTTGGTAACCCGGGATGATGGGGATCAAACAATTCTAAGCGTAACTGGGCCGTTAACCCCGCAATACTCAGCGGACTCGAAGCTACGCGAAATCGCGGAATTCTCTGCGACGCGTGTTCACTTAATTGATGAACTTCTCATCCGTAAGAACCTCCCACGGACAACAAGCGATCTTCTTAAGAGATTCGGCTTGAACTAGCGTTCGTATGCCTGAACCTGCCGTCGAACCTATGTGGTTGGCCCGATCACCCGACGCGTGGGCGGATGCGCCCGCGTGGATGAGTTTTTCGGATTTGCGGAATATTGAAGCCTGTCCTCGTCGCTGGTCACTTAGCTCGGCATCCTTTTCTGACATATGGTCTGGCCGTGGCTATCCGCCTAAGATTTATCTTGCCACGTTGTCCGGTCATATTCTGCACGGCGCGCTAGAATTGATCGTGAAATCTCTCAATCGCGCTGGTTGTCCTTCCGTTGCGAGCGAGAGTTTCGTCAATGTAATGCGTGGCCTGGGTGGATATACCAGCATCATCGAACAAGCCGTCGCGCATGTGTTGAACAAACTGAACGAGAACCCTCGCTTCACGCCTAGATCTAGATATGTTGTCGCCGAATTAAAGAAGGCGGCTCCGGCGCTTCGCGAAAACCTTCAGATCTTAACTGGCAAACTGCGATTAGAGGGTGCGTACTGCGGTGTGGGAGCGCAACAGCGGGGTCGGTCAGCCCTTAATGAGGGAACCTACGCTGAGATTGAACTAAGAGTTGCGAACATGCACTGGCACGGCTTCGTGGATATCCTGACGGTGTCCGAGTCGAATTGCGAAATTGTTGACTTCAAAACAGGAGAGCCTGCACCAGAACATGAGGAGCAGGTTCGTGTTTATAGCTTGTTGTGGGCACGAGATCGTGAACTAAATCCGCAGGGGCGCACCGCGAATTGCCTAACCCTCTCATATTCACGCGGAGACATTACCGTAAAGTCGCTAACGGATCATGAACTTGAATTACTTGAGAGTGACTTAATGTTGCGCTCCAGCAGAGTCCTCGCTGAGATCCGAAAGACTCCACCGCCGGCCGTGCCAAGCGTGGACAATTGCACCTTCTGCCCTGTACGCCAATTGTGCGATGAATATTGGACTGATGCCACGCAGGAATTATTGGCTCAGGAGAAATCGAATGCGTCAGGATCCGAACTAAGACACCTAGCTGATTTTGAGGTTGAGATTGGCAACCAAGAGAGCCCTTCAATTTGGCGTGCTGTCACCTTAGGCGGTCAGGCGCTACAACGGAGTTCTCGCGTAATGCTTCGGATTCCTGAGGAGTACACAACGGCTCGCAGGATTGTTAAGCGTGGTGGGCGTATTCGGATCATCGACGCCTCGCTGGCTGACCAGATCGAGGATGACGCTACAAGTCCCCTCATCAGTCTAAACAGATTCAGTGAAGCATTTGTTCTATAAGAGTTCCTGGCCTGGCCTTTTAGCCACGGCCCTCCCCCGTGCCCAACTCGTTATCAATTAACTATTCAAGTAAGACTTGACGCGGTTCACAAAGGAACTGCTAGATGGAGAATTTGGAAACGATTTGAACCACCGGGCAAACGATGGGCTGGCCGGGAGAGTTGGGACCGTCATACGCTCAACCTACCGGCTTAGAGTGCACAGATGTCAGCCGGTTCGAATAGTTTTCTGATGCCGCTGTCCTCACTGTTCTGTGTTGCGCTATTTCCCAAGGGGTAATTTACGAAAGGCCAAGAAACCTGCAACTAGTGAAAAAACTGCACCGAGGACCTTCGATACCTGCGTATACGCGGGACCATTTCTGACAAGCGAGTCTCCAACGGGTTTGAAATAGGTTTGCGCGATCTGCGACAACCCAATTTGCTGAATGTAGTCTGGAGACATAAACAGGAAAAAGGACGCCAGAACCAGAAATATCAAAGTAGCGGCAATTAGTCCCTTAGATGCTGTCACTTGTGTCAATAGAAACGGATGTGGCGCAAGTATTTCTGATCCGGTTAAGGCCGGGTTCTTGGGTTTAAATTCGATCGAACCCCAAGGAGTCTCAACTTGAGCGGATTGCAACGGTGATTGTGTCCCTAATGAAGCTCCGTCTGATGCGCCGGTCGGTCCCCTTGAGTTCAATCACAATAGGGGCGAAGATAGAATCAAAGACTCGTTTGCAGGCGATAAGGACTCGTTCTTCGTTGTATCGACTCAGGATGGGTATCTCCTTTTGTGAAAAGCCAGCGAACGCATCCCCGTCGGTTTTGATCTCCAAGGATTGATCACTAATGCGAGGCGCTTTCGAAGAGCGAAAGAATAACAGTTTCAGAACGACACTCGTGCCCATCTTGAGAGGGTATCTGGTATCCCACCCATCATCTTTAGGTTGTATGAGAGATTCTTCATGGCCTCCGAAAAGATTCAAGTACTTTTTCCTCTTGCGATAGAAGCCCTCCACTAGGTAAAACAACGAGGACACCATCGAAGGCGCGGCACTTAAGATCTCTACTACACTTTCCCACGCCCGCGGATCACTTGATTTTCCCAGAGCGTAGTTAATTCCGCATTTAGCAGTAGCGTTGTGGAGAAAGAAGTATCCTTGATTTGTGAAGCCTGGCGTTCCTGTGTAAGGACCTAACTGACCGTCGTTGCTCCATGTCAAACCCTGCTTGTCTTCCGAATCCGGTTTTTTTGTAAGCTGAGGGAGCGGGTAGAAGCTGGTTTGCTTGATAGCATCTTGTAAGTTTTTTAGCTGGGCCTGAGCCTTATCTTGACCCTCGCTGAAATAGTCCATGAATCGTCCGAGTCTCATATCAATGTAGTATATGTTGCCTAGGACCTGAATCCTTATGATCTCGACTTCACGGAGTGGGTAGAAGTCAAACGTCTTGTTCGGAATCTCTCCGGCTGTCTCGGCATATATTGATAGGCCCTTTGTCCCAACTTCTTTTAACTTGGCCGCAAGTTCTCCGTCGGTGGACCATTTCTGAATCTCCGGAGGTACGTGATAGATATGGTACCGAAACCGAAAGATGTGATTTTCGGGGTAGCAGAGAACATCCAACACATTTCTTTTGAACCTGGGCTCATAATCCGAGCTAAACAAATAAAACATTTAGACTTCCTCCGGAATAAGCAACCTAAGACTGTCCTGAAGTGCGTTTACCTTAAACAGTCTATCGGAATCGGGCAGGTCAGCTTTTTCATACGCCCAAGCATCATTCGGTATCCAAATGGCTCTAAATCCGACTTCCAAAGCTGGGTTAATATCCGATCTGAGGCTATCGCCGACCACCCAACTGCTTGATACATCCAGCTCGCATTCTTCGGCGATTCTGCGAAACTCCCGTTCCGTCTTGTGATCCAATATCTGTATTGAAGTGAAAAAATGAGCCAGCCCGCTCTGGTCGATTTTTGCGAGCTGAATCTCCTCGTCACCTTTTGTAGCTAGGATTAGTTTGTAATGTGACCGCAGGCTAGCAAGCACTTGCTCAGCACACTCAAAAGTTATGAGAGCTTTGCCGAATATTCCATAAGCGATGTTTTCGATTTTTCGCTCAATTGCGCGGTCGTATGGCCAACTGGATCTATCGCAGAACAGTCGATATGTCTCAGCCATCGATATTGGGAACCTGTGTTTTGAGAAGCCAAATTTGTCGACATTAATTACATCGATACTCTCGAATGTATTCAGGGCGTCCTTAGGATCGAAACCCAAGAGAGCCATTTCTTTGCAAAATTCTTGTTTCGCCTCCGCGTAGGCTGGCATTGTCTCCCAAAGGGTGTCATCACCGTCGAAGATCACTCCTGCGGTAGTCATCGGTCCATCCTTCAAAACAATTTTCTGATGCAATCGTAACACAGGCGAGCCAATGTCGCAACGGAGACAGTGTGTTCCACCGATGAAACAAGGCTGCCCCGAGCGTCGAACGCTATATAGTGGTGGATTAAGGGCCACCCAACGGTGGCCCTAAGTTACTGCAAATATTAGTGAGCCGACGGAAGTCGACCCCCTGGCCATACCTGAGCCTAAATACGAGCGTTACCAAATTACAGAACGGCACGAAAATCAATGGCCTAGCGCTCGGAGAACGTAGCGTTTCATGACCGAACCCATATTTAGTAATGGTAACGCCAACAGGGTAACCGTAATCAACTTCCTCTCCAGGTTGTGGAGTTTGATCGATAATCAATCCTGGCTGAAGTGGCAGATCGGAGCGTGTCGCCAGCAGTTGAATGTTCAAGTTAGAGGCGTGAAGTTTGGTTTCGGCGTTTTTATAACTCAATCCTTTGAGCGACGGAACTCTGGTTTGAGCTGGTCTCGACTGGCGCTCCTGTTATACGTCCAAACGTAGCGCCAAAAGTGTGGTTGCCGGCAAGATTATAAAGACAATGAACACTACGGTCGCAAGGACTGTGATTAGTAGTTTCTTTTTGCCTCGCATACTGTAGCCAACGAGTACTCAAGTAAAAATCTCATTTCTTCTGTTCCTTTGGATCTCTCTTATGAGCGCTAGTAGCGCGGTCCGCCCTTATTTCATTTTGTCGTCTCATTTCCATTTTACGGCCTTCCGGGTGTATTCTGTGCGTAGTTATCCTCGCTGAGTGAGGTTATCTACGCATAAACTGTACCGCCAAAGGTTAAAAACCAGAAATGCCAGATATTGACCGAACTGTTATCGCGAAACTCGCGAGAGCCAGTAAATCCGGAGTCATCAATTCGGCCGATGCCTCGAAGGCGTTGGGTTTCGACGCGAGGATGACGGCAGCGAAGCTAGGCTCTCTGGCGAAACGTGGTTGGTTACATCGCGTCCGTCGAGGTGTTTATCTAATCGTGCCGCTTGAAGCCGAACCGGGGAGGCCGGCCACTGCGGCTGATCCGTGGATATTGGCGCAGGAAGTTTTCAGTCCGTGCTACATCGGCGGATGGAGCGCCGCTGGCTACTGGGAACTCACCGAACAAATCTTTCGGCCAACACTTGTGGTTACAGCAGCAGCTATTCGATCCAAGTCAATCGAATTGCTCGGTCAGGAGTATCGTTTGTTTCGCGTCCCTCCCCCAAGGGTTCGAATAGAAACGACCGTGTGGCGCGATTCGGTAAGAGTCAAAGTCTCAAGTCGCGAGCGAACACTTGTCGATTGTCTGCGCAACCCAGCTCTGAGTGGTGGCGTCGGGCATTTGATCCTGATGATGAAGGAGTATGCAAATCACCCCGAACGGGACTTCAAGAAGTTACTGAATGAGACCCGCGACGCTGACAGCGGCGCGGTGTGGAAGCGGCTGGGCTATCTGTCTGAGATGTTGTGGCCGAAAGAAGATTCAATCATCAGTGAGGCGTCTCGCAAGCTGGCTGCGGGCAACATCAAACTCGATCCGTTGGTCAAGGCCCGCGGCAAGCTCGTGAAGCGGTGGCGAGTTTGGAGCAACGTCGATTTAGGCACACATGATTAAGAAGCAAGACATCCTTGACCGAGCGGCCGAATGGCAATTGAGGCCGGAGGTGGTTGAGAAGGATTATGTCCTCGGCTGGCTCCTCGCCGCGATCTCGTTGCATCGTGAATTGCAGGCGTTATGGATCTTCAAGGGCGGGACATGCATCAAGAAGACCTACTTTGAGACTTATCGCTTTTCAGAAGATTTGGATTTCACTCTCGTTCCCGAGGCGCCCTACAGCGAAGAAGCAATCCTTGAACAGCTACAAAGCGCGGCGCGACTTACGGCAGAGATGAGTGGAATCGAGTTTCCTATTGACCATGTGCGTGTGCTGTCGAGACGGAACAAAGCAGGCAAACCCACTTTTCAGGGGAGAGTTTATTATCGCGGGCCGTTACAAAGGACTCCGACCTACGCTTCGGTCATCTTCGACATTACGAACCAGGAGAAGATTGTGGTCGCGCCGGTTGGCCGAATAATCTTCCATCCCTATTCGGATGACCTACCACCTGATCTAACTGTTCAATGTTACTCGCTCGAAGAGCTGCTTGCTGAGAAGACCCGCGCACTCTATGAACGCACGCGGCCGCGCGACTTATATGACGTAGTGTATCTATTGGAGAACTGTATCGATGCAATTGCTTTGGCCGACACGCGAGAAATCTTCGCCGCCAAGTGCGAATACAAGGGACTGCCAGTTCCATCGTCTCAAGACCTGGTGAAAATCGTACATGACAATGAAGAGCTAAGAGCTGAATGGGCAAACATGCTCGCTCATCAGCTACCAAATCTTCCAGCAATCGACGACATACTGACTCGGTTCGTTGCGCTGATCGGTTGGATTGATCAGCCTGACTTCGTGCCGGCTGAGGCTGCCTTGGGAGCAGCCGTTGGCGCGACGGCTCAAGAGAGATCGATTCCGTTATCCGGCATTCGCTATTGGGGCGGCGGATCACCGGTTGAGAGAATTCGATTCGCGGGCGCGAATAGGCTTTTGTTAGAGTTCGATTATCATGGGAAGCGTCGTGTAGTAGAGGCATATTCGCTACGTGAGGCTAGAACTACTGGCAACATTTTGCTATACGCGTGGGAGTTGAGCAGCGGACACATCAAGGCACTTAAAATTGATGAGATGATGAACGTAAGAGCAACAGACGCGGCTTTCAGGCCTAGATATCGTGTCGAGTTGAGCGCCCAAGGGCCGATGAGCATACCTGCGGTTGTTCGAACTCCTGGAATGATTCGATTACCAAGGTTGAGCGCGCCGAGACGGACAAGCGCTTTCAAAGGTCCAATACATGTATATGAATGTACCTATTGCGGCAAGCGTTTTAGAAGACAACAGCGCAATTCAAAACTAAAGCCGCATAAGGATAAAAACGGATGGGATTGCCCGGGCCGAACAGCTTACTACGTCGATACTGTTTACTAGAGTCTCGAGATATCGTAGCCGGTCTGTAAGAGCATGCGCATTGTAATAGGAGAATGAAGTCGAGGGAAGGCCACCATGAGTTCGCCTATCCCCGAATTGTTCCCTGGCTGTATACTCTGCGACCTCAGCATTACGCGGCAAAATAAAGCTCACAATGTTCTCCCCAACTTCCATCGCAAACTTCCTCGCCTGTCAGCACATCGGGACGCTAAATCGGGCCGAGGCTGCGAAACAAATCAAAAGACCGTTCTTTGCCGATCCTGGTTTGGACTTGCTGATAAAGCTTGGCCTCGCGCATGAGGAAGCTTACTTACACCATCTGGCCGAAGAACAACATCTTCAGATTGCGACGATACCCACCGACGGTTCCTGGAAAGAAGCAGCGGCGCAAACAGTTGCCGCGATTCGCGGCGGAGCTGAAGTCATCTATCAAGCGACTTTCCTCGCAGAGCAATGGCAAGGCCGGGCGGACTTTCTCATTCGCGTTGAAAGGCCAGGCGCTGCGCCTCCGTGGTCCTACGAAGTTGTCGAGACCAAGTTGGCGCGCTCAACTAAGGCACGGGCCATCATCCAGCTCTGCTTCTACTCAGACCTGCTGACAGAGATTCAGGGCGTGGTGCCGGACTACATGCACGTAGTTCTCGGAGGCGGAGCGCAGCCCGAGAAGTTTTCGGTTCACCGTTATCTCGCCTACTTCCGAAAGGTCAGGCGCGAGTTCGAAGCAGCTAATCAGGTAAAAGCAGAAACCTATCCCGAGCCGGTTGACCATTGCCGAGTCTGCATCTGGTCCACGGTTTGTGATCGGCGCTGGCGCGACGACGACCACTTGTCGCTGGTCGCCGGAATTTCGAGGAGTCAGCGAAAGGCCCTGGTTGAATGCGGCGTCAATACAGTGAGTGGCCTGGCGAGTCCGGAGCTTCCTCCCATAGACGGCATCGGTGCTCAGGCGCTGATTGTCATTCGAGAACAAGCGCGCTTGCAGGTGCAAGGCCGGGACGAAGGTCGCCACATCTATGAGTTGTTGCCGCCAGCTGAAGAAAAAGGTCTATGTTCGCTGCCACCGCCGTCGCCCGGCGACATGTTTCTTGATTTCGAGGGCGATTCTTTCTCGTTCGATCAAGGCCTGGAATATCTCTTTGGCGTTCTGACGCTTTCCAATGAACAGGTGGCAGCACCCATCTATGCGCCCACGTGGGCGCTGAACCTTACCGAAGAGAAAAACGCTTTCGTGAGTTTCATTGCGACGGTAACGGAACGACGGCGACAGTATCCGGATATGCACATCTATCACTATGGAGCGTATGAGGAGACTGCAATCAAGAAAATGGCCGGGCGGCATGGGACGGGTATGGACGAAGTAGACGAACTGTTAAGAGCAGAAGTCCTGGTCGATCTCTACCGCGCGGTTAAGCAGGGACTGCGGGCATCGGTGGAGAGTTACTCAATCAAGAAGCTTGAACCTCTCTACGAGTATGAACGCGAGGTTCGGCTCATCGATGCCAACCTGGCCCTTAACACTTTTCAATCCGTGCTCGCGTTTGGTGCGGGCGAGGAAGATATCGGGGAGATTCGCGAGGCAATCGAAGGCTACAACCGCGACGATTGTGTCTCTACGCTGCGCTTGAGAGATTGGTTGGAAGACAGACGGCGCGAGTTAGAGGCAAGGAGAGGGATGCCTCTGCCTCGGCCACTGCCTAAGATCGGTGAGCCCACCGAAGACTTGTCGGCTTACCTTGAACGAGTTCGCGCCGTTGAGGCGCAGCTCATCGCAGACGTGCCCGCCGATGAAAACGAACGGACCGAAGAGCAGAAAGCACGATGGCTGCTCGCTCAACTTCTGGAGTGGCATCGGCGAGAAGATAAGTCAGCGTGGTGGGAATACTTCCGTCTGTGCGAACTCACCGATCAAGAGCTACAGGAAGATAGGAGCGCGCTGGGTGGTCTGGTTTTCGTAGACGTTGTAGGCGAGACGAAGAGGTCGTTTATTCACCGCTATCGATTTCCTTTGCAGGACCACGGGATTAAGGTAGAGCGAACCGTGCACGATCCCAGAACCCAGGACAGCGCGGGTACGGTGGTGGCGATTGACGAACGCGCTCTGACTATCGACCTCAAGCGCGGCAAGTCATCCAAGGTCCCGCATCCGACCGCGATTATTCCCCACGACATCATCAATGCGAAAGTGCTGCGCGAGAGTCTTTTGCAGCTTGGATTATCGGTGGCGGAGAAGGGAATTGACGGAGCAGGTCCCTTTAAGGCGGCGCGAGATCTATTGCTCCGGAAGCCGCCACGTTTGCGAGGAGCGACCCTGAGAGATTTGATCGCTTCGGATCCAGACTCGACTGAGGTAGCGAAGCAGATTTCGCTGGCTCTTGATTACACAGTGCTTCCCATACAAGGCCCGCCCGGCTCCGGCAAGACTTACACGGGCTCTCGCATGATTGTTGAGCTGGTAAAGAATGGATTGAAGGTCGGGGTGACGGCTGTAAGCCACAAGGTCATTAGCAAGCTGCTAGAAGAAACTTGTGCTGCCGCGCGCGAGGCCGGAGTGAAACTAAAGACTATCCAAAAAGTGGACGGCAGCGACGGCTGTGACGACGAGATAGTAACGTGCACCAAGAGTAATGAAGCGGTTGCGAATGCGCTCCGAGACAATGAAGCCCAGGTTGCTGCCGGCACAGTTTGGCTTTGGGCTCGTCCAGAGATGGCCGAGGCGGTCGATGTGCTATTCGTGGATGAAGCCGGTCAGATGTCTCTCGCGAATGTGCTCGCGGCCTCACCGGCGGCGAAGAGCATCGTCTTGTTGGGTGATCCTCAGCAACTCGATCAGCCGCAACGCGGCGTCCACCCACCGGGCGCGGAAGCTTCCGCTCTTTCTCATCTGCTTAACGGCAGAGCAACCATTGGTGAGGATCAGGGATTATTCTTAGCTGAGAGTTGGCGGCTGCATCCGGATATTTGCGAGTTCACTTCAGAGGCCTTTTACGATAACCGCCTCATGCCTCGGCCTGAAAATGAGGCGCAACGCCTGAACGTTGAGGGACCTTTTGATGGGACCGGGTTGCGCTTTGTTCCAGTCAAACACGACGGAAACCAGAGTGAGTCTCCCGAAGAATCAGCTCGTGTTGCTGAGATAGTCAGACAATTGCTGCGAGGGGGCTCAACGTGGACCAGCAAGAAGGGGGAAACCGTTCCGCTCCTGCTTAAACACATTCTCATCGTCGCTCCGTACAACGCTCAGGTTTCGGCTCTGGCGCAAAGTCTTCCCGATGGGGCCAGAGTAGGAACAGTGGACAAGTTCCAGGGGCAAGAGGCCCCGGTCGTCATTTACTCAATGACCACCTCAACGCCCGAGGATGCTCCGCGAGGAATGGAGTTTCTCTACAGTTCAAACCGACTCAACGTCGCAACCTCGCGAGCCCAGTGCGTCACCGTGCTGGTGGCGAGTCCCGCCTTATTTGAAGTGCAGTGCCAAACGCCGCGACAAATCGAGCTGGCCAATGCGTTTTGTCGATATTTGGAGATGGCGGTTCTTGCCTGAACGACCTTGCCAATAACGCAGTTGCCGACCGCAGGACGTTGTGCGTTTGCACCGATGAAACGGGTAAAGAAAAACGCCCCTTTGTGTTTTTAACACCTTAGCGATCTTCTTAAGTCTGATAACGTCCACTATGAAGGTTCGGACTCTATCTGTGCAATCTGTGAAACTAAGTTGACTCCAGACTGCTTCGGACCCTTTCGGCCATGCCACGTGCATCGAATAACGCGGTCCGAAAGCGCTTCTATCAGCGCAATGTTTCTTCTGCGATAAGCGACGCCAGCCAGCCGCGTATCTTGATCCCAGCGAATCCCCCCTCACCAGCGACCCTCGCTCTCCTCGCGTTTGGTTTTCCTAGGCGAATGCTTATCTTTGCGCCAACCTATGATATTCTTAGCTCCCAAGTCATGAAAAGGGTTCATCCAGTAATGTTAAAACTATCGTTGTTTCTGCTCCCCATTATCTTGGCGGCTAGTTGCTTAACCCCAGTTAAGCCACCCACCCTGAATGAACCGGTTCGCGTAGCTTACCTCCCAATCATTCCTGACTTACCCTTGTTTGTTGCGCAAGAACAAGGACTTTTCAAGAAGCATGGACTTGATTCGTCGCTGACCAAAATCGCGGGTAGCGGCAACCAGGTATTGGAGACTCTTTCGCGCGGTGACGCAGACTTTGCTTATTTAGCATATTCGACGGTTCTCGAAGCGGAGCAACAAGCGCCTGGCAGTTTCGTTGTTTTGCATCACAACGTGGACGCGAAAGAATTTCCAAGTCTCTATGCCTTGGTCGTGTCCCCCAAGTCAGGCATTCGTACCGTGGCTAATCTGAAGGGGAAAGCAGTCGGCACTTTTCCAGGAGCAGCGATGCTTGTGTTGACAAAGCTCATGCTGGCTGCAGAAGGCCTTGATCCAGGTAAGGACGTGCGGATCATGCAGCTTGCACCTCCGGCTCAGGTCGCGGCGTTGCAAACTGGTCAAGTGGCTGCGCTGCTTGCGCTCGAACCAATCGGAGCCCTCGCAGTACACGCTGGAGCAGGCGAATACATCGATCGTTGGCCGCTAACTCCGCGAGTTGCCAAGACGATTCCTACGGGTGGCTCTGTCGTACTAAGGAAGACTTATGAGACGAAGGCCGATTACGTGACGAGGATCACTGCCGCAATTGACGACGCCATTGATTACATTCGCGCGCACCCCGAAACCGCAGTTGGTCTTTATGTCAAGTACTGTGATGTTTCCGAAGCGGTCGCAAAAGACTTGCCCGTCCTTCATTTCTGGAAGAGCACCGAAACCGACCTCAAGGTTTGTCAGGACTATGCAGATCTGCTGCAACGTGAGGGAGACTTGCGCGCACCGTTGAACGTTCGGACTCTTTATCCGACGGCTAAATGACTGAGCAAGCGACTAGTCCTCTGGTTGAAGCCCGAGGAATATCGATTCGCTTCGGAGCCCAGAGGATACTCGACCAGATCGATCTCTGCGTGCAGCCGGGCGAAATCGTCACTATCCTTGGAGCCAATGGCGTCGGAAAGACGACGCTCGTTCGGACGCTTGCGGGACTGCCTCCTTTTCCCGATCAAAGGACCGACGGAATCATAGTACGAAGCGTCCCATTCGCCTTTGTTCATCAGCAGTATCAAGCATCCCTTCTTCCTTGGTACTCCGCTCGCAGAAACATTTTGCTTGGCTTGAGCATTCATTCTTCCAATGGCAAGCTTCGTCCGGAAGACGTAGAGAAAAAAATGGAATGGATTGGGCTGGGTACCCGCTTGCCACTTGATCGCCGCCCCGACCAGCTAAGTGGCGGGCAAAAACAAATGGTAGCTCTTGCGCGGGCTGTACTATTAGAGCGACCGCTTCTTTTCTTGGATGAGCCGATGTCGGCGCTAGACAAGAATGTCCAACTCGAATTCGCTACGCGTCTGCGGGAGCTAGTGGGTTTAGAACAATGGGCTGTGATTGCGGTGCTGCACGATGTCCATCTCGCGGCCTTTATGTCTGACCGCTGCGTTGCCTTGGCTGGGAAACCTGCCCGCATTGCATTTGATGTTAAGTTCAATCACGCGGGGCGAACCGACATGCCCGCCTTCCTTGCCGACAAGTCCGTCGAAGAAATCATCAATCAACTGGCTAGAGCCATCTACTCATGAGCGTGAAATCCTCCAAGCAAACGGGCAACAGCCACATCGACTGTTTTAGGGCATGGGGACTCGCCGCGGGTGAACATGCGTTCTACGCCGAATCGCTTGGCCAATGGTATCTTTTTCTCACTGGCGCATTTCTAGACTATCTCAAGAAAGATGATATTGAAAACGCTTTGATTCTGAACTTCCATGTTGGCCTCAATTGCGGGGGCGAATACGACGTGCTGTCTGGTGCGAACAAGATCAAGCGTAGGTTTTCGCTCACCAATCCAGGTTCTGACGGTTTGGTTCAGAGAATACGAGGGCTCCAAAAGAGCGACGGACGATTCACGCTAGGAGTATGTTCCGCGGCCGTAATTGGGGAAAACTATACTCATGCTGAGACCGAAATGCGACGATTCATGTCTCGCGACTACGATTCCGTAGACGACTTGGATCGGCCACACGTGGAGGTCGCTGTGATGCGTCGTCTCACCCAACTCGCAGTTGAGGAAAAAAACCTTAAACTTCGGGTCTTTCACACATCTGCAGAATTGCCGTTAACGGCCTTGTATCTTAAGTTCAGTAAACCGATTAACCCTAAGCTTCCAGGTAATGGTAAGAGAGTCGCCAGAGGAAGCAAGCAAGTCACTGAGTTGCTTGCAACCGGGCTTTATGAACCGCGATATGCAACAGATGTGGTTCAAGAAAAGGGGGACATAAACCTCCCTGTCCAAATACTGGTGGCGGGAAATTCTCGCCGGGATGAGCCGATTAGAGAGCAAATTAAGAAGCTTGTTGAGGTCTATTGCAAACACATTAAGCAGCACGCCATCCCGCCCACAGATCCCAGCGACGGGCCTGATACTACCCATATTTTCATCTCACACTATAACGAGGACTCGCCGTTGGCAGAAGCATTGAAGAAGCGCATTGAGACTTTTGCTAGCGACAAGGGTCTTCGGTGTAAGTGCATTTTGGGCGTAGGATCGGAAATGTCATTGCCCGGGCGGTCGCGCTCGGCGAATTTGAACCATCTTACGCGTCTGATTGACTATGCGATTGTCCTTCACCCGCGAAGGAAAATGACTCGTCACAACATTCCGTATGAGCTTGGCCTGTTTTCCCAAAGATTCGTGACACGCGACAGCTCGAACACTACGATTTCTTCCCGCGCTACCCTCATTGCCAAGACGTCAGACGTCGCAAGCGACTTGAGCAACTTGAGTGGCATCCCGATCGTGGAGCGCCCCTCTGGACGCATGCCCCAGGTTGTGGAGATATTGTTCGCGGAACTTGGCACGTGGATTCCATTCTTGCGCATATGAAGAATTCTAAAGTAATTCAATGGGTTGGTTGGCTCTTCCTTATCGCCCTGGTAGCGGTATGTGTTCAGTTCTGGAATCCATCGGCGGCTTGGGCACGGCTCCTCTTTCCAAAGCCTGTCGCCGTTGGACGAGCCTTTTTGTCAATATTGTCGCCAACCACCGGATCTGGCCTCAGAGACATCGGAACGACCCTTTCGCGCGTCGGCTTCGGCTTGATCTTGGGAACCTGCCTTGGAGTTCCGCTCGGTCTGTCCGCTGGCTTGCTGGGCAGGCTGTTCAACGGGCTTCGCTTAGGTATTGACTTTCTGCGTTCAATTCCACAGATTGCCTTATTTCCGGTGTTCGCGCTTCTTTTCGGTATTGAGAACTTCGGCAAGGTCATGATGGCTGCCGTTTCCACGTTTCTCATCGTGTTTGTCGCAGCAGCCGACGGGACGTTGTTTGGCGTGCAAGAACGCTACGAGACTTTTGAGTGGATGGGAGCAAGCGCCTGGCAAAAGTTCACGCGGCTTATTTTGCCACAAAGCTTACCTTCGATCGCGGTTGGCATTCGAATTGCGACATCCGTGGCTGTTATCGTGGTGCTGGTTGCTGAAATGCTCTACGGTACGCTGGATGGGATTGGCTACAGGCTTTATATCGCTCAACTTAGCTATCGCGTCGACGAGATGTGGGCCTACATCATTTTGGTCGGAATTATGGGAATGGTGCTAAACGCCATTCTTTCGTATTTGCAGAGACGTTTCATCCCGTGGGATCGCGTTTCGACTGAGGGGTAACCATAGAAATGAAAAAGCAGCAAAAGAAAACCGCACACCACTGGATGTCACCAACAATCAAATTTCCTGGCGGACATATCCAGATAGTAAATCCACGCCGTCCGATTGAAAACGTGTGGAGTGACATTCTTTATTTGAAACCTAAAGCGGAGTTTCCCGCTCATTCTCACAAGGACACGGCGTCTCTCCTCGTGTGCATTGGCGGAAGCGGCGAAGTTGGCATCAACGGTAACCGAACTCATTTGCGAAAAGGTGTTTGCGCCTTTATTCCCAGAGGGGCGGAGCATTACGTAAGAGCGAGGGCCACATCTTCACTAACCTGTTTATCTCTGAATGAGGGCATAATCAAGCCCGGGGCAACTGCCGATATTCGGTTTGCCAATCCCCGATTGGTAAACAATCTGCGTGCCTGGTCTGAATTCGTTGCGAACTGCGGGAACGCTGCTGCGGATTTTCAAGAAAAGATTAACGCTGACGGGGAACCTTGCAACGTGTTCTCTTTGGCTTTATGAATTGTGGCACAGATGGCTCTATCTCCAACGTTCCAAGACGTTCGCGGCGTCCCACATTCTCAGTTGGAACGACCTCATAATTTGTTTTCCTTCTCTTGTTGAATTGTTTTGATTGAGTCCCACCAAATCAAAATTGCGCGACTTGTTGCCTCGTGACGTACGACGCTTTGCCCGATTCTGAAAAGCAATATGACCGAAAGATCACGGGACAATTCCGTCGCAGATGCAATCGGTCTTTCTGCGACCGAGTGAGGTGTTATTAAACGCGGCGAGTCGAGAAGCGACGCTAGCAGGATTTGTTGCGTGCGTCCCCAATAAGCGGTAGACTTAGGCCACGGTTATCAAGACATTTGCATTATCCTTAGCCGATCTCGGAACCTCAGTCTCGGAGAACGATGGCTTCAACGCCAGCCCCCAATAGAGCATCTCGTCGAAGCCCACGGGTTGTTGTCGCCGGTGATGTCTGCATTGACTGGCTGTCCATTCCTGTCGACTCCCTCGTGCCGGATCCGAATTCGATAGTGCCAATGAATTGGGAGCTTCGCGGTGGGCATCACATGTATGCGCGCCGTAGCGGCGCTTGGTTAACAGCGGACTTGGTTGAAGCCGCCGTTGGTAGCTCTGCCAAGGTGGTGAAACCGGCCGACGATGAACTTGATCTCGAGAACATCCCGCCGCAGAAGATCATTCATTCGATGCTCATGCTCGATCGCCGCGACCGCGAGCGGAAGAAGGAAAAGGTGCCGTACTGGGTTGTGGCAGACTTCGACGGCTATGCTGGTCCACCTCAATCCCAAAAGCCAGACGTTAAGCGAATCGCCAGAGACTATAGGGATGCGGAAGTGGTCTTGCTTGATGATTCCGGAAACGGCTTTCGTACCACGAGAAGGGCGTGGCCGTCAGCATTGAGTGGTCCGGGTGCACCGCTAGTGCTCTACAAGGTTCGTCGCCCTCTGTGCAAAGGCCCATTGTGGAGACTTCTTAGAGACTCTCACCTCAAGCGCACAATCGCGCTTGTACCCGTTGACGAGTTGCGAGGCGACGGTGGCAGTATCGGCCGCGGTCTGTCATGGGAACGTACCGCAACCGACTTGATCCAGTCGCTGGATAGCGATCTGCGGTTCGCGGATCTTCGAGGCTGTCCATTTCTTGTCATCTCACTGGGAATAGAAGCGGCAATACTGGTGGGTTGCGCAGCCGGACGCATCACCGGAGCTCGGCTGTGGTACCTACCAAACCTTACCGAAGGCGAACTTCTGCGAACGGGCCGCGGAGGGATGAGTGGCTTTGGCTCGGCCTTTGCGGCCGCAATAACTTCGGTCCTCAGCAAAACCGGACGCTTTCACCCGCTCGACTATCGCAAGCTCGAACTGGCGCTGCGAAAAGGTATCCGTTTCGGACTGACAGTAAAGCAGAGACTGCTAGAGGAGGCCTTTGGGCCATGTGAGATGGAGGATCCGACGGACAAGTCGCGCCGCATCACGTGCCCCCCCCAGTATCCTGTTAGACAGATCTTCGCGGCGTCTGCCAGCAACACGTTTCCGGTTCACGAAGTTTCACTTCCAAAACCGCCAGCTTCGCGCTCTTCTAAAGAACTCTCACGTTATCGTTCGTGGCGAATTCTTGAATCGAAACGTGAAGGGGTTTTTGTAGATCTGGCGGCTGAAGTTGCGAGGCATGGTGTTGAAAAAGTCTTCGACGATGTTCCGATCGGTTCGTTTGGGAGGCTGTCGACTCTCGATCGCTCGGAAATTGAAAGCTACCGTGGCATCAGTAATTTGATGAGAGCGTTTCTCGACAATCCTCGTCCTGAACGTCCTCTCTGTCTCGCAGTCTTCGGCGCGCCCGGTAGTGGTAAGTCTTTCGGCATCACTGAAGTTGCGCGTAGTGTCGATAAGAAAGACCGAATTGAAAAGCTGGACTTCAATGTGTCGCAGTGGAACGACCCTGAGTATTTGGTTAATGCTTTACACCGTGTTCGCGACTACGCTATTCGAGGAAAGGTGCCGCTCGTTTTCTTTGACGAATTCGATTCGCGATTCGGCACGCAAAAACTCGGCTGGTTGAAATACTTTCTCGCTCCCATGCAAGACGGTGTCTTTGCAGATGGCCTATTCAAACACGACATCGGCAAAGCGATTTTTGTTTTCGCCGGCGGAACGGCCACCACCTTCGAAAATTTCGGCAAAGGCTCGCCGAGGGCCGACGAGTGCGGCAGCTCAGAAGAGCTGAATAGCCTCAAGCTCCCCGATTTCGTGAGTCGACTACGAGGCCATGTAGATATCTTCGGCGTTAATCCGCCGGCGGACACTAACCTCCTGCGACGTGCTCTGATCTTGCGCAGCAATATCGAGCGGAAATATCCTGGCTTGATTGATGCGTCAAGTACGGTTCGAATGGACGATGGCGTCTTGCGCGCGTTCCTCCAAGTTCCGAGCTACGAGCACGGCGCTCGCTCGCTCGAAGCAATTCTCGAAATGAGCCATCTGAATGATCGTACGCATTTCGATCCCTCTCTGCTTCCGCCGCAGCATCAACTTAGCCTTCATGTCGACGGCAACGCTTTCATGACGTTGGTCCAACAGCAACCACTGCTCAAACCCGTGATTGAAAGGATCGCGATCCAGATTCATGAACTATACGTGAGGGAAGAGCTAGCCAAGAAAGATGAGCAGGGCAACCAGCTCTATGGGATTGGCGCCTGGGACTCGCTGTATCTCTGGGACGACCTGGACGAGCTGTACAAGAAATCAAGTCGCGAGCAAGCCGCGAGTTATCCGACACTGCTCGCCGCCGCGGGCTGCGGTTTTAAGAAAGGCCGGGAGGATCCTAACTTCAAGTTCTCTGAAAAAGAGACCGAAAGACTAGCCTGCATGGAACATGACCGCTGGATGGAGGAACGCCGCCTCAAGCAACCGGACCACCCGGACCTAGTACCTTGGGAGAGTTTGCCACAAGAGCAAAAGGACAAAGACATCCGCACCATCAAGGCGATCCCTGGGATCCTCGCAAGGGTAGGATTCCGCGCGGTGAGACTGGTGTGATTGACTCCGTGAATTGAAACCCCTACATCAAAACCCTGCCCGCGTCCGGAGGCTATGTGAAAAAGAACCATAACTGGCTTAGATACAGTGCTCGCGATGGAATACTAGAGACTCATTTCTATGAGGACGGGGCAAAAGCGGGCTACTCGAAGTGGGTTATGGACGCGCTCGAACTGTCCGATGCGGATGGAGAACCGAGCAAATCCGAATACCGCCTCCTGGACACCTTCTTCAGCGATTCGATGAGCGAGGCATTGCTTGAACAAATCTTTGAGCGGGCATCCAGCACGAGTCCTGTCCGCATGCTCGTTGTGGATCCAACCTGTCCTTTCGCGGAGAATCGAGCAACATCAATCGGTGATGACTCGGCTGTTAAGCGTGCACATAAAGGATTGAGAGTCATTGCGAAAGCACTCAGGACAGACATCCGCCGTGAGATTAATGTTAAAGATCCAGATGATCCGGTGCTGCTCTCACTGATTCATAAGGCTGAAGAGAGCGCACATATCAATCTCCAGTTCTATCACGTGACTCCGAGCGGGCCGCTTTACTTCTTCAAGAACATCGTTCTATGCGGAAGGTTCTGCTACGGCGAGTCCGCCATTCGTCTTCCCTGGTCAATGATCATCAACGACCCACATCGCAAAGATGATCTATATGACATCTTAGCGAAGGAGTTTGAGGACGTGTGGGGACAGAGCTACAGGTACCCAGGCGATTGGCCCGAAAAGAAGAAGGCAGTATTCCTCAGTTACTCGGAACATGACCGAGTTCTTGCCGAGGAGATTCGCGAGCTATTCAGAGCCATGCACATCGAGTGCTTCGTCGGATCGAGCGACTTGGCACCCGGTGAAAGTTGGACTGATGAGCTGCGCAAGACTATTTGCAGCTCAATGGAGTTCGTCGTATTACTAACCCCGCAATCAGTCTCCAGCCCATGGGTTCAGGCAGAACTCGGCGCGGCATGGGCGCTCGATCTGAATATCACACCGGCAATCGTCGAACCGAGATTGGCAGATGTTCTGCAGTTTGTCGGAAGTCGCCACGCGATCGATGTCTCCAACGCAGAGGGAAAAGAAAGACTCGTCAACGCGGTTGCGGGGCGAATGCGGAAACGCTTGGGAAACTTTGAAGCGGCGAGATCATGACGAAAGTCGAAGTTAGGATGAGCCCAGAAACAAGCGGTATACTTTTTTGATCACCTTGATAGGTTGGCGGCCGCCTGCATGAAAACAGACAGCACGACCAAACGCGAATCGGGGCACTTGCGCGTTTTTCTGAGCTATGCCCACAAGGACGAAGCTGCAATCAAGCCGCTGGCGGAACGACTGCGCGCAGACCATTTCGAGCCTTGGAGGGACAGCGAGAGTTTGAAGCCAGGCGCATCGTGGCCGCAAGAGACTTTGCGGGCAATATCCGATTCTGACATTGTTGTGGTGTGCCTTTCGACCGCTTCGAGTGGAAAAGGAGGATTTCTCCAAAGGGAGATTAGCACTGCCCTAACTGCAAACGTTCTGATAATCCCGGCTTTGTTAGATCAGTGCGAAATTCCCAAGGAACTTGTCCACTGCCACGCGGTCGAACTCTTCGATAATGAAGGGTATGAGCGACTGAGAGCAAAGCTAATGAGCTTGGCTAAGACCGTCGAACGGTACTATCCCGGCGGACCGGTAAACGTTGACGCGGGGCACTACATCAACCGTGACTGGGACGACGAAGCCGTGGATGCGCTCGAAGGTCCGCCATTCACATTGCTCGTCCAGGGGCCGGTTCAATGTGGCAAGTCAAGCTTGCTGACCCGGCTTCAAAAGAGCGCGCGGGATATCGGCATCGCTACAGCCTGGTTCGACCCAAGCGCTTACACGGCGGACACCTATCACCGGCCAAGTCACACTACGAACTCCAATACTCGGGCAGCCAAAGCTTTGGCCGAACACTTGCAAAATGAGTGGATGCTTGATCCGCCGCGCAAAGGAAGGATCGAGTCTTTAGGGCCATGGCTTATGAAAGCATTGGAGCACACTGCTTCACAACCTCGATTGTTGATCATAGACGACCTCGCCAGTTTGGGATTTGAGGCCACAGAGGCCTGGCTGAAGTTTCTTCGTGAGGTTCAAAACCGACGAGCCAGCGGCGTGCGAATGAGCGTTGCAGTTGGACTCACCCACAGCTTCGGTTCGGACTTTGAATTCAGGCAGATGCGGATTGACAGTAATGTTTCCTGGAATCCGAGGGTCGAGCTCGATTGGTTCAATAGGGACGAGGTAAGGGATCTTGAAACACGAGTGCTAGGAGCCCCATCTGCGGATGATGATCTCTATGATCTGTTTGCCGGTCAGCCCTATTTAACTCACGCAGCTGCGCACGACAAAAGGTTCCGCGAATCGGTCCGGGCTTGGCGAGATGTGCCTGAAGATCAAGCGGCCGAGCTAGTGAGGGGATCTAAGTTTTACAAACATCATCAGGCGGGTATTCTCTGGGCGATGTTGGGCAAAACCACAAGGCCTGACGCGGATACTCGCAAAATCCTTCAGTCCTTCGTTACGGCGTGTTCGGGTGACGCTAAGATAAATCCTGACTATGAAGGCTTCTTCCGGAAAGCTAAGTTGATTGGTCGGGACGGTGCGCCTTCGCTGGGTATTTACTCGTTGATGGTGGAGTATTTCACGCAAATCATCGGAATTGGCTAATGACAACTAACGGACTTCGCTTTCAGGTTGGTGGCACTCTAGTTCCCGGAGCGAGTGTCTATGTTCGTCGTCCCGAAGACAAGGACTTTCTGGAATCCGTTCTCGAGTCAAAAGCCTGGATCAATTTATACGGTTGCCGAACGATGGGTAAATCCAGCCTTTATGCACAATACCTCAGTACGCTCGCCGAGCGAGGAGTCAAATCAATTGTGGTAGATGTTGGCGCGCAAATCGGTTCCACTGCCCGCACAGGACGTGATTGGGTGCGCATCCTGGCAGAGGCCGTCGCGGCTGATTTGACACTCGAGAGTCGTTCTCTAACAAAGGCAATTATCAAGCTTCCACCGGATGTTGCTACTGGGACTGCTTTGGAGGGTTTAGTGGAAACCCTGGTTTCGCTGTGCCGAGAGCCCTTGCTGCTCATTCTGGACGAGTACGACTGCATCCAGGAGTTGGAGTTCTGCGATGATATCCTTTTCGCTTTCCGCCATATTCAGGCAAAGCAGGCACGGACAAAATCTCTGGATCGCCTCTCGGTTTGCTTGGTTGGATTGCAACCACTGACCCGCTTCGCAACGCCGCTAGCTGCGAGCGCCTCACCAGTAGCTATCCCGATCGAAATTCGTGACTTCGCGAATACGCAGAAAACCCTCCAGACTATTATCAGCGGCTTTCCAGAGGATCAACGTCCGAACCAGTCCGTGATCAATCGGGTGTTGGAGCTTTCTGGTGGACAGCCTCTGTTAACGATGGCATTGCTTCGCGTCGTCGCGAAGCGCGGATGCCGGACACCTTCGGCGGTCAGCCGAATGGCTACTGAATTGGTCGCAGATTCAGGACTCGGCGCAGATCTGCAATTCTTCGAATCCATCGAGCGAGCTTTCATCGCCGAGGGAGGCAACGCGTTTGCAGCGCTACGGGCTTACGAATCATTGTTACAAGGAAGTAAGGAGGCGCATACGGCACCCGGCACCGACCTGTTATTACTCTTTGGTTTGGTGCGGCAGAAGAAACGAACGTTGGAGATAAAGGGAGAACTCTTCCGGCGTCGATTTGATGCAGCCTGGGCGCAGCGGATGCTCAGCCGCACGGCTAGCGGCATGCACCAGTATCGGGGTGGGGCAAAGAGCAGCGGGAAGCGAATCTGCGTCATTAACACGGGAGGTACTCTCGGCATGGTGGAGCGCGACGGAATCGTTGTTCCACCGCGGGACGCCGAGGAGTTTAAGAGCTACTTCGCCTCCCTGGATTCGATCGCGGAAACGGTTGAGTTCATCAATCTGTTTCCGCCTCGCGACAGCATCAATGTGTTCCCCGACCAGTGGACCACCCTGGCCCAGTACATTTATACCCGCCGGCACGACGGCTTCGACGGCTTCGTCGTCGCCCACGGCACGGACACATTAGCTTACACCGCGTCAGCCGTGGCGTTCGCGCTTGGGCCGCAACTGCGTTTTCCAGTCGTCTTTACCGGGGCGCAGACTACGCCCGACGTGGTCTACGGCGATGCGCACGTCAACTTATACCGTGCTTGTGAGGTAGCAAAGAAGGACATTCCAGAGGTGGTAATTAGTTTCGGTAACTTTGTCTATCGAGCTGTGAGAGCGCAGAAGAAAGACGACCGCCGCTTTGATGGCTTTGAGTCTCCGACCTACCCGCCGTTGGCTGAGATTACTGGAGAGATCAATGTACGCAGGGAATTAATACGCGAACTGCCAAAGCAAAAGCGAGACATCCAACTGAAGGCCGAGTTCGAGAGTTCAATCTTACTCGTTCCGCAGTTTCCGGGGCTGGAACCAGACTTTTTTGAACTCCTCGGCCGGCACACTTGCAGCGGTGTGATCGTGCAAACGCTCGGCGCGGGCAACGTGGCCAGCGAATTTCCCTATTCGTTCATCCCTTTCGTCGAACGGGCTTATCGGCAGGGGATTCCAGTGATTGTAACCAGCCAGTATCCACCCGACCCTGGCACGCACACGAAATACACGCCCGCTGAAGCTCCGCTCAAGGCTGGGGCGATTCATGCTGGCAACATGACCCTCCCTGCCGCAGTAACAAAATTTCGTTGGGTGCTGGCAGACGTCCTCCACCGGAAAGGTTGGGGAAGCCTGTCAGCTGAGAATAAGCGGAAGCTCGTAGCTAAGCTTATGGTAGAGAAATCAATTGTCGGCGAGTTCTAGGTCAGAAGATAAGGAGAAGAGTGATGGCTGCAAATGAGGCTCGTGGTGTTTTGGTTATATACACCGGCGGAACGATCGGCTCGAAACCGCGTGATCCAGACCCCGACAGCCCTCAGGTTGTGGTGCCGTGGGTCGAACTCGAGGCGGGCACACCTGAATTGGAAGGGTTGAAAAAGAGAGGCTTGCGCATCGACTGCGAGGAGATCGATCCGCTCGACTCCTGCAATGTGGGTCCTCAAGAGTGGCAGCAAATTGCGGGAATCATCGAGAGACGTTATGACGAATTCGAAGGCTTTGTAATTCTGCATGGCACCGACACGATGGTATATACAGCGTCGGCTTTGAGCTTCATGCTTCGAGAGTTGGCCAAGCCGGTGATTCTAACCGGCGCGCAGCGCTCGGCCCTCGTAGATGTTCGCAACGACGCGTCCCAGAATTTCGTTACCGCGATCGTGCTCGCCTCGCCGAAATTCAGCGGCATCCCCGTTGTACCTGAAGTATGCATCTACTTTGGTGGCAAGCTGCTCCGCGGGAACCGGACTGTGAAGCGCGATACCGCAGGGTATGATGCCTATGAGAGTCCGAATCTCGACCCACTAGGTGAAGTCGGCGATCGAATTGTAATTCACGAAAGCAGGCTGCGTCCCAAGCCTCTCGCTGGTCGCCGGTTCAACGTTCGCAAGACCCTAGATACGAATGTCACAACCGTGCTGGTATACCCGGGTATTCAAGAAACCGACTTAGCCAAACGCCAGCTCGATGGTCTTGCCGCTCGACCATCAAACCGTCCAGACGGGCTCAAGGCGGCGGTCATTTTGGCTTATGGATCTGGCAACATCCCAACGCTATGGCGCGCGTGGCTGGAGAACTTCCGAGATGCCCGTAACCAGGGTATGGTGATCGCCACGGTGAGCCAGTGCAAGCGCGGAGGCGTTGAACTGGGGATCTATGAAACTAGTGCTTTACTGTTGGAGTTGGGCTTTGTAGCAGCAAACGACATTACCCTCGAGGCGGCTCTTTGTAAACTGATGGTCCTTTTGGGCGATCCTGATCTATCACAGGAAGAAGTCGAGGAAACCTACCAGCGTGCTCTTGTGGGTGAGCAGAGCAGTTCGGTCTTCCTTATTAAGTATCCAATGAAAGAAGGATCAATAACTCGTGGAGGCGAAGTCGCGAGTGTGCGGGTGCCTGGCCGTCCAGTGGAAGGGGGCTGGCAACCCTCTAACGTGGAACGGGCACTTTTGCGCTTCCGTGGCGCGATGCTCAACTTTTCTGGAACGCCACCGGTCAACCTCTCGGTATACATCAATTTGGATCGCCCTGAAGATGCCAGCGAGGATCATCCGGGGTACGCGGGTCAGTTCAAGAAAGAACCAACGAGCAAGGAAGACCAGACCATCTTGTTCGATGTCACTCGCGTGCTGACCGCGTTAGTCAAACCGGGAGACCGAGCCAGCTTTACTGTCTTCCTTGATTCCGAAGGGGCCGAATTCTCCTGGATGAGTGTGGAGTTGGCGATAATCACTAAGGAAGTCTCTGGATGACGTTTCCTGCAGATGTCGACCCTGAGTTGCAGCCGTTGCTCGCGGAGGGCGAGGCGGTGCTTGAGTCGGTGCGTCGTTGTGCGGAGCGTTTGGCCGGCTTCGGTATCTGGCATCAGTTCAGCCGCAACGAGCCGGCGACGAGTTGCCCCGACGCGGCTCGCAAGCGCAACCGGCTTGGCCACAAAGGTATTCCGCTTTGGGATGAGTTGAAGTCGTTCCTTGGCGAATATCATGACGCCCAAGGCCAGCGGAAAATCTTCCTCGCACACTGCCGTGGCGACCGCAAATTGGACCTCGATAAACTGCGGCAGGCGCTTCAGCTCGCTGGGGAGATCAAGCGTGTCTCACTGAAAACTGAAGAGCGTTTGTGGACGGATCACAGGGTCGGTTACGGCACGGTGAATCCGTTAATGGATATTGCCGGCGGTTTGCAAGTCTTCGATGAGGAGTTGCGACACCCTGTGGGAGTGCCGGGCACGGTGATGACAAACGCCGGCGATTTTACTTGGGCCGTGGAATTCGATCCCGCTGAGCTCATCCCAAATTTGCCGGACTCGCGCTGGGGTGACATCATTCAGCCCGAGATGGAAGCTGAAGATCCAATTCGTTGGGGTGTCAGAGAGCCGGAAACTATCGGTATCCTCACCGGCAATCCCTGTGATTCCGGCTTAGACTTATGTGCCTCGGTGAATGCTCACGTACGCCGATTGCTGAAAAGGAATTCTCTGGGCGATGTTTCAATGCCAAAAATCGTGATCATCTCCACGCCCCAAATCGGAATTTCAATGGAAATGGATAAACGCGAAGCACCGCTTCGTGAAGCTTTGGTACAGGCCGTAGACGAGCTATGCGCAACCGGCGCAAAGATTCTCGCGCATCCAGCGCATACGACTCACTACTTCACGCTTGACATCGCAACACGAGCAACGGAGAGAGGTGCGCGCTTTCTATCAATGGCTGAACTGACTGCCGAGAGACTGCGAATTAGCGGTGTTCAGGAGATAGCTCTGCTTGGCACCAGATATGTGACGGACCTCAGCCAACCGTGGAGCGTATACAAGAATGCTTTCGAAGGTCTGAAGGTGCACACGCCTTCGCCGGATGGCTGGAAGAAGATTCATGAACTGGGCTATGAAGTGCAACAGAATGGACCAACGTCGCTTTGCTTTAACTGGATGCGCGATCTGTTGCGGGAAGAGGTTCCAACGTCCTGCAAACACGTAGTCCTGGCGATGACCGAGTTCAGTCCAATCGCCAGACGACTCAAGGCTCGCGGTCTTCAGGGCAAGATTCTTATCGACCCTGTCGACATCTATGGGGAGGCGATTGCAAATGAGTATCTCGGTTTGGCGACCAACGGCGGCGTGAAGTCATCAACAACCCCCTGACAAGTTATCATGCGGCTGGTCGGGGAACTCAGCTTGTTTGCGACCGCGTCGTTGAACTGCCGCTCAAGTCGGCTCTGCTATTCTCATCCATGGTACAAAATCGACATTGGTGTCCGATAACTGCCAATACGTTCGGAAAATGAACTCGTAACTGCTGCAAATGCGTGGAGTCCCATTCTCGCGGATGTGCCAACAATGAAATTCCACAAGATATAGCGGTTGATCACAACCTCTGTTGTGAGCCTCTAACTCGCAAAGTTAAGTCGTCATTCCGTACGACGCCAAACATCAAAATCATCCTGATCTTCCAGATTGGTTGCAGGTCTCTCGCATTCTTGTCTTACATCAAGACCGACCCGTTCACTGATCCTCACCTTTGGTAGAAGCTGCTGCATCGGTGCGTCAGAATCCGACAAAGACTCCCTGTTACAATTCTTACAGATAAGACAGGTGGTACTCACACCAACTCATAAACGGGTGCTGGCTTGTCGCGTAATAAACAGGTAATTGATCCAGGAGGAAACAGGGAAGTGAACTCAGAATCGAAACTCAGGAGCGTTGGCATAATCGGTGATTCTCCTGCGATGCAATTGCTTGCTGGTCAGATCGAAACTGCGGCCCGCTGCGATCTAACCGCGGTTGTCACAGGTGAATCGGGAACCGGCAAGGAATTAGTGGCTCGTGCACTACATCAACAAAGCGCCCGGGCCGGCATGCCGTTCATTTCCGTTAACTGCGGCGCCATTACCGAAACCTTGATGGAGTCCGAACTATTTGGGTATGAACGCGGAGCCTTCACCGGCGCAAACCAAAGACGCAAGGGACTATTTGAGGCCGCGCATAACGGCACCATTTTTCTCGACGAGATCGCCGAGATGTCCACGGCTTCGCAAGTAAAGCTACTACGTGTACTGCAGGAGGGAACTGTGCGGCCCGTGGGTACTCATGCAGAGATTCAAATTGACGTTCGCGTGATTGCGGCCACTAATCGCAACCTGGCACGGGAAGTTTCCGCGGGTCGGTTCCGGGAGGATCTCTTTTATCGAATTGCGGTGCTGGCCATCCACACACCGCCTCTGCGCGATCGCAAATCCGACATTCCATTGCTCATTCAACATTTTCAGGATCACGCTGAAAAGAAGATTAGATCGGCGGTCCCGCGGAAAGTCGAAGACGACGCCATTGATGCGCTCTCTGATTACTCCTGGCCCGGCAATGTTCGTCAGCTTCGCCATGTGGTAGAAAAACTGGTGGTCGGCACATTCGGAGACTCACTCATCAACGCAGATGCGGTTCGCCGCGCACTCGACAACCATCCCCACGTTGTCTTGTGCTCCACAAATGGTCGCTGGCCATTCGCCGCCTACACCGAGGGTGATTCCCTGGATGATTTTCTTGACCATGCCATACTGGATCTTTATGACATGTTGCGGGGAAAGACGGGCAGCCATTCCCAAACT
>Ga0137442_1000041_pt1 | contig 42689 bp, 33 predicted proteins | sample EasRivERMGT266_2_FD_102329 | JGI IMG/M metagenome (GOLD analysis project Ga0137442, IMG submission 102329) | Soil microbial communities from meander-bound floodplain in the East River, Colorado, USA - East River MetaG ERMGT266_2 | ecosystem: Environmental > Terrestrial > Soil > Floodplain ... | reverse complement strand
GGGTGTCTGTTTCGTTTCAGATAAGTTCGGCTGGGCCGTTGGCGCGCGCGGCCAGATGCTTAAGACCGAAGACGGCGGGAACTACTGGCACTTGCTGCCGACAAAGACCAAGGCCTGGCTCGAAGACGTGCGCTTCCTTGATGAAAAGCGCGGCATCGCGGTCGGTTCCGGCGGGACGATCATACGAACGGAAGACGGTGGTCAAACCTGGAAGGACGTCTCTCACAACGTGCGAGAGTGGTTATACGCCGTGGCGTTTGCGGATCAGACACGCGGCTATGCCGTCGGCGAGAAGGGGATCATTCTGCGCACCGACGATGGCGGCCTGAACTGGAAAGACCAGGAGAGCAGTTTGAAAACGAACCTGTTCGCGGTCTCGGTGGCGTCGCCTGCCGATGTCCTGGTTGCCGGTGACATGGGCCGTGTGCTGGCGTCCAAAGACGGCGGCGTGACCTGGATAATGCAGCCAACGATTACAAGCTCGCCGCTGTTTGCCGTGGCCTATCACGGCGGCGCTAACGCCTGGGTGGCCGGCCGCGGCGGCGCGATCCTGCGACGTACTGAAGCGCTGGCCACGGTCAAACTCCCCGGGTCTGGGCCGAAAGAACAACCCACGCTACGTGGCAACAACCCGCCAAGACTAAAAGGACAGGACAACAGCCAGCAGATTAAACTGAATGACGACGGCGACATACCACCCGCGACTCGACCAAAGAAACCCGTGAAGCCTTAGTACTTTTTCCTTGCTTCTCACAAATCGTTTTCTGTTATAATGCGCCAACCCAGGCTGAATTGTTTGTTCCTTAGCAATCCTCGCGAATCAGTCACAAGTATTCGGCTAACTCCGGAAAGGGAATGCCATGACTCCTCAATCAATCGACCCTCTGGAAGTGTTCATCTCCTACTCACATCAGGATGAAGGCCTGCGCGAAGCCCTAAATAGACACCTCAGGACCTTGGTACATGCCTGCTTCATCACTACCTGGCACGATCGCAGAATCAACCTTGGTGAGGAGTGGGACCAAGCCATCGATAAGCACTTAGACTCAGCAGACATCATCCTGCTACTCACAAGCTCGGACTTCATCGCCTCCGATTATTGTTATGAAAAAGAAATTCGGCGGGCGATGGTGCGGCATGACGCTGATGAGGCTCGCGTGATTCCAGTAATACTGCGCGCCTGCGGTTGGCAAGTTGCACCCTTCGGCAGGCTTCAGGCGTTGCCCACAGATGGGATCCCAGTAATGCAGTGGCCCGATCGGGACGCAGCATTCTTAGACATTCACAACGGCATCCAACGGGTAGTTGAAGAGATCAGGATGAAGAGAGTCGAGAAGGAACGAACAGAAAAACCTTCAAACCCTGATCCTGGCGCCGTAATTCCACACCTTAGAGTACCTTTCGTATCGCGCAGGGATCAAAGCGGCAATGACATTGTGAAACTGATTCAAGATGAACTGGCGCCAGACCGGCCAAGGCAGGTTGCGCTCTGCGGCGCGGGCGGCGTTGGCAAAACAGCGATTGCGGCCGAAGCGGTGCTTGGCCTCATTGAGCGGTTTGAGAATCGTATTGTCTGGGTTAGCGCGGACGGGTTGGAGGGTTTCAGCCTCGCGACCCTTCTTGACGGCATCGCACACCAACTTGGGAAACCACACCTACGCGAGCACCGCTTTGAAAAGAAGGAAGAGCAGGTACGCTGTCTGGTGAAGACCTACCCCACGTTAGTGGTTTTGGACAAGTTTGAAACTATTGAGGCATCAGAGCGCGCGCATTGCGTGAACTGGTTAGCAAACTCCGCGCCGTGTTCTGCGCTGATCACGAGTCGAGATGTAATAGAAGGACCGCGCAACTTTCCTATTGAGGCCATGCGCCCCGAAGAGGCGCATAATCTGCTGAATCAACTGATCACAGAGGCACATGACGAGCGAGCCTTTACCAATCTTGACCGTGGCCGCGTGATTCAGACCGCTGAAGCCAACCCCCTGATCCTGCAATGGATCGTCGGCCAGATCGACCTGGCCCAGGATCCCGATGAGGTCCTGGACGATCTACGAAATGGCGAAGGTAGCGCAGCGGAGCGTGTGTTCGATCGTGCTTTCAGATTGGAACAGTTGGGCGAGGACAGCTGCGCCACACTGCTGGCGCTTTCTCTGTTCGCGCAAAACGCGTCGCAAGACGCGCTAGCGGAAGTGGCCGGGTTTGGCGAAGACCTGGGGCGTCTTAAAGAAGTATGGAAGCGTCTAGCCAGCTTGTGGTTGGTTAACCCGGTAGGGGAAGGCTCGCGACGCCTGACCGTGACAGGTCTGACGCGCGAGTTGGCGAGGGTGCGCTTGTCAGAAAGTGGACAGGGCGATCAATACCAGCGACGATTCATCGGTTACTTTCTGAGGTTCATCGATGCGCACCGAAAAGCCACAGTTGAAAATTATGCCGAATTGGAAGCAGAGACAGATAACCTCCTACTAGCTACCCTTGTCACCCTAAGTCGCGACGATTGGAACAGCGCAAATCGGTTTTTGGAACTCTTTGCCCACCCTGTCTATGGAGTCTGGACTATTCATGACTACTGGGAGAATGCGATAAGGCTAATTGAAGCGCTTAAGGCGCCACGTTGGGGTGTCAAATTCGACGAGAACATGGCGATGATGTTGTACGAGCTAGGCAGGCGTGCGAGATATCTGCAGAAGTTAGAGTTGGCATGCCAGCTCTACTACGAGAGCTTGGAAATTAGAAGGGGACTCGGCGACCCGAGCAGCATTGCCAAAGCCTTGGATCGCTTGGCAAAGCCTACTAAGGAGATGGGCGAGTTAGACAAAGCGCGCCGGCTCTACGAGGAGAGCTTGGAAATCAAAAGAACCCTCGGCGTCCCGAGCAGGATAGCTAGAGCCTTGGATCGGTTGGCAAAGCTCCTTAAGGAGATGGGTGAGTTAGACGAAGCGCGCCGCCTCTACGACGAGAGCTTGGCAATCAGCGAGGGACCACGAGACCAGCGCATTGACATCGCCTCGGGCCCGTTGGACAGTCTGGGCGGGCCTGACGACAACTCATCCGCCGCTGAGATGCCGCAACCAAGCTCGGGGAGGGTAGAAGACAAATCGTCGGGCTTTGTTATCGTGCGCACATTTGAACCGCGCCGCTCAAAACGAAAGAAAAGATGACCAGCAGCCAGTCTTATCAGTGCCGGTAGGCACTGAATGTTCTAAGGATCTCTTCGATGAAGTAAGCCCATTTTATGGGCGAGAGAGATGTGTCGCTCCTCGCGGAGCTTAGGATTTCTAAATCATTTGGGCTATAAATATTCTGCCCCTACGCGGCTCAGCCGGTATGGAACCGCTCGCGGACCGGGGTCCCCAAGCGGGCAGCCCGCTTGGGGTGGTGGATGCGTGCGGGTCTTTTGAGCGAGAGGTTAAATGCCAGAAATCACTAAACCAAACACCCGCACCGAAACCGATTCGATGGGCGAGATCGAAGTCGGCTCGGACAAGTACTGGGGGGCGCAGACCGAGCGTAGCTTGCTTCATTTCAATATCGGCAATGACGTCATGCCGCGCGAGATGATTCGCGCGTTTGGCGTCCTGAAGAAAGCCGCCGCGCTGGTCAATAACGACCTTGGAAAACTTTCCGGCGACAAGCTGAAGCTTATCGTACAGGCCTGCGATGAAGTAATCGAAGGCAAGCTCGACGAGCACTTCCCCCTGCGGGTCTGGCAGACGGGCAGCGGCACCCAGACCAATATGAACGCCAACGAAGTGATTTCGAATCGCGCGATTGAGATTGCGGGCGGCGTGATGGGCACGAAGAAACCGATTCATCCCAACGACGACGTGAACCTGTCGCAGTCGTCGAACGACACGTTCCCCGCGGCGATGCACATCGCTGCCGCCGAGCAGATGAACAAGCTCATCCCGGCGATTCAAAGCATCCACGATGCCATCGATGCGAAAGCGAAAGAGTTCAAAGACGTAGTGAAGATTGGCCGCACCCATCTACAGGACGCCACTCCTTTAACTGTCGGTCAGGAAATGTCCGGCTGGGCCAGCCTGCTCGAGCGCGATATCGAGCGGATGAAAGTGACGCTGCCCGGTCTTTACGATCTGGCGATTGGCGGCACGGCGGTGGGTACCGGCTTGAATGCTCATCCCGAATTTGGCGAGCGGGCCGCGAAGAAAATCGCCGAACTGACGGGTCTGCCTTTCAAATCTCATCCCAACAAGTTCGCGGCGCTTTCGGCCCACGATGAAATTGTTTTCTGTAGTGGGAGCTTGAAAACTCTGGCGGCGTCTTTGATGAAGATCGCCAACGATATTCGCTGGCTGGCTTCCGGGCCGCGCTGTGGACTGGGCGAGTTGGTCATCCCGGAGAACGAACCCGGCTCGTCAATCATGCCCGGCAAGGTCAATCCCACGCAGAGCGAAGCGATCACGATGATCGCAGTGCAGGTGATGGGCAACGACGCGGCGGTTGGGTTTGCCGGCTCGCAGGGTAACTTTGAGTTGAACGTCTTCAAGCCGGTGATGATTCACAACCTGCTGCACTCGATCCGTCTGATGCACGACGCCGCTCACGGCTTTGTCGAATATTGCATCGCCGGTCTGGGCATTGATCGCGAGCAGATCGATGAATATCTGCGCGACTCTCTGATGCTGGTCACGGCTTTGAATCCTCATATCGGCTATGACAACTCGGCGAAGATTGCCAAGAACGCGCACCAGAAAGGCATCAGCTTGCGCGAGTCGGCAATTGAGATGGGTCTTCTGACCGGCGAGAAGTTTGATGAACTGGTCAAGCCGGAAGAAATGACGCATCCTTGATCGTCCATCATGGAGTCGGTACCGGGAGCGGTAGCGACCGGGTCTGAGTCCACGTGATGGCCGAGATTGGACCGACAGTAACCCGGTCGCTACCGCTCCCGGTACTGACCTCATCCTGCCAATCTGCGTAATCTGTGGACTCGTGCCTGATCCCAACGACATAGTAAAAGAAAACGTTAACGGCCCCTTCTATGTCGACTCCTCCTGCATCGATTGCGACGTCTGCCGCGATACGGCTCCCAACAACTTCACCCGGTCCTTCAAGCACGCCTACTCCTACGTCAGCAAGCAGCCCGAAAATGGACCCGAGCGCGCGGCTTGCGAGGAAGCATTGTCTATCTGCCCGGTCGAGGCTATTGGAAACGACGGGTCAAGTTTGGCCTGACATTCATCTGTGAAAGCTCTATAATTCAGCCATTCGATTTTCCACCTAAACCTTTGATGAAGTCAGAGTGGAGCTGTCGTTATGTCCGGCCAATCACTTGAGCGTTACTTTCGCTCGCTCCAGGGCTCGCGCGAAAAGCGGCCTTCGGGGCGTTTGTGGTGTCCGGCGGCCGACGTCTACCGCACCGAGGATGGCTGGATTGTGAAAGTCGATCTGGCCGGCGTTCAGCCTTCGGACATTGAGATAACGATCGATGGGCCGGCGCTGCGCATCGCCGGTTCGCGTCGCGACGGCATTTGCGGAGAAGGCGTCTATCATTACCAGCTCGAGATTACCTACAGCCGTTTTGAAAAGATGATCCAGTTTCCCCGCTCGATCGAGCACGCGTCGATCGAACGCGACTATCATGACGGACTCCTGATCCTCCGTTTGCGAGAGGAACAAGAGAAGGGCCAAAAGGGCCGGGCGCGCGCAGCCAGAGCAAAGTGATTACTGATTATTGACCGGGCTTTCATTTTTCTAATCCAAATTGGTTATGGCCGAAGCAGAAAAAACTTCAGAAAAAGACGTCGCATCGCCGGCGCCGGCGAAGCCCGCAGGCGTACCGTTCGAGATTGCGGTCCTGCCGTTGCAGAACACTACGCTGTTTCCCGAGACGATGGTGCCGCTGGCAGTCGGCCGGCCGGCGTCGATCGCGGCGGTGGAAGCCGCGCTTTCCAACGAAGAGAAATTGCTGGCCTGCATTAGCGTGCGCGCCACAAAGACACTCGATGGCGACGCGAAAGCTGAAGAGTTGTTTGACGTCGGCACGCTGGTAATGATCAAGCGCATGGAGCGCGTCGAAGACACGCTGCACCTGATCGTCCAGGGTTCGGATCGAATTCGCGTGCTGGAATGGACCCAGCATGAACCTTTCCTGCGCGCGCGCGTGCAGATTCTGACCGACCTGGAGGTAGAGAACAAGGAAGAAGTCGAAGCCGCCAAGCGCAACGTGCAGTCGTTGATTCAACAGGCGCTTGCTTATCTGCCGCAGGTGCCGCCGGAAATTCGCATGGTGGTGCTCAGCGCCGACGATCCGGTCCGGCTCGCTTACTTCCTCGGCTCGATCCTCAGTCTCGGTGTCGAAAAAGAGCAGCAGATGCTCGAAGCCAACACCGTGGACGAGCTGATGCACCTGGCCCATGACTTTCTGGCGCGCGAAGTTGAAATCATTCGCCTGCGCTCGAAGATTGCCAGCGAAGCCCAGACCGAGATGGACAAGGCCCAGCGCGATTACGTTTTGCGCCAGCAGATGAAGGCGATTCAGAAAGAGCTGGGTGAAGACGAAACCGGCGAGTTGGCCGAAGCCGCCCAGTTGCGCGAACGGCTGGCGAAAGCCGATCTTCCCGACGATGTTCGCAAGGAAGCCGGGCGCGAGCTGGGCCGGATGGAGAAACTTCCGGCGATGGCGCCTGACTATCACGTCATTCGCACCTATCTCGATTTCATTCTTGAACTGCCGTGGAAAAAATCTTCCGAAGATCGACTTGATCTAAACGAAGCGCAGAAGGTGCTGGACGAAGATCACTACAACATCAAAGACGTTAAGGAGCGCATTCTGGAATTCCTGGCCGTGATCAAGCTGCGACCGGACGCCAAGAGTCCGATTCTTTGTTTTGTCGGAGCGCCCGGTGTGGGCAAGACGTCGCTGGGCCGTTCAATTGCGCGCGCGATGGGCCGGCATTTCGAGCGTTTGAGTCTGGGCGGCGTGCGCGACGAAGCCGAATTGCGCGGTCACCGGCGTACTTATGTCGGGGCCATGCCCGGCCGCATCATTCAATCGATCCGCCGGGCCGGGGTCAATAACCCGGTGATGATGCTCGACGAAATCGACAAGCTGGGCGCGGACTATCGCGGCGATCCGTCCGCGGCGCTTTTGGAAATCCTGGATCCGGAACAGAACAATTCTTTTACCGATCATTATCTCGATCTGCCGTTCGATCTTTCGAAGGTTTTCTTTATCGCCACCGCGAATCAACTGGGACCGATTCCGCCGGCGCTGCGCGATCGCATGGAAGTGATTGCGCTCGCCGGTTACAGCGACCGCGAGAAGCTACAAATAGCCCGTCGATACCTGGTGCCGCGGCAAGTGCGGGAGAACGGACTAGCGCCTGAGCAACTCGAGATAACGGATGACGCAATGACACAGATCGCAACGCGCTATACGCGCGAGGCCGGCGTGCGCCAGCTCGAGCGAACCATCGGCCGCCTGGGCCGCAAGGTGGCGCTGAGAATCGCCCAGGGAGAGACTGGAAAAGTCACTGTCGATGCGAAGGATATTGATGACTTTCTCGGCGCGCCGCGGTTCTTTCCCGAAGAAGCGCGCAAAGAATTACCGGCCGGCGTCGCCACCGGGATGGCCTGGACAGAGATGGGCGGCATGATTCTGTTCGTTGAAGCGTCACTGTTGCCCGGCGGCAGTGGTTTGACGATCACCGGACAGCTTGGCGAAGTAATGCAGGAGTCGGCGCGGGCCGCGCGTTCGTATCTGTGGTCGCATGCGGAAGAGTTCGGCATCAGTCCCGACATGTTCAAGAACTATGGCGTGCATATGCACGTTCCGGCGGGCGCGATTCCCAAGGATGGCCCCAGCGCCGGCGTCACAATCACCGCCGCTCTGGCTTCACTTTTCACCGGCCGCCGCGTGCGCCCCGATACCTCGATGACCGGCGAGATAACTCTCTCTGGTCTGGTATTCCCTGTCGGCGGCATTAAAGAAAAGGTCCTGGCGGCGCATCGCGCCGGAATCCATCGCATCATTATGCCGGCGCGCAACGAAGCCGACCTGGAAGATGTTCCCGAAGACGTGCGCCGCGAGTTGGAAATCGTCCCGGTCACCCGCATCAACGAAGTAATCGACGCCGCGCTGGAGAAGCTGGTCGCCAATCCACCACCGCCGCTGCGGGTCACCGACAGCGCGAGGGACCGACCGCAGGAGCAGGATTCCGAACCGCTGATCGCGAAAGAGCGTTAGGAATTTGCAGGTCCGCACAGCGGAGTAATACATTTTTGGAACTCTCCTTACTTTCTTAAGTTACACTCTACAGGTTCTTCTCTCCCGAGATCGCCAACGCTTTATCGAATTTGAATTGCATGAAGGGAGTGACGCTATGCGCCCGACTCGCTCATTACTTCTCTCAGGATTGCTGATCGTGGCCGCGTCTTTTGGTTCGGTCTGTGCGCAGAGACGGGAGCGCGTGCCGCCCCCACGCGACCCTCAGTTCTATGCGCCGCGCAACTCGCTCGAAGAGTTCGAGGCCCGCGTGGATACCGTTCTGATCAAAGGACGAACCTATGTCGCAAGCTTGAGGGCGCAGAATGGCACTGCGCGTGTCGAGGCGACCGAGATTCGGGACACCCGCAACCAGAGTCGGATCACCGGCGTGGTCATCACCATCGTTACCCCGGTCCAAGCCGCCGCCGACAACGAGGTTCGTTCATTGATTGACTATGAAGAGATCGACGCGCTTATCAGGGCTTTCGATACGATAGCCAAGACGGACGAATCGGTAACCAAACTCACCCACTTTGAAGCGCGCTATCGCACCAAAGGCGACTTTGAAATCCTGGTCTTCAAGCAGGTCGCCGGCGGAGTTGCGGCGGCAGTTGAAGGTGGCTTCTTTGATCGGTCCCGGCTCTTGCTGACGCTCGATGATTTCACCAAGCTGCGTTGGATGATCGCGCAGGCCAAAGAAAGATTGGACGAGATTAAGTGAAAGGTACCCTCTTCGTGGATCTCAGGCAGCGCTGTTGTGGTCTTTATAGAGTGGGAAACTCTTTGCCTTGGTTAAACCGCCGAGAGCGTTGACCTCAGCCTTCGATCCGACTCTTAATCTCCACCAACAGGTTTTCGCTGTCCTCTCCTGTCCTCCAATGTTCGTAGAGGCGGGGGACAATCTCCATCTGTACGTGCCATTTGTCTGGCAGGTTGTTTCGCATCACGCGGCTGTATTGGACGTACTCGAAAGATCTAACGAACCGCCTAATTCCTCTCGGGCCAATTTTATCAGGATCGATGAGACTGAAAGCCTCGAGCACCTTCTTGGACACTCTGGTTACGTCTTCGAATTCCCGGCGCACTGCGGCCACGCCCAGATAGACTTGTTCAACTCTACGGAGTTCCTGCAAGCGTTCTTCGGATAGAGTGTCCTGCGAATCCTGTTTAGCCTCGCTTCGAAGGCCGCTGAGGTACATCACTGGGCGAGTTAATCTCGTTTCGAAATCAGGTGCTTTATTCGACTTGGACTCGTGGTCCTTTCCGGCCGTTGGGGCTTCAGTTCCCGCGAATATCCAGAGGCAGGGGTTTAAGTGAAAAGTCTTGCCATGGTAAAGATATTTTCCGTCTTCCAATGGCTCCAGGAAAACATCGTAAACGTGGTGACCGCCAATCCGGGTGTTCATTTCATCAAAGAAAACCATCAATGGCTCGTTGGGGCTTTCACTCTGGGCAGCCGACAGACTTTGAAAGCAATCGGCCAAGTCGTCCCTGCTCGAGAGGGCAGTGATATTGAACTTCCGGTATTGCATTCCCAGCGTAGAGGCAAGGCATTCGATCATATAGCTCTTGCCAGAACCTGGTTGGTCGACAACGTAAAAGCTCTTGTGTCGGCGATCACCCAACACTGCTTGCTTCAAAGACTGCCCCTCACGAAGCAATGCGAGCACCGACTTTCGTTTCGAGGGGATACAGGTGACGTAGGAGTGTATATCCGTCATGGCTCGCCACAATTGGAACTCCTCTTTCGGTTTGCGTCGATCATAGACTGTGACTACACCAGTGCCGGAGAACGCTTGCAGCCATTCCTCGCTAAGTTTAGCCCAGTTAAATCTGCGCCAAGATGGTAAGTTAGGTTGCTGATCCGTTTCGTCTAACGAGAGGATCTGATCCGGCGTGGGTTTCCAATTGTTAATAATGGTTCGCTGCACCTCAGCCTTCTCCCAGGTCTCGGTAAAGGCGATAGCGTTCTGAAGCGTTCGGAAGAAGTCATCTTTGGATCGGATCAAGAGCGCCCCAAGGGCCGGATAAAAAACGCTAGCCATGGGCGTGAAAGGCAGCGCGTCGGCGGCCCACTCTATTGGGAGAACATAGCCGTTACTCCCGTCACGCGCCATAACGCTCATTCCTTCCGGCAGAACTACAATCTTCGCGCTACCGAACTTGTGGGCCAGGTCGTCTATGGCTTTGATGGCGTCCTGAGAAGCCACGCCGGCGCTTGTTATCCACGAAGACGATGAAATCTCACCAGTAATAATCGCCCGCTGGGCCGCCTGCTGAGGAACAAGAATAAGTTTAACGTGGGTCTTTGGCAGCTCCTTGAACCACGCCGGTCGCCAGGACTTAGAAGACACATACCACGATGCGTGGTGAAATGTCTGGCGAAGCCAGTGGATCAACTCAGCCGAAACTGCACCCTTGAGGAGGTCTGTCACAAAAATATGCTGGATGGCAATACTGAGATCCTCCATACCCTCAAGAGCGCTGCCAATACCCTTACGAATCTTGCGAAAATCCGACTCCGTGAGAGGTAATTCCCAATCGATTCTCCGGTCGAGATCCACCTGACCGTTAAGATGCTTGTAGATTCGGATGATGCGCGTTGTGCCGGCCATTATTTCGAGATGGCGGGGCGTTAGACTAAAAAGTTTGACATCATCGTTCGCGATGGGAGTCAACTTTACGTACTCATCGGATCTGAGTAGATGTGGTGTTCTTCCGACATTAAAACTCGGGTTGAGCATATGCGTCAGCACTGGCTCGTCGTCCGGATGCCAAATTCCGATCCCGTTGATTTGGAAGGGTCGTTGATCGCCAGATTTGGCCTGGTAAAGTATTGTCGCCACTTGACCGGCGCCACATAAGGAGCGGACAGAGCACTGCTCGGCATGCAGAGCCCGAGAGTGTTCTCGCCCGGTGCGACTGCTCGAGAATGCTCGATGCTTTCCGACAACCCAATGCTCATCGACAAGCCAGTCGCCGACCACCAGTATGCCTGTCCGTTCGGGCTCGTTGGGATTTCCATCCGGAGCGTGACGGCCAACCTTCTTTTCAGGTATAGGGGGAGGCATGGGCGTAGATTCTCTATGCAGTCAAATCTGCCGACAGTGTAGCCTTCCGAGCCGATGGTTACAAGTGAATAGCAATAGCAAGGGGAGAATGATCGCATGACAGCAGGGCCATTGTTCCTGCAGACAACAAGAGGCGAATCTCGGCTAGTTAGACAAGGCTCAGTAACGATGCGACGGTTGGCCGATATGAATGTGCGGGCCCGTAGCCACGCCGGGAATCGCCCCGCGAAACGCCGAGAACGGAATGCCGTTCGTGCGCAGGTATTCCATTAGCGCCTGTCCTTCGGGTTCATCGGGATTCAACGAAATGTCCATCGCATTACGGTGGTCCAGCCGCCAGCGATCGTGAATCGCTCCCTGGCCCAAGACGGCTATGGGAAGCGGCCGACTGAACGTCTTGAAAAAGAAGTTCTGAATCTTCCCTGCATTCGACAGAGAAAATCCACTGCCTCCGTTAAAGCGAACGAAGGAAGTTGTTTGCACCAGGCGTCCTTTGGGTATGCGGCCAAGTTTGGCGATTTGTTTGTTGCCTTCGATTTCCAAAAGGGTCTGCGCAATCTGGGTATCAGCCGAAGCTATCTGCTGCTTAACTCCGCTCACCTTTTCCTGCTCGACGGTGACCGCGCGCTCACTTTCCTCTAATTCTTTTCTCGAGAGCAACCCGTCATTGAACAGGTCTTTCGATTGCGTCAGACGCTGTTCGGCTTTAGCCTCACTCGCTTCATAAAGAGCCAGCAACTTTTGCAGGCTGGCCTTATATTCCTTCGTCGTCTTGATGTAGCTGTCCCTGAGTCTGGTCAGTTCGTTCGGCGGTTGCGCGGGCGCTTTCGGCGCAGGCTTGGTGGGTTGCTTCCGTTGTGCGGCCAGAGCTGATTTGTCCGAGAAAGAGAAGGCGGGAACGCACAGGAAGCAGAACAACAAGAGCAGTCGAAGATAATGTGTACAAGTCATGTGCGGTCGAGTCTTTGGGAAACCCGCAGGGGTTCGATCTTGAAGTGCGGCGACTAGTCGCCGCTTTCTAAAGCGCTGACAAGTCAGCGCACTCCAAATGAAGAGCCTCACAACTCATCAAACATCACTTCATCCACATAGCACCAACCCCACTCTTCGCCGGGTTGGAATGACTTGATTATCGGATGATCCGTGGTGTGAAAGTGCCTGGTCGCGTGTTTATTTGGTGAAGAGTCGCAGCAACCGACGTGGCCGCAGGTCATGCACAGACGCAGGTGCACCCACGTGCCGCCAATGCGCTGACAGTCTTCACATCCATCAGCGCTCGGGGTGACTTCTTTGATCTGATCGAGGTGTGTGCATTCCATATCAGTCTCCGAATAGGCTACAGGGCGACCGGATCATTTTCCATTCATCATTTTCCATTTCTCATTTGCCATTGACGATGAAAGTTTAGAGTATGGCCGGCTGTTTTGATCGAAAATACCCAACTAAAGTTGGTACTCTCAACACCAGTCATCAATGGTCAATGACCATTGAAAAATGATGAATGGAAAATGTTCCTGGTCCCGGTTCTGTACCATCACTTCTCGATGAAATTAAAGGCAATCCCGGCGAAACAGGAAAGAATAGTCAGCAGCCGCAGCCAGAGAATGTCTTTCAAAAGATACGCCAGCATCGTCAGAATCGACGCCAGATGCCCGGCCAGATACCCGACTAAGACACTGTGTTCCATCAACAAGCCTCCGCCAACGCGTCCGGTTTACCGGCAGTCGCGCGCCAATCGGTGTCCTATTCCCCGCAAAACACGAGCGCCATGTTGCCATCCGGAAAACTGATCGCGCAAGGACGGTCACGCGAAATGATAGTGGGGTAATTGTGTGGGCTCAGTTATTTGACTGACCAATTAGCGATGATTATCATGAACGGAACAGGAGAGTGACAGGAATGGACGATGAACTTCAGGAAAGGCAAAACAGGAGAAAGCACCAAATCTTCAGGTTGGGCGACACAGTACGTATTGTGTACGGGCCGTTTGGTTCTTTCATGGGTAAAATCGAAGGGATAAACCAAGCCAAATCACTCCTTAAGATAAAAGTGGCGATCTTCGGCCGTGACAAGCCTCTCAAGCTCAGTTTCCGGGCTGTGGAAAAGGTGTCAGATCCGTGAGTCGTGGGGCACTCGGTTCCTTTCTTCAAAACCAAACAGGCTGCCCAAAAACTCTTCGCAGAAACCCGGCTTCTCTAGGCAAAGCCTATCTACAGATTGAACCCACTACGCGCGAACACAACTCTTCTCAGACAGGTGCATACTGTTCTAGTATGGGGCCGGTGCCTGAGCACTCAACCAAACAATGAAGAGTCGAATCATTTTCCGGCTGCTGGCAGTCACGGTGTTGGCTGGGCTCGCGGCAGTTCTGATCAGCCGTGTTAACCTGGCCCAAACCAAGCCCGTCCAGACGACAATCAAACCTTGCGACATCTCGTTCCCGCTTCCCAATCCCAGCGACATCGGCGCTAAGAAGTTTGAGAAGTTGCTTTACTCGTTCCTCGAACAGGGATGTTACCGAGGCTGGATTGCCGACCGGCAGATTCGCAATACCGGAGCATTCATTGGCGGCAAATCCTTCGGCACTCATAACGCAGTGAAGATCTTTTATTCGCCACAAGTCTGGGACTGGCTCAAAGTCAAAAGCAGACAGCGCGAGATACCCGACGGGGCGGTGATCGTCAAAGAAATGTTTCCTTCTCCGGCCAAAGAGGGCTCGACGCTGAGCGCCTGGACCGTAATGGTGAAGGACAAGAAGGGTGCTTACGATGGGTGGTACTGGTCGTACCACGCTCCCAATTACACACCCGACAATCCGGAGATCGATTACCCCGATTCGGGCTTCGGGCTCTATTGTCTTCGGTGTCATGCCTCGGCCGAAAAAGAATCAACCTTCATCGCCCTCAAAAATGTGGAGGGCGATCCGATCTCTTTCACCATCGAAGCGCCGACCATGCAGCCGCTGCCACCTCCGACCAAAGACCCTCACCAACTGTTGGCGGACACGAAGGAGATCAGAGGCGGCCCTTTTGGGACAGCGCTGAAGGTTCCTGATCCAGAGTTTATTAACTTCTTCCAGGGCTTGCCGCTCGTTCCGGCGCCGGCGGTGAAACGCTTTCCCGGCGAGACGCTCGATCACGTCACGCCCAGCCCGTCCGCGCCCCAGGGTTTTCTTACTTCCAGCCAGTGCCTCGGTTGTCATTCTGCTTCGAAGGAAAACATGGCTTTTCTGTTTGCAGAAGGACCGCAGCCGCCAATCAATCTTTCGCCCTACACAGAATGGCGCGCGTCGATGATGGGATTGGCCGGACGCGATCCAATCTTTCACGCGCAGCTTGAATCCGAAAAAACCCTGCGTCCCTCGCAGGCCGCGTTCCTTGATAACACCTGCTATCGATGTCACGGCGTGATGGGCCAGCGGCAACTGGAGTCCGACAAGAATCAGCCGTTCAAACACGATATGGTTTACGCCCTGCCGGACGACGCCGACGGCAAGTACGGCGCGCTGGCTCGTGACGGCGTTTCCTGCGCCGTCTGTCACCGGGTTTCCAAAGAAGAACTGGGCATGCCGGCGACTTTCACGGGCAAGTTCAAAATCGATCCGCCCGAAGTCATCAATGGCCCTTACGATCAACTGATCACGGTGCCGATGAAAAACGCGACGGGCATTACTCCGCGCTACGGCGAGCACGTCAAATCGTCGGCGCTGTGCGGCAGTTGCCACACGGTCATCCTTCCCGTTTTCGACAGTAAGGGCCGGCCGGTCACAGACCAGAACGGAAAGCCGAAAGAGTTTCACGAGCAGATGACTTATCCGGAATGGCAGAACAGCGTCTATCAGAACGAGCGTGAGCCGATCAAACGCGAAGCAGTACGCACCTGCCAGGATTGCCACATGCAGCGGGAGTTTCTCGGCCAGCAGCTCGTTTTCCGCACGGCCAACATAGAAGACATTAATTATCCCTATACGGACTATCGAGCCCCTGACAAAGACATCACCGTACGAGTACGCGACCAATACTCCCGCCACACTCTCCTTGGAATTAACCAGTTCGGCCTGATGATGTTCGAACAATTTCCGGACATTCTGGGTGTACGCACCGCCGATTACATGTACGGGGAAGCCGTGCCTGGCCTGCTCACGGCCCAAGCTTCGGGCTACGATCTGGCCCGCCGAGAAACCGCGACCATAGACATAACCTCTCTGAGTCGAACGGACAATTATCTGGAGGCTAACGTTAAGATCGAAAACCTCGCCGGGCACGGATTTCCTAGCGGCGTTGGATTTCGCCGCGCTTTCCTCACGTTCGAAGCGCTGGACGCTGCGGGCAAAGTAGTCTGGGCCTCGGGGCGCACCAATAGCGTGGGCGCGATTGTAAAAGGCCTGGGCGACGAGGTGCTGCCGACTGAGTTCTTTTACGACCAGGTAAAACGTAAGCAGGTTTTTCAGCCGCACTATGAAGTCATTAACGATGAGGGCCAGGTACAAATTTATGAGGAGGTGATCGCGGACCCGCAGGGAAAGATCACGACCAGCTTCGTGGGTCTGGATCAAGTCCTGAAGAACAATCGCCTGCTGCCGAAAGGCTGGCGGCGGGACGGACCATACGGCGAGTTCACCGCGCCGCACGGCGACGCAGAGCGCGATCCGGAATATGTCAACAAGTCAGGAGCGACCGGGGCGGATCGAATCACCTATCGCGTTCCACTCGACGATCGCACTCGCGCAGCTGTGTCCGTGCGGGTCACGCTCAACTACCAGGCGATTCCACCGTCTTATCTAAGAGACCGCTTCACGATTGGGAAAGGGATCGAAACCCAGAGGCTTGCCTACCTCGCCAGTCATCTCAACGTCAAACAAACTCCGATTGATGATTGGAAGCTCTCAATCGTTAGCGCCGAGAGGCGTATTGGGGACAACTAAGTCGAAGGCATTTTCCATTCATCATTTTCCATAATTTTCCATTTGTCATTTTTGATTTGCTACCGGCGTGCAGAGAGCGTTGAAGGTACGCGTTACTTCGGACTGCGGATGACAAATGAGAACTGAAGAATGATCCGGGCGCCGGTTCCGTTCCGAGTTGATCTCTCACACCAGCGATCGTATCCATCCACCATCAACCGGAATAGAAGTGCCGGTGATATAAGCTGCGCGCTCCGAAACCAGGAAGGCCGCCAGCGCCGCGAACTCGCGCGGCTCGCCGAGGCGCCGCATAGGAATCTCTTTCTCCCAACGCGCAACGAATTCCGCCGGCGTGATTCCTTCCTTCTCAGCCATCATGCGCGCCAACTCTTCAACGCGTTCGGTGCGGGTGTAGCCCGGCATGATGTTGTTGACCGTAATGCCGAAGGTGGCGACTTCATTCGCCAGCGTGCGTGCAAATCCTGTGACGGCGGCGCGCAGGCTATTTGATAGCATCAGGTTATCGACGGGCTGCTTTACCGCAATTGAAGTGATGTTGAGGATGCGGCCCCAGCGACGATCTTTCATTCCCGGCAAAACCTGCCGAGCCAGCTCGATCGCGCTAAACAGAGTCAGATGCGTCGCAGCTTCCCATTGGTCCTGACTAAAACTTTCGAACTTTCCGGCCGGGGGCCCACCGGCGTTCGTCACCAGAATATCAATGCGGCCGAATCGGTCCGTGCCTGATTGCACCAGGCGCGCGACTTCATCGGCTTTGGAAACATCGCAGGGTAGCGCCAGCACGTCGGCCCCGGTCGTTTCGGCAATCTCACGCGCAGTTTTGTTTATCGCCTCTGAGCTGCGCGAGCAGATCACGAGCGCCGTGCCTTCCGCAGCGAGCTCTTCCGCGACCGCGCGTCCCAGGCCGCGACTAGCGGCGGCGACCAGAGCAACTTTTCCTTTGAGGCCCAGATCCACCTAGCTTGTCTCCTATCAAGTTAAGCAATGAGGTCAGTACCGAGAGCGGTAGCGACCGGGTCGCAACACTTTTTATGAGTCGAGATCAGGAGGACGAGACCCGGTCGCTACCGCTCTCGGTACTGACCTCATACTACTTCTGTCTCAAATAATCATCCGTCTTGTCCAGCCAGTCCTGCCGCGGCGGACTGAAGATGTCGCAGTCGAGCGTGTCTTCCAAAGCTTCGGCTTTGTGAGGAACATTTGAAGGGATGTGCAGGACTTCGCCCGCCAACACGTCGATCACTTGCGCTTCATCAGCCCCGATCCAGAAACGCAGCCCGCCTTCGAGGATGTAAGTAATCTGCTCGTTCTCATGCGAATGCCGGGGGACGATCGCGCCCTTTTTGAGATAGACGTGCGCCAGCATCATTCGATCGCCCGTGATTAGCCGTCGCGCCAGGACGTCTGAGAGCGGCTCTTTCGGCATGTCCTCCCAACGGTGATGCGTTACGCTTCTTTGCTCCATTTATTTGTCTCCAAATCCAAAAGCCGAGATTCCGTCACCGCCAAACTTACCGTATGCTCATCATCAAGTAAATCCGAAGAAGCACTTTATCAATCACATATCACGAGTTTTGACACAAACTCTCACGTGAGGTGCTAATGAGACTAGAGGATTTCAATGCTATGATTTGCGTACACTGACGGGACTTTAGGTAACCAAACAGGTCCCGGCGCCGTCTAAAGAAATCAGGTAGGCGTCGTCAAAAGCTTTCGCGCACGCCGGTTTCGAGGTAGAGATAAATGCTAATCAAAAAAATCGCGACTTCCCTGTCCATTTCATCAATGGTGTTGGCATGTGCCGCGTTCGCCGCAGCGCAGGACGCCACCTCTCTGTCTGCGACCGCGCAAGCAACGCCCGATCCGCAGCCGGAAGAGAAGCTCAAGCTGGAGACCAAGGCTATTGCTTTGCTCGAGCAGGTAATCACGGAAGCACAGGGATTGAGGCTTCCCGAGAACCGCATTCGCGTGCAGATCGCCGCGGCCGACATGCTCTGGGACAAGAGTGCCCCGCGCGCTCGTGGTTTGTTCGCCGACGCCGCCGCGATCCTCAGTCAGATGATGCTGGATGTCGATCGCACCGACCGTAACTACGGGCAGACGTTGAATCAGTTACGACAGGATTTGGTACTCGCCGCGGGCCGGCATGACGCGGAGCTTGGCTATCAGCTATTGCGCTCCACTCAGCAGCAAACGCCGGCTACCAATGCCGGGAACCGGCGTGGCCCCGGTGCCGATCCGCAAAACAATTTAGAGCAGAACCTGCTGGCCACAATTGCGGCCACCGATCCGAAAGTGGCTTATCAAAAGGCCGCTGAGTCGCTGGACAAAGGCGAATACCCAACCTCGCTGGCCAGAGTGCTGGCCCAGTTGCAATCGAAAGATCAGGAAGCATTCAAGAAGCTGTCGGACAAGACCCTCAGCCGTTTGGGATCGGACAACATAGTCTCTACCCGCGAGGCCACGAGCCTCGCGATGTCTCTGCTGAGGCCCGGTCCGCGTCCCACCGCCACTTCCACTGCCGCGCCGACTGACGCAAATAGGTCTCCAATGAATACTGGTCAGGTGTTGAGCGAAACGGCGTATCACGACTTGATGGACAATGCGATCACGGCCGCGCTCAGCGTTACGTCAATCGCTCCCGGCGGTAACAACCCGCGCGGCGGTGGAGGTGCAGGTGGCGGCCGAGTTGTTCGCGTCCCCCAGCCTAATCAACAGAATCCGCCCGACGACGCGCAGATGCGTCAGAATAACGCCCGCACGTTGCTGGCTACTATGCAGACGATGCTGGCGCAAATCGATCAGTATGTGCCCGAACGCGCGCAGGCGGTGCGGCAGAAGTTGACCGAGGTGGGCATGGGAAACAATCCCAACCTCGCTTTCGGAAACCAGATGCGGACCGCGATGCAACAGGGCACCAGCGACAGTCTGGCGGCCGCCGCCAGCACCGCACCGCCGCAGGCTCAATCATATTTTTATCGGGAAGCGGCGCTGAGAGCGGTCGATGAAGGAAATACGGATCGCGCCGTGCAGATCGCCAACGATCATCTGAATGAATCGGGTCGCAACGCGATCATGCAGGCGGTGGATTTCAAACGCATGGCCACGACCGCGTCGCCGGAAAAACTCAATGAGATCAAACAGAAGCTGGCGGCCCTGCCGTCTGATTCGGATCGCCTGAAGTACCTGATCGATTTGTCTGCGGCTACGCGGAAAGATAATCCAAAGTTGGCGCTTCGTTTTCTGGAAGACGCGCGGAACCTGGTGAACAAGCGGGCCACGAACTATAAAGAGTTCGAGGATCAGATCAAAGTTGCGGATGCGTTTGCGTCGGTAGATTCGAAGCGGAGCTTTGAACTGCTGGAAACAGGTATCGCCCAGCTCAACGAGCTGCTGACTGCCGCGGCCGTCCTGAATGGTTTTGAAGTGCAGATCTTCAAAGAAGGCGAGTTGTCGCTCAGGGCTGACAGTGATCTGATCGGGATGGTCGCCCGCTATGGCCAGGAGCTGGCGACCTTGGCGAAGGTCGATTTCGAACGCGCCCACATGACTGCGGACAGGTTTCAAATGACCGAGCCGCGGCTAAACGCGAAACTCTCGATTGTGCAGAGCATCCTCGGCAGACAACCCGCCGGCACTTTCAACAACCGGCGGAATCAAAATAATTTTCAGTTTGTAATGAGGTAGGTTCGACCGCTGCTTCGGGTCTGACTCCCTCTCCCCCTGGGAGAGGGCCGGGGAGAGGGCTTAAGTACGAACTGCCCATCCGCAGCTACGCCCCCTCTTCCAGCCTTTCTCCCAACGGGAAAATGGGAGAAATCAACTGCCTAACGATTGGGCGTTCGCATCTTCCTCGCCGCGATCCTCAAAACTTCCTGTACCTGCTGGTCCCAGTAAGCCCAACTGTGACCTCCCGGCAGCTCGCGATATTCGTGGGCGATCTTCTTTTCCAAGAAAACTTCGGACAGTTTGCGGTTCGGTTTGAAGTGTTGCGCCGCGTCCTCTGTGCCGCAATCAAAATAGAAGTAAGGCAGCGACGCGACCCGCGCGGATGATAAGCCGCGAGCAATCTCGATCACGTCGTTTGCTTTGCGCGTTTCACTGCCGACTGGACCAAAGGTCTTCAGGAATGGCTCCCAGTTGGCGCCGCCCATTTCGTTCTCTGTGTAGCGGGTCACGCCGAATGCGCCGCTCATCGAGGCCGCAAAGACAAACGTCGAAGGATACTTCAACCCGTATTTGATCGCTCCGTATCCGCCCATTGAAAGTCCGGCGACCGCGCGTCCATACCGCGCCTGGATCGTGCGGAAACGTTTGTCCACGTCGGAAATCAGTTCCCTGAGGATGTAGCTCTCGTACTTGTCGGTGGCCACGCCACCACTATCGACGTACCAACTATCGTTCCCTTCCGGCATGACCACGATCATGCGGTATTGCGCGGCGTAATCCGCGACATTCGTGCGCGTCACCCAATCGGTGTAATGCCCGGCCCAACCGTGCAGCAGATAGAGCACCGGATAGCGTGTCGTGCGCGACGCGCGATAACCCGGCGGCAGAATCACGTTGTAAGGAAGAGTGGCAGAGACGATCTGGCTGCGGAACTGGACCGTTTCGACTGACGGTGTTTGCGCGTGAACGGTGAGAGTGAAGAGAAAGAAGACCGCGATCAACGTAATGCGCGCACTGCGCTTGCCGAACTCAAACTTAATACTTTGGCGTTTCATTAATCTGGAGGGCTCTCCTGGTCAGAAGGATTTTCAACGCAAAGGTCGCAAAGTTCTTCGCAAAGGGCGCAAAGAAGGTTTACCTTTGCGAGACTTTGCGTCACCTTCGCGTCCTTTGCGGTAACTCCTGATCTATCTTTAACACTCAACCCGGAACTAAGGAGCCCCCAGCCAGGCCTGATAGATTCGCTTCTGCTCTGCGCCGGCATTTGGCAATGGCACGATTCGATAGGGCGCATCAACGCGGCCGCCCAGGCGAATATCGAATGTCCGCAGATCGTCAAAGCGAAAAACTGTCAGGCGTGCCGTATCGCCCGGTCGCTTCGCCGCCATCAATGCTTCAAACGTCTCTTTGTTAACTCGCGCGCCGTCGAGCGCAATGATCTGATCCTTGGCGTTCAAGCCCTGCTCGTAGGCAGGCGAGCCGGCCCGAACGCTCTTGATCACGATGAAATCGCCCGCGGGCTTCTCTTCAAGATCAACACCCAGGTAACCCTTCCGGCTGACTGGTATGTCAGCTCCAATACCGTACCCTGCCTGTTGCAGACGCAATCCGGCGCCGGCCAGCATTTCGTCATAGACAGTTTGCAGGTCATCGCGTCCGCGCACGTACCGCGCGAAGAATGTGTCGAGACTCGCACCCGCTATCAACTCGCAAGTCTTTTGAAAATCCGCGGGCGTGTAGTTGCGGCCCTTCTGGAAGAACTCGGTATTGAGATAGCGCATCACGTCGTCGAGTGACTTTCCGTTGTTCGTGCGCCGGCGAATATCCAGATCGAGCAGCAAGCCCAGCAACTCGCCCTTGTCGTAATACGAGATCTGCGAGTTCACAGAGTTTTCATCCGGCCGGTAGAATTTTATCCAGGAGTCGAAACTCGCTTCCTCGGCACTCATTACCTGGCGGCCCGGGGTCTCCTGAAAATCCTGGATCTGTTTCGCCAGGTGATCGAGATAGACCTGATCGGAAATCAACCCGGCGCGTCGCACCAGCAAATTACCGTAGTATTCGGTGATTCCTTCCGCGACCCACAAAAGGCGGGTGTAGTTCTCTTTCGTGTAATCGAATGGCCCGAGCGTGTCGGGACGAATCCGCTTCACGTTCCAAAGATGAAAGAACTCGTGAGAGACGAGCGAGAGAAAACCCTGGTAATTCTTTTCCGTGGAAAAGTTGAAGCGCCGGAAGCCGAGCGCGGTCGAATTCAGGTGCTCCAGCCCGCCTCCGGTATCCGATCGCAGATGCAGGATGAACGTATAGTCGTGATAAGGGATCGCGCCAAACATCGCCGTCTGGACTTCGACAATCTTCTGCACGTCGGTACGCATCCGATCCGCATCATAGTTGCCCTCTCCGTCGATCACGATCCGATGCGGTACACCCCGAACCATGAACTTCAGTTCCTTGAAGTTGCTGACTTCGACCGGAGAGTCGTAGAGAATATCGAAGTTCTCAGCCTGAAAAGTGTTTGGCTGGCCAGCGACTTCGGGCAAACCCGTGGCCACCTTCCAACCACTCTGCGGCACTACGCGCAGAGTCGCCGGCGCTTTTAGATAGCCATCCGGATACATCAAGATCGTCGTGTTGTTCCAGAACGCATGATCCGAGTTTAGTTCGCTCGTACGCACCGAGAGCTCATTGGCATAAACGCGATAAGTCGCTCGCCACTGGCGCGCGCCATTGGTTTTCACGCGCCAGGTCTCTTTGCCGACTTTGGTCCAGTCGAGCGCGCGACCGCCGGCGTCGGCCGCAAAGTCCTGCACGTGGCGCCCGAATTCGCGAATCATGTACGAGCCCGGCGTCCACACCGGCATGACCAAATCGCTTTCATTCGGAACCTGAAGGTTGGCCGCGACCTTGACGCGCACTTCTACTTCCAAAAGATGCGTATAGGGTTTCGTCATCGCCACGGTGTACGAAATGTCTGATGACAGTGGACCCGTGGTCTGCGCGTGGGAGTTTGAAACTCCGAACACGCAGGCAAGAAAGGTAGCCGTTAACAGATAGTTGGAACGACGCATATGATCTTTTCCGAAAACGTATTGGAGATAAAGCGAGGAGATGTTACTACGAATGAGCACTCGATCGACAGCGATGTGTTTTGGAACTCCGGGTTAGACGGCTCACCGCACAGAAGGGCTTGAATCCGATCGTCTTCGAAAGTCGTAATGCCATGGTGGCGATTGTTGTGGAAGTACAAAACGTTGTTGTGGGTGTCGGCCCTCCAGGTCTCAGCAATCTTCTCCGCGGTTGGATACTGACCGGCATCCAGTGTCGGCCTAGTCGCCGTCATAAGCAGAAGATCGAAGCCGAGCAAGCCTTGCTTAGTCGCGATATCTTTGGGCCAATCGAAGAGCGCAAGGCCCGTGGCTGCATCGAGGACTGGATCTTCACCGTTGGCCGTGGGCAAAGCCGTATAGGCAGTGCCGAGCAACCGGATGCGCGTTTGCCATGCCTGTAGAATCCTATCGCGAGCGTCGACTTCCGGGTTCTTAAGAATGGAGACTCTGCCCCAATCAGCGCAAAGGCCGCTCATCTCCTCGCTATCTTGCTCGGCTCCCCATAAGTGCTCCGCCTCTTCAAACAAGTGCTCGGGCTCGCAGCATTCCGCACGCGCCGGGACCACCAGGCCCGTCCCAAGTGTCGCCGCCCCTGAGCACGACCTCGCAAACACCATTGTGTGGGTGCGGCCCCGTTTGACCGATATCCTACCGTACCGAATCGGCACCATCACCCGGCGTTCTTCGGTGCAACTCAGCCGACTCTGGCGCCAACGACAACGGACGCGAGAAGGATCCCAATAGAGAGAGCCAATGATCAGGATTCCCAAACGCATGAAGAAGTGCCTCTCTGATGTTCGCCCGAAGTCTGCCTAACGCCAGCCATCAGCCGCCGCGCAAAACAACTGCGTTACGCTGATATGGAGTATTAGGCAGCAAATGCCGTAACGAAAACTCCTCGACCAAGTCAGTGGTGTGGCACGCCTGAGACACTTGAGTCTAAGGACTGAAGAAACCTGACCGCAGTTGGATTAGAACTTTGCACCGGTCTTTCTCCCTGATGAATAGGAATCAAAACTACATTAAATCCGCATTAGATCCGAGGGCGTGAGCGTTCGATTATGACAGCGAAATCTGTGTCTGCGGAGAGCGTCGCGGAAGACGAGACCGGCGTCGGCCACTTCAGGCGGGGCGTGTAGAACCAGAGGTGAGCCTTGCAAGGCCAAAGCTAAAAGTTCGGCAAGGCGGCGCGCACGCGCTTCGAGTAGGGTCGAGCAGCGCGTTCGGGTTATGCGGCAAACTCATAAACCGGCGTTTCAACTACTTTTTTTGGTTTCTCTCGTCCCCAAATTGTTTGTTGTAATCGCTCAACCGTTTCCGGCGAGAAAAATTGCTCACCTGTTTCAACACACACTCGCGCCGGAACATTCTCGATAATGACAAATTTGCCGTCCATTTCCAGCGTGTAAGTTACTTTAGCTTCCTTCATTGTTTCGTTCCACGTTTCAGTTTGCATCTTGCGGTTTCCTCACTCTGAAATCAATCCACAAATCTGCGTCGGGTTCATAGAGCGTAATAACTTTCAGCAGCGGGCGCGACGGATAACTGCACTGAACGTGCAAAGGTCTGTTGGTCGTCGTCAAGCCGAAAATCAAACAACTCGGACCATATTTGTCATTCGGATAGTCTTCGATGATTTCGCCACCGTCAATTGCTTCGCGCAACCCCTGAACGCTAATGCGACGCAAAATGCTTTGGTCAGTAGCATGTTTTAGAAAACTCAAACAGTCCGGCGGCAATTTTAGCGCGAATCTCGTCAATCACGCAGAGCATTATACTGCGCTTTTGCCACACCCTCGCAACGCCGAATCAAAGAAAGCCGCCCAAGGTACTACTGATTAGACGAAACCGACGTCGCCCTCCAGACACGAAGCGACAACGTCGGCCACTCATGCGGGGCGTGTCGAACCAGAAGTGAGCCTTGCAAGGCCAAAAGGTCAAAATTCAGCAAGGCTGCTCTGTCAACGATTTCCCGGAACCGCGCCGGTTTCATTCCTAGCTAGGCTACTGGCCGAAACGGATTTATAGTTGCTCGCGATCCAAAGTTCAGAATCGAAAGGGTATTGTCATGCTTCGGAGATTGACTTCAACTTCTGCTACGTGGGCGACCGTTCCGTTGCGATTGGCGATGGGAGTTATTTTCATCGGCCATGGCGCCGGCAAGGTCCTGGGCTCGTTCAACGGGCCGGGCCTGCGCGCGTTTTCATCTCTTCCAGCGCCGTATCCATTCATGCGTCCGGCCTGGCTGTGGATGGGTGCGGCGGCACTGTCAGAGCTGATCGGCGGCATTCTGCTGTTGCTCGGATTGTTCACGCGTCTGGGCGCTTTCGTGATCGCCTGCACGATGCTGACGGCGATGCTCGGCGTGCACTGGAAGAACGGCTTCTTTCTCGGCAACAACCCGCCAGGGATCGAATACACAGTCGCGCTGTTAGGCGGCGCGCTTTCGCTCTTGATCTCGGGTGGCGGATTGGTGTCGGCTGATCGATTGATCGGCCAAAAGCGATAAGACATTTGCCACAGAGACACAGAGACTCAGAGAAAAACAGACACCAGGAACAAGCGGGAGAGAGCCGATAGTCTTGCAAGTTCACGATCTCAAGCAACCACGCGCCGGTTCTCTAATTGTCTCTATGTCTCCGTGTCTCTGTGTCTCTGTGGCCAAATCCAGAATCCCATGAAGCGCTCGCCTCTGCTGGTCATCTTCATCACGGTCTTCATCGATCTCGTGGGTTTTGGGATCGTGATTCCGGTGCTGCCTTACTATGCCGAAGGCACCCGCTTTGGCGCGACCCCGCGCGAAGTTGGCCTGCTGTTCGCCTCATATTCCGTAATGCAGCTTATCTTCTCGCCGGTCCTGGGCAGGCTTTCGGACAAACACGGCCGTCGACCGATTCTGCTCATCAGTCTGCTGGGGACCTGTCTTGGCTTTCTGATTCTCGGGTTCGCGACCACCCTGTGGATGCTTTTTCTCGGCCGCATCATCGACGGAATCTCGGGCGGCAATATCTCGACCGCTCAAGCTTACATCGCGGACATCACGACGAAAGAAAACCGCGCCAAAGGAATGGGATTGATCGGCGCGGCGTTCGGGATGGGTTTCGTCTTCGGTCCAGCGATCGGCGGCATCCTGAGTCGTTGGGGCATCCACGTTCCATTCTTGTTCGCCGGCGCACTCGCGTTCGCAAACGCCATCCTGCTCTATTTCACTCTGCCGGAAACGGTCACCCCCGATCATCCCGCGCGAGTTTCGGCGGCCAGCGGCCGCGCCTGGAAACAAGTGCTGGCGGCGCTACAACAAACGCGGCTCGCCTTTGTCCTCACGATCTATTTTCTGTCGATTGTGGCCTTCTCGATCATGACCGCGGTGTTTTCACTGTTCATGATGTTCCGCCTGGGTTACGACGCCTGGCACAGCGGTTGGATCTTTGCTTTTGTGGGAGTCATTTCCACCATCATTCAGGGCGGCCTGATCGGAAAGCTGGTCAAGCGTTTTGGGGAGCCCGCCCTGGTGATTGTCGGTGGGTTGTTGTTTTCGGTGAGCTTGTTCGCGAGTCCGTTTGTGGCGCCGGCGATCGGTTTGCTGGGAATACTTTCGGTCGGCGCGTTGTCTTCAATCGGGAACGCGCTTTCGGCCCCGTCGCTGACCAGTCTGGCTTCAAAAAGCGCCAGCGCCGCGGAACAGGGTGGCGTGCTGGGCGTCATGCAATCGGTGGCCAGTCTGGCGCGCGCGGTCGGTCCGTCGATCGCGGCTATTCTGATTTACAGTGCCGTAGCCCACATCGGTTACGACCGTCAGGCGCAGAACATGAGCGACGCTTCGATCCTCAGGACTTTCTGGACCGCGGCCGCGATTCAATTCGTTGCATTTCTGCTGGCTGTCTATTTCGCGCGCGCGTATGCAGGTAAGTATTCGGCGGGCGAGATGGCCGAACAGACTAGCCGCGGATGAACGCGGATAGACGCCGATCAGACAGGACGAGCAAGCCGCGAAAAAGCACAAAAGGTGCACAACAAGATCCCGATCTGCTCTTGCGCCTTTTGTGCTTTCTTGTGGCTGGTATTTTTGTTGTTCCTTATCCGTGTCTATCCGCGTTCATCTGCGGCTGTTTGATCCCGCCGCCAGGAATTCTTTCAACTCATCCACCGTCGGCAGCGCCGCGCGTGCGCCCAGGCTGCGGCATTTCAAGGCCGCGACTGCGTTACCCAGTTTCATGCAAGTCTCCAGGTCTTCGCCACTCAGCATTCCGTAGAGAAACCCGCCGTGAAAAGCATCGCCGGCGCCGGTCGTGTCGCGACAGCCGCCCGGGACTTCGAATGCCGGAGACTCGAAGAACTCTCCTTCGCAATAGATCAAAGCCCCGCGCGCGCCCTGCGTTATGCCGGCGATCGCGCAACCATAACGGGCTTTCATCTCGACCAGTGAAGCACGGGCATCGCTGATGCCCGTCAGACGATGGGGAAATTCGGCTGAGGTGATCAGCACATCGATGTGCGGCAGCAACTCCGGCAGTCCTTCATAGATATTATCGATGTCGGCGGTGACGATCGCGCCCGCGTCGTGGGCGGCGCGGGCCATCACCGCACATGCCGGCGGATCGTGAGCATCAAGGTGCAGGACCCGTCCACGACCGGCGAGATCTAGCGGCGCCTCGTCTGGTCGATAAGAAAGCCGCTCATCGCGATCCCAGATGATTGTGCGCTCGCCTGAGCGCGAGTCGATGATGATGAAGGCAATCTGATTGTCGGCGCCGTCGATCATCTCGGTGAACTCGAGATTCACGCCTTCGTATTCAATTGCCCGCAAACCGAACCGGCCGTCTTCGTCCGAACCAAAACGTCCGGAGTACGCCGTCTTCAGCCCGAGGCGCTGCAAAGAAACCATCGCCGACGCCGTCTGCCCACCGGCGGACTTTTCGTATTCCGTGAATCTGGTCTTGGTATCAAAGGCGGGATACTCAGGCACGACGATCAGATGATCGACTGCGTTGAGGCCAAAGCCGACCGCGTCGAACTCTTTCTCGTCCGTTAACGTGAGCGGGATTCGCAAGTTTGCCTTCCTGTCTTTGCGCCTTTGCGTCTTTGCGTGGGATTATTTCTCGCAAAGGCGCCAAGCCGCAAAGAACCGTGACCCTGGACGAAAAACTCAAAGAAATTCCCAGATCGCCCGGCGTCTATCTGTACAAGGACGCCGCGGGCAAGATCATCTATATCGGCAAGGCCAAGAACCTGCGCAATCGCGTCCGTTCGTATTTCCAGGCAAGTCGCGGCACTGCTGACTTCAGCTACGATCTCAAAACCAGTGAATTGATCAAGCAGATCGCCGACGTCGAGATCATCGTCACTGATAACGAAGTCGAAGCCTTGATCCTCGAAGCCACGCTGGTCAAACAGCACCAGCCTTACTTCAATTACAAACTAAAGGACGACAAATCCTATCCGCACTTAAAGCTCACCATCAACGAGCCTTTTCCGAAAGTAGTGATCACACGCCGGATTCAAAACGACGGCGCGCTTTACTTTGGTCCATTTCTGCCGGCCTCGATGGCCCGCCGGACGATCGATCTCATCAACCGCACGTTCCAACTGCGCACCTGCGACATCGAAATCGACGGCAAGGCGCCGCGCCCGTGTCTGGAGTATCACATCAAACGCTGTCTGGGCCCGTGCGTCAAGGGCCTGTGCACGACCGAAGAATATCAGGAAGCTGTGCGCGATGTGCGCATGCTCTTGGAAGGCCGCAATACAGAGTTGGCGGGGATGTTGTCAGAGCGAATGCTCCAGGCTTCCGAAGACACGCGTTACGAGCTGGCCGCGAAGTATCGCGATCTGCGCAAGACGGTCATCAAACTTTCCGAGCAGCAAAAGATGGCCACGACCGTAGAGAGCGACGTGGACATCTTTGGTTACTATCGCGAAAGCAAGCGACTGGCGCTGCAACTGTTCACCATGCGCGAAGGCGACATCGTCGGCCGGCGCGAATTCTTCTGGGAAGATTTGCCGGACGAGGATTTCAACCCGGCGGCGTTTTTGAGCGAAGTGCTGGCGCAATATTATTCGAGTGACTATGTGCCGCGCGAGATTCACGTTCCGATCGAGTTCGACGATCGCGAGCTTTTGGAAAAAGCACTGACCGAACGCCGGGGACGGCGGGTTCATATCCTGGCCCCTCAACGTGGCGAAAAGCGCGACATGATCGATCTGGTTGAGAAGAACGCCAAGCTGGCATTCGAGCAGCGCTTTCGGGTGCTCAAGCCCGACATGAAGCGTGTGCTCGAAGAGATGCAGGAAACTTTGGAGCTACCGCGGTTTCCGGCACGAATTGAATCGTTCGACATCTCGCACGTTCAGGGCGCCGAGAATGTCGCGGGCATGGTCGTCAGCGAGAACGGCAAGATGAATCGCGGCGAGTATCGCAAGTTCAAAATCAAATCGGTCGAAGGCGGGAACGATTTTGCTTCGATGCACGAAGCGGTGCTGCGTCGTTATCGCCGAGTGCGGGACGAAGAAAAGTCGCTCCCGGATTTAATTATGATCGATGGAGGGAAAGGCCAGCTCAGCGCCGCCGCCGAGGCTATGCGCGAACTCGATCTGGAAGCTGTGCCGATGATCGGCGTGGTGAAACCGCCGCTTCACCACAACCAGGTCGCTTACTTATTAGTGAAAGGCCGTGAAGACGAACCCGTCTATCTTGATTCGCATTCGCCTATCCTGCGCCTGATTCAAATGATCCGGGACGAGACGCATCGTTACGCCGTCACTTATCATCGCAAGCGCCGCGAGCTGCGCGACTTCACTTCTGAGCTGTCAGAAATTCCCGGCGTGGGAGATAAACGCAAGACCCGTCTGCTGCGACAGTTCGGTTCGATACAGAAAATCGCGATCGCCACGGTGGAAGAACTCGCGCCCTTCGTCGGTCGCAAGACGGCAACCGAGATTGTCGATCATTTCGCGCGGCAACGAGCGCTGGCCGAAGGCGCGAACGCGACGTGAGGTTCTAACCTTGCGCGAACGCGTGTAAACTGACTTGCAACTTTTCGCTCGAGCCTTAGAATCATCCCAACCGAAACTTTCAGGAGGAACTCCCATGGGACTACTTGATAAATTAAAGGCTGTCGTTGATAAGGGCGAGCAGGCCGTCGATAAGGTCGGGGATGCTGCGCGGGGCATTATCTCGGGCGACATTGATGGGTTTGTCCACCCGAGCTCGCCTTATGCCGAGAGATTACTGACCGACGCGGAGAAGGATCTGGCCCGGCGGGTCTTTGAAGAGACCTTGCCCTATGCGTCGATCTATCTCTCCAACGGTTTGGGCCTGGGGCAAAGGCCTTATACGATCCCTCACCCTCTGCATCTGGGTTCTTATGTGATCCATATTGGGGACGAGATTTTTCCCGATGCCACCAACTCTTCCATCATCGTACTAGGTCAAACCGCGGATGCTATTTTCATTCACGAGTTGACCCATGTGTGGCAGGGAGCGAACCGGCGCCATGCGTTCGATTACATCCTTGATTCTGTCTACCATCAGGTCCGCGAAGGAAGTCATGCCTACGATCTAAACCAGGACGATGTGGGTAAGAAAAGCTGGGGCGAATTCAACGCAGAACAGCAGGCCATGATAGTCGAGAATTGGTACGTGGCGGGAATGTCCGAGAGCGACAACGCCTTTACCTACATCAAGGACAATATCCGGGCTCGAAACGCATGACTCGTTCTCTAATCAGCGAAGAGAAATCGACCACAGATTAACGCGGATGACACAGATCAGAAATAGATAAGCAGTCGAGGGTTCAACGGGCTGAGAACTCGCTTATTTTATCCAGTTCTGATCTGCGTCATCCGCGTTAATCTGTGGTTGATTCTGTCTTTCTTTCGCGACTTTCAATTACTGCATTGCGCTATTTCCCAAAACAATACAGCGCGCTGCGAGTTCTGATGAAAATCCGCCCGTCTGCAATCGCCGGTGTTGCGAAACACTCGTCATCCAGTTCGTTCACCGCGAGTACCTGCCAGTCGCCGGCGGCCTTCAACACCGAAACCTGACCGCCCTGGCCGATCAGGAAAACCTTGTCGTCGGCGGCCACCGGCGAAGAGAAGTATTTATCTATCGCCCCGTGCAGGCGGCCTTGCTTGAGCACGGTTCCGGTCGCCGGATCAAACGAGATCAGAATTCCGCTGTCGTTAATCATATACAGCACGCCTTTGTAGAGGAGCGTGGATGGAACCTGAGGCACCGGTTTCTGATAGCGCCAACGGATCGCCGTCGCGGTTTGATCGCCCCCACCTCCATCGCCGCCGAGCTTGATTGCCAACAGGCCATTCTCTGAAGCCATCATCCCGCGGAAGACTTCCCAATCCTTAGCGTTCAACTTCTCATCACGGTCTGTATCAAAGGCCTCAAATGCCTCGCTCAACATCTTGTCCATCACGTCGTTGCCGGAGACTTCCGACTTGGCGATCTGGCCGTCACTATTCTTATCGTACCTGGGCAGCGCCTCGTTAAAGGAGATTGTCTTGACCTGCTGTCCGGCTTGATTTTGTGGGAAGCCCCAACCGTTGATGTACAGATACTCCCCATCGTTGCTGGCAATCGATTTCATCTCGCAGGCCAGGCCGCGCACCCACCAGACACGCTTCCCATCTGCCACCGAATACGCCGAGAGCTGGAACGATTCGGGAATGACGATCTGCTTCGGACCCTGTTTGGGTTGATAAATGATCGGGGTCGAGTAGCCCGAAATGACGACGGGCCGGTCAACCTTCCAGCGCACCCGTCCGCTGTTCTTATCGACCGCGATCAAATATGAAGTGGGATTATCTTGATCAACCGGCAGAATTACTTTGTCGTCAACCAGGATCGGGGACGCCCCGAAACCGTAGAACATATTGAATGGTCCGAGCGGTAGCTTCCAACGCTCTTTGCCGGCGCCGTCGTAAGAAACCATCCCGAAATCCTGGAAGAAGACGTAAACATTCGAGCCGTCGGTGACCGGGCTGGGCGAGGCGGCGCCATTAACGTTCTGCAAGCGACCCACGCGCGAACGCGGCACCTCGCGTTGCCAAAGGAGCTTTCCGGTCGACCGGTCAAGACAGATAACCAGGAGCTTGTAATTCTCCTTTTCTGTGGTGTGCGCGGTGACGAAGATGCGGTCCTTTGTCAGCACCGGCGAAGAATGGCCGGGTGGCAGCGCCGTTTTCCAAATTACGTTTTCTTTAGGTCCAAATTTTTCAGGGAGCCCGGTCGATGCTGAAACGCCGCTCCCGTTTGGTCCGCGAAACTGTGACCAGTCTTCGGCTAACGCCCTGGTAAACGCCCCACATCCCACCAACGAAGCGATGAATAAGGCAACGACCGTTTTACTTATTTTCAACATGGCAGCCCTTCGAAAGTGAAATCTATTCACACGACACCTGAGTGTCCGAGAATCTCGTGTCCGAAAGCCCGACCGTTAGGGAGGGCAACTAGTCCGGACGAGCAGCAGCAAAGTGAGCGGATTCTAATTGATCGAAGACGAAAAGGAAACGGCGGGCTGGGTCATCCACAGACTACGCAGGATGAAGTCAGTACCGGGAGCGGTAGCGACCGGGTTTACTGTCCGTACAATCTCAACCATCACGTGGACGGAGACCCGGTCGCTACCGCTTCCGGTACTGACTCCATGATGGACGATCAAGGATGCCATCAACACGATACTGATTAACTTAATTCCCCTTGTCAGGCTTTTTCTGTGTAATCAGCGTAATCTGCGGACAACTTGCTTCCGTCTTGTTGGTGATGAAGGGCGGTGTGGTTTATAAGAAGAGCGCGCGATGCCATGAAGGCTGAGGAGACAAATCCATTGAAAACAACAACCGTCCTTCTTTTGCTCTTGAGTGTTTCCATCAGTGGCCTGGCCCAGGGGCCGGCGGCCGACCGCCAGCAGTTCATCCGCGTGGAAGCGCCGGTCATTGCCCTCACGCATGTACGGGTGATCGAAGGAACCGGCGGCGCGCCGCTCGAGGATCAAACCATCGTCATCGCCGACGGTAAGATCCAGTCAATAGGGCCAAATGCGAATTTGGCCGCGGGCACCCCGATTCTCGATCTCAAAGGCTACACCGTCATGCCGGGATTAGTCGGCATGCATAACCACATGTTCTTTCCGATGGGCGGCTCGCCACCGATGTACTCGAACATGGGGAGCAGCTTTCCGCGGCTCTATCTCGCGCTGGGCGTCACTACGATTCGCACCACCGGCAGTGTCGTTCCGTATACCGACCTGGAAATCAAGAAGCTGATTGATAGTGGCCGGATGATCGGTCCCAAGATGCACATCACCGCGCCGTACCTGGAAGGCGGTGGCGCTTTCACGCCGGTGATGCACCAGCTTACCGGGCCTGACGACGCGCGCCGCATGGTGAACTTCTGGGCCGATCAAGGCGCGACCTCTTTCAAAGCCTACATGAACATCACCCGCGACGAACTGCGCGCGACGGTAGAAGAAGCGCACAAGCGCGGGCTAAAGGTCACCGGTCACCTGTGCTCGGTCGGTTATCGCGAAGCGGCGGAGATCGGCATTGATAACCTCGAGCACGGCCTGCTCGCAGATTCGGAATTTGTTCCCAACAAACAACCCGATCGATGTCCCAGCGGTATTTCGGCGAGCCTCAGACAGCTCGACATCAACGGAGATGCGGTGAAAGAGACGATCCGGACTCTGGTGGCGAAGAACGTGGCGATCACTTCGACACTGCCGGTCTTCGAAGCCGGCGTTCCGTTAGCGCAAAGCGCTATTGGCGCGGCGAGCGCACTCATGAATCCGCGGGTGCTGAACGTGATGAATACGGACGCGCGCGTGCGTTATCTGACGGCGCGAGCCCGCGTGCCCGGCAATTCACCTAACGCCATCCTGGTGCGCAAGACGATGGATTTTGAACGAGCCTTCGTCGCCGCCGGCGGTTTACTAATAGCGGGCCTCGATCCCACGGGCAACGGTGGCATCGTGGCAGGCTTTGGTGACCTGCGCGAAGTCGAACTGTTGGTCGAAGCAGGTTTCACGCCCGTCGAGGCGATCAAGATTGCCACTTTCAACGGGGCAAAGTTTCTTGGTGAAGACGCGCGCATCGGCTCGATCGCCGTGGGCAAACAGGCTGACTTGATGATAGTCAAAGGAAATCCCGCCGCCAACATCAGCGACATCGAAAAGGTCGAGATCGTCTTCAAAGACGGCGTCGGCTACGACTCTGAGAAATTGATCCAGTCGGTGCAGGGATTGGTGGGGATTAGGTAGCAGGTTGCGACAGATAACCGGGGCAGTAACATCTTCCGGCATTGACGTAAACCTCTGCCCGGCCCGCGAAGGGATCTTCTGTCGCCCTGTTTGCAATTCGATGCCGCTTGCGATAAATAGACAGACTTAACCAGCAGAATACGAGGGAGTTGACACCATGCCGTTCAAATTAACTGTTAATGGCCGGCCCACGACCGTTGACGTACCCGGTGACATGCCATTGCTGTGGGTGATCAGAGAAGTCCTGAACCTTCCCGGCACAAAGTACGGATGCGGGATGTCTTTGTGCGGTGCTTGCACGGTTCATGTAAATGGCGAGGTTGCGCGCTCGTGTGTTACATCGATTTCGGAAGTGGCGGGCAAGAAAATCACCACGATCGAAGGCTTATCGCCCAGCGGCAACCACCCGCTACAAAAAGCCTGGATGGAAGTGGATGTTCCCCAGTGCGGCTATTGTCAGGTAGGCCAGATAATGTCCGCGGCAGTCTTGCTGAAAAAATTCCCTTCGCCCACAGATGCCCAGATTGACAGCGCCATGGACGACAACTTATGTCGCTGTGGAACCTATTTGCGCATCCGCGAGGCGATCCATAAGGCAGCAGGAAAGTGAGATTCCAAATTCAAAATTCCAAATTGCAAATTCTAAACAGTGAGAGTCAACGTGACAACCGGAGGCACCCGTGAAAACCAGATCAGTTAGCCGGCGAGCATTTTTACAGGTTACCGCGGTGGGCGGCGGCGGAATGCTGCTTGGTTTGTACTTCAAACCGTCGGCATTCGCACAGAACCAACCCGCCGCTCCAGTGATTCCGGTTCCCAGCTCTTTCATTCGGATCGCGCCCGACGGAATCGTTACGATCATGGCCAAGAATCCGGAGATTGGCCAGGGCGTCAAGACTTCCTTACCGATGGTGATCGCCGACGAGCTGGATGTCGAGTGGAAAAATGTCCGGGTAGAACAGGCTGATTTGGACAACACGAAGTATTCGGGTCAGTTTGCGGGCGGGAGCACCGGTACGCCCACCAGTTGGAACCCGATGCGGCAAGTCGGTGCCGCAGCGCGTCAGATGCTGATCGCGGCCGCGGCGCAAACATGGGGAGTGCCGGAGTCGGACTGCACGACGTCCTCTGGTAAGGTCTTCCACCGGGCAACAAAGCGCTCACTAGGATATGGACAACTCGCCGCAAAGGCAGCGACGATGACTCCGCCTGATTTGCAAAAACTCAAGCTCAAAGATCCTAAGGACTACAAGATCATCGGTACGCCGCGAGCCGGTGTAGATAACCTGGCGATCGTGACGGGCAAGCCAATCTACGGAATTGATTTCACCTTGCCGGGAATGCTCTGCGCAGTGTTTGCAAAGTGTCCGGTTTTTGGCGGCAAGGTAGCCTCGGCGAACCTCGACGCGGTCAAGGCCATGCCCGGCGTTCGCCATGCATTCGTGGTCGAAGGCGGTACCGAACTCAGCGGCCTGCTGGGCGGTGTGGCGATTGTTGCCGATCGCTGGTGGCAGGCAAAGTCCGCGCGCGAGAAGTTGGAAGTGAAATGGGACGAAGGGGCGACGGCTTCGCAAAGCAGCGAAGGGTTCGCTCGCCAGGCTGAAGCCCTTTCCAAAGAGAAGCCCATGCGATCACTTCGCCGTGACGGAGACGTCGAAGCTGCCTTCAGTAACGCTGCGAAAGTGGTCGAGGCTGCTTATGCTTATCCTTTTATCGCTCATACTCCGATGGAGCCGCAGAACTGCACTGCACACTTCAAAGATGGCCGGTTGGAAATCTGGGCTCCGAGTCAAACACCCCAAGCCGGTCTTAACCTGGTCGCCCGGACGACAGGCTTGGCTCCGGCTAACATAAAGCTTCATCTCACGCGCGTTGGGGGCGGCTTTGGCCGGCGTCTCAGCAACGACTACGTGGTCGAGGCCGCCTGGATCGCGAAAGCCATAGGAGTTCCGGTTAAGTTGTTGTGGACGCGCGAAGACGACATGGCGCACGATTTTTATCGGCCGGCCGGGTTCCATTTCCTTAAAGGCGGCATCGATGCGTCAGGTAAGCTGTTGGCCTGGCGGAATCACTTTGTGACTTTTGGTTCGGGAGAGCGATTCAGCAGCAGTGCTGGAATCGGAGCTACCGAGTTTCCCGCTCGGTTCGTTCCCAACTTTGCTCTTGATGTCTCGGTAATGGCCTCGGGTGTGCCGACGGGAGCGCTGCGTGCTCCCGGAAGTAACGCAATCTCCTTTGTGATGGAATCTTTTATTGACGAGCTGGCACAGGCTGCCGGTAAAGACCCGATCCAATTTCGATATTCGATCCTCGACACGCCGCCCCTTGCGCTTCCGGCGACTGGTGCCCCGGGCGGCGGCGGCGGATTCAACGCCAAGCGAATGCGCGGCGTGCTCGAGTTAGTGGCCGCAAAATCAAACTGGGGTATGCGCAGGCTTCCGAAAGGAACCGGCGAAGGTGTTGCCTTTCACTTCAGTCACGCCGGATATTTTGCCGAAGTTGCCGAGGTCAGCGTCGATAGTTCGAACAAGGTGCGAGTGAACAAGGTTTGGGTAGCGGCGGATATCGGAAGTCAGATCGTGAACCCGCTCAACGCCGTCAATCAGGTTCAGGGCTCAATTATTGAGGGGCTCAGCCATTTGATGGGATATCAAATTACCATCAAGAATGGCCGCGCGGTCGAGAAGAATTTTGATGAACACACTCCGGTGCGAATGTCAGAAGCGCCCACGGAAATCGAAACGCACTTCCTCAAAACTGAATTCCCTCCCACAGGCCTGGGCGAGCCGGCGCTGCCTCCAATCCTGCCGGCAGTGTGCGGTGCGATCTTTGCGGTGACGGGGAAACGAATTCGCTCGCTTCCACTGTCGAAGCACGGTTTCAGTTGGGCCTAGCTAGTAGAGTTTTAGCAGAGTCTTCCCCAACCGAGAACCTGAACGCAGTTTCTGCAAGCCATCGCCTGCTCCCCGGCCTGGGCGTCCTGTTACGCTCCCTGCTCCACACGCTAACACGCGAGTCACGCAACTTTTTAGAAAGCTTACCCGGGAGTGCCGCCTGCCCCACAGGCTGATAGAATCATTGCTCGAACGGCTCAAGCGAGTCTAAACACAGATGCGCGAAATCAACTTGGCCTACACCGAGGTCGGAACCGGCCCCGCGATTGTTCTTCTCCACGGTTATCCTTTTGATCGTTCGATGTGGCGCGAGCAGATTGATTTTCTCAGCGCTAACGGATTTCGCGCGATTGCTCCGGACCTGCGCGGCCTGGGTGAGATGTCCGACAAACTTCAGTTTGTCGCCGCCGCCGACCATCACGAAGCTAAACGACAAGCTGAAGCTTATCGGACAATAACCAGCATGGAAGACATGGCCCGCGACGTCGCTGCGTTGATGGACGAGTTGAGGATCGATCACGCAACCATTTGCGGACTTTCGATGGGTGGTTACGTCGCCTTTGAATTCGTCGATCTGTTTCCGACGCGCGTGAAGGCGCTCGTCCTCGCGGGCACACGCGCCCCGGCCGACAATGAACAGGAACGGCAGGCCCGCGAACAGCAGGTAGACCAGATGCTCGCTAAAGGCATGAACGGAATTGCGGAAGCGTCGCTGCCTAAGCTTTTAGCGCCGCGGACACACGCCGAAAAGCCCGAAGTCGTCGCCCTCGTGCGCGAGATGATCCTGCGCGCTGATCCCCATGGCGCTGCGGCAGCACAACGTGGCATGGCAGCGCGACGTGATTATTCAGACGATCTTGCAGGCATAGAAGTGCCCACGCTCGTGATCGTGGGCCGCGACGATCCAATCAGGCCGGTTGCCGATGCCGAGTTCATGCATGCCAGGATTCCGGGCTCGCGGCTGGAGATCATAGAAGACGCCGCGCATATGACGAATATGGAACAGCCAAGTGTTTTCAATCAGGCACTCCTGGGGTTTTTAGGATTAGAGGTAGAGTCTTAATTTGCGGCTTATCACATGGCGCAGTCAGTACCGGGAGCGGTAGCGACCGGGTCCCAATCCTTACGGCGGTCGAGTTTTGCAAGGACAAATAACCCGGTCGCTACCGCTCCCGGTACTGACCTCATCACTGAGGCAATGGACCGATGAATCAATTCCAGAAGTTCACCATCGAAGAACGCGTCCGCTGGGGCGACGTTGATGCCGCGCGGATTATTTTCTACGGCTCGTACATTCGCTTCTTTGAAATAGCTGAGACGGAACTGTTTCGCGCGGTCGGTATGCCTTATGGCAAAGTCTTTGATGAACTCGACATCTGGCTGCCGCGCGTCCACCTGGAGTGCGACTTTCGCCGCGTCGCTCAGCTTGATGATCTTCTGGAAGTTAGTGTTTATGTCGGCAGCATTGGGAAGACATCGCTGCGTCTGGACTTTGAAGTTCGGCGTAAAGGGCAGGACAACTCAGTTGAAGCAGGGTTGATTGCGACGGCCCATTTCGTCCTTGTCGCCGTGCGTCGCGACACGCTCGATCCGATCGCGGTGCCCGCAGAACTCCGCCGCGCGCTCGCGCCTTACACGCGCACGTGATCGACGAGGTCAGTACCGGGAGCGGTAGCGACCGGGTCTCGTCTTATCCGATCTAGGATCTTGGGTGCGTTGCGACCCGGTCGCTACCGCTCCCGGTACTGACTGCTCACTGCTCACTGCGACGCGGCAGCCCCTCGATCAAGTGATCGAGTCCCAGCCACAAAGTCCAACTATGGTGATAGAAACCGAGTGGAAAGCTGATCCCAATTACGAACAATACCGTCAACATGGTCTGCTCGTTCAAATGCGTGAAGAGCAAACAGAAAAAGTATACGACCAGGATGCAGACCTCAGTCGCGACCACGTTCGCCATAATCGCGCCGACGAAAAAGCCTTCTTCGCGTTTGAAGGTCGCGTTGCAGGCGGTGCAGTGAACTTTGACATTGAAGGGCCGCCCGAAAACCGGAGCGCCGCCGCAAGCGGGGCATTGCAGCTTAAGACACCGCCATAGCGTGAGGGCAATTGTGCGCGGATCTCTTTTCATCTCAAACTTTTGACGGGATTTACAGAATCAACATGATGGCAAAACGCTTATGAGGTGCTCGACGGACGCCATGGCGTCGGCAATTCAGTCTTTGGCCATCCTGTTAATCATGTAAATCCTGTCAGACTGATCACTCGCCCAGGGCCGCGTACCGAAACAGCCGGAATCGATAGCGCGACTGGTCGCGCATATTCTTGGCAATCACTCCATGGAGGTCGTCTTTCCAGGTCGTGTACTGATCGATGAACTGATCGGCCCCTGCCTTGTCACCGGCGTACTGCACCGCGAGCACCTTCTGAAGCAGCTTGCCCACCACCGCATGATATTTGTCGTAATGAATCCGCAGCTTCGCGTTTTCAAAAGTTAACAGCCCATTCTCGAGAAAGAAATTCCATTGCATCAACTGCATGGTCTGGTACGGCTGATCGCGCCGCGGCTTAACGTTCTGCAGCACGCGCAGAATGCCGCCCGCGTAAACCGACCGGAGCTGCTCATCGGTGTAGTAATGCTGTTTGTGCAGCGCTTCCGCGACAAACAATGAAACCAGATCGGCTTTCATCTCTTCCATCGCACTGGCGTTATCCTGCAAGGCCTGATCGAGATCGCGCCCGTCTTTGGTTTGATCGACGCCGAGATAGTGACCGACTTCATGCCAGAGCGTGCGATAGAAGTTTCCGTCAGAGGTCAGCTCCTTCGCCTGATCTTCTCCGACAGCGGCGGCGAAAGAGCGCGACGTGCCTGCGAAGATATTTGGCTCGCGCATGATGTTCGCGCGCAGAAGGATCGTACGGCCATAACGACGCGCGAGATAACTTTCGTTCGGCAGAATCGTCGCGGTGTTGCCGCCACGTGACTGGCCAAAATCAGCCACCACGTCGTACACCCCAACCGGAATATCTTCGCGAATCTTCTTGTGGTGGTCGTAGGGCAGCGAATCTTCGAGCGCTTGCAGGCCTTTCATTGCCTGGCGCAGCGCGATGGTTTCCTGCTGTCGCGTCAGCAGCAGACTGAACGCAAAGAAAGTCTTCACGCCGTAGAGTTCGTCGTCATAAGTTTCGTAAGAACCAATCTGGGCGTTGAGGTTCTTGAAATGACCCGTGACCCAGGCCGCATCTCCTGACTCGTAGTCGTCCGACAAAAGATCCCGCGCGCGGTTGCGCAGGTACTTTGCAAACTCTTCGTCGTCTTTCTGCAAAGCATCGGCGGCTTCGTTCAGCAGTGGGTACGCCCGCATCAGACCTTCGGCGTATGTAACGGCGTAAGGAACCGCATAGAATCCCCATTGTGAAGCCCCCATCCCTGCCCGGAACGGATGACTCTGCTTTTCGATCTGAAGACTCCTTAACTGCTGGCGCAGTCCCGGATGCAGAGTGTCCAGCGCGGGGAACGCCCTTAATCTGGAATGATCTTCGTGCAGGTTCTTCTGTATCGCCAGACGCACTCGCGTACGCAGATCCATGAACCTCTCGCGCTGTTCGGGATGTTTGGCGAGGAAAGCCTCCAGCTCGTCTTTCTTTACACCCCAGGGGTACATGTTCTTTCCCGGCGCCACCGGCTCAACCGGCAAAAACGGCTCACGCTTGTTCTCAAGCGTCGTCGCGATTGGTCCCTGGAAGAGTCGATAGAGTGTGAGCAGGTTTTGCGACGCCGCCGTCGATCCCATTCGCTTATCGAACTTGACCAGATCAAGATAAGACGAGAACGCCTGCGGATGTCTCTGCTCTTCGTACAACTTCTGAAAGATCTTTCCGACTTCGAGCAGCTTCGCCACCGCTTTCCGTTCGCCCGGACTCAACCGCGACAAATCCGGTGCTAGCCGTATCGTCTGAGTCTTGGCGATGATCGGCTGGCTTTTTTCGATCAGCCAGTAGCCGGACGGTCCCGGCGGGTTCGGTTTCATGCGAGATCCGGTCTGAGCGAAGGCGAGAGCGAATGCACCCAGAAAGAGGGCGAGGGCCAGGGCCTTTTTGAACATAACTGTCGAACCTCCATGGAACACCTAAGATGAAGTTGCGCGGCAGAAGTATAGCCCCCCGATGAAGCGAAGCGGAACCGGAGCTAAAGCCGGGAGCGGGGGTCAGTTTGGGCGGCACGTGCATCTTGCACGTGATTTCACAGGCGGGTCGAGCACCCCAGCGGGGCTGTCCCGCCGGGGACCCCGCACGCCCGTGCCACCTTTTCTGCCGCAGTCGACAACTGTCTGACGTTTCTTGCAGCCAACGGTCGCCGCTTTCTCGCGCCATAAGACTGTACATCCGCTTTTCCTACCAAATCCGCTGGCCACGCACACGGCACCTCGATTGCAAATCGAGTAATGATTGGGCGTATTGATGTCGACAACTCTCACTCATGAACCTGCGAATCCCGTCGGGAAGATCTTCCCCTCGGCGCAACCGCTGCGGCCTCTGCGTACCGGCGGTGAGTTTTCTGAAAGTCGTGGGTTCACCGCAGAGACTCTGAGACCGCTGAGCTGGCGCAGAGAATTTTTTGAGGCGGTCGTTCGCGCGATTAATCGTCGCTTCGAACGCGAGCGGCGCCGGCGAAAAGTTGGCCGCGCGTACGACATGGCGCTGGAAATCGCGCGCGTCATTCCCTACGGGTCTGAAGTTCTGGACGTTGGGTGCGGCAACGGGTTTATCGCTCATCATCTGAGTGCAATGCTGGGCAGTCCTGCGGTGGGGATCGATCTGGGAAGCGGCGCTGATGCTCCGATCGATTATCGTCAGTACGATGGCGCACGTTTTCCGGCGCCGGACAAATCATTTAGTGCGGTCCTGCTCTGCTATGTCCTGCACCACGCCCAGGACGTCTCTATCGTGCTAAACGAAATGCGGCGGGTGCTGCGCAATGGCGGTCTCGCAGTTATTTACGAAGATATCCCTCGAAGTTGGTGGGACAAGGGCGTGTGCTGGCTTCACAATCAGAAGTGGCGCGGACGCACCGGCCCATGCACCTTTCGCCGCGAATCCGAGTGGCGGGCGCTCTTCGAATCTTCTGGCTTTGAGATTGTGAGCGAACGGTCCCTGTCGCGTTGGCGGAACCTCACGCATCCGGTTGCGCGGAGGTCTTATGTGCTGGAAAAAAGCCCGATTCATCGGGCTTCCCCGCAGGGTTATTAGACCAGCGCTTTGAGCGCTGGTTCAAGCGCTGCGTATTTACGACACAAAGCGGGCTCTCGGCAATTCTCGTCGCTGCTGACCCAGCCGTAAAAGGGGCTGTGTCGAAACTCAACCAGTGAGGTGAACCAAGCGCGAACTTTAACGCAAAGTACTTTCATCCAGACGCGTGTGCGAGTTTTGACACAGGCTCTAAAACGGCTGGGCTAGTAACCCGATAGGGCAAGCCGCGTGAACGCGGCTGATAAATGGCCCCAGCAAACTATTCCTG
>Ga0137442_1000040_pt1 | contig 47099 bp, 39 predicted proteins | sample EasRivERMGT266_2_FD_102329 | JGI IMG/M metagenome (GOLD analysis project Ga0137442, IMG submission 102329) | Soil microbial communities from meander-bound floodplain in the East River, Colorado, USA - East River MetaG ERMGT266_2 | ecosystem: Environmental > Terrestrial > Soil > Floodplain ... | reverse complement strand
GATAAAGTGTTCAAGCGAAAGATTGATGCCGCGCGAAAGTACTACCCGAAATTGGTCGCAGAGCTGGAGGCCGCCATTCGTGTCGACGGAAGCGGGCGGCTCAGAGACTACCTCGACGCGAGCGGTAAATCGGCGTCCGGCGTCAAAGCAGGACTGGATATGTATCGCACCGAGTGTCTTCGTCCGGTTACGGATTCCGCCATCCCGGACTGGTCGGGCCGTCCTTTTTACGAAGGCCGCAGCGAAGCGCACGTCCTGGCCGGCCGCTTTGACCGGGCGATCAAATTCCGCGAACACCTCTTTCCCCTGGCCACTGCCTTACGCGCACACGTTTCCGAGGCTTATTAGATTTGCGAGTCTTAATTACCAATAATACTTTTGAGGCGCGTGCCGGTTCGGAGGTGTACGCCAAAGACGTCGCAATCGGTTTGCTGCGCCGCGGCCACACGCCGATCGCGTACAGTACCAGGCTGGGCAAAGTCGCCGACGAATTGCGACAGGCGACCGTACCGGTGGTCGACAATCTCAATTCTGTCTCAATACCGCCCGACATCATTCACGGACAGCATCATGTGGAAACGATGACCGCGCTTTTGCACTTTCCCGGTGTGCCTGCCGTCTATTTCTGTCTGGGCTGGTTACAGTGGGAAGAAAAACCACCGCGGTTTCCCCGCATCAAACACTACGTTGCCGTTGACGAGACTTGTCGCGATCGACTTGTCCTCCAGGAAGGAATTCCCGCGCAACAGGTTTCCATTATCGGTAATTCCATCGACCTCAATCGATTCAAGACGCGACCGCCCCTCCCGGAAAAGCCGCGGCGAGCCCTGGTCTACAGCAACTATGCCGGCGAAGACTTTCGGCTTGGGGCTATTCGAGCGGCGTGTGCACAGTTCGGTATCAACGTGGATGTTGTCGGCCTTCAGAATGGCAACCAGTCGGTCGCGCCCGAAGAGTTGCTGGGAGACTACGACATTGTTTTTGCCAAGGCGCGGTGCGCCTTTGAAGCGATGGCAATCGGCGCCGCGGTAATCGTGTGCGATTGCGCCGGTGTCGGGCCGATGGTCACGACCGGGGAATTTGATCGATTGAAGCGAATGAATTTTGGATTGCGGACCCTCCGCAATGACTTTGACCCAAAGATTATTGCCGGTGAGTTGGCCCGTTACGATCCGCGCGACGCGGCGGAGGTCACCCGCCGAATTCGCGACTCCTCAGGAGCGGAAGCAGCCATCGATGAGATGGTGACGCTCTATGAAACAGTGCTCGCGCAGCATCGCGATGACAACGGAACCGAACCTGACGCGGAAGGGCGGGCGGCCGCCGACTATCTCAGCAGCCTCAACGCTCGGATTCGCCGTGATCAGGAGGCTATCTACGACAGCGAGTCTTACCGACTCGGAAATTTTCTCGTTCGGACACCGCTGGGCCGCCTGATAAAAAGGTATTCGCAGGGCCGCCGGTAAGGGCAAAGAGCAAAGGAGCAAGGGTAAAAGGGCCAGCGTACTATCTGACTGTGACATTCTAACTAAGCCGCAAGATCACGAACTTCTCGATGACGCTTCGCGCTTAGGTCGTCCTGGGCTCTTAGCCCCTTAGCTCTCTGCCCTTTGCACTTTGTTCTTCTGAGACATGGAAATGCAAAACAAGCTGTTGGTTTGGGGCGCCTCGGGCCATGCCCTGGTGGTTGCCGACATCATTCGCCTTTGTGGGCGGTATGAAATCGTCGGTTTCATTGATGATGTCGGACAAGACGAGCATCCAGGGTTTGGTAGCGCGATGGTTTTTCGTGACCGTGCGGCCTTGGATCAGCAATTTGCGTCTGGAGTCAGGCGATTGATCATGGGGTTCGGAGACTGCGCAATGCGCTTGCGGCTGGCTGAGTTTGCTTCCGGGCGCGGTTTCGAATTCGTAAAGGCGATTCATCCGCATTCCAGTATAGGGTCCGACACGTCAATCGGTGCAGGCACCGTAGTCGCCGCGGGCGCCGTTATCAGTTCTGGCGCCCGAGTTGGTCAACACGTGATCATAAACATCAATGCCGGTGTTCATCATGAATGCCTTATCGAGGATGGGGCACATGTGGCGCCGGGCGCGACAATCGGCAGTTGCGTCAGCCTGGGACGCGGGGCATTGGTTGGCATCGGAGCAGTGGTGAAGAATCGAGTCCGCATCGGCGCCGGTGCGATCATCGGCGCGGGCGCGGTCGTCGTCGAAGACGTGCCCGACAACGTCGTGGCTTATGGCGTGCCGGCTAAGGTCAAGCAGATCATCAGCCAGGAATATCCGCGGTTAGCCGGATGAATAAAGTGTCCATCAGATATCAAGTCCCCGGTCAGCAATGCCTATTTCTTCCGTAAGAAATCGAATTTCATAGTCTCAATATTCCAGCCGTGAAAACAGATATCCGCGATCTCGCAATATTCGGCAACGCGCCTGAATTCGCCGATGCGCTCCACGTTGGCCGACCTAACATCGGTGATGTGGAAAGTTTCGGCCGGCGCTTAAGAGAGATTCTGGAAAGCAGATGGCTAACAAATGGCGGTCCCTTTGTTTGCGAGTTCGAAGAGGCAATTGCGCGGTTTCTTGGGGTGAAGCATTGTATTGCGATGTGCAACGGCACGGTAGCCATGGAAATTGCGATCCGCGCGCTAGGCCTCACTGGTGAGGTTATCGTCCCATCATTTACGTTCATCGCAACCCCGCACGCGCTACAGTGGTCGGGAATAACTCCCGTGTTTTGCGATATAGACCGCGCCACTCACTCCATAAATCCAAAATGCGTAGAGAGCCTAATTACGTCACGCACCAGCGGAATTATCGGTGTGCATCTTTGGGGCGGGCCCTGCGAGATTGAAGCGCTGAGCCGGATCGCCGAAGAACATAGCCTGAAACTCCTCTTCGATGCCGCACACGCCTTTGGTTGTTCTTACAACGGCCGGATGATCGGTTCGTTTGGCGAGCTGGAAGTGTTCAGCTTTCACGCAACGAAGTTCTTCAACACATTTGAAGGCGGACTGGTCGCGACGGACAATGATGCGTTGGCCGAACGAATTCGTTTGATGAGCAACTACGGTTTCGCCGGCGAGGACGAAGTGATAAGCATCGGGACCAACGGTAAGATGAGCGAAGTGTCAGCGGCAATGGGATTGACCGGACTTGAAAGCCTCGAAGAATTCGTCGCGGCTAACCACCGAAATTACCTTGAGTACGAGCGGCAGTTGGCTGGTTTGCCCGGAGTTCGGCTTTACAAACACGACCAGAAGGAAAGATGTAATTATCAATACGTCGTCGCAGAGATCGACGAACACGAGACAGGAATCACACGCGATCAATTGCAGAAAATCTTGTGGGCTGAAAATGTTCTGGCCAGACGCTATTTTTATCCGGGCTGCCACCGCATGGAGCCCTACAGGTCTGATGTTTCGCGCGTGGATTTATTGCTGCCCGAATCGGAACTGCTTTGCAACCGCGTGCTGGTCCTGCCCAACGACACGAGTGTCAGTGTTCAGGATGTCGCCGCGATCTGCCGAACAATCCGGCTTACGTTAGAGAACGCTACAGAAGTGACCTCTTTGCTGGCGCAACGCAGCTCCGATCGAATCGCAGCGGAAGTTTCCGCCTAGGTATTCAGAGTCAGTACCGATGCCGCTCCCTCCGCAGATCCCAAAAGTCAGTGTGCTGATGCTCACTTATAACCACGAGCTGTTTATTGCGCAGGCGATCGAGAGCGCCCTAATTCAGGAAACGGATTTCACCTTTGAGATTGTTATTGGCGAGGACTGCTCAACTGATAAGACCAGAGAGATCGTAAGCGATTTCCAAACCAGGCATCCGGACAAGATCCGCCTGTTGCCATCCGATCGGAACCTGGGGATGCACCGCAACTATTTCCGAACCCTGCAGGCCTGCGCCGGAGAATATGTTGCCGTTTTGGAGGGTGACGATTTCTGGACATCTCCCGGCAAGCTTCAGAAGCAAGCCGACTTCTTAGACAGCCATGGTGACTACGTTATCTGTTTCCATAATTCGACGGTTTTTCGGGATGGAGAGCAAGCATCCTGGCGCCTGTGCCCTGACGATCAAAAAGAAACTTCAACCCTTGAGGATTTGCTGATCGGAAATTTTATTCCCACGTGCACGACGATGTTCCGCAATGAGCAGATTGGCGAAATCCCTGAATGGCTCTACTCACTAAACGTTTTGGATTGGCCGCTTCATATTCTGAGGGCGAAGCATGGTCATATCGGTTACATAAAGGAAACGATGGCCGCCTATAGAATGCACTCAGGTGGCGCCTTCTCAGGCTTTAATCCTGTAAAGCTGCAACTCAGCCGGCTCCAGGTGTATGAATCTCTCCTGGGCCGGTTAAGTAACAGACACGAGAAGCTCATCAGAAGCGGGATCTTTCGCACGTGGTACGCTCTGGCCGTCGCGTACGCAAAGGATAACGACGCCGAGAACGCAGACAGGTACACACAGATGTGTCTTCGCCAAAGACCTTTTGGCAGCCACCTCGCGAAGAAACTAAAGCTGGTGCTGAGATGGAAAACTCCGCGACTGTTCTCGCTTGCCCAGGAACTGAAGAGTCTCGGTCGGACTGCCGTCGAAAAGGTCAGGTCACTGGTCAGTAGAAATAAACCCGAGAGCATCGAGAGAAGAGCGGGACTTGAAACCGCGCCGGTGTTGGGCGCCAGGAGGCAGGTATGAACCCGACTGAGGAAGGAGGAATCATCGTGCTCGGCGCCGGTGGTCATGGCAAATCCGTGGTCAGTGTTCTGCTCGTCTCAGGGCTGCCGGTGACGGGAGTGCTGGACGATACTCCCGAGAAGTGGGGGCGAGACGTTCAAGGAGTTCCCATCCTCGGGCCTATTGCGGAGCTTGGACATTACCCAAACTGCTCGGCTGTGATCGCCCTGGGCGACAATGCCGACCGCCAGACAATTGCCGAGCGATTTCCTGATGCTCGTTGGGCCACCGTTCTGTATCCGCACGCCTTTATCAATCCTACCGCGCGCATTGGACTCGGGACGATCGTTTTCCCCGGCGCAGTCATTGGCCCAGGCGTAATCATCGGAGAGCACGTGATCGTAAGCGCGAATACAACCGTCGGCCACGAAACAATCCTTGAGGACTACGTTCACGTAGCGCCGGGTGTCCAGATCGCAGGCCGTACGCACGTGGGCCAGGGCGCAATGCTTGGGATCGGAAGCATTGTCTGTCCGAAGGTGAATATAGGCGAAGAGGCAGTGCTCGCAGCGGGAGCAGTCGCCGTCACGGATATCCCCGCCCGATCCAGGGCTCTCGGAGTGCCGGCCAAAGTTGCCCAGGCCAAACAGCACGTCGCGTGAAAGAGCCTGGCCCTCGATGATGGGTTATTCGAAGTCAGGCAAGGCGAAGCCGCCGGCGTCAAATGGGATGCTACCCGGTCGGGTCGTTGACCGCACAGCGCCGAGGGTGTCGGTAATCTTAAGCACCTTCAAGGGTGAGAGATTTCTCGGAGAAGCGATTGAAAGCATACTTGGTCAAACCTTCCTCGATTTTGAGCTGATCATAATTGATGACAACGGTGAAGGTGATAACGGCCGCACTCAGGAAATCCTGAAGGGTTACAGTGATAGTCGGATAGTCATTGTTACTAATCCTGAGAATCTGGGATATGCGGCTTCACTAAATAAGGGCATCGCGGCAGCAAGAGGTTCCTACATAACCATTCAGGAACACGATGACGTTTCGCTTCCGACGAGAGTAGAACGACAGGTTCGATTTCTGGACTCGCAGCCCGAGACGGCCTTTGTTAGTTCGGGTGCAATCGTCATCAACGAAACGGGTGAGGTGCAGGGAATGCGCCAGGAACATCTTACGGACATCGAATTGAAATGGCTGGTCTTGTGGGGACCGCCGGTGCTGCACAGCATCATCATGTTTCGCCGCCCCATTCTCGAGAAAGTAGGCTGCTATTCTGAATCTCCGCGTCACGTCTATTCGCTGGACTATGAGATCTTGTCGCGAGTTCTCAGGCAGTATCAGGGCGCGAATTTGCCCGAACACCTTTTCAAATATCGACGCCACCGGCAATCGCTTTCAATGCTTAATGAATCGGCCCAAAGCGCACAGGGCATGGAAATCGTGAAAGAGAACATCCGCGCTCTTACCGGCGAGCATCAATTGACGCGCGAAGTCTGGCCGGCGCTGAAAGCGTTCATGCTCAGCTTGCCGGTCGAGGAGGTGAATTTGTCTGCGAGCCAGTTGGTTTCAGTGGTCTCGTTCCTGAAGTTAATGGAGGCTGCCTTCTACAGGTCTCACCGTTTTGACGAGCATCAGGCACGCATCCATCGCCGCGGGCTGTACTGGAAGTGGGCCAGACATTGCCTGACCCTTTCTTACCGGCAAAACGGAAATCGAGACCTGCGCAGCAGGGCCACGGCGCTGGCCCTCGGGTTGAGCCTGGTAAAAGAAGTTGTCGTCGCCTGAAGCTAACAAGCCTGCTCATCTGTTAGTCACCACTGCAAAAGCAATTTGGCATGAATGAGAGGGGGAAGGTAATACGAACAAGAAGAAGCGCATCCTCATTAATGTAATGCTCTTTGGTCCGGGCGGCGGTGCGACCCATCTTTGGTATCTTTGTACTGCTCTGGTTAAGGCTGGCGCCGACGTTACCCTGGTGTGCAGGTATGCACACGCAGAGACGCCACTTGTGAAGGCTCATAAGGAGATTCCCATTCGTCTGATAACTACTCCCTTTGCCCGTAACCGGCGCCTTTACAGGCTGTCCACGATCTGGGCTTTGTTAGTGTGGCCCTTCTTATTCAGGGGCAGGAGTTACGATCTCCTTTACACCTGGGAGATCAGCACTTTCACGCGCTTCCTTTCTCTTTTTGTTCGCCGCCAGGGCCGCGTTCTTCTGCAACGCACCGGCGAGCCCCTGGATGACGATGCTTGTTTCGATCCTTCTCTTGAGAAACTCCTGGACGGCCTGGTGGTGGAAACTCGTCCCCACGCCGAGGCCGCCCGGCGAGTTTTGACACGGAATATCTCAATTCTGGCGCTGCCCCACATGGGCCATTGTGTTTCGGCGCCCGCGCGAAATGGAAATCGGCCGAATGAAGTATTTCAAATAACATTTCTCGGCCGCTATCATCGCGACAAGGGTATTTATCGCCTGTTGGACATTTGGCCGAAATTGAACGTCGGCAAAGCAGAACTAAAGTTCTATGCGTGGGGTGCGGAGCAGGAACAATTGAGAAGTCTGATCCATGAGCTGGGCTTTGCGGGACAGATCCAATTGCACGACGCATATTCAACTGCCGGTGAACTCACCGAGATTCTGGCGAAGACAGATTTGGTAGTGCTCCCGTCTGAGACGGAAGGCTTGCCGGTGGTTCTACTCGAAGCGATGGCGCATGGCGTGCCGTTCGTGGCCACCGATGTCGGAACCGTGCGTCTGCTCGCCGAAGATAATCCTGATGTCAGGGTAGTGCCTCTGGACAACCAGGCCTTGAAACAAGCTATCGAGGAGATGGTTTCAGCGATCCGTCTTGGCACGGTCAAATCCGATCGACTTCAGACGTACTACCGGACGCGGTATGGACATGACCAACTTTGTCGCCAGTGGACCGACGCGCTCCTGAACCCCGAGCAGCCATCGTCGGGCAAATGAGTGGGGCACAATTCGAAATCCGCAATCCGAAATTCAACACCCCTTATGTCTGACATTGCCATTCGTTGCGAAGGCCTGAGCAAGCAATACCGTATCGGCCAGCAAGAGCGTTACCAGACTCTGCGTGATGTTTTGACCGACGCGGCCACGGCTCCCTTCCGTCGTCTCGGCGCCGCCTTCCACAACGGGAACGGGGTATCTGGAACTCGGGAGTCGGCACGCGAAACCCGAAACTCGGATTTGATATGGGCCCTCGACGACGTTTCATTTGAAGTAAAGCGCGGTGAAGTCGTCGGCATAATCGGCCGCAACGGGGCCGGGAAGAGCACCCTTCTGAAAATCCTCTCGCGCGTCACCAAACCCACCAGGGGTCATGCTGAGATTCACGGCCGCATAGGTTCCCTGCTCGAAGTGGGCACGGGCTTTCATCCCGAGCTTACGGGCCGCGAAAACATCTACTTGAACGGCGCCATCCTGGGCATGCGCAAGTCTGAGATCGATCGCAAGTTTGACGAGATCGTAGCCTTTGCCGAAGTAGACAAGTTTATCGACACCGTCGTGAAGCGTTATTCGACTGGCATGTATGTGCGGTTGGCCTTTGCTGTTGCCGCGCACATGGATACAGAGATCCTTCTGGTGGATGAAGTGCTGGCGGTCGGCGACGCCGCCTTTCAAAGAAAGTGTCTGGGGAAGATGTCGGAGTTATCGCACCACGGCCGAACCGTTCTTTTCGTCACTCACAACGAGCGAGCCGTCAGGCGCTTATGCAACGCCGGCATATTAATCGAGGGCGGAAGACTATCTCTCAAGGGAGAAGCCTCCGCGGTTATTGAGGCATATGCCGGGCGGTTTCAACTGGAAACTGAAGTGACATTCAAGGTTCGATCGGACCATCCTTGTATTACGCGGGTCACAGTCGATCCGGAAGCGATTAAGACAGGTGACCTGGTCGTAGACGTTGCCTTTCAGTCGCCGTACCTTTTGAATCCCCCCATCGTTGGCATAACCGTCAGCTCAATCACCGGCACTCCGGTCTTTGGTTCGAATCCCCGGTTCCATCCGCGGGATTTCGACGCCCGGAGTCTTACTTCGGGCGTTTGTCGAATGATCGTCAGGAATCTGCCCCTATCAAGCGGGCAATACCGCCTGTCGATCTACCTGGGCGATTGGCAGACTGAGTACGATCAAAAACTGGACGCTCTGGCTTTTCGGTTTCGACCAAATGCCTTAGTCCCGTTTCGGCCCAATTCTGAGAATATCGGACATCTCGATTGGGAAGCAGAATGGAAAGTGAGCGAAGGGCCTTCCTGACTTTCATCCTCCTAAGGTCTGAATCAATCGTGGTTGTGTGAGTCAAAGAGTCACGATCAACCAATCCGAAAAGAGTCATAAGTGCGTATCCTTTTTGTTGCTCACCCTAGTAGCATCCATACCGCGCGATGGATCAGTCAGTTGCCGCTTGACGACTGGGACATTCACCTCTTTCCCGTTCACGATGGGCTGGTCCATGCTGCTTTGCACGACATCACCGTGCATTCCTTCTATCGAACCTGGCCTTTTGAAAACAATCCAAACGTCAGGCGCAAAGGCCTCTACTGGCCCGTCTTAAAGGGACGAGGCAAAATCAAAAAATGCCTCGAACACATCATACCGGGGAAGGGCTCTAATGCAGCCAGACTGGCCGGGCTTATTCAATCACTCAAGCCGGACGTAATTCATGTTCTGGAGATGCAGCCTGCGGGTTACTTATTGCTGGAGGCGGCCCGGAGAATAAATGGCGGCCCGCGTCCGCCCTGCGTTTATTCATCGTGGGGAAACGATCTGTTCTACCACGGACGCGAACGGCTTCACGAGGAACGCATCCGATCTTTCCTGGCTGAATGCGACTATTACATTGCCGACTGCCAGCGGGACGAGAAGTTGGTCAGAGATTTCGGGTTTCGAGGAAAGATGCTCGGCGTCTTCTCGGCAGCCGGTGGCTTTGATCTAAAGCGCATGAGCACGTTCCGCCAGCCGGGTCCTTCGTCGTCCCGCCGGGTAATTGCTCTTAAGGGTTATCAGGATGTTAGCGGAGCTGATTCGCGGGCAGCGCTTAACGCACTAACAGAGTGTCGGGATCTCTTGCACGGATACGAGCTGGTCGTCTACTCGGTGAGCGATGCGATTCGTGGGCAGCTCAATGAGATGGCTCGAATTGACGGCCTCAAGGTAACAGAGCTGCCAAATTCCCCGCACGATGAAATGTTAAGACTGTTCGGAAGATCCCGAGTAGCCATTGGAATAAGTGCGACGGACGGTACGCCAAACGCGATGTTGGAGGCGATGGTAATGGGAGCATTCCCAGTCCAGACAGACACGGTTTCGACACCCGAATGGATTGACGACGGGCGCAATGGCCTGCTGGTTTCGATCGAAACAGCGTCGATTCGAAGGGCCCTCGAGCGGGCGATTGCAGATGACGAGCTGGTCGATCAGGCCGCAGAGATCAATGCTGAACTGACGAGGCGGCTCGCTAAGGAAATCGTCCAGCCCCAGATCCTGGAGATTTACCGCCAGGTCGCCGGGCAAGATTGCGTGAGGGAACGGCCGAGTAGTGGTCAATTTGAAAAAGTCGCACGGGCGTCCGGTCCGTAATTCATGCAAGACTCGGGTGGCATAATCAAAATTGCGCCTTTAAGAACAGCCGGCATCTACCAGATGACAGCTTTCGACGACCCTGATTAATGCGTATTTGTCTGATCACCGCCCATCACGTCTCGTTTCAACCGCGTATTCTCAGAGAAGCGGATGCGCTCTCCGAGGCGGGCCACGACGTCAGAGTAGTGTGCCGGCAGACGGATCTTCTCCTCACGGCTTACGATCATGAGTTGATGAGATCGCGTCGCTGGAAACTTCAGCCGATCCAGCTTCAGCGCAATGGGCACTCGCGTAGCAGATGGTTAATCGAAGCGACTCGCGCGAAGGCCTGCGAGCAACTATTCGACTTTGGAATACGCAGCGAACGTGTTGCCATCGGCGCCTACATTCGGGGCCTGCGTGCAGCGGTGAAGATAGCGGGTGCGGAACCGGCCGATTGGTTCATCGCGCACACCCAGGCGGCCTTGCCAATCGCCGCCGCCGCCGCCAGCCGTTGGAATGCCCGGCTGGGTTTTGACTGTGAAGATTTACTTTCGGAACTGGGTACCGATCCGCCGGAGATTGTCAGGATGATCGAGCGACGGTACTTGCCCGCTTGTGATTATGTTTCAGTCCCTTCAGCGGGCATTGCTGCGCGCCTTGCCGGGCAGTACGGACTTGAGCCGCTGGTTCTCTACAACGTTTTCCCGCTGGAGCTTGCCAGGGAAGTCCCGAAGCCCGGCGACAGAGTGTCGGCGGGCCCGTTGCGGCTGCACTGGTTCGGACAAACTATTGGAGAAGGCAGGGGCCTGGAAGAGGCGGTCGAGGCCGCGCGCGATCTTGGAGACCAGGTTGAACTGCATCTCCGTGGACGTGTGACCGACGCGTATCGATCGCACCTGGAATCAATCGCAACTAATGGCTTGTCGATCGGAATGCGTGATTCACAGGCGGGACGCCCGTGCCACCTCTTCTTTCATCCGCTGGTCAATCACGAGGAAGTGATTAGGAGCATGGATCAGTTTGATGTTGGCTTGTCGCTTGAGCGACCTGACAATCCTAATTACTCCCTGGCCGCGACCAACAAGATGTTCAGCTATCTTCTGGCGGGGCTGGCGGTCGTGGCCACTGATACACCCGGCCAACAAGAGATTCTCGGGCGGATTCCATCGGCAGGGTTTCTCTACGAAGCCGGCAAGCCGGAAAGTCTGGCGAAAGGCGTGCGGCGGTGGTGCGTCGATCGGGCTGCGCTACGGCAGGCCCAACAAGCCGCCTGGGATGCGGCCCGGAGTCAATTCTGTTGGGATCTGGAAAAAGAGAAGTTTGTCAGCCTGCTGAATTAACTCGGCTTCCCTCCGCTCGAAAACCATGAAGCGAGTTGCAATTATCACAGGGTTCAGTTGTTCCTCGTGTTAGGTGACCGCGAAAGTGTAGTGCAATGCACAAGCAAGCGCCATCAAGGTTAGGAAGGCTGTAAAAACCATGCGAATAACATGATCTAGACTCGGTCTCTGGGCAACGTTGGCTAGCGAGATGAGGATTGGGAAAACGACCATCATATATCTCGGGATCGAGGTCATCGTGCCGGTCGACAAGGGCATGACGAGTGAAAGGATTGTGAAGACAGCCAGGGCCCAGCTTCTCTTCAGGAATAAGTCTGCAGCGCTCCAAAGAGCAAGCATGGCGATACCGAAGCAAAATGGCGCGAAGCTCCAGCCCCAGAAGCCGCCAGGATGCAAGACAAACTCGAGCAAGGGCTTGAAAAAAAAGACGCCGCTGACGTCACGGCCGGAAGCACTCTGAGATTGAATTACCGCTAACGCATTTCCAGTTATTCGACCGATGTAAAACATAAAGGCTACTAGTCCGGTCGGCACTAATAAAACGCTCAGGGCATTTAACCTGATTTTCCAATGGTAAGTCTGCAGGTACATCAGAAGAAGCAGAGGGACAATCAAAATCCCGGTAACTCTCGTGGCACTCGCGAGTGCCCCAATCAGGGCTGCTAACCACCATCTCTCACGTTTCGCCAACACCACGCAGGTGAGTATCAAAAGCAAGAAGAGTGATTCCGCATAGGCGAGTGAAAAAAAGTAACTTACTGGATAGATTGAAAGATAGAACACAGCTTTTTGTGCGGTGTCTTCATTGCCACCGAATAGAAACACAACCCGGTAAAGGACGATTAGCGAGAGAAAGAAGAAGAATGTAGAAAGAAGTGCGCCGGTAAGGTAGAACTCGCCGGTTATTGTGGCGGCGGCGCGTAAGACCAGGGGGTAGAGTGGAAAGAATCCCCAGTTATGTATCGTTGATGCCTCGTACGGCACGTGCTCATATCCGTTCTCCGCGATATCGGCGTAGTAGTAAGTATCACCAACGCGAAACGCTTCGGGCAATTTGTTTCTTTGTCCTGCGAACGTCATTGTTCGGTAACCGCTCGCATCCGGGCCGTGCGACACGAGTTGAGGAGCTCCCAGAAAGACAGTCAGGATTAAGAACCGACTGAGAATGAAAGGTAGAAACGTTGCGTGTACGGACTTGGGGATCGTCACGGTGCTGACCTTTAGTCGAAACGAGGACGAATGAACTTGCGAGGCAAGTCTAACTCATTTTTCGACGGCTGACAGCCAACTCAGAAGAGTGCTAACTAAAATGAAGCGAGTTGCGATCATCGCGCCGGATTTCACGCCCAGCAGTCTGCCGCCGGCGACACGGGTCCGGTTTTTCGCGAGCCATCTTCCAGACTTCGGGTGGGAGCCGATCGTCATCACGACCAAGCCGGAATTGTACGAAGCTCCGGTGGATCCGGAAAACGAGCGGTTACTGCCGCCGTCACTTGAAGTAATTCGAACCGGTGCGTTTTCGGCGAGATGGACACGCAAAATCGGAATCGGCGATATCGGCATGCGCAGCCTCTGGCAGCATTGGCGCGCGCTGAAACGGCTCTGCAAAGAAGGGAAGATCGATCTGGTCTTTATTCCCGTACCTCCCAGCGTTCCGATGGTGCTCGGTCGGCTGGCCCGAATGCGTTTCGGGATTCCATATGTAGTTGATTACATCGATCCTTGGGTGAGTGACTATTACCGAAAGCTTCCGAAAGACAAACGGCCGCCGAAGTGGCGCTTTGCCGATTGGCTGGCGCGCACTGTGGAACCGTTTACGTTAAGGCACGTCTCGCATATCACAGGGGTTTCAAAAGGGACAACGGACAGCGTCGTCAGCCGGTACTCATGGCTCTCTCCGGGGGACGCGACAGAGATTCCTTACGGTGCGGAAGCATCTGACTTCGAATACGTCCGCACTCATCAGCGAGCGGATCGCATCTTTGATCGCGCCGATGGGTTGTTTCATATGAGCTACGTTGGCGCCTGCCCCCCGGCGATGGACGGGACGTTGCGTGCGCTCTTCGCAGGCGTGAGACTTGGACTCGATCGGGCGCCGGAAAGATTCCAACGCCTGCGATTGCATTTCGTGGGCACCAGCTATGCGGCGAATGGTTCCTCGCGGCAAAGCGTCACCGCCCTCGCGCGAGAAGCAGGGATTGAGAAATGTGTCGATGAGCGGCCCGCGCGAATAGCATATCTGGACTCGTTGCAGTTGATGATTGATTCGCAGGCGCTCGTTCTGGTTGGTTCGGACGAGCCGCACTACACGGCCTCGAAAGTGTTTCCTTACATTCTCGCGAAGCGTCCACTCCTGGCCATCTTGCACGAAGCAAGCAGCGCTGTTTCCATCCTGCGTGAGGCAAAGCTGGGCGCGCTGGTGACTTTCAATGGAAACCGTCAGCGCACTGATGAAACCGAAAAAATCTTTGAGGCGGTCAATGAAATCCTGTCGCTTCCAAATGCGCGTCCGCCTTTGACGGACTGGCAAGGCCTTGATTGCTACACAACACGGGCGATGACGGCTCGGCTGGCCGAGGTTTTTGATCGAGTTACTGGAGGCGGTTCTGCGGAAAGGCCACCACCGGGCAAACCAGCCCCCCATTGAGTTGAAACGCCTGGCCATCCTGACAACGCACCCGATCCAGTACCATGCTCCATGGTTTCGTGCGCTGGCTGCGCAAACGGACATCGATCTCGCAGTTTTCTTCTGTCATCGGGCCACGCCCGAGGAACAAGGCGCGTCCGGATTCGGGGTGGACTTCGAGTGGGACGTTTCGCTATTAGATGGCTACCAACATAGCTTCCTCCGAAACGTGGCGCGGAAACCATCGCTTCAGACATTCAATGGTATCGATACCCCGGACATTAAGGAGATCATCAGACAGGAAAAGTTCGACGCAGTGATCATAAACGGCTGGCATTACAAGAGTGCCTGGCAAGCAATGCGGGCCTGCTGGAAGACGCGAACCCCGGTAATGGCGCGCAGCGATTCGACTCTGCACACTGAACGGAGCTTTGCCAAAAAAGCGTCCAAGCTGCCGCTTTACCGCTGGTTCGTGCCAAAGCTCGACGCCTGCCTGCCGGTCGGAAAGTGGTCGCGGGACTACTTTCTTCATTATGGAGCTCGGCCGGAACGTATCTTTATGGTTCCACACGTGGTCGATGTCGATGCCTTCCGGCAGGAAACAAGTCAGCCAGAGCAGCGGGAAAATGAGCTGCGGCGGCAGTGGCAACTGGACGAAGACTCGACTGTGTTTCTTTTCGCCGGCAAGTTCATCCAGAAAAAGCGGCCGATGGACTTTATCGAGGCCATCGCCGCTGCGCACCAGCGCGGCGCGCGGCTGATGGGATTGATGGTTGGCGACGGACCGCTGCGTCAGGCTTGCGAAGACAGGGTTCGGATGTGCGCGGCCCCGATTCGTTTCGCCGGCTTCTTAAATCAATCAATCATGCCGCTGGCCTACGCCGTAGCTGATGCGCTGGTGCTTCCTTCCGATGCGGGCGAAACCTGGGGACTGGTGGTCAACGAAGCAATGGCCAGCGGCAAGCCATGTCTGGTGAGCGATCGGGCCGGGTGCGGCCCCGATCTAATCGTTTCGGGCGAGACCGGCGAAATCTTTCCCGTCGGTGATATTCAGTCCCTGGCGTCGCTGCTCGGATCCTACTCGACACGGCGAGAGCGCCTGCGGGAAATGGGCGCCAAAGCCGAACGACAAATGAACATATATTCAATCAGTGCCGCCGTGGATGGAGTGGTGCGCGCCATTAACGCCGTGAGCAACGGATCGGCAAAGTGAACGTAGCTGGATTAAGAAACAGGTTTCCGGAGGCCCTCCAGCAATGGGGTTTGCCGATCGGGGCTGTAGGTCTCTTATGGCTGACGCGCTCGAATGAGGTGACTCTGGGCCAGGCCTTTCTCGCTTTGCTCCTCTTCTTCCTCCCCTGGCATAGCTACTTGAGATGGAAGACGAGCGAGAAAAGCGACCTGCCGGTCTTTGCCATGATCTCATTCATGTACTGTCTTTTCTATGCAGTTCCGTTGTTCTGGGAGCCGCATACTATCTCCCAGGTTGACTCTCCGGCCGGTCGCGACCTCTCGGATGCCTCCGTCACCAGAGCGTTGCTAATGGTTGTTCTGGGAGTATGCAGTTTGTGGTTGGGGATGCGTACCCGTCTTGGACAGTATTTTGTCCCACGCAATCTCAAAATAGATCTCGCGCCGTCTCGCCGAATCTATATTCGCGGAGTGCTTGCGGCCGGTTGCCTGCTTAACGTTTACGATCTGTCTCCCTACATTCTGGGTGAAGGCGGAAGGCAACTGACCACCATAGTGGTCTCATTCGTCCCCATGCTGGCGTTTGTGATTCTGTTCCGCGATTTCCTGCGTCGCGATAGCACGCACCTCGATCGGATCCTGATGGCCACGTTTGTGGTAACTCGCTTGTTCAATGGACTGTCATCGGGCTGGCTGGGTGTCTCAATGTCACTAATAATCATTTGTGGCGTTGTGTACCTGGCTGAGCGGCGGAGAATTCCGCAAGTGGCTGTGATCCTGGTAGTGCTCTTTGTTTTGTTCTTCCAGGTGGGCAAAGAAGACTTTCGGAAAGCCTACTGGAGTGAGGGATCACAAGGCGTCGCCGAAACTCCTGCGCAGGGCGGCAGAATTGAACGCGCCTCGTTTTGGGTTGAGCGTTCGCTGGAGATATGGGGGCAGACATTGGATGACCCCGACCTGCAGACGTTGCGGAACGCGCTGATTCCAAGCCTCTCGCGAGTTTCGCTCCTCAATCAGACCGCCAATGTAATCGAACTGACGCCATCGGTGGTGCCGCACCAGTATGGCTGGCTCTATTCTTATATGGGCGTCACCTTGATTCCGCGATTTGTCTGGCCTGACAAACCTTCGGTTAACGAAGCAAATCAGTTTTACCAGGTAGCTTATGGACTGACGGCAGAGGAGCAGCTTAGTCAGACGTCGATCGCGGCCGGGACATTGACCGAAGGGTACATAAACTTCTCCTGGCCGGGGGCCCTGGGAATCATGTTCCTGCTCGGCATCTTTTTCGATTTCTACCAGACTACTTTTCTGGCGCCCAGGTCCGGACCATTGCTCCAGGCGGTAGGGGTGGTTTTGCTGCCCACCTTTCTCGCGATCGAAGCGCAACTGGCGCAGTATCTCGGCGGGATCATCCAGGAAGTCGTCGTGATTCTCATCGTCATGCTGCCGGCGATAAAGATAACCCGGTCAATTCGCAGAGTGCGGGCGCTGCAACCTCAACATTGATTCTCGCGCTTCAAACCACAACGTTCAGCGCGCACGGCGGGATACCTGCCTACAACCGCATGGTGTGTCGCGCGCTCAATGAGCTCAGTGATCTCGACTTCACTGAGAGGCAGGTTCTGATTGCCATGGATCGCCGGGCCGATGTCGCGGCCGCGGCGGAACAATTCCCGAATCTGAGTCTGGAAGCATTCGATGGCCACCGGCTGGCCTTCATTCGGCGAGTAATGGCAACGGCTTTGCGGCGGCGCATCGATCTCGCTTTGATCGGTCACGTGAATCATGCGCCGCTCGGGTTGATGCTCAAACGGCTACAGCCTGAGTTCCGCTACGGAGTGATGGTGCACGGAGTCGAAGTTTGGTCGCGGCTCTCCGGAATGAAACGGGCGGCGCTGCGGGCCGCCGACTTTGTTATGTCGGTGAGTGATTATACGCGGCGGCAGGTCGTCGAGTTGAGCGGCGTCGATCGGGATCGAATTTACCTTTTGCCGAACACTTTGACGTGGGAAAGCGATTCCGACGCGACCGCCCCGGAATCAGCAAAAGAACGCACGGTGGCGCGACTGCTTTCAGTTTGCCGCCTGGAAGCCTCGGAAAAATACAAAGGTGTCGACACCGTCATTAAAGCTCTGCCGGCGGTGCTATGCCACGTGCCTGACCTGCAATACGTAGTCGTGGGAAGCGGAAGCGATCTCGCAAGACACATGCGTTTGGCTGCGGATCTGGGGGTATCAGATCACGTCCGTTTTTGCGGCGCGACAGACGATGCCACATTGCGACAGTGTTACCGGGAATGCGATGTGTTCGTCTTGCCCAGCGACGGTGAAGGCTTCGGCATCGTTTACCTGGAGGCGATGGCCCACGCCAAACCGGTTATCGCGGCGAACAGCAGGGCCGTTCCCGAAGTCGTCAAGCATGGCGAGACCGGCTTGCTGGTTGACTACGGTAATGCGGAGCAACTGGCTAACTCGATAGTCACCCTGTGTCTCGACCAGCCCAGGAGAAAAGAGCTGGGCGCCGCTGGCCTCCGGCGACTGCAACAGCACTTTAAGTTTGAGCAGTTCAAAGAGAGGCTGGGTGAATTGCTCGCCGGCAAGGTTGCCCGTAGTGCGATGGTGACCAGCCCATTGACTGCCCAGGATATCGCCAGGGTAGATCTTTAGAAGAGAACGACACCTACGGATCATGAAGGTTCTGCACGTAATTCACGCAGTCTCACCAAAGTACGGCGGGCCAAGCCAGGCGCTGGCGCCGATGTGCAAAGCGCTGCTGGCTCGCGGGGTTGACGTGCAAATCGCCAGCACGGACGCCGAGCCCGGTGGCCGAATCCCATTCGAGCTGGAGACACCGACAATGTACAAAGGTGTGCCCGCCATCTTTTTCAGGGAAAAAGGATTTGGGACCTTTAACTATTCCGCGGGACTGGCGCGCTGGCTCGATCAGAACGTCGCGAAATTTGATCTGGTGCACATTCACGGAGTCTTTTCGCAAGCTTGCCTGGCTGCCGCAGCAGCGTGTCGCAAACGCAGAGTTCCCTACATAGTCCGACCCCTGGGACACATAGAGCCGTGGGCCCTGGCGCAAAAGCCCGTGCGGAAGAAGATCTTCCTGAGACTCGGCGGCGCCACAATGTTGCGCGGTGCCGCAGCTATTCACTACGTCAGCGCCGCGGAAAAAGAGGGCTCGGAGAGAGCGCTCGCGATGAACCACGGCGTAGTTATCCCTCTGGGCGTCGAGCTTGAAGCGGCCACGGGGCCGATTGATGCGGCGGAAGACGGCGCCAACGGAAAGCGCCCCTACGTGCTGGTCCTTTCCAGGCTGCAACCAACCAAAGGCATCGATGTCTTGCTGAATGCTTTTCTCGATGCTCGCCAAGACCCGACGCTAAACGGCTGGCAACTCTTGATTGCCGGCGACGGTCCGCCACAATTCCAGGCCTCGCTAAGACGAACAATCAAAGAAAGAAATGCCGGGGACTCAGTGCAGATGACCGGCTGGCTTGATGGAGAAGCAAAAACTCGTGCGCTGGCCGGAGCATCGTTGCTGGCGCTGCCGTCGCATCACGAGGCTTTTGGTCTCTGCGTAGTCGAGGCCATGGCTCGGGGTGTTCCGGTATTGGTTGGTCCGGAGGTCGGGATCTCCGCGGAAGTGCAGGCTACCGGATCGGGTTGGGTCAGTTCAGTCGATCCGGTGTCGCTGGCGGATACGCTGGTCGCAGCGTTGAGTGATCCAAACGAACGGCGCCGGCGCGGAGAAGCGGGCCGGGCGCTGTCACGAAAGTTCGATTGGGCCAACGTGGCCGGAATGCTGGAACGAATGTACGAGTCGTCGATTGCGCGCGCCAACCAGGCATGATCGAGCGAATCACGCCATTAATCCTGACTTACAACGAAGCGCCGAACATCGGACGCACCTTGGAACAACTGCGCTGGGCTCGGGACATCGTGGTCGTGGATAGCTTTAGTGATGACGAGACGCTGTTAATTGTTTCCGGCTTCCCCCAGGCCCGAGTGCTTCAACGTAAGTTTGACAGCTTTGCCGGTCAAAGTAACTTCGGCCTGCGCGAAGCTGGGATCACATCAGAATGGGTCTTAAGCCTCGACGCTGACTATGTTCTTACGCCTGAGATGATCGAAGAGCTAGCGTCTCTAAAGCCAGACAGAGAATACGATGGATATCGTGCGCGCTTCGCTTACTGCATAAACGGTCGTCGCTTGCGTTGCGGCGTATATCCGCCCGTCACCGTCCTGTTTCGACATTCGAAGGCAAGCTACTCTGACGATGGGCACGCCCATCGCGTGGTTATGGATGGTTCGATCGCCAATTTGAAATCACTCGTTCTGCATGATGACCGCAAACCGCTCAGTCGCTGGTTTGAATCGCAGCAGCGATACATGGCGCTGGAGGCTAAGAAGATCCTCGCTTCTGAGCCAGGCAGTTTGGGCGGAGCGGATCGAATCAGGCGCTGGCGGGTGGTGGCCCCACTCGCCGTGTTGTTCTACTGCCTGGTGGTTCGCGGTGGCGTGCTGGATGGCTGGCCGGGGTTCTATTACGCTTTTCAGCGAATGCTGGCCGAGTTGTTGTTGTCGCTTTATCTGATCGAAAGCGATTTCAATGCCGCCACAGAGACACGGAGACACAGAGAACTGCACAACCCAGCACGCAGTGTGCATGAACCACTCGTCAGTAATCAAAAGGCCGACGGTAATTAATGTTCACCAGTGCCGGCCATGATTCTTAGTTGTTTCAAATCTCTGTGACTCTGTGCCTCTGTGGCTGATCTGGAATCCGAAATCCGAAATTCGCAATTCGAAATCTGATCGATGTACATCCTCGGAATCAATGCTTATCACGGTGATGCGGCGGCGGCGCTGATCAAAGACGGCCGTCTGGTGGCCGCCGTCGAAGAAGAGCGCTTCAATCGCATCAAGCACTGCGCCGGCTTTCCCACGCAATCGATTCAATACTGTCTGGGCGCGGCGGGAATCGACATCGAACAGGTCGAGCACGTCGGCATCTCTCGGGATCCGTCGGCGCATTTGCATAAGAAAGTCCTGGCGGCGGCGCGGCGGGCGGCTGGGCAAGTAGTGACCAGTGGGCAGTGGGCAGTGGGCGGCAGGAAAGCACCGGGCAGTGGGCGGTGGGCAGTGAGCAGTGGGCAGCAAGATCAAGCGCTCCCAGCGGGCAGTAGCCCGACCGTTAGGGAGGGCTCAGACTTTAGGCAAGGCAACGGTGCGTCAGGGAACGGCCAGGGCCGAGGGTTGGCGGGCCAGCTTGCAGATCGTCTGCGGAATGCGGCCAGGGTTCGCGATTTGAAAGATGAGATGGCAAAGCATCTGGGGGTTCCCAGCAGCAAACTCCAGGCGCAGTTCCACAACATCGAACATCATCGCGCCCATCTGGCCAGTTCGTTTTTTGTCTCGCCGTTTGAACATGCGGCACTGCTTTCCCTCGATGGCTTTGGCGATTTCATCTCGACCATGTGGGCCGCCGGCCACGACCGGCGCATCGACGTGCTTGGTCAGGTGGAATATCCGCACTCGCTCGGAATCGTCTACACGGCCACGACGCAGTTTCTCGGGTTTCCGCATTACGGTGACGAGGGAAAGACCATGGGCCTGGCGCCGTACGGGAAGCCGCGGTTCATCGAACAGTTTCGCGAAATCGTCCGCACCGAAAAGCACGGGCAATTTCGCCTGGACCTCGACTATTTTCGCCATACGACCCAAGGCGTCGATATGAGTTGGGACAATGGCTCGCCGGCGATCGGCAGAATCTTTTCAGACGCGTACACAAACACCTTTGGCCCGCCGAGAGAAACTCAGGCGCCTCTGACTGATCGAGAGAGCGACCTGGCGGCGAGCTTACAGTTGCGTCTGGAGGAAGTAGCGTTTCACATTCTGAGACACTTGCATGATGAAACCGGCCTGACTGATCTGGGATTGTCCGGCGGCGTCGCCTACAACTCAGTAATGAACGGCAAGATCCTGCTCAACACACCGTTTCGGCGCGTGTTCATTCAACCGGCGGCAGGTGATAGCGGCACGGCCCTGGGTGTGTGCTATCAAATTCGGAATCAAACGCTGGAGCAGCCGCGTGGGGAAGTGATGGAGGGCCCTTATACCGGACCGGAGTTCAGCGACGAAGAGATCGCGAGGGAATTAGAGATTTCAGGTTTAAGATTCCAGAGATACTCAGAGAGAGAACTGACTGCGCGCGCAGCGCGTGAGATAGCCGATGGCGCGGTGGTTGGGTGGTTCCAGGGGCGTATGGAGTTTGGTCCGCGGGCGCTTGGCAATAGATCGATCGTGGTCGATCCCCGGCGCGCGAACATGAAAGACATTCTCAACGAGCGGATCAAGAAGCGCGAGCCTTTCCGGCCGTTTGCACCGTCGATTTTGTGGGAACATGTGGGCGAATATTTTGAACAGACGCATCCCTCGCCGGCGATGCTGATGGTTTATCAAATCAAGCCTGAGAAGAGCTGCGCGATTCCCGCCGTGACGCACGTTGATGGCTCGGGGCGTTTGCAGACCGTATCGCGCGAGGTCAATCCGCGCTATTACCAACTGATCGAGGACTTCTACAACTTAACCGGGGTGCCCGTGGTGCTGAATACTTCATTCAATGAAAACGAGCCCATCGTCTGCACGCCGCGCGATGCGATTGATTGTTTTCTGAAAACAAGAATGGATGTGCTGTATATCGGGAGTTATGCAATCAGACGGAGGGGATAGCCACAGAGACACAGAGACACGGAGAAAACACTTAGACACACGAATTAGACACACAAAGAAGACAGCAAACAAAATGCCAACGAATTCGACAAACCAATCCGGGATAGCTCTTGCAAGAGAGAGCACAGACGCAAAAGCCAACTCCGATGCCATGAAGCAGCTAACTGAGCGCATCATCGGTTGTGCGATCGAAGTTCATCGTCAACTAGGGCCCGGTCTTTTGGAAGGAACCTATGAATCAGCCTTATGCATCGAGCTCGAAAGCGCCGGGCTAAAGTTTGTGAGACAACCTGTGTTTCCAGTCGTGTACAAAGGTCAAGTCATTGGGGAGTATCGGGTGGACTTGATAGTTGAAGATGCTGTCGTCGTGGAGTTGAAGAGCGTCGAAAGATTCGATCCGATTTTCGAAGCCCAGGTCCTGACCTACCTGAAAGTTACTGGAAAGAGAATTGGCTTGTTGATGAACTTCAACTCGCGGTTGCTGCGAGATGGGATAAAGCGCTTCGTGCTTGATTGACGACTAGCCCAAAGGAAATAGCCACAGAGGCACGGAGACCCAGAGCAGGCATAGACATAGATAAGTAGAGAGGACAGTGCATAAGATGCCGACGAATTCGATAAACCTTTCTCCTTTTTTATCTCTGTGTCTCTGTGCCTCTGTGGCTGACTGATGAAAGTTCTTTTACTCAATCAATGCTTCTGGCCGGACGTTATGGCCACGGGTCGCCAGTTAACCGGCGTCGCGCGCGGTTTGGCAGAGCGCGGACATGAGGTGACTGTGATCGCGAGCCGGCGTGGCTATGACGACGCGCAGCTTCGCTTCCCACGGCGCGAGCGTTGGAACGGCATCGACATCGTTCGCCTGCCGACTGTCAGCCTGGGCAAGACCACTCGCTGGCGCCGGGCGCTGAATTTTGCCAGTTTCTCCGCCGCGTGCGTCTGGCGCCTGGCCATCACTCGCCGCCAGGATGCAGTCGTGGCGTTGACGTCGCCGCCGCTGATTTCGTGGCTGGCGTCTCTGTTCACACGGCTGAAAGGCGGCCGAATGATTTTCTGGGTGATGGACCTAAACCCGGACGAAGCAATTGCCGCAGGTTGGCTCAAACCCGATTCAGTTACGGCCCGGCTGCTCTCGGCGCTTTTGAAAAGCAGCATGCAGCACGCGGAGAAGGTCGTGGTACTGGATAGATTCATGAAGGAACGAATCGCCGCCAAAGGAATTTCGGAACCTAAGATCGAGGTGATTCCTCCGTCCTGTGACAATTCGGTTGAGTATGACAGAGAGGGCAGGGAAGCATTTCGCCGGCGTCACGATCTCTCAGAAAAGTTCGTGGTGATGTATGCCGGGAACCACAGTCCTTGTCATCCATTGGACACGCTGCTCGAGGCGGCTAAGGAATTGCGCGCGCGCGCGGACATCGCGTTTTGCTTCGCCGGTGGTGGCAGCGAGCTCGGCAAAGTAAACGAGTTTGCCCGACTGAATCAGCTTGAAAATATTCTCTGTCTCCCGTATCAAGCAGAGGCAGAGTTACCGGGTATGCTTTCGGCGGCCGATCTTCACGTGGTCGTCATGGGCGAGGGGTTCTCTGGCATCGTTCATCCGTCAAAGATATACAACATCCTTGCCGTGGGTGCGCCGTTTCTCTACATCGGGCCGGCAGAGAGCCACTTGGCCGACATTGTTTCCGGATTGCCTCAGCGAGCGTCTTCGGCACGGCACGGCGAGGTGGAATTTGTGGTTCAGGCCATTTTCAAAAGGGCTGAGAGGTTTCGCTCCGATCGAGGGGCAGAGACTTCAGTCGCTGATCCTCTCCACTTACGATCACAGACCGAAGTCTGTGCCACAACCGCGGTGTCGCGGTTCATTGGTTTAATTGAATTATCGGATGCAGAGATAATGGATGCAGCACAGACTTCAGGAAACCTGGAGTCGGCCTATCGTGCGACTGGCGCGAACATGAGGTCAGTACCACCCGCGTCAGCGCGTGGGTCAGACACTCAGTTAGTCGGTTGACGGGCGGACCCACCCGCTGACGCGGGTGGTACTGACTTCATTGCAATTCACAGAATAAGGTCTCTTCGATCAACTAACTATCAGTGAAAACCTACTTCGCACTCTTTCTGATTTCCGCTGCTGCGTCACTAACTCTGACGCCGCTTCTGCGACGTTTCTGCGAGCGCTACCGGCTGGTGGATGAGCCGCACGGCGATCGGCGCCTACACCTGAAGGCTGTGCCTCGCCTCGGAGGCATCGCGATATTCCTGTCGATGCTGATCGCTTTGTCCTTCCTCCCGTTGGTTAACAACCTTCTGACGCAGACGCTGCGCCCTGACCTCCGCGCGATCCTTGTTTTTGTTGTCTGCGGATTCCTGGTGCTGCTGCTGGGCGTTTACGACGACTTGCGCGGGGCCAGTGCCGTAGTGAAGTTCGCGGGCCTGGCCGGCGTGACCCTGCTGTTCTATGGGTTGGGCGGCCGCATCGAAGGTCTATCGATTCCTTTTGTGGGCGGCGTCACGCTTCATCCGATCCTCGGCTTTCTGTTGACGATGATTTGGGTCGTGGGCATCGCCAACGCCTTTAACCTGATCGACGGCGTCGATGGTTTGGCCAGCGGCTCTGCGCTGTTCTCCTCGCTGGTCCTGCTCAGTGTCTCGCTGGTCCAGGGCAAAGCCATGGTCGCCGTCATCGCGCTGGTGCTGACCGGGGCGCTGGCCGGTTTCCTGCGCTACAACTTTAATCCGGCTTCGATCTTCCTCGGTGACTCAGGCTCGCTATTTGTAGGCTTCGCCCTCGCTGCCCTGTCGATTCAGGGATCGCAGAAGGCTTCGACGGCCGTTGCCGTGGCGATTCCCGTTCTCGCGTTCGGCCTTCCGGTCGTCGATACGAGCGTGGCGATCGCGCGCCGCTTTTTGAGCGGCAAACCAATCTTTAAGGGAGACCGCGAGCACATCCATCACATGCTGCTTGAGCGCGGCTGGTCGCAGCGGCGCGTTGTGCTGGTCTTGTATGGCGTGAGCGCGATCTTCGGTTTGCTGGCCATGCTGTTTGTAAACAGCGGCAACAGTCTGACCGCGGTGGTCCTGTTTGTCGTCGGCGTCGCCGTGGTTTTGGCCCTGGGCAAGCTTCGTTATCACGAGGTCGACGAACTGCGGGCCAGCGTAAAGCGAAATATTGGTGAGCGACGCGTGCGCGCCGCGAACAACCTGCGCGTGCGCCGGGCCTGCCAGGCAGTTTCCGGAGCGTCGTCGCTCGACGAATTGTTCGACGGCGTACTGGAGGTGCTTGAGTTGGGCGAGTTCGTCTATGCCGCGGCCCAGTTGAGTTGTAACGGACACCTGGATGTTAACGAAAGGGCGATGGCCCTCGCCGGGCAAGATGGCTCAATGCGGTTCGCGGTGCTCAACGAAGGACGAATTCAATGGACCTGGAAGCGCAGCGACTCTGGTAACGTTGATGTCGTCGGGTCCGACAGGTTCTGGGCGATGCGTTTGCCGCTGGGAAGCGAACAGGGCTCGTTCGGTTACCTGAATTTGTACCGCCAGTTTGACGCGGACGTACTCCTATTCGACATCAATTACCTCACCACCACGTTCCAGCCGGCAGTAGCGCGGGCCGCCGAGCGTATTTTTCTGGCCGCGCGTAAGTCAACGCCACGAAGTCTCGCTGCGGTTGGATAGTTTGCCCTCCCAGGGGGTCAGCGAGCAGGTCTCGGCACCCAACCATGACAAGACTTGGGAAGACTCATTTTCCATTTGAAAACTTTCATTTTTCATTATCAATGTCGGAAACGCTCTTCTTGCGACACAATGGCGAATGAAAATGTCAAATGAAAGATGGAAAATGATCCGGTCGCGCTCCCTCCCGCCTCTGTAACTACCCCTAATGCAAACCCAACGGCGCAGTCGCTGGCTGGTCCTTTTGGATCGAATAATCTTCTATGGCTTGATCGCCTTGCTCGCGCTCACCGCGGTTCCATACGGGACAGTTCATCCCTGGTCTAAAGCACTGTTTGAGTGTGCAGTATTCTTGCTCGCTTTCCTCTGGCTCGTTCACGGTTTCATCGAAGGATCCTGGCGGATCGGTAACACGCGTTTGCTAGCTCCCATGGCGGTGCTGGTGGTTCTCGCGGTGGTGCAAAGTCTCGCCTGGTGGCAGGTAGATTCGGCCGGAGAGAAGGTTTGGTTCGCGCTCAGCTCTGATCCTTTCGAGACAAGGGTATTTGCTTTCAGAATGGCGGCGCTGGTTATCGTGACGGTACTGTTCACTCGCTTTACCTCAACTACCACGAGATTGGGAATTCTGGTCCACGCAATCATCGTTGTCGCGCTGGCCAGCGCGCTGTTCGGAATCGCCCGCCAGACGATGCAGCACGGCCAGGGCTTTGTGCTGTCCCGTCTCCCGTTCGATTCGGGTTATGCCCAATTCATCAACAAGAATCACTTTGCATTTCTAATGGAAGTCGCGTTGGGACTGCTTATCGGGGTCGCGATTATGCGAAGGCGCCGACACCAGCATCTGCTGCTCTATTTGTCGGCGGCGGTGCTCATGTGGGCCGCGGTTGTGCTGTCTCGCTCGCGTGGAGGACTGTTGACTATCACGGTGCAAGCAATCTTTGCCGGTCTTTTGTTTGTTTATTTCAGACGGTCAAAGACGAGCCGCATGACCAGGAGCGGCCCACTCCGCTGGGCGCGTTCGATCGTGGCCACCACGATTTTGGTTGGCGTGCTGCTTGCGATTGTGGTCGCAGGCGTCGTATGGCTGGGTGGCGATCAGCTAGTGACCGGAGTCGAGACTGCCACCGCGGAAATGTCCGGCGTCGACGTTTCGGTCGTACACGAGGGGGCGCGCCGGCGCGACATCTGGCGCGCGACGTGGCTGATGTTCAAAGCGCACCCGATCGCCGGAACAGGATTGGGTGGCTTCTGGGTCCAGGCGCCCGTCTTTCATGAAGCGTCCGGCGCCGTAACGCCACAGCAGGCACACAATGATTACCTGGAGTTGCTGGCGAGCAGCGGCATCCTGGGAGCGGCACTGTTCATTTGGTTCGCAGTCGCGCTCTTTAGGCAAGCCCGCGAGAGTGTCAATGTCAGCGAAGGATTTCAGCGGGCGGTCACCATGGGCGCGATCATCGGGCTGGTTGGCGTGGGCGTACACAGCATCGTTGACTTTGGCCTGCACATTACAATAAATGCTCTGGTGTTTGTGGTGCTGCTGGCAATACTCAGTCTTAAGAGTCTCGCGGTCAGTAATCGTACAGAAGAAGGCGGGCAGGGTCGCCCCTGGCAGTCTCCTGAAAGGGTTGGCCACAGAGACACTAAGACACAGAGAGTGATGAGATCATAGAGAGGTCAAGTCTATCGGCATTTCAAAACAATTCTGATTCTTCCTTTGATCTGCGCCTCTGCGCCTCTGTGCCTTGGTGGCTTGATTCCGTAGACCGGGGCATATCATCGGGCCGTGCAAGCGCATCCAAGCTCGGCGTTCAATCAGGGGCGCGGGCGTTTAGAGCCGACTTCAGTCGGGCATTGCTGGTGAGATAAACCCAACTAGAGTACTGACTCTAAAGTTCGCTGACAAAATCGGTGTATGCAACCGGGGCACTAGCCCGACCGTCAGGGAGGGCTCATGCCTTGGCGGCGTGAAAAAGCCGAGCCCTCCCTGACGGTCGGGCTAGTGCCCCGGTGATTGATCAATTAAGCGAATTTTAGAGACACCCAACTAGAGTTGTTGCTCTAAACCGTTATTAATTCTCGGAAGGCCGTTTTCTTTGAATAAGCTCAAGACTAATTTCATCGGTCTGGTGATGGCTCTGGTACTGGTGGGCCAGGGTATTTTCGGCTGGCCCCAGGACATTGCCGGCGGCGCCAGCTCGCTGGTAGGCCAGGACATAATGGGCGGCGCCGCGGTGGTCTTTAAGCGACCGCCGCGTGTTCGCGACCTCTCCGGAGGCGCCAGCTCGTTGATCGTGAAGCACCGTGCGCCGCGCAGGGAAGCCCCGCCAACTGAGATTGCGCGCAACAATCCGCCCAGGCCGCCCCAGCCCGGTGTGCCCGAACCCAGTCCAACTCCGGTACAGGTTTCCGCTGAAGAAAAAGCCGAGGCCTTCAACAATCAGGGCAACACTCTCTATGACGCGGGCCAGTACGCAAAGGCAATCGAAACTTACAAGCAAGCGCTGGACGCCAAGCCCAATGACGCTCTCACCTATAACAACCTGGGCGGTGCCTACCTGGCTTTGGGTCAAAACCAGGATGCGATCGGCTCCTTCCAGAATGCCGTGAAGGCAAAGAGCGACGATGCGGAAAGTTATTTCAATCTCGGTATCGCCTATAACACGACCGAAAAATATGAGGACGCCGCGACCAATTTGAATAAGGCCCTGGCTTTGAAGCCTGACTGGCCCGAAGCACTGAACGCGCTGGGCGACACTTACCTGAGTCTCAGTCGATTCGAAGACGCGGCGAAAGCTTACGAGGGATTGGTGAAGGTGCAGCCTGGCAACGCGAGCGCCTACGGCAACCTGGCTTTTGCTTACGACCGTTTGTCGCGTTACGAAGATTCGATTGCCGCTTTGAAGAAGGTGGTTCAACTCAGTCCGTCTGACGCCTTCGCCTACAACAACCTGGGCGCGGCTTCATACAAAGCCGGGAAGTACAAAGACGCGGTCGATGCGTTTACTCAGGCCCTGCGGATCAAGGCCGGCGACGCGGAAACCCAAAACAATCTCGGCGCGGCGCAGTATGCTTTGGAGCACTACGGCGACGCCGTCAATTCATTTCAGCAGGCAATCAAACTGAAACCGACGTTTGCTGATGCGCAATACAATCTGGGTAACGCTTTTCTGATGTCTGCCAAGTTCAGTGAATCCGTGGACGCTTATCAACGGGCCATCCGCAACCGGCCCGACTATGGCGAGGCGCAAAACAACCTGGGGATAGCGCTGACGAACCTCGGCCGCTATGCCGATGCCGTGACCGCGTTTCGGGAAGCCGCGCGCCTGAAACCCGATCTGGCTACTGTCTTCAACAACCTCGGCTTTGCCGAAGATAAACTTGGACATGAAGAGGAAGCGATCGCGGCGTACAAAGAAGCAATCAGGATCAACCCTAAATATGCGAAAGCGCTGAACGGGCTGGGTTATGTCTATGACAAAACAGGGAAGCCGGCGGAAGCAATTGACCCGCTGAAACAGGCCGTCGAAGCGAAGCCCGATTACGTCGCGGCGCACTACAATCTGGGCAAGGCCTATTTCGGCGCCGGCCGTTTCGCCGAAGCGGTTGAATCGTACAAACGCGTGACGCAACTCAAGGCGGACTATGAACAGGCCTGGCTCGGGTTAGGCACCGCGGCCTTTCGCGCCGGTCAGTTCACTGAAGCTGCCGCGAGCTTCAAGAAGGCGGCCGCCCTGAATCCGTCGAACGTGGAAGCCTTCTACTGGCTCGGAAATTCAAATTACAAAGCCGGGAATTACCAGGATGCCCTGGTGGCGCTGAAACAAGCGATCAAGCTAAAGCCTTTGTATCCACAGGCCCACTATAGTCTGGGGCTGGTCTATGCGAGTCTCAAGGACAAGGATGGGGTAACTCGCGAATTCGCAATTCTGAAGAAGCTGGATCCGAAGCTGGCTGAGCAGCTTTACAAGGCAGTGAAGCAGTGAGCGCGAGGTCGCTCGAACTCACAATCTCATTAGCCCCTCGCTTCAGCGAGGTGAACTCAGAATCCTGATATTGAAGAAATGAACCATTTCAATGGTTTTTCGAAGCCGTTGAAACGGCTGACAGAAGATTCGTTTCGCCCTTAACACCTCGCTGAAGCGAGGTGCTAATGAGAAGGCCCTTAAAAGTCCTTCTGACCTTCCCGAAAACAATTGACCTTCGCGGCCAACCGAAGTACACTTTTGCCGCCAATCAAGCTCAGGAACATTTGGTACCCCGGTTAATTAATCGATGGAGACAACCACGATGGATACGAGAAAAAAGAAAGCCCTGAAAGTTCTCGCGGTGTTTCTCGCTTTTTCCTTTGGGCAAGTCTACGTGCAGGCCGGTTTGCCGAGTCCGGCGAGCCCCGGCAGCCCGCCTCAACAATTCATCGCCAGGCTAACCACGACCGGCAACCAGCCGATTACGGTCAACGGGGCCAGTGTAGCTTCTGGCGCAAGCCTGCTCACCGGAGCTACGATCGAAACGCCCGATCAGGTTGGCGCTACGATCGACCTGGGAGATGCCGGTGTCATCGAACTCCAGCCGGGTTCGAAGATTCAATTGGACTGGGATGAGAAAGGTAATGTAAGAGTGATGGTGATCAAGGGATGCGCCGTCGCCAAAAAGAAGACCAATGTCCTGCCGGGCGAAATTGAGATGTATACCGATACGGCTTCCGAGAAGACCGATAAGAAACGGCGCAACATGGGCTTCTGCATTCTGCCGAATGGTGGGCTCGGGCCGTTAAGCGCTGGCGGACTTAGCGGGGTTGAACTTGGCGCCATCGGAGGCGGCATCGGGGGCGGTGTCTCCGCGGTCCTGCTGACCCGTGGAGGGAATCCGAGTCCAGCAGAGTAACAGCTTGCGGATTGTTCGATGTAGAAAGACCAGCCTTTCAATTCGGAGGGCTGGTTTTTTATTGCTCAAGCTAAGTTCAGAGTACCGACCTTAGTCGGGTGTGTCCGATTCACAGCCCAACTAGAGTTGGTACTCCGAAACCATCAATGAACACCAAGCGCGTCATCATCGCCGTGCTGGCTGCGGCACTTTGTTGCTGGGGAATCTGGCAAACCGCGCGCGTTGGCTTCGCGCGAACTTTACATGAGTACGCAGCGAAAGGGCGCCGCGACAGTTTCATTGAGTGGGTCTTAACGATAGCTCGGACAAACGACCCGAAGGCGGCCGTCGATCGCGCCGTGGCGCTGTTGCCAGGTGACGCGGAAGGCCATTCTGCGCGAGGTGACGTGCTTCAGCGCATTGAGGATTACCAGCAAGCCCAGAATGAGTTTGTGCGAGCAGTCCAGTTACGTCCGCGCGATTACTATCTGTGGATGCTGCTGGGCGTCATGCGAGATCAGAATCACGATCAGGAAGGAGCTTTGCGGGCGCTGCGGCAATCGGTAGCGCTCGCTCCTTCCTACGCCCAACCACGCTGGCAACTGGGTAACCTGCTGCTGAGAATGGGACAGGTGGATCAAGCCTTCAGCGAACTACGCCGGGCGGCAAGCAGTAATCCCTCCCTTTGGCCGAACGTAATCGATCTAGCGTGGGGCGTTTACGGTCACGATGCGAGCACCGTCGTTACAGTGATCCAACCCGAGACAGACACTACGCGCATGGCTCTGGCACTCTTTTTCGCGCGTCACAACCAGGGCGCGGCGGCGCTCGAACAGTTTCGGCAGTTTCGATCGACAGGCGCAGAATCGGATCAGAACCCTCAAAGCCTGCTCGATGAGTTGTTGAGGGCAAGAGCATTGGCCGAAGCGTATGAAGTCTGGGCGGGTATGAACGGTTTGCCTGTGACGAGCGCTGCGGAGGTTCGCGATGGTGGCTTTGAAGGACCCATCACTGTGGGCCAGACAGGTTTTGGCTGGCAAATAACTCCGGACGTGGTAAACGTGACCATGTCTGTGGACGAGGGCGAGCACCAGCAGGGAAGACGAAGCCTGCGTATGGACTTTCGCGGGAATTCAAATCCTACATCTGCTTTGCTCACTCAAGTCATCCTGGTCAAGCCCGGCACCCGTTATCACCTCGGCGTGGCCGCTTTATCTCAGGAGTTCTTATCCGCGGCGGATCCGGTCATAAGTCTTGTCGATGCTTCCGATCCGAAAGGCACCGTGTTGGCGCTATCACCACCGCTCTTGTCAGACCCGAAGGTCTGGCGCGAGTTTGCAATCGACTTCACGACCAACGCGGAAACTCAGGCCATTACCATTACCGTGGCGCGCCAGGCGTGCGCGAACAATCCATGCCCTGCTTTCGGCACGGTGTGGCTGGATTCAGTCTCACTGACAACTCGATTGATAAAAAAACAATAATGAAGTCAGCCACCCTTCGCCCGCAAGGACAACTTGTCGCCGACCTTCTGGCCGGATCCTGGCGAGCTACGCAGGCTACCCTCGACCTGTCCCCGAGCGAGCTCGAGCGGATCACGACACTGCTCTACAACTCCGGAGGCACCGGCCTGGCCTGGTGGCGAATTCATGAGAGCGATCTGAAAACCACTCCCTGCGGAGAGTTGCTGCATCAGGGATATCGTTTGCAGGCGCTACAGGCCCCCATCAATGAAGAAAGGATCGTGAGGGCGTTCCGGTTGCTGCGGGGCGCAGCGGTTGAACCAATCCTGGTCAAAGGCTGGGCCGCCGCACAGTTTTATCCTCATCAGACACTCCGACCTTATGGAGACATCGATCTCGTAGTCAGGCCGGCCGAATATTCCACAGCCCGCGAGGTGCTGAAACGGGATGAAGCCGGGACGTGGTGGGTTGATCTGCACAAGGGTCTGCCAGAGTTGGACGATCGCTCGGTCGATGGACTGTTCGAGCGTTCGCATACCGTTACTCTCAACGATTCAGAAATCCGCGTTTTGTCTCACGAGGATCACCTGGCCCTGCTGGCTATACATTTATTCAAGCACGGGGCCTGGCGCCCATTATGGCTTTGTGACATCGGCGCGATGGTCGAGGCCCTGCCGGAAGAGTTTGATGGCAACATCTGTTTTGGATCGAACAAGAATCGCGCGGCTTGGATTGCTTCGGCGATCGCCCTGGCGCGTAAGCTCCTGGGCGCGAACGTTGAAAGAATACCCTTGAGCCGGCAACTGAAAGATTTGCCCGAGTGGCTGGTTCGCGCGGTTTTGGAGCAGTGGGGTAATCTCCTTCGAACCGATCATTTACCGGTACAGCCCCGGCCGCTTTTCGCGTATTCCCTCCGAAATCCGCGGACTCTCCTCAAGGAGATCCGCGAACGCTGGCCGGACCCTATCGTTGCGACATTCAACCTGCGCGGTCAACTCAACAACCTTCCACGTCTGCCGTACCAAATTGGGGCTTTCGCCGCACAAACCGGGCAGTATGTTTTTAGCGTGCGGCGAATGGTCGCCGCTTTCTCGCGGGTTCCCGAGTCTGGACGACCCGCTGAGGTGGTCGCGAGAACTGACTAGCCCGCGCTCTCAATAGGATCTCCCGTTAGCTTTGAATCTGGCCCGGCTACGCCGAACGCCTGCCAGCACCTAACCAAAGAAGACTTCGGCCACGCGATAGATCTCGTCATCCAGATACTTCAGTTGACCAACTGCTTCGGCTAGCGGAACGCTGATGACCTTGTTACCGCGGATGGCGGCCATCTGGCCCCAGTGTTCATCGCACACCATTTCATAGGCCTTGATTCCAAACCTGGTGGCCAGAATGCGATCGAAGGCGGTGGGCGACCCGCCGCGCTGCACATAACCAAGCTTAGTCACACGAGTTTGAATGTCCGTGCAACGTTCGATTTCGTTGGCCAGCACGTCGCCGATGCCGCCCAGGCGATCGTGCCGGTAGATCGCTTTGCACTGATCTTCATTCAGGAAGGGCTCGTCAGGATGCGGATGCGCATCTTCGGCCACTACTATGATCGAAAACGCCCGTCCTTGTTTCTTGCGCTCAGCGAGCAAGGCACAAACTCGCGAGATTTTGAAGGGACGCTCGGGAATAAGAATCGCATCCGCGCCGCCGGCGATGCCACCATACGCCGCAATCCACCCCGTGTGACGGCCCATCACTTCAACGACCATTACGCGGTGATGCGACTCGGCGGTGGAATGCAGACGGTCGACGGCGTCAGTGACGATCGAAACCGCGGTGTCGAAACCAAACGTGAAATCTGTGCCGCAGACATCGTTGTCGATGGTCTTTGGAATTCCGACTAGCTGAAGCTGGTGATCACGGCAGAGTTCGAACGCAGCCGAAAGGGTGCCTTCACCACCGACCACGATCAATCCTGAGAGTCTGTGCGTGAGCCAGTTTTCTTTAAGACGTTCGATCGATTGCGGGTCCTTGAGTGGATTGAAGCGCGACGTGCCGAGAATCGTTCCACCCCGGGGCAATATGCCGTTAACCGACGTCCGGTCCAGCTCAAGAACATCGTTTTCGACCAGCCCGATCCAGCCGTTTCGCACTCCCAGGACCTCAACCTCGTCCGCGGTAGCGCGCCGCACGATGGCCCGAATCGCCGCGTTCAGTCCCGGACAGTCACCGCCTCCAGTTAAGACACCAATTCGCATGATCAGATAAGAACAATTGATCGACCCTTTGCGCCGGATGCAATTGTGTGGTTTAAGATCATTGCGCCCACGTGCGGTCAGTGTCAAACGAGGAATGATGCAGTTAACTCGAAAGTAAGATGTCGGACGAAAAAAGACCATTGATTCTGGCGATTGAAACAGCCACGCGCGCCGGCAGCGTAGCGCTGGCGCGCGGCAACGAGATCCTATGTGCGGCCGCAGGAGATGCGATGGCTTCGCATTCGAACGATTTGATTACGTCTGTCGAAAAGGTTCTCGGTAGTGCGGGCGTCGAGCTCACCGATGTTGACTTGTTTGCCGCAGCCGTCGGGCCGGGAAGTTTCACCGGCCTGCGAATCGGCCTGGCGACAGTAAAGTCTTTCGCGGTTTGCATGGAAAAGAGATGTGCCGGAGTTTCGACGCTGGCCGCGATTGCGCACGCCGCCGGCGAGTCCGAAACGACGGTTTCTCTTTTGCCCGCCGGGCGCGGCGAGGTCTTTGCGCAATCGTTCTCAGTGCACGGTGGAGTCGTTCAAGAGCTCGACAGCGCCGCACATCTCACGCTAAAACTCGTTTTGGAAAAATATGGAGGGGCGAGGGAACTGGTCTGGGCCGGCGAGGGCGCTCATCAGCAGATTGAAGCTTTGCGGGTCGAGGCGAGGGATCGCGACAGATCCTTCGGCGAACTTGTGCCCGGCCCGAGCGAGTCAAAACCAGGATGGAGTCTCGCTCCGCCGGTAGGTCAACTGGCCGTTTCGATCGCGGCCCTGGCTCTGAAGGCCTACGGCAGCGGAGACACTGTGGGCCCTGATGAGCTTCGCGCTGTTTACGTCAGGGCTTCCGACGCTGAGATTAACGAACGATGGCAACACGAGAAGTCACGGCAGTCAGCTCCGGTTTGAATCTTTCGATCAGCCGAATGTCTGAGCATGACCTGCTCGAGGTGGTCGAGATCGAAGTGAATTCGGGCCTGAGTTTGTGGGGCTGGGACGCGTATCACAAAGAGCTCCAATCGCGGGAAGACGTGATTATGCTCGTGGCTCGGACACAGCCTGGCGCCGTAGAGACGGGCGTGGATCCCGGAAACGACCGCGCGGTCGCCGGCTTCATTGTGGCGCGCGTGGTCGCGGGCGAACTTCACGTAAACAATGTAGCGGTGCGGCCGGAATTTCGGCGCCAGGGCATCGCTGCGCGACTGGTGGAAGCCGTATTGAGTCAGGGTCGTGACAATGGCGCGCGGATAGCGTTTTTGGAAGTACGGGCCGGCAATGTCCCTGCTCAGGGGCTTTATCGCCGTTGTGGGTTTCAAGTGACGGGACGGCGGCGGCGTTATTACCGGCAACCTGTCGAGGACGCGCTACTGATGTCCCTTTTATTGGAAAGTTCTCCTTGATTTGCTGCGGGTGATTGGGTAACATTTCGGGCATGACGAATTGCCCTTGGCATTTCTCACTGCAAGCACTTTCTTTCCAACCAAACCAATCGAGAGGAGAATACTGATATGGAAATGACGAAGGTGGACAGCCTTAAGGACGAACTAATGACGAGCAACTCTGAGTTTCGCGAACTTGCCCGCGAGCACGGCCGTTACGAGGAGCGTTTGAGCGAACTGTCCGCACTTGCATATCCGAGCGATGAAGAGCAGTTGGAAGAGGTTACCCTAAAGAAGAAGAAGCTTGCCATAAAAGACCAGATGTATTCATTGATGCTCCAGCACGAAAAGACCGCGAGCACGGCGCACTAAGTTTTGCTACGGCTGGGCGGCGCGGTTCGCGCCGGTCCGCTCAGTTGGTTTTGATATCAACTCAAACGGGGACGACAGAGCCGCTGTTGCGCCCCGTTTTGTTCTTTACGGCGAAGCATTGAAATCAAAGTTATGAGCATGGTTCGGGACGGAATTCCATATGTAGTCATCCCCATCCTGCTGGCCATTGTGCCGGTAGCTTTCGGGTACTGGCCGCTGGCCCTTCCATTCGTCGCGATCGCGCTGTTCATGGCGTTCTTTTTCCGCGACCCACATCGAGCAGTTCCTATTGAACCGGGAATCGTCGTGGCTCCGGCGGACGGCAAAGTCACGATAGTCAAACTAGCCGATGGACTGCAATATCCAGAGTCACTGGTTAGCATTTTTTTGTCGCCGCTGGACGTGCACATCAACCGCTCGCCAATAGGTGGAGAAATCCTGGATATTGCGTACAAAAGAGGCAGGTTCGTCATGGCCACCAGGGATGATGCCCGGTTGCTCAATGAGCAGAATACCTTGACAATCCAGGGAGATGGGCTGACTGTGAGGTGCACCCAGATTGCCGGGATTCTGGCCCGCCGGATTGTATGTTGGAAGCAGAGGGGGGACAGGGTAAAATGCGGCGAACGCTTTGGAATGATAAAGTTCGGGTCACGAACGGATTTGCTGCTGCCGCCCAATATCGAGGTTGTCGTTAGTGAAGGCGTGAAGGTCAGGGGTGGAGTTACAATCGTAGGAAGAATCAGAGAATGAGTTTTCCACGTTTACAATCCGGCACCCACCTTGGTCCCGCACCGGCGCCTTCGGGCCACAAGGGACTGAAGAAGGGCGTGTACCTGATCCCGTCGCTATTCACGGCGATGAACATCCTCGCGGGTTTCTACTCGATCATGGCGACCATGAGCGGCTTTCGCCTGCTGGGAATTGGCGGCGCCAGTCAGGTAAGAGAAGCGGCTGAGCGATTTGATTACGCGGCAATAGCTATCGGCTGGGCTTTTGTGTGCGACATGCTGGATGGGCGCATTGCGCGCATGACGAAGAGTACTACAGAGATCGGAATTCAACTCGATTCGCTCGCTGATATCGTGTCGTTCGGTTTGGCTCCCGCGATGCTTGCCTACGCCTGGGGATATGGAACGGCCTTGCAGGATTGGAGCAACGCCCGCCAGCTCGCCTGGTTTCTATCGTTCATGTTTGTAATCTGCGGAGGCTTTCGCCTGGCCAGGTTCAACGTTCAGGCGTCGCGTCCACGTCCGATGGCCGAAGGAACGCCGAAGGTCGATAAGAAAAGTTTTGTTGGTTTGCCGATTCCGGTCGCCGGCTGCCTGGTGGCCGCGATCGTTCACTTCGCGCCCACGCCGATCAAGTACGCGCCTCAGCGCGGAGAGCTTTTGGCGATTCTGATGATGGTGCTGATGGCGTTTCTCGGCCTGTTAATGGTAAGCACTCTGCGCTTTACCAGTTTCAAATCGGTAGGAACAGGTAGGCGTAACGCCCGGCTCGTCATCGGTATGATTGCTTTGGTTGGCTTGATCTATCTTTACTCGCACTGGATCCTGCTGGCTCTGGCTATCGCTTATGTGGTTCACGGGCTGCTTTCGCGTGGCCTGGCCTCTCTAGGCCGGAGCTCGCCTGAGAAAACGGCAGAGATGCACGAAGTCTGAATACTCGCACGCCCCCGTCTTTCATCCTGACAATTCCATAGCGCGAGGCTCTACTTTGGAGCAGCGAACGCCAGCAGTCCATGCGATGTAGTTATCATGACCATGTTCTCTATCGCGATGGGCGCGGCGCTGCTGCTGTTTTCTTCCCCCAACGATAGGGTGTTCGCGGGTTTCCCATCTCGCAGACTGAGAACAATCGCGCTCTCGGTCGACAGTGGTGTGAACAAGGCGCCGTCAAGCGCGGTAATAGGTCGCGCGGATATCCGGCCGGGAAGCTGGCGCCGCCATACCAGCGCGCCTTTCTTCAGTGATAAGAAGTAGACGAAATTATCCAGTGACGCAGCGAGCAAGCCGTTATCAACCGCTGCTACCGACTGGACGGCCGCGCCCGTCCGGCGGCGCCAAAGTAGTTTGGTGCGCATTTCGTTGAACGCGTAAACGTACCCGTCTCCTGATCCAAAATAGACGATGCCGTTAGTCACAACGATCGGCCCGCGAATCGCGCCACGCGTGCGATACTGCCAGACAAGTCGACCCGTCGCCTGATCGAGCGCCAGCAGGTTGCCCCCGTCGCTACCGAGATAAACCGATTGCCCTGCCATTGAAGGCTGGCTGGAAAACCCTTCGGAGTATTCATTGATCCAAATCGTCAGGCCGGTGTGCTTATCAAACGCATAGACCCTGCCATCGGAGCTGCCGGCAAAGAGGGCCTTCTCGCCGGCAACCAGGCTGCCTCCCAAGGGCGCCGGCAAGGTTCTCATCCATAGGGTCACACCCGTAGTCTTGCTCAAAGCGCGGAGCGTCCCGTGAACATGGCCCTGTTGGGGTTCCGAGTACTGGGTAGCCGCATAGACGATTCGGTCGTCGGTGGTGGGCGCGGCAGAAAACTCGCCACCAGCTTCAGCTCTCCAGATCAACTTGCCGTCCAACGCATTCAGCGCCACTAGCATGCCGCCACCCAGCGGGATAAACACCGTGGTTCGATCGGATGCCGGAGTTAAGTTCGAAATCTGGTCTGATTGATATCGCCACTTTATTGTAAGCGGTTGCGAGAGCGCGATTTGATCAGGCCCTGGTTGGTCAGGAGCGGCATAACGCGGCGCCGACTGGATCGTCAAACCAGCAAGTGCCAGCAGAGACCAGCACAAAGCTTTCGAAGTCAGCTGCCGGCGCTTGTGGTGAGAGGTTGCGGAATGTCCGTTCATTAAGTCAGTATGTTCCCCTGGCGACAACTCGCTTTGCTCGTTCCTCTCCAGCCAACCTATAATCCCGTATAATCCGAGGCTTCGAGAGATTCACGATGTTTGACGCATAACCTGGCATGGAGGTTTTCCTTTTTTGCAAAGCACCGGTCACGAAAGAATAATCATACTCGACTTTGGCTCTCAATACACTCAACTCATCGCGCGCCGGGTGCGTGAAGCGGGCGTTTACTGCGAGATTCTTCCCTTCAGTGTTCCGATCGAAGAAATTCTGTCGCGCGCGCCTCGAGGACTGATTCTTTCGGGCGGCCCTTCGTCCGTCTATGACGAAGGCGCCCCGAAGCCAAAGAATGATTTGTTGGAAAGCGCAAGTTGCCCCGTGTTGGGCATTTGTTACGGCCTGCAACTGATCGCCCACGGGCTCGGCGGGCAAGTCGAACCGTCGGCCAGCCGGGAGTATGGTTACGCGCGGCTGACAGTTGTCGATCCAGGCAGCCGCTTGTTTGCCGGCATGCCTGAGGAAATGGACGTGTGGATGAGCCATGGAGATCACGTCACGACCTTGCCCGCCGGCTTTCGCATGACGGCCAAGACCTCCGACGCCGTCAATGCATTCGAGGACCCGGCTCGAGGAATTTACGGCTTGCAGTTTCATCCAGAGGTCGCGCATACCCCGCTGGGCGCGCAAATCCTGCGCAACTTCCTTTTCGAAATCTGCGGCTGCAAGGGCGACTGGACGCCAACCGCAGCCATTGCCGAGCAGACTGAACTCATCAGAGAACGGCTGGGCGAAAATGGCCGGGCGGTTTGCGGACTTTCCGGGGGTGTTGACTCTTCGGTTGCGGCTGCTCTGGTGCATCGCGCTGTGGGTGACCGGCAAACCTGCCTGTTTATCAACAATGGGCTGCTGCGCGAGAGCGAATTCGAATCGACACTGGTTCTGCTAAAGCAACAAGTAAAACTCAATATCCAGGGAATCGATGCCAGCCAGCGTTTCCTCGACGCTTTGAAGCACGTCGTCGATCCTGAAACGAAGCGCAAAATAATCGGGGCGCTTTTCATCGAGGTTTTCGAAGAGGAAGCAACGCGAATAGGTGGTGTTGGCTTTTTGGTGCAGGGGACCCTCTATCCGGACGTGATTGAATCCGTATCCGTGCGCGGGCCGTCCGCAACGATCAAGAGCCATCACAACGTTGGCGGTTTGCCTGAGAAGATGAATCTGAAACTGATCGAACCGCTGCGGGAACTGTTCAAAGACGAAGTCCGGCTTATTGGGAGGGAATTGGGCGTGCCCGAAGAGATCCTCAGCCGTCATCCCTTTCCCGGACCCGGGCTGGCAGTGCGTATCCTGGGCGATGTGACTGAAGAACGCCTCCGCATCCTACGCGCTGCCGATCGGATTTTCGATGAGGAACTGCGGCGGTCTGCCCTGTATGGATATGTCTGGCAGGCCTTTGCGGTGCTGCTGCCGATTTCGACGGTCGGCGTGATGGGTGATGAACGAACGTACGAGCGCGTGATCGCCATTCGCGCCGTCACCAGCGTAGACGGAATGACCGCCGACTGGGCCCGCCTGCCGCACGATTTGCTGGCTCGTGTATCGACTCGAATTGTCTCAGAAGTGAAGGGAATCAATCGCGTCGTTTACGATATTAGCTCGAAACCACCGAGCACGATCGAGTGGGAGTAATTTGGAGTGCGGCAACTTGTCGCCGCTTTTCCTGGAGGAAGGGTGGGGCAGTAGCCCAACCGTAAGGGAGGGCTTGGTCTATAACCGAGAGCCCGGTCGCTGCGATGATAATCGCGTGGCCGGGCATTTTTTGTTCACGCCAGATTCTCACTCTTCGACTTCTTACCATCTAGTACGTTCTCGGCCATGTTAATGGTAGCGTCCGAAATTATTTCGCGACTCGTAGAGATATTGGTGAGCGCTTTTACTAATTGTGCCGTGGCTTCAAAAATCTTCCGAAGCTGAGCAACACGACAATCATCAGTTATTGCCACGTCAAGGTCGTCCATAATCCCGTTGAGTCGCGACAGCCACACCTTCTTACTCTCGTCTTCCGACGACCAAATGGATTCAAATTCGCCAAACCCAATGAGATCGAATCGCCTTGAAGAACCGCTTACTTCTTTGATCATTATATCCCCAAGCGCTACCTGCCAGTCTCTATAGAACCATGTCTCTTTGATTGTAAAAATGTCGTATGCCCTGGCTTTTGTTTCGTTGATAAAATCCGTTGAGAGAGGCGTGGACTTAAGTCGAGTAGATAGTGCGGCGGCGACAGCCGCACAGATCCTTTGTTTCACCTCCAGAGAAACATCAATACTGCGATCAATACGCTCATTGTGAAACTCACGATGCACGGAATGTTCCAAGTCGACCGCGAGCGTTGCCCTCTGCGATTTCTCAGTCGGTAGATTCAAAAGCCACAATTTGGCTAGAAGGCCTAGACGCTCCAATTCCATTTGGGGACCATCTGCTAACGCTTTTTCAAATTCATGTATTGCCTCCTGCGTGTATTGAAATCTTTCCTTGTCTCGTACTCGCAGATATGACAACTCGCGTCGGAAGGCTCTTATCCACCCTATGAGAGATGCCAATCGGTATAGAGTGCTCACCTTCTTGTAATTGTTGTACGTATTTGGAGGTGCATCCGCTTTCAGGTACGCACCTCTTCCTTCTTTCGAAAATACTTCGTTAAGGCGCCATAATAAACCCGTCGCTGCGGAGGATAGCGGGTCGGCGTATTTTTGGAAAACAGCTAACTGATCCTTCTCGCGCTTTCTTCGCTCTTGCCAGAGGGAAATGGCCAAATCTTTTATCAGAATGCCGAACAGAGTTACTACGGCACCAATAACTGCCGCTTGAACATTTGAACTGAGACTATTGAACCAACTCATAATGAAGTCGAAGTGGCTTCTGCAGTAAGAGCTGCCCAACTAACGCACACGATGCTTTCACATCATACCCCGTTAGGGCGCGTGATCAAGACTTCGTTTTGCTATGAGCCTTTGGTAATGGAGAGCGACCGACGGAAGGGCGGTTCGCGCTTCGCGCTTAGACGCACAGGGATGTGCGCGCGCCGACTGCTACGGCACTGTCTCAGAAACAACTTCGGATAACTGGCTCTTGTTGCCGGCGTTATCAACAGCGATCACGTAGTAGTAGTAGGTCTTGCCGGACTCGATGTTTTCATCCGTGAAGGTCGTCCTGGCATAGACGGCCTGCGTCAGCAACGTCCAGGGCTTCGGCAAACTCGGATCGGTGGATCTATAGAGAAGGTAACCAGCCAGGTCTGATTCGGAATTCGCAGCCCAGAAAAGAGCAAGCTTTCCGGGGGAGGCGCCGATTGAAGGCCGTTCGGGTGCAGACGGTGGATAGGTATCTTCCTGGGAAAGCTCCGTTGTATTTGAGTCGAGACTCTCAACCGGCCGACCTTCAGTACCAAGCGAAACCGACCTGACCATGTAGGTGTACTTCTCACCGAACTTGAAGGTTTTGTCCTGATACTGCGTCGCCGTGATTAGTTCCTGATTCAGAGGGTTCTGCCCCGTTCCCACCTGTGCAGCGGTCGTTCGGTAGACGTTATAGCCAAGCAGGTTCACCGGAGTCGAAGCATCAATATTTGCTTTGGGAGCCTCCCAGGTAACTGTGATGGCGGTTTCCGAATATTCCTTTCCCGTGATGGCCGGCGGCGCGGCGACCCGGGCGGCCGGTTCCATCAGAAAGAAGTTCGAGAAGGCGGCGCTCTGGCCGGCGGCATTTACGTACCGAACTGCATAGCGGAGACGTGCTGGTTCGGTCAACTCGAGCGTGTCTACGTAGGTGAGGTTGGGGCCAGCCTTCTTTATTTCATCATAGGTGACCGAACCAACCAGAATGGACCGCACGGCAAATTCGTCTTCCGTCATCGGCAGTGGCGCGTTCGTCCTTTCGGCGACGCGGTAGACATCGACCTTACGAATACTCTGGACACTGCCTTCGCCCGCGTTGCGTAGCGGGGCCGGCCAACTCAGGATGATCTGATTTCCGCGCTGCGACCCGGTTAGCTGCTCAGTGCGTTGGGGAATTCTTTCGATTGGGGGAAGCGGAGGCCTTCGCTTCCCGCACGTCGGCGCCAATGACAGCGCGCACAGCGCCAGGACCAAGAGCAGGTGCCGCGCGGCTGATCTACGCTTTGAGACAGAGGTTTGTGGCGGTGCGGGCACTGGAGTTCCGGGTTAGTTGTATTGGCAAGCAACGACTCAGAGAATATAACGACTTAGATCCTGGTCCTTCACTGTATCGGCAAGCATCAGCTCGACGTACGCGGCGTCGATCGTTTTGTTTTTCGGCTCCAGGTCCGGCCCTTCGAAACTGATTTCATCCAGCAGCCGCTCCATGATTGTGTGCAAACGCCGGGCGCCGATGTCTTCAGTGTTTTGATTAACGCGGGCGGCAAAGTTCGCCACGGCGTCGATGGCGTCCTTCGTGAAATCAAGAATGACGCCTTCGGTTTCCATCAATGCCAGATACTGCTTTACCAGAGAGTTCTTCGGCTCAACCAATATTCGTTTGAAGTCTTCGATGGTCAGCGATTCCAGTTCCACCCGAATCGGAAAGCGTCCCTGTAGCTCTGGTATTAGGTCCGATGGCTTGGAAACATGGAAGGCCCCGGCGGCCACGAACAGGATGTGATCCGTGCGGACCATTCCGTAACGGGTGTTCACCGTGGTTCCTTCGACAATCGGGAGGATGTCGCGTTGCACCCCTTCCCGGGAAACATCCGGGCCATGGCCCGACTCTCGGCCGGCGATCTTGTCGATCTCATCGAGGAATATGATGCCCGAGGATTCGACCCGCTCCAACGCGGCGCGGGCCACGGCATCCATGTCGATCAGCCGCTCTTCCTCTTCCTGCATGAGGTATTCCGTGGCTTCGTCGACACGCATCTTGCGGCGCTTGCTGCGACCCTGGAACATATTGCCGAGCATGTCCTTCATGTTGATGCCCATCTCTTCGACGCCCAGGGGCCCGGCAAATTCAATGGTCGGAAAATTTTTCTCGCGCACTTCCATCTCGACCAGGCGATTGTCGAGCTTGCCTGAACGAAGCTGAGTCCGGAGCTTTTCACGCGTCCGCGCAAAGTTCTCGTCTTTCGGCTCTGCCTCCGGCACCAGGACCGGGGCCGTTGTTTCGCCTGAATCAAAGTCAAAGAGGGGACTGGCGGCAGAAGATTTTGGCGGCGGCAGGAGAACATCGAGGATGCGCTCTTCAACGTTAAGCTCGGCCTTGTCCGCAATCTCTTCGATCTTTTCCTGGCGAGTCATCTCAACCGCGATCTCGGTAAGATCGCGAATCATGCTTTCGACGTCTCGGCCGACATACCCGACTTCGGTGAACTTGGAGGCTTCGACTTTCAGAAACGGCGAGTTCGACATGCGGGCCAGGCGTCGTGCGATTTCCGTTTTGCCGACGCCGGTCGAACCAATCATGATGATGTTCTTTGGGATCACGTCCGCCGCCAGATCCGCGGGGAGTTTCTTGCGACGCACGCGATTGCGGAGAGCAATCGCCACGGCCCGCTTGGCAGCATTCTGCCCGACGACGTGTTTGTCGAGGGCGGCTACGATTTGGCGCGGCGTCATCTCATCCAGACGCGCTTCCTGTTCTTCCGTTTCACCTGCCAGGTAGATAACCATTCCTATATTGGAACCCGTTAACAGATAAGATGCTTTAGAAGTGTCGACGGCCAACTCCTCAGACCAACCTTGAATCAACCGAGGTTCAGAGCTCTTCGATGATAATGTTCGAGTTACTGTAGATGCAGATCTCTCCGGCGATGCGCATCGACTCAAGTGCTATCTCACGTGCCGACAGTTTCGTATTGGCGATCAGGGCACGCGCGGCAGCCAACGCGTATGACCCGCCGGAGCCGATAGCGAGCACGCCGTCATCCGGCGAGATTACGTCACCGTTGCCAGAGAGCAGAAAGGAACTCTTTTCATCAGCCACCACGAGTAACGCTTCCAGATGACGAAGGATCTTGTCAGTCCTCCATTCCTTGCTCAGCTCGATCGCGGCCCGCTCGAGATTCCCATGGTACTGTTCGAGTTTGCCTTCAAAGCGAGTTAAGAGTGAAAAGGCGTCGCCGGTGGCGCCGGCGAACCCGGCCAGGATCTGGTCGTTATAAAGCCGGCGCACTTTTCTGGCGCTCGCCTTCATCACGGTTTCGCCTACCGTGACCTGGCCGTCGCCGGCCATCGCGACGCGTCCTTCGCTTCGCACCAGCAATACGGTCGTGCTGCGCACTTCTAAAGATTTTTTCCTGCTCATCAGTGAAAGAGCACTATAGGAACTCGTGCAAAGAATAGTCAAGCGAGGCGCCCGTGAAGTGTGCGATACTCTCGATCGTTTTGATATTGCGCCGTCGTTGGGAAGCTGCGATACGTTTGCGTTATTATGAGCCGGGGCAAGCGGTAGTCCTTCATGCATATGAGAGAACAGAAACGACCTCGCATCGGGATTACGATGCGCATCGAACTGGAAACTAATCGATTCTATCTCGCCCGATATTACAGCGAAGCCGTCGAGGCGGCGGGTGGCTTGCCCCTTCACATCCCCCTGATTCCGCGTCCGGAATTTATTCGCGGCGTGCTGGCCGAGCTTGATGGCCTGCTGCTGCCCGGTAGCGATTCCGACATCGACCCGTTGCGCTACGGACAGGAGCCGCATCCGAAACTTGGCCACGTGCATCCGGAAAAAGACGAAACAGATTTGCTGGCCCTGGCTGAAGTTGAAAGGAGCGCCATGCCCCTTTTCGCAATCTGCTTTGGCGTCCAGTCCCTAAATGTTTCGCGTGGCGGCACGCTGATTCAGGACATCGGCAGTCAGCATGAAAACGCGATTAAGCACGAGCAGGGCACGCCGCGTGATCGACATTCGCATCGGGTGCGGCTGGTAGAGGATAGCATCGTAGGGCAATTGGCGGGCTTGGAATCCGCTCCCGTAAACAGTCATCACCATCAGGCGATTGAAAAGCTGGGAAGAGAACTCGTAGCCACGGCGTGGGCGTCTGACGGGATTGTTGAAGCAGTAGAGGATCCGCGTGGCGATCGCTTCGTCGTGGGTGTGCAGTGGCACCCCGAGCTTGGCTGGGAGCGGGATAGTTTGTCACTGGCCCTCTTCAAACGCTTCATTGACGAGGCGCGGTCGTATGCTGAAACTGGACGCCGTGAGTACGAGACAGCTTCGGCCGGAAACTGATCCGATTGTCACTGAGTAAAGAACGCCACTCGAAAGAAACCACCTTGGATCCTTCACAATCGCCAATCGCACTACTAAACGTAAAGAACAGGGTCGCTCTGGTGACAGGCGGGTCGCGCGGCATCGGTCGAGCCGCGGTCGCTTGCTTTGCCAAACTCGGCGCCCACGTGGCCGTTAACTACGTCAGAGACGAGCAGGCGGCAGCCGATGCGGTCAGGGCCGCGGAGCGTTCAGGCGTGACCGCGATTGCAGTTCGCGCAGATGTTTCGCGAGCAGATGAGGCGGCCCGTTTGATCAGAGAAGTACTGGAGAAACTCGGCCGCATCGATTTCCTGATCTGTAATGCAGGCATCTGGGAAGGCGGAGCCATCGACGAGATGACCGAGGACGTTTGGGACCGAACGATCGATCTCAATCTCAAAGGAACGTGGACGGTCTGTCACGCTGCGGTCCCACACATGAAAGACCGCGGATTCGGGCGCATCGTCATCGTTAGCTCAACCGCCGGACAGCGAGGGGAAGCGAACGTTTCAAACTATGCCGCTTCGAAAGGCGGCCAGATTTCTTTCACGAAGTCCCTGGCAGCCGAGCTCGGGCCATCTGGCATCAACGTTAACTCAGTTGCGCCGGGTTGGGTGGACACGGACATGTGCGCTGACGTTTTTGCAGACAGAAGTTTTCGCCAGTCGATCGAAGACGCGATTCCGGTGGGTCGAGTGGCCAGCCCGGAAGACATAGCCTGGCCCATTGTCTTCCTCTGCACCGAGTGGGCACGTCACATTAACGGCGAGATCCTCAACGTGAATGGCGGCTC
>Ga0137442_1000039_pt1 | contig 49402 bp, 79 predicted proteins | sample EasRivERMGT266_2_FD_102329 | JGI IMG/M metagenome (GOLD analysis project Ga0137442, IMG submission 102329) | Soil microbial communities from meander-bound floodplain in the East River, Colorado, USA - East River MetaG ERMGT266_2 | ecosystem: Environmental > Terrestrial > Soil > Floodplain ... | reverse complement strand
TTGACCATGGTGTCGACACCACCACGGAATGCCGTCGCCCCACGCTCCCGCCCCCCATCCAATCGCGTGTGGTGAATGACCAGCACCGTGCAGCCGAAGCGCTTACGGAGAATGTCGACGCCCGCAATGAACTGGCCCATGTCTTCGGTTTCGTTCTCGTTGCCGTAGAAGCAGCGCGCCATGGTGTCCACGATGATCAACGATGGTTCGCGATTGACTTCGTTTTCGATCCGTTCGAGTAGAGTGACAATCTCGTCTGAGCCTGCTGACAGAGGCACGCTCTCAATGAGCCACGCGATATCGGTTTCAGTCGGCTCGATCTTATGAGTGACCAACCACGCGAGTGCCCGCTTGCCGAGACCAGCTCCGCCTTCCGCACCGATGTAAACGACAAATCCTCTTTGCGTCTCTAGCCCCTGCCAGGGCGTCCCCGTGCTGACTGACAATGCGATGTCAATCGCGATGAAGCTCTTGCACGTTTCGGGCGCCCCATACATCCCGACCAACCCGCCCATCGGCAGGACTGGTTCAATCAGCCATGTCGGGGCGGGCATGTTCAGCAGCTCCAGGGTGTTGTAGAGACGCAGTGGTCCTGGGGCTGTCAGGGTGAACTGTCGGGGACGAGAGCCCATTAGATGACCGATGCGTCCATAGGGTCTGAAAAAGTAGTGCCCGGGTTGACCGGAATCTCCACAGAGTCAGGAACGATAGCAGCAGCCTCAATCGCTTCGTTCACAACCGCCTGCACGCCTTCCTGCGTGATGACCCGCACAATGAACTCGCCGGCAACCGTGTTGCCCTCGCTATCGGTCTTGGCCTCCGTCACCCAGTTCAACATCTGCATCCCCTGCAGGACCGTCTGCATGGTCGCCTGACTCACCGTGACCTCGCCGCCAGCCTGACTCAGGACCATAAGCAAGGTCGCATGCGCCTGCACTCGGGCCTCGGTCTGTTGCTGCAGCGCTCGACGTGCTCGGCTCAGGTTCAACTTCACACGCCGCTTCTTCCGTGCATTCCGAGATTCACTTGCCACTGTTGTCTCCTGGGGTAAAGGCGTCGTCAAACGCCGCAATCTTGGGTGTATACGCTCGATGGAGACCGTCATCGCTGGCGACTCCCGCTCCGCTCCACCGTGCGCCACCACCAACTGTGCGAATGGCGAGGGGCTGTTCGATGAGTTGACGCCGTTGGTCATGCGTCAGAGGGACAAACGTGTTGGTCATCGACGTGAGCCTCCGTAAAAGCCAATGAGCCGAACACGCCGACCTTCACGCACGATGGTGTAGCTGCGTTTCAGTTCTGCGATTGTGCGGCGAACCGTGGGCTCCGGGTAGCTCGTCATGAGGGAGATCGCCCACACAGAGAGCCCATTCAGATTGTCAAGGTTGTTGTTGCGAAGCACGTTCAGTACAGATTCACGAGCGCTCATACTGTGTCTCCTGAAATCGGGTTGATAGGCTCGCCGGTACCCACAGCACCTTTCGTGCCGGGGAGGGCAAGCAAGCGCACACTGGTCGGAACGAAACGGAGTAACTTCTTCATGTACCCCAAACGAATCAGCGCTGTCCTCTCTGAGATACGGAGGAAGACACCGGAGGGTTCATCGATGCGCTCCCAAACAGGTGCGGAGGGAGTCTGGTCCACGCAACGAATCCCGTGCTTGGGGTTCTCAACATAGAGCTTTCGTAAGTCGATACGATTCAGATGCTTCTTGCGGCCGGACAGCTTGACCCCGATACGGATGCCATTGACCATCCGCTGCCGGGTCTTCCACAGCTTCTTACTGGCCTTGCTTCCAGACTCGCTTGTGAATCTGTTGGCGTTGCCACTCGCTTGTGAAGCCTTTCCAGCTTTCGATGCGGCAATTCGTCGATACGCAGACCCGGCATCCATGCGCCGAACCACTCGACTGCCGGTGAGCGGATCAAGGTTTTCAGCAATCGCGGTCTGCCGCTTGTGATACTTACGTTTCTTCGAATCACACGGTGGCTTCGGTGGGGGAGCGACCGCTTTGCGAAAGAAATGACGAGTCGGCTTAGGGTCAGCCATCACTTCTCCTCGGGTTCGATGCTATTCCACTGACCCTTGCGGACCAGTTGTTGAGCCGCATTCTCATGCATCGAGCGCCAGCCCGTTCCAGCAGGACAACCGCAGTCCCGTGTTTCAACACATTTGCCACAAGCGAGACAGACTTCAACCAGCTTGAGGGTTGGTTTGCCCGCATCACCGAACTGATAGCTGGTCGGGAGAGGTTCGCGTCGATCCTGGTGGCTCATCGATCCTCCAGAATGCTCGCCGCATGGTACATTCCAGGCCACTCCACCAGCATCATGAACAGCGTATCCATCCGATGTTGCGCCAGATAGCGGGCATGTTCTCGGTACCCATCGTGTGAGATGAGCATGGCTACCGTTTCTGCGAACGCCTCTCCCTGACGGGTCGATGCCCAACCCGGCTGCAACGTATGACCCGCTTCATGGGCCAGAACCGCCAATCTCGCGTTCCAACTCAGACCCGCCTCCACCACAATTGCATGGTCATTCGGGCTCGTATAGCCATACACTTCCTGCCCATCGATCTTGAGGTCTCTCAGGTAGGCGACGGAGTAGTTCAACGCGACCAACCGTGACTCCAAAGACAGCGCATCCCAGTAGCGGTCAGTCTGGTTGTCTGTCCGCACTCGACTGGGCGCCATGGTCAGGACTTCAGCACCCAGCACCATAACCCGCCAGGGCGCATGCATAGCCACGATGACGAAGAGGGCCAGTGCCCCTTTACGCAACACGGCCAGACTCCTGTGTACCCATGCAACCTGACCGATTCGTGAGGTAACGCAGCTGCCGGCAGAACAGCCGGGTCCATGCGTAGGCGTCGTCGAGGCGACCGTCAGTCATGGCGGTCAGCAGGTTCGCTCGAATGATGTGCAGGTCTCGGACGTTCATGATTACTCCCTTACCCTCGGTTTCAAATACAGCATGCAGTTCTTGGCGTGCGGGTCCGCCCCATGCTGTTTTGGTTTCAGGTCATTCCCACTTGTCCAGCAGTCGCACTGTTGCCAGCGTCCGTATTCGAGTGCGTAACAGTCGTGGCAGCTGTCGTCGTAGGTCGGGTGTTGCCGACAGTGTCGGAGAGTCATGATTTCTTGAGCGTCTGGGTTGCGAGTTTGACGAGCCGACGTCGGCGTTTGGCGAGTCGGCGTTTACGAGCATTCATGCGTGTCTCCTTGTCGCCTCGCGTATACAGTGTGTTGATAGGTAATCGGTACCCCTGCAAGATTCGCGCCCAAGTCCCTTCGTTCGAAAGCCATTTAGAGCGGCTGCAGGTTGATGAGGTCCCAGAGCACCCAGCCCAGGGCGACGAGTGTCACAATGAAGAACAGTATCTCCAATGCTGTCTTCAGTGATGTTTGGAGTGGTCGGTTGTCAGTCATCGTGGCTCCTGGTCGGCTGGCGGCGTGAGGGAGGCAGGGATCTCGCAACGAATGCACCTGAGCACATGCCGCTCGCCGTCTGGACACATCGTCGTGGGCGTCAACTTCGATTCGGCTGGCGTCGGCTCACTCATCCTCGACGCCGAGAGGGTGGATAAAGAGGGTTTCTGCGCGACCAGCTTGTTTCCGTCGGCGACCGCAACCAGATCCCGCGCGAGTTGGGGATGTGACTTCGCGCAACTTCGTGCGTAGGCGCGCAGAGCCGATGCCGCGTGCTTGTCGTGCTCCAAATCCAGCACGAAATAGGTGCAGCCGTCGTGCTTCTCGCCGGGCGCATCGGTGCCGTCAGAACGCTTTACGATGAACTTGCCATACAATCCGCGCGTTGAAGCGTCACTCACTTGCGTTCCTCCTGCGGCTGGTCCGCCTCGGGTGGCGCGGCTCGGACGAGGACGCAATCGGGATGTGGACAGCGCGAGGGACTGGCTTCGGTGTGGCCGGAGATATTGCCCGCGTCATAGCCACGGAAGTGCGCGATGTCGGCCCCAGCTAGTGCAAACTCACGGAGTCGTGCTTCCTGGGATGCCTCGCCGCGATGGTCGATCCGATAATCTTCAGTCATGTCGCGTCCCCCGTTCCTGAGGGCGGCTCTCGGAGAGCAGCCCGCTGATCAGCAAGCCGCCGGTCGCGTATCCGGATACCGAGTTCGCGCATCGTCAGACCGATTGCGCCGTTGCTGAGTGCGAGATTGCGTTTCGATAAACAGATGTCTAAGTGTTCGCGATGTGTTCCTGCCATCTGAATCCATTTTCGAGCGACACCGATCGTGTCGGCCATTTGGAGAAGTTCTTCGGTGCTGTCCGCAATCATGTGGCACATGACCATCCGACCGAATCCAGCCTTCATGTTGTCCACGTATACCGCCATCAGCTACTTCTCCCTTTCCGGCTCTCGGATCACCGACGGGGCGGACGACGGGCTGAGGGCGGCATGCGCGGTCACATCAGCCATACGAGCACCGCATACACAGAACACGCCCGTTGAATCTGGCGTTGCAACGTGTTCAGGGCTGAGGGCTGAGGCTGACGCTCGCAGGAAGACGTCCAGTTCGTCAGCCCACCGAAGAATCGTCAATCGCGTGCGCTCACCAAAGCAGCCTTCATATGTTCGCATCTGCGCAATCAGTTCGCGGAGGCGTGCGCCGGGGTCACTCGACATCAGCCTTGCTCCTGCGGATCCGCTGGGTGAAATGAGACATCAGACGGCTGCGCGTGTCTCTCGCAGGCTCGCCATTGACGCACGAACACTTCAGGGCTGTCTTGCGGTCCCATGAACGTCGCGGGTCGAGCGCACGGTTCACCGTCAAACCGGCGCATCCAGCAATGAGTCTCCCGAAATATCGGGTCGTCTCTGTCTTCAGTCATGGCTGGTCCGCTGGGTGGGCGTCGGGGACGGGCGGCTTCGGCAACGGCATCCAATGCGTTGGGTGGATTTCGTAAACTCTGACGCGATGTCCATCCCATTCCCAAGGCGTAAGTCCTTGCGCCTTCGACCGCTCGTCTTCGTAGCCTTCGTTCCATGAACCCGTGGCCATCTTCCAGTTCTTCACCGTGCCATGCTCGTCAACATCAGTCACCGCGAACAGGAGAATCGTTCTCATCTTCGGCGCCGTCTCAATGTCGCGCCACGGCGGGGCGTCTGCGTCCGCGAGCGCGGCCCGAAGCTTCACCACTTCACCATCAATCGCGTCACAACTCGCCCACAAGGCATCGGCCCACACCCGTCGTTGTGTCGGTGTCAGTCGAGCCTGCCTACGATTGATCGCATCTGCCAACCCTCGCAACTGGCTCACCAGGGCCAACAGTGTAGTCGCTTCTTCACTCATAGCGCCTCTCCTCCACACAGCATATAGACCGTGACCCCAGCCCACAAGACCAGAAGCACGATCATCACGATGTTCAGTCGGATTTTCTCACTCGCGTTCAGTTTGAGGAACATCAATGCGTCTCCTGTGAGGAGAACAGCATAATCAACGCCGACATCAGCAACAGCGACTCCGTCACTTCTCCTGCGACAGGATGTGTACTCATGAGCCAAATAGCCCCGACAAGGGGAGTACTGAGCGCCACAACCGCCAACACAAAGTGGGTAACTCCAGTCATACTGTCCCCTTAAATCGTGAACACATAGTCATTCAGCAAGGACACTTTGGTGTTGTCCTGAGCCTCTGACCACAAGTGTCCGGCCGAATAGGCCGCTGATTCGTTCTCCGCTTGCACACTCATGTGCCGAAAACTCACCGGCAGGGTCTCTCCGGGTTTCTGGCCGCCGACGAAATCGTTATCCACTATCGCTTGCACGTACGCCCAAGTGGTCATTCGGGAACTCCTAGCATCCAAAGGGTTTCGTGTTTCCTCCTTGTTCAAGTGCTGTGCCGTTGAGGTCGCGTAACTTCTACTTCCCATTCGTCCTACAGCCCGCACACTCGTTAAAACCTAACGAAAAGTACCCCTATTTGCCGATTTCCCGGCACTTTACCTAAGGTTATTCGTTGCGCTTGGTATCTCACTTGCTCTACACTCCAGCAACAAGGAGAAGGGTAATGGTAACGCGACAGAATCGTCCCCGACAGATATCAGTGGTCGTCCCGAAAGAGGTTCGAGAGTTTTTCATCGGCGTCACTGCGAACGGCCACGGGGGTTTTCAGTCACTCTGTCGTATGCTCAAGGTGAGTCTGGAAGAGTCGGAAGTCCTGACCGTGAGCCCTGAAGACTTTCAACGCATCGTCCGCTATGCTACCGCCTACGGTGAGGGAGGGTATCAGGCCCGCCTCCGCACCATTATTGCGAACTGGGTCTCTCAGCATATGGAGGAGTTGTTCTAATGGCCAAACGACAGATTCATGATCTTGTGAATGACACAAAAGATGGGCTCCCATACGATGTGTGGCGAACACAAATCGTACATCGACTTTCCCTTCTCGCGGTTGAGCAGGAGAGACTGCGAGTCCTCCTTTCTGCGCTCGAAGGTCCCGTCCTCGTTTCCCCGGTTTCAAACGGCAATTCCCGACCATCAGGAACCCCCCTTGTCCCTGAGCCCGGCCCTGAGCGCATCCCCAAGCCCGCACGTCGGTCCTGGTCTCCCGAAGCACGCGAGGCACAGCGTAAGCGCATGAAAGCCTTCCACCGCAAGCGGAAGGCCAGCCAGCACGCCTAGACGGCTCTGTGGCGGGGGACTCCTTGTCCCCCGACCCGTTCCTCCCTTGTCCCCCAACCCGGTTGCTTAGAACTCATCCTCGCCGCTCGATAGAGCCGGCGTGTGTCGAAACGAACCGCACACCACAATTGCGGATGAGTTAGTGTGCTGTTACGAGCCACAGCGCAACGAAATCGTCAGCAGATGTCTACGGTTATGGCTGAATTGTCTCCCTGGCTTGTGCCTTCGTGGCAGGCTGTGTGCTGTTTTTCACCCTCATGTTTTGTTCTAGCACACAATGCATAATGGGTACCGCCTGTAAGTTGTTGATTCTAATAGGGTACATGAGTGGCATGTGTATAGCAGTTAGAGACTGGCATGCATACACCCCGAACCGTTCATCTCTCCGAACAAGCATTTCGCGTGCTTCGCCGGTTGCGTGGGCTCTACTCCCCGCGTAACCCATTCGTTTCTGCTGACTGGCTGGCGATTGACACCCAGATGCCAGATGCGTCCCTTCGTCGCACCATTGCCGAACTTCGGTCAGCTGGATATTCTGTTGTTCATGATCGCGGCCGAGTGGGGCTGATGTATTTGGGCGAACCGTCCCTGATGCAACGACAGTTCATCACTTGGAGTCAGGGATTAGGGAGGGTTTACCGATGAATCTTGTATCCCCAACCCGGAACGCCGGCAAACGCATGTCGGTTGTGAGTGTCCCTCTCACACCTTCACAGATCATGGTCTCCATCGAAGCGCTTCGTATGGCTCGCGTAGAAGTGCTGAAAGCGTCCGATCATCTTAAGCACATCTATCCGGGCTCTGTTGCGCATGCTGAGCAGCTGGCCGGGTATGCTGACTTGATGGCCGATACGCTGGAGTATTTGGGTAAGGTGAGTCTATGAAGCCTCTAGTGCTCATGTTCGATATCTGTGCATTTCTTCTGGCCGCCGTGTTGACCGGGGTTGTTCTCGCCAGAATAGTAGGCGCCTTGTGATGTTCATCATCCATAAGCTTCGGTCTCTCTTCTGTTCGCATCCCGAGACGATGCGCAAGTCAAATATTGCTGGCATGCTCTATCTTGAGTGTCTGCATTGTGGATTTCGTTCGCCCGGTAATCCTGTAGGTCCGGGTTGGCATTTGGTGAAAGGCGAAGAATAGCAATGACGTTCACGGTTGAGTATTGGTATCGGTCAGAGACCGATCCGGATCGAAGCGTTCGAGAATGCTGCCAAATGATGGCTGGCGCCGAGACTTCAGTGCGGCTGTGCGCTCTACATTCTGACGGCTGAAGACATCAAAGGGCAGGACATCAATAGCGTATATACGAGGGGAGTAGCAGTCGCATGAGCCTGCATATTGAAGGGCGACGTTGGTTCCAGAAAACCTACGGTAACACATACCATAGCGTCCGAATCTTTCAGGACGGCAAACAGATCGCCTATCTGCCGTTCGCCTATGGTTATGGCGAGGGTTTCCTACAAACTGCTTGGGAGTGGCTAGGCCACAACGGATACCCCGAATTGTTGGAACAGCATGCTAACGGCAGTCCGAAACACTACGGGACGCAATACCTGCAGGAGATGTTGGGCGGAACCTATAGCGTTATCGATGTGACTAGAAAGGGGGACCTATGAACGCCCCACTTGCATGGAAACTCTACCGCGACGGTAAACCCGTCCACGTTTTCCGCTCCGAAATCGATATGTGGAAGTGGCTGCACGTTCAGCACTCGTATTCAGTCGCTCATGCGTTCACGTATGAGGGTTATACAGCCCTCCAGCCAGATGGCCAACCCTACAAGGTCGAGCCCGACCGATGAAAACCCTGTTTCTCTTTCTCGGTTTCTGGCTGATGTGGAAGATGAATCAATGGAGAAGCAAATGAGCATTAAACGATTCGGTTATGAGGTACGAAACGGAGATAACCGTCTTATACATTCGGTCGGAGGGTTCGATACCCGCGAGAGTGCCGAAACCGTCGCCCAATGTAAACGAGAAGATATCAAACGTCGGGGTTGGAACATGCGCGTATACGTCACTGAAGCGCATCAGGTCTCGTAACTATAGTGAATCAATGGAGGGTAGGACGATGAAAGGACATATGCGCATTTCTAAAAAAGAATGGCAGACGAGAGGTGGATGCGCCAATCCTCGGCTGTTCCGTAAGCATTCAAAACGGGGATGGCGATACTTCCTGGTTGTTTGGTAGTGTGCTGTTTTTCACCCTCTCACATTAGAACAGCACACAGTACAAGAGTGGTGCCAACAAACTGATACGGTTGTTATTAGGGTTGGAGGGTTGGGCAAAGTGGCACAGCCCTTGTACTCTAATTGGCCATGAATACTGGCATCTGGCTTATCGTTGAAATCGTGGTCACTTTGGTTGTTGTGATTGGATGGAGAGGAATACGATGATGACTGAATCCCAACGCCGGCTTGTGAACATCATTCGGACGCATGGTGAAAACGCTGAATACTGGCCAGTCGTTAACGACTGGGTAAATGACGCCGGACCAGCCAAAGCGCTAGCCCTTCGAAACATCAATCGAACTGTTGATGCGTTGATCCGTTCGGGCCAAATTAGCATCGACGAGGATGGTTTATTTCAGACTCGAAGAAAAGGACTGACAGATATGCGAGCCCCACTCACTCCAGTAAACGGACTGGCCGCTAACGGCCTGAGAATCGTCTGTCTGACGTGCCAGCGAGCGACGACCTATGGGAAGGCTGTTGCTGAGGGTTGGACGTATGACCCTGAAGGCAAGCCTTACGAGGCGTATTACTGCCCGGATGACAGCAATCCCAGAGACCCATATGCCTATCATTCTCACCGTGCAGACGGTCTTGACTGCAATCTGCAGCGTTTGAACGAAGCTGACTATCGTGAAGGCAGACGCTGCACCTGTGATGATTGCCTCCATCGCTATGCCGACTGCCGGGAGTATCGGAAACAGCTGCAGGTATTGCGACAGAACAAATAAGCACAACCCTCCTATCAACCCTCCTAACCCCCAACCGTTACAGCCCTTTACGCAGTTAAGGCAGTTGTAACGGTTCCCTCCTCCCAAGCACCTAACCCATAACCAAACAGTTATATAACCTGCTATGGCAACCGTTGCTATAGTGGGATTCGACGTGGCTATGCTCTCACTCCATTAGACGTCCAAATGGAGAGGCGACCGCTCAGTCAGCCAGGGTATCGAGCTGACAACCCCGATTCCGCTTCTACAGATTGGTAGTCAGGGGAGCAGAACACACAACATTAGGGTTTATGCAGCTGCCGGCCTGCTGGTGCTACAGGCGTGCTACGTGAGCTAGCGTCCAGCTGACGCCAGGACTAGTTGAGGCCCTGTCACGTACGCCTAAGCTGGCGCAGATTGGATCGGAGGCCCACTAGGGGGAGGGAGTGCGCTAGTAATGCTCCCTCGTCACACAGGGTCATGAACTGGCGCATAAAGGGTTGAGTGGAAGGACCCTAATGGGGGTACCGGGTTGTGGGGTAACTGAGGATTGGGAGGGATAAGGAAACCGTTATAACGCAGTTAACTGCTTGATACCCCGAAGGTTGAGCTTATGTACACAGGGTCGCGCGTATTTGTTCTTGACACGGTTGTCAGAACTCATAGACTGGGCGACATGACCATAGAAACCGAACTCCGCAGTGTGGCTGATGCGCTCGCGTCCTGTCGGAAACGTCCGCTCGATCCTGAGACCAATCGGGTTCTTAACTGGGCGACCATGGAGGTCCACAACCTCGCACGACAGCTTTTACGAATCGCCCATAGCTTGGGTGATCCAGAGTATGTTGGAAAGTCTGAGGGTCTGATAGATCATCCGATAGGGAAAGTGCAGCGGAGTGAGGCGAATGATGACCGGGAGAGTGAGAAATAAGGGGAATAGGTGACGCTAAAGTCCACCTTTGTAGGACCGTCGACCACCGATCCTCACGCCCCAGTAGATGACCTGCCTGGTCCACCAGCCGACAAACAGGAAGGTCATCGCTTCGAGGAGGACGGCGTCTGCTTGCCCACGAGTCGCCAGTCCTTTCGTTCGATAGAGGAAATCGTGAACAACTGCGGCCTTCCCGTAGCTGCCACAGGGCGGAAGAATGTTCCAGAAAACCTGCGGGACTGACGCGAAATCGGTCTCAAAGCCAGCAGGAATGGTGATCCGATAGTCGCCCTGGCCGAAACACGCATGGAGCTGCAGTCCATCACACGCGACGTCTGTGTCGTAGTGAAAGGCGTTCAACACCCTCCAGTGCTTCCGACCATCGATATAACGGAGGTCAAGCGCATCCTCAAAACGTACGCTCATGACTCGGTCACCGTCGTGGCGGCTAACGTAGCCGCAGCCAACGCAGCTACTGGCGAGGCTGACGCCTCGCCACCTACGCTCGGGATCGCTGCGGGTAGAGACGCGTCATCTCGGTAGACAACCTCTCGGTAGAGAACGTAGCGGGACTTCAACTCCACCAGCACCATCGGACCAAAGTGATCAACATGATGGGCGTTGTCCACGAATGAGGGCAACACTGTACCCATCTGAGGAGACAACGGATCTACGGTGCCCAAATCCTCCACACAGCCCATGATCCTGAACAGGCCCGCAAACCGGCCCTGCGTGACTTCCTGAACGACTCGACGCTTCGATGGGTCAATCGTCAGGGTCGGTTCAGTTGTGAGCATTGGGGGCATCCTGGCAGTTCAGGGTATAGACGTAGCGACAGGTGGCACAAGCAAAGGCGAGGTGTTCGGGGCGGTCTCTGTAGGTGGCTGGTTGGTAGCGTGGTCCATCCCATACTGCCCGTTGGCCGCACTTGGGACAGTCGATTGGAAGATCGTATTTGACTGTCATCATGCCTCCTGCGGCGTGAGGGGGCTACCGGGACGATTGGGGCCATGTGGCTTGACTGGCGTCTTCTTAATCCGACTGCGTTGGGTATAGCCAATCAGCGCCGGCCCCACAAACACGACCGACCGCTCATTCGTCCGACTCTCGTGAATGATGTAGCAGGGGGACCCGCCTTCTTCTGTCAGCTCACATGAGTCCACTCCGTCTTCCAAAGTGAACACTCGGGTGCCCCCTACGGTAGCGAACTCCCAATCGGTCACGTGAGTTTCAGTGAAGGCGGGTTCAGACTTGAGTTCCACGGAAGACTCTCCAAGAAGGGTGGTTAGGGTTGATGAAGTAGTAGGTGCTGTTCTGTAGCGCGTGTTGGTCGTAGTGGAGTGGCAGATATCGCGGTACCCACTCCACATTGCAGCATGCGTGCCAGAAGGCTTCCTCGACAGTCGGGCCAACAGCAACACGCAACTGCGAGAAGGCTACTAGCTCGGTTGGAAGGGGCATGCTTAGGTACCTGCAACCTCAATGCCAAACTCTGCTACACTTAGTAGGCGGGTGGAGGAGCCCTCACTATGCCCGGAGCACGTCCCAGCAAGTTCGCCGCTAACACTGATTCCCCGAAAGCCCCCAAGGAACCCAAAGCTCCCACCCGCGTGTTCAAGCGTATGGGTCCGGTCAGCGAAGTCGAGGTCGGGTTCATCAAGCAATTTCTGCAAGACCAGCCACGAGAGATTACGCCCGCTCAGACGATGGCGCTGTCGAAAGTGATGCGGAGGTCCAAGGAAGTCGTCAAGGACATCATCGAACAAGCCCGCGAGGAGTTTCAGGGGGCCGCACTGGATTATGTGAAGCTCCATAAAGAAGCGGCCATTGCCGCCTTCGAGAATGGTGACAATGAGACTGCAGTGAAAGCATCTCAGTGGGCCATCGCGAATATGAGTCAGGAAGGCACCAGGGTTGTTGAGAAAGTCGTTGCTGAAGGTGGTGGCGGCGTCAAAATTATGATTGGCGTCCAGATGGGCGGGATCGATAAGCCCAAGGTCACGGAAATCAAGTAATGGGGTTCCAAAAAGGCCACAAGTTTTCCCCCAAAAGGAAAAAGGACCCAATTGAGGTTCCCAAAACCTCAATTTCCCCTATGGGGAGTCCCCTCCCTCCCGGTTTAGAAAGCCCCTCTGAACGGGTGGGGGGTGGGGGGGTTAGTTTACTAACCCCACCCCACTCCCCCCTCCCTGAAGGCCAGAGCGCAGCTCCAGCAGCCCTCACGTCTTGCAGCAAGTGTACGAAGCGACGGGCTAAGGCAGGACTCCCGCCAAACATCTGCTACGACTGTGATCTGTGTAGTGAATGTTTTGTGGTTTCGGTCGTAGTTACGAGTGAGGATGGAAAACGTCGGGCGCCCTACACGCCACAGCCCTACCAGATCGCCGCACACGCATGCGATGCACCCAACCTGCTCTGTCTAGGCACACGGGGTACCGGCAAATCCAAGTGGCTGCGGTGGGACGCCATCATTCGCTGCATGATGATCCCCAACTTCCGGGCGCTTATCATCCGGCGAACCATGCCAGAACTGCGAAAGTCCCATCTCTCGATGATCGATTTCGAGATGACGCAGTTGGGCGGGACGTTCCTGAAAACCACGTTCCAAGCGGTATTTCCGAATGGCAGTACCATCACCTTCGCCCACTGCGAGACCGAAGCAGACATTCTGAACTTTCTATCGAGCGAATACGGGTTCATCGGGTTTGACGAACTATCGACCTTTACGCTGAACCAGTTCCTGCAGATTTCAGCCGCTGCTCGTGCCCCAGAGGGGGAAGGCTATGACGCTGTTGTTCGCTGTGGCTCGAACCCGCTCGGCATTGGCTCACTGTGGATGAAGGCGTGGTTTGTCGACCATGTGGTGCGGTTCGAGGACTACCCAGACTATCTGCCTGACGAGTTCGTCATGCAGTTCAGCACACTGGATGACAACGAGTATTTGGACAAGAAAAAGTATGAGAGCCGGCTGAAGAATCTGCCCGACCATGTGAGACGCGCATGGCTGAAGGGCGAGTTTGTCAATGAAGGAGCCTACTTCGAGGACTTCTTCCCCACGATGCTGGTAGGCGATAGCGAGGACAACGAAATTGAGCTGCCCTGGCATGTGATCGATGACGTTCCCCGCTGGCAGGGGATGCCTATCTTCAGCCTGAACTGGCTGTCCATCTATCGGGCAGTTGACTGGGGCTACTCGCCGGACCCAGCAGTCTGCCTGTGGATTGCGGTGCTGCCGAACAAGGCCGCTATCGTGTTCAAGGAGATGACGTGGAAAAAGACCCTGGCGGAGAATGTGGCGAAAGACATCAAGACCGCTAGCGAGGGCATGCATGTGGTTGAGACGTTCTGCGATCCCACGATGTTCATTGAGACCGGGCAGTCGATGTTTTCGATTGCGGACAAGTTCGAGTCCAACGGGGTTCCTCTCACAGCGTCCACGAACGACCGCGAGATGTTCGGGTATTCGATTAACGAGTTCCTGACCGAACGGGTCAACTGGGGCACGGACCAAACGCATGTGGATCGACCGAAGCTCCAGATCGTCAAGGCTGAGGGCAAAACCCGCTATGGCTGCAAGGAATTGCTTCGCACGCTTCCCCACCAGCAGCGAGACAAGCTGAATCCGGCGAAACTGGCTGATGGTGAGGACCATTGGACGGTCGCGCTCGCGTACTTCTGCATGGGTATGGCACCAGCTAGTCGCCCGAACAACGAATCAGAACTGAAACCCTGGATGCGGCCACGTCAACGCCGTAGGAATCTCGCGGCATAAAGCTGGGTACAGAGTACCTAGATGTGGTACGATTAAAAGGACTTATTATGGCCAACGAACTCCCCGATGCGACTGACGTAGGCGAGCAGGACGAAGCGGACGTGAGCGCATCTACGGACTCTGCATCGAATGCAGCTGGTCCGGTCGATGACAAAGCGATTGCCGACCAACTGATGTCGGAAGTGGTCGCATGGGAGAAGGTTCGAAAGCAGAAGGCGGTCGACTGGAAGATTAACGTCGAGCGGCGATTGGGCAACAGTGGCGCGCAAGTGTATACCGGTGGGCTCGCGGTTGATGCCCAGAGCGCTGATGGCCAGTCGACGATCAATCCCGACTGGTATCTCACCAAGACCAAGACCGCCAACTTGTTCTCGCAGGTCCCTGACGTTCAGCTCGTTCATGTGCAGGAGAAGTTCGGGCCGGCAGTGTTTCCATTCGCCAAAGCGCTGCGATATGAGTTGAGTGACAAACGCGCCGACATTGGCGTCCCGATGGATGAAGTCCTGAATGACGTGGTCAATGCGTCGGGTATTGGCGGCGTTATGGTCGGGTATTCCGCACGCTTCGAGACCACGAAGGTCGCTATCGAGGAATCCATCACATCCCCGAGTGGTGCGACTGCAGCGACGAGAGATATGACGCTTGAGCAGCTTCAGGCGCTCGAACAGGCGGGACTTGTTCATCTGAAAGATGCGGAAAAAGTCGTCAGCTATCGCTTCTTCATCAATCGAATTTCACCCATTCACCTGCTGACGCCAGCAGGGTTTACCGGCAGTCTCTACGACAATGCCGACTGGGTTGGATTTGACGGCGAGTATTCCTGGGCGGATGCACAAGCGAACTTGGGTTTGCGTGAAGCAGACAAATCCGCTGTTCTAGGCAACAACACCCCAGAGACCAGCAGCGAATCGCTACGTGGGTCAATGGACGTGCAGGCGACCAACACGTCGCCGGTCGTGCGGTACAAGGAACTTTACTACTGGCGAGCGCGGCAGGACTCCAACGAATTGAACCTGCAGGCGATTTGGAAAGTGGTGTTCGTGAACGGTCTGGCTACTCCGGTCATTCACGAAGCGTGGAAGGGTCAGCAGACTGACCCGGTGACGCATAAGTTCGTCGGCTGTACGAAGTTCCCTGTTCGCATCCTGACCCTCACGTACATCACCGACAACGCCGTTCCTCCGTCTGACTCGCAGGCTGGACGACCGCAAGTGGATGATATGCGACGTAGTCGGTCGCAGATGTTCATGAACCGGGAGCGCTCGATTCCCATCCGGTGGTTCGATGTGAATCGGATTGATCCCCTCGTGCAAGACACGCTGATGCGCGGCACCTGGCAGGGGATGATTCCGACCAATGGCGATGGCAGCAGATCCATCGGTGAAATCGCTCGTGCCTCTTACCCTGCCGAAGACATGAGTTTCGACCGCAAGGCGGAAGCGGACCTGTATGCGAGCTGGCAGATTGGGCCGAATCAGACCGGAACTGCGACCTCAGGAGACCATACAGCAGCTGAAGCGAATCTGACCCAGCAAGGCTTCCAGACCGTCATGGGTCAGGAGCGGAACAAAGTTACTCGCTTCTTCCTATCTATCGTTGAAGTCCTCGCCGGTTGGATGGTGCTGTATTCGGATTTCCCGTCCCTCAGCGACGAGGAACGTCAGGCCATGACCCAAGCGTGGGATGACAAACACATCCTCCATGACTTGGCGTTTACCATTCGTCCGGATGCCGCTATTGTTCAAAGCTCCGAACAGCGGATCAAGAAGCTGACCGAGTTCCTGAATATCGCCGTGAAGTCGGGGTTTGTAAATCCCGAACCCTTGATCGCAGAAATTGCTGAACTCTCAGGTGTTGACCCGGCCAAGGTCATGGTCAAGCCAAATCCACCGAACCCAGACATGCCGAACCTCTCGTTCAGGTTCACCGGCAAGGATGACATGCAGAATGCGTTGGTGGTCGCACTCCTGCAGAAGGCCGGGCTCGCCCCCAGCCCCGATGACATCAAGAAGGCACAGGAGATTCTGCTGATGGCGGCTCAGGCCCCATCTTCGATGCCCGCACCCGCTCCACAGGGTATGCCTGATGGTGCGGCTGCGGCTCCCGCTGGCGCCCCTGGCGGTGTTCCTCCTACCCCAGGGGAGCCAGTCGTGGGAGTGACCACGCCACAGGGAGGATTGGATGCCCATCCGCAGTGGCATCTGGCAGACAAGGTAGCAAAACGCTCACGCGACATCTAGACCATCGGAGGAGGACCGATGCCCTTATTTGAGTTCGAGTGTCCCGTCTGCAACGCAAAGCGGGAAGTGCTTCAGGACCATCAAGCACTCGCGCCCTACTGCAGTGAATGCGAAGACTGCGGGGCTCAGTCTTACCCCGTTCGAATGCTCAAACAGGCGAGCGCACCCGCATTCACCATCTCAGGTTACTCAGCTAAGAATGGCTACTCAACTGGAGGAGGACCAGCATGAGGCGAATAGACCTGTCTCGTGAGGTAGAGCGTAAGTGCCGAATTTGTCAAGTTACTAAACCAGTTACAGAGTTCCCTCGCAACATTGGATCGCGCCGGTATCGACGTTGTCGGTTCTGTGAAAGTGTTGCTCGCATCGAACGATATCGGGCGTCGTCTCCAGAAAGAAAGGCTGAGGATATAAGCACGTTTCGTCTTCAACGCTACGGACTCACTATTGACTCATATCACGCCATGGCAGAGTGCCAAGATTTTTTGTGCGCCATTTGTCAGGAGGAGCCTATACGTAAACAGATGCTAGCTTCAGAGGACGGGTTTGCCATTGATCACTCTCATATTACTGGCAAGGTGCGGGGGCTGTTATGTGATGGCTGCAATAAGGGGATTGGCTTTCTCGGTGATAACCCACAGGTGGTATACGCTGCCGCCAGATATTTGGAGAGTGCCCTTTGAGAAACATCGACCTCAAATGCCCGAAGTGCGGGCACATTGTCATTGACCACTTTCAACGCACCAGCAGCGAGCCACTCCCGTACTGTCGGGAACGGACAGAGGACCCCAAGGTGCTCTGTGGCACCCTCTACGAACGCGTCTACCTACCGACCAAACGAAATACCGTCATCAGCGACGAATGCGACGTCTGGGTCAAGCACGGGATCTGTAATCCTGACGGTTCGCCGCGTCACTACCACTTCAAAAGCGAGATGCATGCGGAGGCTAAGCGTCGAGGGCTGGAAAACCATGTCGTGCATAAACCTTCGGACCTCGGTAGTGATCGCTCACGCCACACATCGCGTTGGATCTGATGAGCGTCCATTTCGCGTTCAGCCGCACGATTGACATCACGCAACTCTACCTACAGGTGAAACGGAAGACTTTCAGATTCGTTCGTTACTTCGGGCTGTTCATCGGTAACACCTTCATCGGGATCGCACGCGCACGTCGGTAAACCAGGGGGATTTCGTCCCTCCAACGTCACTGGAGACCAACACATGGTAGATTTGGAAGCGATAATTGTGGATGCAATGTCAGACGCGAGCGGGAGCAATGGAACCGAGACGGCGGTAGACAGCCCTAGCGAGGTCGTTGCTGACGCGACGATGCCCTCAGACGAGGAAACGGTTGCGGAAGGGACTACCACTGAGGTTGCTGACACAGAGGCTCCTGAGACCGCTGAGACGACTGAGAAGGTCGCTCCGGTCGATGCTGGCGACGACATTGACAAGATTCTGGAAGCGGCAGGGGTCAAAGCCCCCAAAGAAGGCGAACGAGAGAACCGCATCCCCTATTCCAGAACCCGGAAGATTATCGGCAATGCGCTCAAAAAGCAGGGGGAAACTCACACGGCTGCACTGTCGACCCTGAACAGCAAGGTCGCAGCTCAGGATACTGAGTTGACCAACTTTCGGCGGGCGGACTCGCTGGCGACCAAAGACCCCGACCGCTACATGCAGATTCTGGCGACCATCAACCCAGCGTTCAAGGCCTTCGTCAAGGGTGGGGCGCTGGCAACGGACGAAAAACCCGCTCCAGCAACGAGTGCGGTGTCTACCTCGAAGCTGGGTGCCAAACCTGGTCCTGACATCAAGTACGCCGATGGGTCGCTTGCCTTCAGCCCCGAACAGTTGGAAAAGCGGGAAGAGTGGCTGGTACAGAGCGCCATCGAGAAGGCGACGGCAGACGCAGAAGCCAGAGCAGAGGCCAAATATGGCCCAATTGCCAAGGAATTTGCGACCACCCGAGAAGGTCAGGAGCGCCATAACCGCATCATGGGCGTCATTCAGACCGAACAGCAGCATTGGGGCGAAGATTTCCCCAAGCCTGGTAGCGAGGAAGAGAAACAGGTCAATACCCTGCTCAAGGGCGACCCCCAGATGAGTTTGCGAGCGGCCATCCACAAGGTTGTGGTTGGTGGGGCCAAAGCGAGTCGAGCCAAGGTGCGAGAGGATCTGCTGAAGGAAATCAACGGTCGAAAGGGTGCTACTACCGCTCCCCCGGCTGCGAGGAAGGCCGCTGCGGACCCCAATGGAGTTCGATCAACCGAGGACATCATTCGCGAGAGCATTGCGGCTGCCGGTCTGAAATAGCCTCCTGGACCCTAGAGGGGTACCGTCAAACTATTGACACCCGTCAATTCCTTGACACTACCTACCTCTCTAGGGTACATTTAGATTGCGCGTTGTTCCCGTAAGGAACTCCTTCCCGACCCACCCCCGTAAGGGATGCAGGCAGCTTCGCCTGTGACTGAGCTTCGTAGATTCAGTAACCCCTTTCACGGGAGATTCAGTTCATGGCTCTTTCCATCAGTCAAATCGTGGCAGTGTCGTATCCTGCCGTCCTCGCGGAGATGCGCAAACCGGCCAATCAGTGGGCCGAGAGTGCGTTCATGCGCGAACTCGAACGTCAGGGCGGGCTCGTCAAGAAGTCACTCGGTGCGACGATTGAAGCCCCCCTCGACTACCAGCGTAACCAGGGTACCGCGATTCTTGCGACCGACATGCAGGCGACGTCGCTGAGCAAGACGGAAACGATTACCTCGGCTTCGTTCGCGATTGCCGAAGTCTCCGTCCCCATCGTGTGGTCGAAGAAAGACGAAGTCCAGAACTCCAGCGAGAACCAGAAGATCGCTCTGGTCAAGTCACTGTTGGAGAACGGCATCGAGTCGCACGACGACATCATCGAGCAGTATTTGTTCGCGACCTCGACGAACGGCTTCCTCGGTCTGCTGACCCACGTCCCGACCAATGGTCAGGGCACAGACGGCGGCATCGATGCGGCCACCAACGTCTTCTGGCGCAATCAGGCGAGCCAGTATGTCAACGACACCGACATCGAGTCGGCGTTCACGACCGTCTACAACGCCAGTGCCAAAGGCTCCGGTGCGAAGCTGGTCCCGACCCTGATGGTCTCGGATGGCGCCACACAGGCCATCTTCGAGGGCACGCAGCAGGCGAACCAGCGTTGGGTGGACAGTCAGGACCTGAAGGCGGGCTTCAAGACCCTCGGCTTCAAGACCTGCCGCTACGTGTTCAGTCAGTACGGCACGTCCAGCGTGTTCTTCCTCAACCCGAAGAACTTCCAGCTCGTCGCGAGCAAGGAATACTTCCGGGATCGTGGAGACGTCCAGGAATTGCCGAACGCCAACGGGTTCGTCACGAAAATCTACTCGGCTCTGCAGACGATCACCAATAACAAGTCGCGCCTCGGTGTGGCGTACGTCTAACTTCAGGAAGGCATAGGACACATCATGGCAGCTTATTTCACTGGCGCTCCTCTCGCAGCGGTTGGCAAATTCGGAGACATCGATACGGTTCAGCGGAACCCGCTCGGAGCGCGGATGGCGGGTGTCGACGCCCTCGGCGGGTATGCGGAATACGTGTATCTGGCAGGCGTGGCTTCGTGTGTGGAGGGTGACTATGTCTCCTTCAACACGACCAGCTACGTAGCGGTTCGGCTTGCAGCAAACGCGGTCGGCTTCGTCGCAATTGCGCCGGCAGCGATTCTGGCGGCCAACTGGGGTTGGTTCCAAATCTACGGCTTCTATCCGACGTCCAACTCAGACACCGTCGCGGGTGCGAGCGGCGTTTTCATCGACGGCACGGCGGGGCGTGTGGATGACGCTTCGGTGGCGGGTGACTTCGTGAATGGCGTGATGTCGACGGCGGCTGATACCGCGAACAAGCTGCCAGTTCACATTTCGTATCCGTATGTGACGGATACGGTACCTGCGTAATGGCCGTTAGAGCCATTGCGCGGATCACTTCCGTGAGTGTAGAGGTCACAACGACAGACTACACAATTGTGGTGGGTTATGACGTCCGTGATGGGTCAAACGCCCATCACGGAGGTTCCGCTACTGCAACGATTTCGAGTACGACGGACTCAGCGCGTGCGAACCGAATGCTTCGTCAGGCTGTAGCGGACAGTATTTTCGCAGATTTCAGTCTCACCATTGATCCCGGCGACATTTATTGTCCGAGTCTTAACTAGCAACCTAGCGACCATTCTGACGACGGCGGGCCTCATCGGGGGCTCGCCAACATTTTTTCAACTTTAGGGTCCAAGGACCATTTGGGGCTCGTCCCCGGAGACAGGCTATATGAGCGCACCTATCTACAAAGGCGGATCACCGTACTTCAAGCCTGCTCTGCGAACAGCGGGCGGGGTCACCAGCACGAGCGGCAAGATTGGTTATGCCACGGGCGCGGGCGGGGCGGTCACCCAGGCGACTAATCGCTCGACCGGCGTGACAATAAACAAGGCATCAGGCGCGATTACCACCGATGCAACTTCGCTGGCGGCTGGAGCGGAAGCCACCTTCACCGTGACCAATTCGATGGTCGCAGTGGGCGATGTGGTGGTTGTATCTGCACGCTCGGGTCAGACGGCAGCGACATCTATTCCGGTGGTAAGTGCAGTCGCTGCGGGCTCTTTCGATATCACGTTGACGAACCTCAATGCTTCGACAGCAGATACCGGCGCGATGATCATCAACTTCGCGGTCATCAAAGCCGTCAGCGCGTAATGGGGCTGAGGGGGTTGGGATCGGCCCAACCCCACGTCCTCCGAATTAGAGGGAGCCTCTTATGAGTTTGAATGGCACAGTCCACCAGAGTGGGCAACATATTGTAGCGTTGCCAGCAACCACGATTGCCGCAGCGGTCGCAGCGGTCGGTACGACAGCAATCACGCGACTCTCAGGCGCGAAGTATCTGGTTGCTCAGGCGAAATTTCTTTACGGCGCGGGCGGGACGAACGTGAACGTCTACGTTCAGACCAGTCTTGACCAGGGCGTCACCTGGGTCGACATCATGAACTTTTTGTTCACGACGGCAGCAGCGACAAAGATTTCAGCCGTTGTTGCGACCACAGCACTGGCCGCTGTCATCGCGCCCAGCGATGGGGCGCTGACGTCGAATACGATTCTCTCAGGTCTACTCGGTGAACGGTTTCGGATCAAGTGGGTGACAACGGGCACCTACTCCGGAGCGACATCGCTGCAAGTGGATTTGATCGTGAAAGGCTAACAACTCTGAGGCGTGTCAATCCCGACACGCCTTACTTCGACGGGCTGGAGTCCAAATCACCCAGCAGCGTCATCTTGCTCCTGCAAGAGAAAGCGATAACAATCATGGGCGACCCTTCAAAGTACACAGAAGCGACCGACACGACCGACATTCAGGACCCGAACTCCTCAGTGCAGATGACGCAGGCCCAGTTCGCTGCGGCGATTGGGAGTGCGGTTGCTCAAGGCATTGCTGCCAACAAGGGACCCGAGAAGGTCACTGTGGGCCAATACATGCGTGTCGGCAAGAATGGCTTTCACCCGGAAGGGTATGGCCAGACCCCGAAGATGAACCGTTTGTATCTGCAGAATGGCTCGCAGATCGCGGCCGGGACATCACACGATGATGAGATTCGACTGCTCAATCGGATCACCCACTCAGGACGCTATCTCGACCGTATGGTCGAAGTGGTGGTGAACAACGACAGTGCGGACGAATCTGTGGACATTCGATTCAGCAACACGCTGGCCTCGGCGTTCGAACTGAAGGGCAAGGCCCGAGACTTCCGCGAAATGCTCAAGCAGATTGTGGATGCGCAGGAGATGGAAGACCTCGAACGTGAGGAGCGGGAGTCGACGCACAAGGCCGGACGAGTGAGCGTGCCGAAACAGTTCGGCAACAGCAAGGCGACTCAGGCGGCGTACGACGCGGCAAACAAGAAGTAAGGATCTGAAGATGCCTCTCATGCAAGGAAGTTCGAACGGTACCGTGTCAGAGAACGTGAAGACTTTGATGCGTGAGGGGCGTCCGCAAGATCAATCGGTAGCGATTGCACTCAAGACGGCGGGCAAATCGAAACCGGGAAAGGGGAAGAAACCTTTGGCGTTGAAGAAAGCGCCGAAGGTCGAGATGGCGCCGATGGCCGCGTCAAAGTTGCGAGATGCAGCGGAGTCAAATGCGTCGTCGTCATTGGTGAAAACCTTGATGGCGCGGAAGGACGTGTAGAGTGACGTTCACAGAGATAGTGGCCGAAGTGGCTGACCGTTGCGATCTGACGAGCGCGACCGCGTTGACGCGTATCGGTCGTGAGGTCAACGAGCGCTACCGCTGGTTAGCGAGTTCGGTAGGCTTCTCGACCATTCAGCTGGTTCCGGGCGTCACAGCGTCAACCACGATTGGCAGTCGGAGTCTGGTGTTTGGTGCGACCGGCACGCCAGTGGAGAAGCTGCTGACAGTGTATAACGCGGCCTATACGCCTCCGCAAGTACTGGGGCAAATCTCCTGGGACCAGATGCGGAACCAATCGTTAAGCACTGACCCTCCGCAGCAATACGCGATTCAGACGATGGGAGACCACACGGTCACGATCTATCTCGGGTCGACGCCCGCAACTGTGTACGCGCTAACCGCCGATGTGTTAGCGAACCTGACCTCGCTGTCGGGAACGAATGCGCCTGCGTTTGCGGAAGACTATCACAACATTCTGGTCTATGGCGTCCTCGGCAGCGAGTACATGCGGATGGAGAAACCGGAGCTGGCTCGCGTGTATGACAACGAGAGCGACCGGACACCGGGGCTGTTTCAAACGCGAGCGGCACAACTCCGCTACTACATCGCCAAGAGCGCCTATCTGGACATCTATCAGGCGCGTACGGGCGGATATTCGCCGTTTCCTGTGCCCCTGGTGAGCTAAATGGCCGTTCCAGATATCAACGTCGAGACAATGCGGGGTGGGTTGAATGACACCGATCCTGCGAATGCGCTGAAGCCCGATGAATGCGTGCAAGCAGACAACATCGAATTCTTTGCGTCTATGTGCGGAGAACGCCGGGGTGGAAGCGCGTCTCTGAGCTTGACCAGTTCTGGGCTCACATCAGAGACGCAAATCTGCCATCTGTCTCAGTGGTTTCCAACCAACGTGCCAACGTTGCCAGAATATATTGCCATCGCAGCGACACCCGGAACGTCCGTGAGTGCTGCTCGACGGAGCACTGCGGGCACTTGGAGCGCGATTACCCCGAGTGATGCGATAGATAATGCAGCACCCGGCATCTTTGGGATCGTGACTCAAGCGCTCGATGCGAACAATTTCATTGCGTATAAGAGTTCGAACAATCGGCTGCATCTGATTTCGACCGCATCAGTGTGGCGAGTGGCGGGATTTGCGGCACCGGTTGCTCCGACTGCTACGGACACGGGTTCAGGACTGTTCACCGGCACCCGCTACTATCGAGTCCGTTACAACGAGATGAGTGGGGCTGTCGTGCTTCGACGTAGTGAGCCGGGTCCAGTGCTGACGTTTGTGCCGTCGAAGACTGGTGCGGCAGCTCACGTCACCAAGCCAGCGGCTATCAGCGAAGGAGAAACCCACTGGGAACTCGAAGCTTCACTGGACAATGCAAACTGGTATCGGATTGCAACGACTGCAGTGGCTACGACCACGTACGATGACCACGCATCGAGTGCGAAAACCTATCCCGCTGCTCGTGGTGCAGGCGCTCCGGCATCTACGGATGGCACATCTATCACCTATGTGCTTCTTTCAGATCAAGCGGCAGCGCTGAATCTTACGGGGACGGTGTCGAATGGAACCTACGCGACTTCAGCGACCACTATCGCTGGGCGTGGGTGGATCGGCTATACAGCGGCCGATGTGTATATTCCGCAGTTTCCAGCTGCGTGGACGGCAGGCACCAAATGGTATGCCTCGCCTGAAGTCGCGGTCGCTCTCGAACAAGCGAGCGTAGGTGGGGACGGACAAGACTACGCAGCAGTAGGCACGTTGTCGGAAGCGGTGGGAGCGTACCTCAATATTCCAAGCGCCAAGTATCTTGCGGTGGATGGGGATCGATTGATTTGGGGCGGGCACCAGACAGATGCGGCGTTGGCATCAACGGTGGGATGGACCCCGAAGAAAAGTGATCCTGGCGTTGGCAACAGCGAACGCAATCCAATTGTCACCACTGGCGGCGAAGACATCGTCTCTACGAGAGACCTTGATAACTATGATGGCGGACCGCTCACTGGATTGGCAGCGTCCACCAATGGCACTTGGTATGCGTTCAAATGGCAACGCATCTATTCGGCGGTTGAGAATCAAAACGTTACAAACGCGTATGACATCAATTGCGTGAGTTCATCGAGAGGGGCGATTCCCGGTAGCATCGTTAAAGCCGCGAACCCCGATGGATCTTCGACTATTTACTTCCTCGACCCCAACGTTGGTCTGTGCCGGCTTGGAGTAGGCGGAATCATCTCCACCATTCGGGGCATTCGGAAAACCTGGGGTACCGTCAACGTCAAGGCAACGTCAGTAGTGTGCTGCGGCTGCTACTATCCGTACAAGCATCAGGTACGGTGGTGGGTGGCGACTGCGGGCTCAAACACTCCCAATCTGGGTATCACTCTGCAAACATCAGAACTGCAGCAGCGTGGCGAGAGTGGGGAGCTGGGCCGGGGCATCTCTTTGGTGACTGCTCGACAGTCTCAAGCGCTCTGTGCAGCGTCGTTGACCACTACCGTGAACAACCAGATGACTGACTTCCCCTTCATCGGGCAGACGACTCCGGAGTTTGTCCAACAGTTGGATTCAGGCGTGACTGACAATGGTGCAACCTACGTAGCAACGTTGAAGTCCCGACCTTTATTCCTCGCGGGTATGCTGAACAAGTTTGGTATCATTGCTGGAGCCCTGTTGGCTACAGCCGATGCCACAGCGTCCATCATTCTGAGCCTCGTACGAGACGAAGGCGGCGCCGGGCAGTCAAACATTTCGACTGCGGCAACGTCGCTCGCACCAGTTGCGAGTGAACCCCAGGTCATCAAGATATTCGATGGATTGGCGATGCGGGAGCTTCGCAGCCTGAACTTCATTCTGACTGATGGGGGCACGAACACCCCTTGGCAATGTCAAATGGTCAGTCTGAAGCCCAGCATGGAGCAGAAGAAGTGAACCTGATTAAAAACGTGGACGCACCGTGGGAGACAGCCAAAGGACGGGTGCGTCAGGATCTGGACACTATTCAGCGCAACATCAATGGTCTGCAGGCAGACCTTGCGGCGTTGACGAAAGTGGTGAACACGCCGGACCCAGTGCCCGCAGCGGTTATTTCAGCATCAAATCAAGTCACGGTGCCTACAGGTGACTTCCTCTCTGTGGTGTCTATCGGATCTGGACTCACAGGAAATGGCACACCCACGAATCCGTTGATCGCGTCTGCGTCCGGCCTAATCCTCGCTACGTCTAGTGGGTTGACTGGCGCGGGCACTGTCGCAAGTCCCCTTGCAGTCAATCCTGATGGGTCGACCATCACTATCAATGGCTCGAATCAACTCGTGGCAGCGGGGGGTGGAGGCCCGGTATTGCGGGAGTCTCGTATCACCATCACTCAGGCCCAAATACTCAATCTCGGGTCCGTAGGACAGCAGGTCATCGCTGCTGCGGCTTCTGGTTTCTACCATAAGGTGCTTTGGGTTGATATCCAAGTGCATCAGGGAACAGCGGTGTTTGGCACTGGTCAAAACGCGTCTCTGTATTATGTGCAGGGGGCCACGGTCGGAACAATCGGGCTCGCGACTATTCAGACGTTTATTGCTGCTGGTACCACTCAACAGAACTTTACCCAAGGACAAATGATTAGTGCGGTCATCAATACCTCCACTCAGCCTATTCCCGCTGGTGCGTCAGTTATCATCAAATGTCTTGCGAACAACACTATCTCTAGCGGGTCCGGAGCATCTGTCAATGTGACTGTTGGGTATGTGACTCTCGCAGCGTTGTAACGATAGACCGCACGAATACTCGTGCATGTTCTGGTAAACACGAGAGTTGTGGCGATTTAGGACGAAGTTCGGTATACTTGATAGGCGGGGTACCCGTTACCTCACCTTCCGCCCAGCCCGCGTCACAGGCCAGAAGGTTTAGCATGACTGCCGACCAGGACACCATCAACTACGAAGACCCAGACGCCCCCAAACAGAAAATCACTGACCCTACCGTAGCCACGGGGGGCACTGCGCCTGCGCCGATTCCGCCGACCACTACAACTGCAGCTGCTCCGACCTCGGGCGGGAGCATCTACGACACGATCAATAGCTTGTATTCGAAGTACAACCTCTCGGCAGGCGGGAACGGCAGTGGGTTTGCAGATATCAACTATTGGGCTGCACATCCGAGTGAAGTGCTGAATGGTCGATTGGAATCTGACCTTGCCGGCACGGGTTCGGACCAACCGACTGGAACGCCCGGTACGGGAACCTGGAGTTCGAGTGGCACGAATGCCCCGTCAACTGGGAGCCCCATTTCGATGGCAGCGGCTCCGGCTGCTCAGACAGGTGCAGTTGGGAACGTCAGCCTGTTCGACAACGCCCTTGGCACGAAAGACGCGTCCGATCTCTACAGTCTGTTGCAAGGACGAGCGAATCAGGGATTGGCGGTGGACCCGAATGATCCGGTCATCAAGGCTCAGGTCGACGCCTATCGAGCGGAGCAGACACGAGCGGCACGCAATCTGATGAGCGAACAGGCAGAGCGTGGGGGCGTAAATTCGAATCAGGACGCGACCCAGCGGAGCGCTACGGAGAAGGCTGCACAGAACACTGCAGGATTTCAGGGCCAGCTGATGGCCAATGAAGTTGCGGCTCGCCGGCAGGAGATTGAGTCTGCGCTGAAGGGCGAGCAGGGGCTGTTGACGGCCCAGCAACAGATGGCGCTTCAACAGGAGTTGGCCAATCTAGATGTCAAACTGCGAAGCTACCAGTTTGGTCAGTCGCAGAACCAGCAGGAAGCGCAGTTTGCTCGTACGTTGGCCGAACGAGGCTTCGAGTTTGACACCAACTCACAGTACGCGAACTCGCCATTGGGGAGCTAAGCGATGGCGGACCAACCTAATCTAGGATATGACAAAACGGGCGAGACCGATCTGGATACGTTCAACCAGTGGTTTCGGTCCCGGCCGGAATATTACGCTAAGCTCGCGGAGTTTGGGCAGGACCCGACTAACGTCCACCTGAATGACCAGCAGAAACAAGAGATGGTCAAGCTCGCCCAGTCGTTGGGTGCGGTAGTGGACGAGGGTGGAAGCGGTCAGGAAGTTGATGACTCAGGCAATTTCAGGAACAAGTCGCACAAGCTGAAGACCGGGCTGATTATCGCTGGGATCGCGGGAGCGGCGTTGCTGACCGCTGGTGCAGCGGGTGTGTTTGGTGGTGCAGCAGCAGGCGGTGCAGAAGGTGCTACTGCTGCATCAGGACTTGCAGGCGTTGAAGGTGGTGCGTTCGGACTCGGTGATGCAGCGCTCGCAGGACTCGGAACTGGTGCGATGGGTGCGGTTCCTGTTGGCGCCGGGACTGCGGCCACGCTCGCCGGCATCGAAGGGGGCGGGTTCGGTCTCGGGTCTGACGCGGTCGCATCCTTGGGCACGGGAGCGATGAGCGGGGTGCCTGTGGGCTCGACAGCAGCGGGGATTGCTGGCGCGGCCGGGAACGGCGCCTTCGACGAAGCAGGCAACTTTATTGGTGACTCTACCTTCTCTGGTGGGGATGCCGCAGCGCTCGCGGGGAGTGGCTCAGGGCTCGGCAAAATGCTCGGCAAAGGGCTTGGCACCTTTGGTGACATCGCGGGTGGCGTTGGTCAGGCGATTGGCAAGGCGAACACTGCTGCGGGCCAAAATCGCTTGAATCAGGAAAACCTCGGTCTCAGTGCGAACGCCCAGAACATCACCGGCCAGAGCGCCTTTGAACAGGAGCTGATGAACCGGGCGAAGGAAGAGGATGTCCAGCGAGGTAAAGCGCTGAAAGATGTCTATCGGGCGTCTTACAACGCGAATCCCCGCGTGAGTCCGTTTGACCTGGCTGGCGCACCCAAGTATTCGCCTCAGTATCTGTCGGTTGCACAGGGACTCGCGGACCAGGGTGAAGGCACGCTGAAGAATCCGGCGCAATACGCGACGGGCGCGTTGCCTGCGTTGAACCCGTACAAAGCAATTGATCCAAAAGATGTGGAAGGCGCGACAGACACTGGCCAAAGCACTCTTTCTAAGATCGGGGACTTTCTAGGACCGGGGCTGTCGACCGCTCAACTGATTGCGCGTATGTGGGGAGGCAAGTAATGGAATATATGTCCCCCGGAGATGCCTTCTCATCGAGCATTGCACAGACGATGTTTCAGCGAGACCAGCAGGCGCGTCAGGCCCAGGACTTCGCGATGAAGCAGCAGCAGGAAGCGAGACTCGCTCGTGTACAGGAGGCCCAGATTGCTGAGGCTCAAGCTGCACTTGCAGAGAAGCGAGCGGAGCATCAGGCGGCGATTGAAGACAAGGAACGTAACGCGACGGTGAAGGGTGTCAGCAGCATGGTCGCTGGTGATATCCCTGATGCAGACCTTGTGGCGCGTGCGCAGAAGTATCACGTACCGATTCGAATGACCGCGATGGCGCCTCCACAAGCGGAGAATCCGCCGGCCACGTTGGCAGCGGAGCCCCAGGCGGACGCTCCGGCCAATCAACCTGCCGGTACTGGCGTGCTCAAGAATCCGCCACAGGCGTTCGCCGGCACTCGGCAAGACGTGGAGCGGAAGAAGCTTGAAGACAAGGTCAACGAGATTCGCGACACCTTGGCAAATGCCGACCCCGGCACGCCGGAATACACCAAGGCCATTTTGGATTACGAGATGGTCACTGGCAAGTCTATTCCTGCAGGCATGATCAAGGGGCAAGGGGCGTCGGACGTACAGCCGGTCTATCGGCAGAATCCACGCACCGGAGGTATCGAACGAGTCGGAGAAGTTCCCAAGGGTTCGCACTTCATGACGGAACCTGCACCGAAGGACAACACGGCTCATGACGCGGCTAAAGCGGCGGCTGTGGGGCACGTCTACGACACGGCAATGAAAGAACTACTCGACACCGAAAAACCCATCAAGGGCCACATCGACGGGGTGAACGGGCTTGGTTCCGTGCTGGCACAGAAGACGCCAACTGCAGATGCATTGGTTGCCCCCCTTGTGCTGAAAGCGACCGTCGCTGGTCAGGGTTCAGGCTTCCGTATGACCCGGGCGGAAATTGATAACGTTCTGCATTCCCGTTCGGCTTGGCAAGACCTCGAAGCAAAGCTGATGCACTGGGATTCTGACCATTCGAAGGCGCTGCTTCTGACAGACGAACAGCGTACAGACATGCGTAATCTCGCCAAAGCTATTCGCCTGAAAGCTAACGAGCAGATGCAGACCCTCACTAAGGCCCGACACGACCTCGATGATGCGGTAGAAGCCGGTGACTCGATGAAGATTCGTCGCATTCGCACCAAGCTCGATGAAGACTTGCAGAAGACGAATGACGAGCCCCAGCAGGATACCTCGGACGTGGAGTCGCGTGCAGACGCGTTACTTCGGTCCATTCGGAGTGGGAAGAAGTAATGCCAACACCCCAATCGCCTCAACTTCTCGACCCGCATAAGTTCGATGTCGCGGATAAAACTCCGTCGACCGGCACAGACGCTGAACTGCGTGCGTTGGTCATCGACATGCTCAAGCAGGGGCATTCGGAAGAAGAAGTACGCCGGTTTGTCCAGAAGGCAGACGATCTGAAAGACCCGACGAGCGCTCGAATGGCCGGTGCGATGGCGGGTATTGGTCCCGGTCTACTGACGGGACTCATCGGCGTGCCTCTCATGGTCAAAGATGCGGTCCTCGATGGCCTCAGCATGCTCCAAGGCCGGGACCCCGAGAATGCGAAAGCCTTCGTAGACTCGGTGAAGACGTTTCTACCGAAGCTGAGGGATGCGGATCCTCGTGAGCAAGCGCAGATGGTGTCAGAACTCGTGACAAGCTTTGGAGCCGGTGCAGCCATGGGTGGTGGAGCGTTCGCAGCTCGAAAGCCAATTGCAAAAGCGACTGGCGCCGGACTCTTGAAAGCCGTCGAGCATCCGGCCGGGGTGCGGTTGACGTCAGGAAGCGCCTTGCTGGGAGGCATCTACACCGGCAATCCTGGCATGATTGCGGCCGGCGCAGCAGGCGCGGCTCTCCCTGACGTGGCGGAGGGCACTGGACGTGCGCTTTACAAGTACGGAGCTGGTCGAGAGTATGTGAGTCCGACACAAGTGAAGGCTGTTTCCAAGCTTGAAGACAAGTTCAAAGACGCCATGGCCACGCGCAATGGCACTTTTTACGACGAACAAGCGGCTGCAGCAGGGGAAGCGAAGAAAGCGGCTCTTGTTGCTGCGGCGAAAGAAGGACTTGAACCCGGCACGCCCAGCGTGCGGACATCACTGTCAGCGAAAGATGCGAACGGTGGACGAACGTCGGTCAGTCAGTCGTTCAAAACTCCCAGTGCAGCCAGTCTGCTTCCCGTGCCAGAAGGGTTGAGCGCAGCAGAAGAGGCCGCGTTTCGAGAAATCAAATCTCTCAACGTTCAAGTTCCGGACGCTGCTATCGTTGCGGGCATCCGGGGAACGAAGGTCGCGCCGATTGCGAACGTGACTCCTGCTGGTCGACCGGCCATTCGAGTGACCGGAGGGGCGATGGGTACCGGTAACCCTCTTCCAACCCCCGAGAACTACATGAATGGTGAGGTTTTGAATATCGGCAAGACCGCCAAAGAAATGGGAGACCGCACGGTTCAGGGTCTTCGTGACCAGGGCCATACGGTTCCGCAAGGTGGGTTTCAGTCAACCTCGGACATTGATGCCTTCCTCCATACGCCGAAGAAGCCCGTGGCTCCCCGACCTGTTGGGCCGAAGCCCAAAGCGTGGGAACCGCCCGCACCTGAAATGGATGTCGTTCCGGAAGAACTCGCTGTTAGTGAGGTCCCTTCGGGCGCAGCGGTTGATGACCTGACGAGTGAGTTGGAATCGCGACTGAGGGACATTCCTTCGTCGAAGTCAAAGACGGGATCTGTGGCCGTTGAAGACGCACCCTCGCCAAGGAACCTCCACATGGGCAGCGGAGCGAGCCCCAGAGAACTCGCGGCTGACGTACGCGTTCGTGCTCAGGGTGGTGGGGGCATTCGCATTGACGGTTCACGACCTGGCAAGCCCATCAGTCTGGTGAAAGGGGAACCGCTCCCACTCACGGAAGAAGCCGCGAATGTGTTGAAGCAGTATCTGACAGAAAACCCTGAAGTGGACCCTGCGGTGGCTGAGGCTCATCTTCGGAAACTCATGGGACCAGAAGAATGAGCCGACAATCTCTCATCCATATTCCGGGAGATCCAGAACCCTCAACCCCGACGAGACGGTTCAATCGCCGTCCCCTTGACTGGGCTCCCTTTGTGATTGCTGCACTCGCATTGGCGGGTCAGGTTTATATGGAAGCCACCCACAACGACCGGGACAACACCAAGGCGATTGCCGAACTCAGAGCCCATCGAATGGACGATGATAAGCGTCTCGACCGGATCGAAAACAAGGTGGATGAAATCTTGCGGGCACTCATGAGACCCTAGCCATGAATTTTCAGAAACTTCGAGCCACGCTCGCGGATGCTGAGGGCGCGTATCTGTCGCTCTACAAGGACACGACGGATAACTGGACCATCGGAATAGGACACAATCTGAGTTCCAAGGGCATCAGCAAAGGCGTGTTGGAGATGATGTTCGCGGAGGATGTCCGAGACGCCCAGGCCACACTTACACATTTGGTACCTGACTGGCGGAATCTCAATGAGCCTCGCCAGAACGCCCTGGTGGAGCTGGCCTTCAACATGGGGCCAAGACTCCGGGGCTTCGTCCATATGCTCACAGCGGTCAATTCTGGCCGCTGGGACCGGGCTGCAGACGAACTGCAGGATTCCCTGTGGTTCAAGCAAGTAGGGCGTCGGGGACCCCGGCTCGTAAGCGTGATTCGTACGGGTATCGACTGACAATTCTGTCGGGTACCGAGAACCCTCGTCAGTGGGTACCGACTGGCATCGGCGTTGCAGTTCCCTTCCTTGGAGACCCATTCATGTCCTCACGTAAGAAGTGTCCGAACAAAGGCTGTAAGCAAACCTGTGATTCTGGAGCGAAGCAATGCCTGTTCTGCTATCAGGGTGGACGCACCGCTGGCCGAGACGAGAAAGTGGCGGCCCGACCTGACGTGCAGATGGCGAAGGACCGAGAGCAACAGAAGTTGAAAGGCCGGTTGACGGAAACCGAGGGCAAATACAAAGCCGCTCTGGGCACTATCGAGCGGTTGGAACGGCAGTTGGAAACGACGACGGCTCTGTCGTCGGGTATCGAAACCCACACGATTCGTCCCAGTGCTCCGAAGGGGACCAGTGAGGCCGTTGCGGTCGTCGTGGCCAGCGACTGGCATATCGAGGAATCGGTTGGTCCTGAAGTCGGAAGCTTGAACACTTTCTCGCTGGAGATTGCGCGAACCCGTGCGGAGAAGTTCTTCATCAAGGCGCACCGGCTGACGAATCTGTTGGCTCAGGATGTCAAGATCGACACGATGGTGCTGGCGCTCCTTGGCGACTTTATCACCGGCAACATCCATGGTGAAGAGAACGCTGAGAAGAATGGCACCACTCCCACTCACGCTATCGTGCACGCGCAGAACTGGATTGCTGCCGGCATCGAGTTCCTGTTAGCCAACAGTACACGCAATCTGGTCATTCCCTGCCATAGCGGGAACCATGCTCGAACGACCCAGAAGACCCGATTCGGTGCGGAGAATGGCCATTCGCTAGAGTTCCTGATGTTCCACCATCTCGCAGCATATTTCCGCAGCGAGCCCAGAGTGCAGTTCATCATTCCCGAAGGTCCACACAGCTATCTCGACATTTATGGGCAGACGATTCGCTTCCATCATGGTCACATGGTCAAGTACGGTGGAGGCGTCGGCGGACTGTTCATTCCGACCTACAGGGCCATCAGTCAATGGAACAAGGGTCGACATGCGGATCTTGATGTCTTCGGACACTTCCATCAGACCAAGGATGGGGGCAATTTCCTCTGCAACGGCAGCCTCATCGGCTACAACGCGTTCGCACTCGCTATCAAAGCAGATTACGAAAAGCCACGGCAGACTCTCTTCCTGATGGACAAGAAGAGAGGCCGAACTTGTACGTGGCCAATTCTCTTGGCGTAGTCGGGGTACATGTAACTCACAACAAGGAGAGTAGAGCATGAAAAAGGCGATTCTCGGTTTACTCCTCGGTCTGACTTTAGGCTCGTTGACGGCGGCACATGCAGCCAAAGTCAAGCAGGCGACGGTGTATGACGCCAACGGCAAGGCACTCCATGTCGGAGACGTCATTCTCGGAAGCACCAACATCCCTATCAAGATTCACGGCTTCACCACTGTGTATGAGCCAGGGACGTTCGCGGCCTATAGCGACCAAGTGGTTGCATGCCCGACCTGCAATTGGGTCGAGACCAACCCGGAATTGGCGCGATTCACTCCGCAGGAACCGACGACAGCGGTCTCTCTGGCAGCGAAGTTCAGCAACTGGCTGTTGCCTGAGGTTCATGCGCAGGAAGAAGGCGGCGGAGACGGTCGATCCATCATTTGGGGGAGCTAACCATGACGATTGTATGGGGTGATGACGGTGAAGGCAGCGGCGCAGCACAGGCTCTGAGACTGCAGGGTCTGACAGAAGACGTGGCGACGACACGTAGGGAGTTCGGAGCTGAGAAGTTCAGCCCCAAAGCGGCTCGTGCGTATCACGCGGCCCTGCAGGCGCGTAAAACGTTCCTGAAGACGACCAAGAAAGCGAGTCGCTAAATGTTTGGTGAAATCCTCGACATCTTCGGTGACGCGTTGTTCATTCTGTTCGGCGGCTAACCGCCAACCTCAAGGAGCACACTATGTGGGAACAACTCGAAGCGGGCGCCTACATCATGTATCTCTACTTCTCGGGTCAGCTCGGCGGCTACTGGTAGATCGAGGGTACCGATAACTCTCAACGGACTGGTTGTTCTGGCCAGTCCGTCCTTTTCATTTGTGGAGCGTTCATGAAGACATTGTTGTTTGTTCTCACGCTGCTTCTGTCGGCCACTCAGACGTTCGCACAAGCGGCGGTCGACATGATCCCGCTCTCGGCGGTGCAAGTGGTGAACGCACCGGATGTATCCGGCTGGGCATCGACCGCTGCGATCACTCAGGTCGTGATTACGCCGAACAATACGGTGTTCACCTTTACCAAGAATGTAGGCCCAAACGCATGGCCAAATATCACGCCCGCTGGCTGGGACGGCCCCCTTCAATACACGGTGTGGCTGATACGTAAGGTCAATGGCAACTGGGTGGGCAGCGCGTTCATCCAGATGTGGCAGGACCGGAATGGCGTCGGTGATGCACCTTCAGACTATGTGAACAACTGGTATTACTCCAATCGGTGGGCGCCTATCTATGGGTCAGGCCAGCTGGTCCCCGGTGAGACCATCGGTTTCATGCTCACCAGTGGGAACGAGCGTGATTCAGTCGGTCCTTATTCCGTGCAGGAGCGGTCGAATATTGTGACTCTTCCAACCACGGACAGTGGAGTGTTCAATTTTTCGGTCGGTCCTCCGCCCCCGCCTGCGGTTTGTGAAGACACCAATGCAAACAACAAAGGTCAGTCCTTGCCTTGCACTTACAACCCCCCGCCCCTGCCGTCAGACCTGCAGGCACAGGTGGATGCGCTCAAGCTTGCGGTCGTAGCACTGACTGAGCGAGTGAGTGCCGACGAACAGGTGGCCAACGCGGCCATCGCGAAATTTGGATTGGGGATCACCACCCTCGACGCCAAGGTGACGAAACTCACATGCAAGGCGTCAGTGTTTGGTGTGCCGGTCAGCTGCAGCATTCAATAAGAGGTTTCCATGAGCGTCCTGACCACCATCTACAACTGGCTCCTCCAGAAGAGTGAAGAGAAGCCCAAGACTCCGTTGAATGATGCCCTCAACAAGCGTGTCGACCAGACGCTTGGCCCGTTGGTGAAGTAGCCATGAATGGTGCATTCGAGTGGATCGGCTACATTGCAGACTGGCTTGGACGGTTTATCCCTCGATGGGTCATTCTCGATACCACTGAGGGAGGGATCAAGTTCAAAGGCGGAGACGATCCTGTCTTCTGTGCTCCTGGTATCCATTGGTATTGGCCCATTCGCTCCACCCTGCATGTGCATCCTATCGTGCGACAGACTGATAGGTTGGAAACCCAGACGATGGAGTCGAAGGACGGCATCACGTTCATCGTGAGCGCCACGATCACCTACACCATCAGTGACCTACTCACACTGGTGACGACCACGCATTCGCCTCTGACGACGGTCGTGGACATTGCGATGTCCGCGATTCACGACATCTGCTGCGATTTCGAGTGGAAGGAATTGCAGGACCAACAGCGTCGGGGGCTGCTGAAGACCAAGCTGAAGAATGAGGCTTCAAAGCAGCTCAAGGATTTTGGAGTCGAAGTGTTGCTGTTGAAGACGAACACGTTGGCGAGAGCCCGAGTGTTCAAAGTCGCCCAATCGCTTTCGAACGAGGAGAATTGATGAACACCGACCCAAAGAAGAGTGCGATGGGCTGTGGCTGTGATGAAGGGGCGCAATACCAGTGCAAGGGATGTTATGCACTTGGAAGAGGCTATGGCGGTCAATACACGATGCAGAGCGAACACGGGGAGATTCTTGTGCAGCATGCGCCTACGGTGTCTCTTCAAGGAGCGAGCAAGGCTGTCTCAGTCATCCAAGAAGATGTCCGTGCGGCGGAGGAGCCTCACATCGAAACGCACCACGCGACGATAGCAGGCATCAAGGATAGTGGAAAGCGACAAGTGTTCTCCAGTGGTGCGATGCGCGATCCCAGCGAGGGAAAAATCAAATGGTCGCGCATCACTTTCGGTCCAATGATGCGTCGGTGGGCTCAGCACTTGACCAACGCGGAAGCGAAATATCCGGACCCGATACCTGGGGTACCAAATTTCTCCCTCATCGAAACACAGGAGGAATACATTCGCTACAAAGAGTCTGCGTTCCGTCACTTCATGTCGTGGTTCAACGAAGAGACCGACGAGGACCATGCGAGCGCAACCTTCTTCAATATCAATGGCGTCGAGCTGATTAAAGACAAGTGGAAGACTAAATCGGAGGGCAAATGAAGTTTCTGACTGTGGCGTTTGCGTCGTCGTTGTTGTTTGCATCAAGTGCGTCGGCGCAGTATCAGCTTCAAGGCCATCCGCAAAAGGGGTCTTACGCATCGCCGGCCGAATGGCTTACCACTGACCAACAGTGCTGGATCAACGACCCCGATCCCATCAACGCCGGCCACATCCATATTGTGTTCAAGGCTCCAGCGTATGCGCGGATGCTCAACTACGACGCCTTCGACGTGCCATTTACCCTCAAGGCCCACAACATCGCCGGCATCATCGGCCTGGTGCAGGGTGAACACATCCGCAGCATCCGATGGGACGCAACGGGTTCTTCTGAACTGCCGGTGATGCGTGGCAACCCCAACGGTCTGATGGAGTGGTCTGGCGTGGCGACGGTGGACCTGACCCTGGGCGATGATGGATTTCTCCACATCTTTCAAACTCCTCCGCACGGATGGCTCGAAGTGCGATTCTTCACCCGCACAGCGTTGGATGATGGGAAGACTCTCGACGCGAGTGCCGTGTTTCCGCTGTATTCAGCCATCGATCTCTCGGCCCCCGAGAAGCCTGCCGCCGAACAAGGTAATCCCGGTGTGCATCATCGGGCGAGCTGTGTGCTTTATGACGCGGAGGGTGTGGCGATTGCGGGTGAGGTCATCACCGAGGTCGCCAACTACATTCCCCTTTTGCCGATCTTCGCTCAATTCACCACCATTGTGAATGCCTACAACTACACCGCCCCCGCCGGCTCCATTCTGATGAACCAGTTGTTCGAACAGCGGCTCGATCCCGACTTGCATCACGGCATTCTGGGGTCGCTGATTCGGCAGGACATCATCACCCCGGAGATGAACAAGCAGCTGGTGGCCCCGTTTGTGTTGGACCCAGCCATCATGGGTACAGGCAACCACAAAAGCATGGTGGTGTGGACGCAACCGTTCCCAACCCAGGCCGTGTCAGCGGTCATTGTGTTTCCGGTCTCCGTTGGCGAGGGCGTCCCTCCGCCGACCATTTGCACCGACCCTACGGCCACGAACTTCGGAGGGTCACTTCCTTGCACCTATCCGACACCACCACCGACTGAAACCCTCTGCACGGACACGACGGCAACCAACTTCGGTCAGCCCTTGCCGTGCACGTTTCCAGTGCATGTGCCGGTCGAAGCGCTCATCCCCGGTCCCGCCGTTCAGCAGCTCACAATTGATGGCGTGCCCCAAGACCGCTTCTTCATTTGCACGCTGACGGGCTGTCACGAAATCGCGTTCCGATAAGACAGATATCAACAACCCTGATTTCAAGAGAACCTTTGATGAATCACCTAAGTCGTGTCGGTGTCGACGTCGATGGAGTGCTTGCGGATTTCAACTCGGCGTTTATTCAGCGTGTGATTGACGTGACGGGACGGGACTTGTTTCCTGCACGTCCCTTCGATATTCCATGCTGGAACTACCCACAGCACTATGGGTACACAGAAGTGGAAGTGTCGACGGTGTGGACGAATATCAAAACCGACTCGACCTTCTGGCTCAGTCTACTTGACTATCCGCAGACTCGGTCTCTGTTGGAAAGTCTCCGCAACATCCAGACCGCTGGCACCGAAATCTACTTCATTACGGCACGTCCGGGCGTCCGTGTGAAGGAGCAGACGGAGGGCTGGCTGCTCTACATGGGGTTCGAGTTTCCCACGGTGCTCATCTCTAGCGCAAAGGGGCTGTGTGCTCGTGCGCTCGATCTGACTCACTACATTGACGACCGTTGGGAAAATGTGGTGGACGTGCGCCAGTACAGCCCGACAACATCCGTGTCGTTGCTCACGCAGCCATGGAATGTCGAGAACAGTGCGTCCGCGCAAGGGGTGCGTCGGATCGCATCAGTATTGGAGTTCGTGCAGTTGGGCAATGTGGCGTTGGCGACCAGTGCCTCAGGCGATGCCCTACGTCGAGCGCTTCAGGGCGGGCGGTCGCTGTGAGCCTTGACCGCTTTCTCCGTTTGCCCGAAGTTCTGCATGTGACCGGCCTCGGTCGAACGACTATCTGGGAACGCGAGAAGGCGGGCACGTTCCCGTCACGCACACGGCTTGGAGGAAAGGCTGTGGGCTGGCGGGAGAGTGCGATTCAGGCGTGGATGGATGCGCCGACAGGAGACGTGGTGGAGCCACAGAGACGGAAAAACGCATGACCCGTTGGAACCGCTGGATCAAGGCTCACATCAAGCAGGACGGGTTCCCAACCCCGATGGCGTATCTTCGAGCCCGAGAGGACGCCCAGACGCCCCGGCACCCCATCCATCAACGCCTCTACATGCGATGGATCTTCCGCCGACCCCTTCGGAAAGCCGTAGCACCCATGTAGCACCTTACACAGCAGGAGCCGCCTACCAGGGCGGCTTTTGTTGTTTTACTGAGTCTTTTCTGGAGCCGGCGAGAGGACTCGGACCTCCGACCTGCTGATTACGAAGCGGTAATCGTACTCGTTCGTGGACGTTCGTCCTTGTTCGGAGACCTGATTTTTCCAATGAAAGGACGTTCGGTGACGTTCGAGATCGACCGCCCTAGCCCGCCCGTCCCGTAGCACCCGTGTAGTGCGATTTGTAGCACTGGCGTGATTCCTGCTACTCTCACGGGCATATGAAAACCCCAACGCGGCGTCGTAAGAAAGACCAAGTGTCGTCCTCGGAAACCAGCCCCGCTCAGCTCGTGACAGAGGCAGTGTCGGTATGCTGCCCATATTGCGGGGAGCCTCAGCCCAATCCTAGCGACGGGTCAGAACAGTGGATGAAGTCGGATTTTGAGCGCTTCAACAAGGAGCATGGCGTCGGTCCCTATACCAAGGATTGTGTGTCATGTGACGCTCAGATGTTCATTTTCGGTGGGGGAAAGGCCCAGTTCATTTAGGCCATGTCTTCCATCCTGAAGTTCGAGTTCACGCAAGGGTCCCTGACGGCCCTGACGCCCCTCCAGAAACGTCAGGAATACTTCGACGCCAAGCAACCAGGGCTCACGGTCACGGTCCATCCGACTGGCAAGAAGACCTTCAGCCACTATTTCCGGCTGCCGGGTGGGAAGGCACCCATCCGCCACATCTTGGGCTACTTCGGTCCTGGGGGCTGTGGGCTGTCAGAAGCCCGCCAGAGAGTGCGGGACGGAGCGGTCCTAGTCAGGGCTGGGCAGGACCCCCGAACGCCTCACAGCGGGCAGGCTGGCCAGCCAGGGCGGGCGTTCAAGGACCTTGCGGCTCTGTATATTGAGCTGCACGCCAAACCGAAGAAGAAGCGGCCGGGAGAGGACATCCGCCTCATCAACAAGGAACTACTGCCCCTGTGGGGGGATCGAGCAGCCGGCAGCATCACCAGGAGAGACACGGCCAAGGTGCTGACCGCTATTGCGCTCCGGGGCACACGAGCATCCGATATCGTGCGCGTCCTCATCTCCAAGATTTTCAAATTCGGTATTGCCCAAGGCTGGGACGAGATTCAGGGCAATCCGGCGTTCGGCACAGAGACTAAACATCTGGGTGGTGGACGGAGGTCCTTCCCAACCACTGAAGAGTTCAAACGCTTGTGGGCGGTCTGGGACGCGTGGATCGAGGAAGGCCGGCCGATGCTGGGTTGGCAGTTTCAATTGCGAGCCCTGACGGCTCAGCGAGGGGGCGAGGTCTTACGGATGCAGTGGGGCACGCTGTCGGGCGACCATTGGGTCAAGCCGTTTGTCATTCGGAAGCGTCGGCTGACGACCCGGCATCAGGACCCCTACCTCATTGTGTTGGGTCCGATGGCGCTCGATATCTTGAAGAAGATTCAGGCGCACCCAGACACGGGCAAGGACTTTGTTTTCCCGATCAAACGCTTCGACGGCAGGGAGAAAGCTCGGTCGAACTTCTTCGCCAAGGAGACGGTGGAGATGGTTGGGAGAGCCAAGCTGGGGGAGTTTGACCCACATGATCTTCGGCGTTGGGCCTCCACTGCAGCCAACGCGTATGGCTGCAATCGCGACTGGGTGGAGCGCTACATCGACCATGAAATTGGAGGAGTCGCAGGCGTCTATAACCTGCATGCGTATGAAACAGAAAAGCGCTTCGTCGCCTTTGCCATCGAGAACAAAGTGCGAGAAGCGCTTGGGATGGAAGCGATTGAGATGCCGAAAGTTCAGTAGACTTCGACGGTTCGGTGTGTGGACACCTTCGAGAATGCATTCCCTTTCGTGTCTTGTCCGACAGTCGTAACCCACACTTCATAGCGACCCGTCCGCAGCACAATCTCTTTCGTCCACCCATGACGGTCAGCCTCGCTGACCGTCCAGCAGTTGGACCCTGGGGTGGCGGCTTCCCCATCGGATTCCCAAATCAGACAGACCGTGCCCGCCAGGAACTCTTCATCGGTCCTGATGTTGACGGTCGTTTTCAGTGGCGACATGCCCACAGAGACCCGAATAGTCAACAGGATGGAAAGGAATAGGGTACCCATCTAGTTCACCGTCGTCGGTGCGGGCAGCATCGAGTACAGCTGCGCCACGGCTGTTCGAGCGACCTCAATGTTGTGGGCACGAGCGTTCAGGTCCTTCACGTGAATCAAGAGTTCAATGATTTGCGCACACATCGTGAAAACTGCCGTAGAGACCTCCGCGCCCGTTGCATCTGGTGTAGGCGGTATCAGCGCCACGAACGCACGGGCGACCAGATCATAGACGACGTCCCGGCGAAGGGGGATGCAAGGGGGTGCACTCATTCGCCGTCTTCTTTCTGACCGGGCACAGAAACTTTTTCATAGCTCTTGGAAGGTATAGTTTCCACTGCCCCTTTGTAGATGGTGATATCCCCACCGTCCGCGATGAACTTCTTCTCGTTGAACTTGCTTCGAGTGGGAGAGATGAGAGCGGTCTTGAACCCCTCCAACTCCAGCGAGACTTCACCCGTGTCCTCACGCAAGTCCGCAAGCTCTGTCTTCAGTTCATCCATGCGAGATTTCGTCGCATCGAGTTTGACCTTCAGGTCCTGATACTCCCGAAACTTGGTCAACAGTCGCTGCTTCAGCTTCGGCGCCAGTTTCACGGTCGTGGTCGTTGTCGTCGTTACGCTGAGACCCATTTCCTGTGCCCTCAATTCCTTGTATGACTCGGTATATTGCACAATGCGGTTGATAAAAAACTCAGTCGACGGAATGTGACAGTGGAAGGGTTCCGCGAGCACCTTCGTGTCCCACTTGATTTGTTCCAGCAGGTCAGCGGAAGTCACGGATGCAGCACCTGCATCACCCACACAGACATCAGACCAATCAGCCATGCGGCACAAAGCGCCCAGACGAGAAGGGCAGAGGTCAGGATGTATGGGCAGAGTTTGAAGAGTTTCATGTACCCTTAATCACTTGTGGTAACGTTCGCCAGTCCAGCCCTCGGCAGCGACCGGACAACCAACCGCCCACTCAGGAACTTCAGCCATCAGCGCTTCGAACGCATGTACCTCACCCAGCAAGGGATGTGCCTCAGACACCAATTCGTCGTGAACGCTGAGCACAATGTTGTAGATACCCGTGTTTTCCGCCCGAATCATCGCGGCGGCCATCAGGTCCCGACTGATAGCTTGCACGATGTTCTCAACGATCATGCCCCCATATGTCCTCTGTTCGCACCACTGACGGGTCAGTGAATTGACACCCCAGAAGGACAGGGTGAGTTTGTCGGTACCCCATGACGTTTTCGTCATTTTGACCTTGGGGTTGGGGAAGGCGAGACGCCGGCCACTCGGAAGGTAGCAGTAGAGGAACCAGCCTTCCTTCTTCCAAGTCACAGGACCGTACTTGATGGATTTGCCCTTCTGAACTGCATCAATCGCAGCTTTCTCCTGGGCATACCACATTTCCTTGACCTTCCAGAACTTGGTCCTGAAAGCGTCTACAACCCCACGACTGAAGTCTTCGTCAATGATGACCCCATAGGTCTTAGCCGAATCCGCGAATCGACTGGCGCCCATCTGATAGCCCAAGCCTAAGATCGCGGCCTTGCCTAGCTGTCGCTCTTTCGGGTGTTCCACTTTGTTGCAGGGAAAGCCATAAATCTCACTGGCCATCGCGCAGTAGGGGTCCGCGCCTTTGGTTCTGAACAGATCGAGTCCGTCTTGGTCGTCTGCACACCAGAGCAGCACGCGGGCTTCAATGCTGGCATAGTCAGCAACAAATAGGCGCTTTCCCGACGAAGGCACAATTGCGCCTCGGAGCGCATAGGACAGCGGCTTCATCACCGAGTCCCATTCGCCCGTGATCACGTCGCGGTCCTTGGTCTTGAGTAGTGCCCAGGTCGAGTCCATATCGCTGACAGACTTGTCGCCTTTCGGGAAATTGTGGGGTTGGACGCCTTTGCCCGTCCAGCGTCCAGTCGACGCACCGTGATAGAGTAGTCCCCCGCGCACACGCCAGTCACCAATTGACCAGTTGCGCATGGCTTCGTACTTCGCTGTGCTCGACTTGCCTAGCATGAACATCAGCTCGACACCACGACGGACATCAGCCGGCAGCCAGTCCCAGGTCAACATCTCCTGTAAGGTGAGCGCTTGGGTGTTCTCGACCGCTAGCCCGTGTTCTGCGAACCACGCGACCATCTGAGCACGCTTGGTCGCTTTGTCCACCTTGCCACCTGTCAGGACCTTCAGCTCGTCGTTGAGAACAACGGTCTCTTTGGCAATGAGCGCTAACGCCGTCTCTACCGCCTCACTATCGAGCTGGAAGCCACGAGCGTTGATCGCCTGGTCTAACAGATAGAGTTCCGTTTCCTCTGGGCTCAGGTCGGGGATCATCGCGGACAGAGCTTCCTCGGCCAGGACGTCCTGACAACAATACGCCCACAGCTGGACGAACAGATCGAAGCTTTCATGATAGACACGGGGGTGTGACTTCTTCTTTCCGTGCTTGAGGACCCATGCTTCGAGTTCAGCCTTGCGGGGCTTCCGGGGCTTGGTCATTTTCATCATGACCTTCGAGCCCTTGGCGTCCTTACGAATCCGCATCATCAGGGCTGAACATGCGTCATCGAGTCCGCGAGGAAGCGCATGACTGGCAGCTTTAGCCGCAGAGCAGCGCCATTGATGGTCGGGAACCTCGGGCCATCCGTAGCGGACAACCATGATATTCCTCCACATACCGTATTCGAACCAACTGTTGTGAGCTTCGACCAGTTCCCCGGCTTGAATCCATTTGAATAGCTCGACGAGTTCAGCGCTGTCGCCTTCGTCCTCAATATCGAACTTGCGGTAGATTGGGTGCCAGATCGCTGTCTTGTCTTTCGGCCAGTGGGGGAGACGGAAGGCCATGCACAGGATTTCGGTCGACGGGTCTTGTGAGTAAACCCAGGTGCCATGCTTCTTTAGGTCACAAGCACTGCGGCTTTCAAAATCGAGGGTTCCCTTCAGCGCATTCGCCATTAGAATGGCCTCGCGTATAATTCGTTCGCTCGATACAGCGACAACATCGGCGCCCCTGACAGTGGCACCTTCGACCAGATCATCCATGCGGTCGTCGCACTGTCAGACTTGCCGTTGCCCGTAAAGCTGTGCCGGGGCATTACCAGCTTACGAGTCAGTGGATTGGCTTCGAGGAACGGACCTCGGGGGTTGACCTTTGCGGTTGGTTCTTCGAACGAGATACGCAGCATCATGGCCACACCCACACGAGCATGCTTGATCGCGTTGGCCACGATGTTCGTGCAGAGGGGCATGGCATAGGGTGGATTGGTGATGACCCAATCCACATCTAGGTCCTTGTAGAGATGCGGGTCCGATGCACAGAGATGGCGATAGGCAGATTTCGTTGGATCGATGTCGTTGGTAAAAAGCACGTCATAGTCGCTATCTTTGACCAGCACGGCATCAATTGATTTGTCTCCGACGCAGCACTCCATGACGTTGCCCCGAATTTCTGGCACATGCGCTATGAGCGCTCGCGTCATCCATGCGGGCGTATAGTAGGCATCAAGTGGCCGTCGTGTACCCTTGGTGCGTTTCACGGCTCGAACCCCGGCTGCAAGGTATAAGGGAGTGAGACCACTTTGTAGTAACGAAGGCTCCAATCGCCGGCGTTTCCATTCAACACGCTGGACCGTTCTCTGGCTTCTGCGTAGGTCTCAAAAGGCCCGTCCTCAGTGAAGGACTCGTTGGGATAGTCGCTGCCGAAGTTGTCCGTATCTACGATTCGATATTCAGGCACTATTTTGTCCCCCGTAGAAACTCCACCACCCGCTCGGCGTGCTTCATGCCAAACAGCTTGGACTTGCCGTTCTTGTCCAGCACTTCCAGTGCCTCCCACTGACGCGCATTCGCAGCAGCCGCATTGGACACCGACCCGAAGGCCCGCTCGGCTGCCAGACTGACACGCACGCCCACACCCGGCCAACGCGTCATCGCTTGTCGACGTTCGTTGAGCGGAATGAACGTGGTTGGCTTGTGCATCGCCATGTGGCCTTTGTGTTCGTCCATCGACTTGTCGGTCCACCAGCGGTAAAGGCGAACGAGCCACCGCAACGTGTCTCGGCGCGAGTTCGTCTCATGCACCATGACGCCGGCATTCAGGTAATAGGTGAGGAGATGCCCTTCGAACTCGGCAGCGTTCATCTTCCCCGGCACAGGCGTCCACTCACGCTTGTATTTGGAATAGCTGCAGACGAGTCCCTGTCGGTCATGGGACCAATGGCCTTCGATCAACAGCCATGTGTAATCAAAGGTGGGACGCTCCGTAAACGGACTCAAGCCCGGAAGCTGATGACCCGCGAGTCGGCCATCTCGAATGCTCCCAATAGCTTCGTTCAGGGTCTTGAACTCGATGCCGATGTCGACAGGGCGACCTTTTCGACCTTTGCCGACGAAGGCAATATCTCCGTAGGCGAGGGTGGTCTTGTAGACCGGCAGACCGAGTTCACGGAGAGGTTCGATTAACTCCTTGGAGCCCGCTCGTCCATCAACGAGTAGCATCTATCGCCACTCGGCATGAATACTGCCGTCCAACACCCATTGAAATACGGGCGACTCTACTGCATGAGCGTTGAGATATCCCGACAGACAGGGGACCTTCAGTCCACCAGTCGTCATCCGCTCCCACGCTTCGAGCGCATAGTGGTCAGAAGAGAAGTTGAAGCGCTCACCCTGTCGAGCGTGACCGGGGACTAAAGACCCGATGAGTTGCTTGCTTAAAACCAGCAGTTCAGTGCGGACCTTGAAGAGGTTCTGGGGTGTCACAGCGTCACTCCATAGTAACGAGCAATGTGCTTGATGGTCTTCTCCCGCTCACCCGCATACATCTGCTCAAGAATGGCAAGCAGCAAGGCGAATTGCTTGATAGTCTTGGGGACGGTGACTTCGGATTTCAGTGTAGATAACTTCATCTCCAGTCCTTCACGATTTCTTGCATCATGTCCGCGATGTCTTCGAGTTCAGCGCGGTCAAGCACCAGAGCCAGCGAGTGTCCATCTCGAACGAACACTACCGTAGCCTTCCCAACATCTGTACGCCATGCCCGTGCGAGTGGATATTTGTTCTCCTCTCCAAGCACTGGGTGAGTAGCGTAGTTACGAGTTTTCACGAGGGGCAGTCTCATAGCCAATCCTCCTCATTCGAGTCTGGAAACACCATCATCGCCAGCGACTGAAACGTCGCCATTTCGCCGGTAAACGTCTGGTCCTGAATATCGCGCCCACCCGGTCCTCGACTCTTGCCTATCGTGATTGCCATCTCACCATTCACTCTGGTGTGTTCGAGATTGACGTGAACGAGCGCATCAATCCCGTCCATGCCGTCCACAATGCGAGCGCCGGTTTGTGTGGCCGCCTTCGCGCCCGTCTTGTTGTTGACCTTTTGCCCCCACTCGTTCTTCATACCTTGGATAAGACCGAAGTTCACATCAGACGCTTTGGCCATCGAGATGAGCCGGCGAATCTTGCCCTTCAGCTTGTCCCAGTCCTTGGGTGGAGCAGCGGCGAACGCATCATCCGTCCCGAACTCCGCGAAGAAAAACAGCTTGAACACATCGGTCTCACGATCCCACACGATGGTGCGGGCATTCGTGATCGCCACTTCGAAGTCAGAGACGAACTTGTCGCGAGCTTCAACCGCCTTCGCATGCGTATAGTCCTCACCCATCCGCTGGCCCAGGTCATACTCCGCGATGTAGATGTCCTTGTCAGCTGCGTAGGTCTCGACTACACCTTCGAGCCCTTGATCGAGTGTCTGAATGACGATGGGAGCGGGCGCACCCAGCCAAAACGATGTCTTGCCTGTCCCCACTTCACCGAAGGATGCGGCGATAATGCGGGGTTTGATATCGGTTGTGGCTTTGGTGTATCGAGCGAACGGGTTCATGCCAGTCTTCGTCATCTAAAGCATCCTTTTCTGTTTGGCATACGAAATCAACGTGCGCCAGTTCTCTTCGAGTTCTCGGGACGTGAACGTGATGTCCCAGGCCATCAGTGACGGGCCAAACTGGTCCTTAAAGCTACCGGACCCATTCACGAAGCACGCATACAACCGTGCATACGGAGTCTCCAGACAGCGGCAGTAGGCCATCATCTGGGTCAAATACTTGTCAGCCTTGGGTGGAAACCCGTTGGCCTGTTCGCGGGGGAAACCTTTGCTGCTCATCCATGTGAGCTTGATTTCGCCTACTCGGGTGGAACCGTTGAAGATCACTAAGTCAGGGTTGTAGATGATGCCATATTCAGACTCAGTGAGTTCGTCAGGTCTGCCTGAACCTTCCGTGAGTCTGTCCCTCAGCGCCTTCTCCAACATGTCTTCGAACGCCATGCCGATGCCCATGAAGCCCGCTTTGTTCTCGCTCTCAGCCAGGGTGCCGGTCTGTAGACGGTCGTAGCGCTTGGGTTCCAACTCCTTGTAGAGCGCCCCGTAGATGTCGCTCATGTGCAGCCCGACACCCCGGACAGCGCCGGGGGCATGCTGCATCAAGTTCAGGTCAAAGGGAGTCGGCGTAACGATCACGATTAGTGCTTCCCTGTGAGGCGGAAGTAAGTGAGGGCGATCATGGCGAGAGTGGTCATGGTGACGAGGTAAACATGGGCCATTACGCTTTGAACCTGATGATGCCGGGGGAGGCCAACTCAACACGAGGCTGCTCTTGCGCGGCAATGCGCTTGGCGTTGAACTCATTGACCACGTTGGCCGCCATGCCCAACATGCCATGCATCTGAAGGGTGTTTTCGAGCGGACCTTCAACGCGAAACTGCCCCTCGTCGCTCAATGTGATGAGGATTTGAACCATTGAAAACTCCTGAAATGGAAAGTGCCCGTCCTGCAGTCCCGACTTACGTAAGTCTCCACAAGGGCATGACTGCGAGACTGAGGACGGGCGAGTGGGATACCTGAGAGTGTCAGGTACCCCTGACTATCCCTCGGCTTCCTCGTCGTTGAGCGCGATGATGCCCTTCTTGGCGTTGTAGGTCCAACCCGCTTCCGTCGACAGGAACTCGTCGGAGGTCGCCAGGATGCGAATCTCCTCGCGGTTCTCGTGCCTCAGCAGCTTCTGCGTGACCTTCATGGCCAGCTTCGACTTCGCAACCTGACCATCGTTGGCCGCAAGAACCGCCAACACCGTCTCTGTCGCGACGTCGGTGAAGTCCGGTTCGGCCGACTTCTTGGCCTTGCTGACGGCCGGCTTGGCGCCCTTCACTGCGGCCTTCGAAGTCACCGTCTTCCCCGGCAGGTCATACACGTTGGTGATGACCAGATCCTGCCGATTGAACTCCTTGCCATCCTTGCCCTTGCGCTTGCCGAGTTTCTTCGTCGCTTCCTCGTTGGTCACCTGTTCGAAACGCACGCGCGTCCCAATGATGGCCTCGAAGTTGATTTCGTCCTCGGGCAGATTCTCCTCGGGAAAGCCGGCCTTGCAGAGACTCGCGATGAGGGTGGTGAACGCGACACCCGCACCCAGCTCACGTCCGTCCTCATTTGGCGTGAGGGTCAGACCGTCGTCGCTGATGGTGAAGTCGTCGAATCCGCCAACGAACAGGGTCGTGTAGACGGTCTCTTCGGCGCCGTCAACCTTCACGCCCAGTAAGCAGTTCAGCGAATGAAAACGGGGCTTGCCGGTCGCCGGGTTCTTGCCGGCTTTGAACGGCTCGCCATTGAACTCGTCAGTGAACTGGTAGGACTCGATGACGCCGTCGACACCGTTGAGGAAACCGCCGCCTTTTTTGAATGAAGAGGGACGAGCACCCATAATTAGTTCTGCTCCTGATTGGTGGTCGCTGCAGCGACCGTTGACTGAACTGATTCGACGTCAGCGGTCGGGACGACCGCTTCGACTTCGTTGACGGCAATGGCGGCATTGGCCATCTGGCAGGCACGCTGGATGTCGGTGAGAGCCAGCGACTGCTCACGCGACGGTGGGGTGTAGTCCCGCACGACCTGGGCGAACGCCAGGGCCGCCTGACGGATGGCGACGTAGCGGTCGGCTTGGGTGCCGAAGGGCGGGTGGTAGGTGAAGAGGCGTTCCAGACTCGGAGTCTTAGCCATGTGTCCTTTGGTTGAGAGTGAGTTACGAGTACCCAGTGATACTGCATTGGTGATGCCAGGTGGAGCGAGCGCACTATCCGGGGCA